>ERZ809296.2452-NODE-2452-length-17786-cov-8.496362_pt1 | contig 17786 bp, 11 predicted proteins | sample MGYA00520511_ERZ809296 | MGnify/ENA primary metagenome ERZ809296 (study PRJEB31576, sample SAMEA3212662) | Homo sapiens | biome: human-gut; feature: human gut; material: fecal | place: Sweden | collected 2012 ... | reverse complement strand
CAGGGCGGGCCTCGAGATCGATCACTCCGAGCCGCAGGCTCGCGTGTGGCGATCTCGCGGGCGGGCCGCCACCCACGGGCACACCACGCAGCCCGGCCCGTCAACGCATACAAAAACGCCCACCCGGAACCGGGTGGGCGTATCTGAGCCGCCTGTGGGAATCGAACCCACGACCTATTCATTACGAGTGAATCGCTCTGCCGACTGAGCTAAGGCGGCCGCGCCTGCCGTTCCACAGTTTCCGGGGCGTGCAGGCAACGGCACAACTCTACTGGACGAATCGCGCCGAGCGCAAACCAAGACACCGACCATAGGGATGTCGTGAGTCACGTCCCTACTGGCACATGAGGCCGTCGGTGGGCACGGTTCCCTTCACGAAGTAATCTTCGACGGCCCGCGTCACGCACTGGTTGGCGCCGCGGCGGTAGGCGGTGTGGTTCCAGCCTTCGACGGTGACGAGGACGCCGCTGGCGAGCTGGCCCGACAGGCCCTGAGCCATGGAGTAAGGCGTCGCCGGGTCGTGGGTCGTGCCGATGACGACGATGGGGGCCGCCCCCTGCGCGGTGATGCGCGAGCGGCGCGCGTGCTTCGTGGGCCACGCCTCGAGGCCAGCCGACGGGTAGCCCACGTACTTGCCGAGGATCGGCAGCTCGTTCTTGAGCGTCTCCACCTGGGCGGCCCACTGCTCGATGGTGCCTTCGGGCGAGTAGTCGAGGTTGTTGATCGCGTTGATCGCGTCGAAGGAATTGTCCTGGTAGGTACCGTCGGGGTTGCGCGAGTTCAGCGTGTCAGCGATGGAGAGCAGGCCGCTGCCATCGCTCTTCTGCCAGGCCATCCCAAAGGCCTGGGTGAGCTGGGGCCACCACTGCGTGTTGTACATGGCGCCGGTGAGCGCGGTGACGGCCAGGTTTTCGGTGAGCGGACGGTTCGGGTCGTTCGTGCGCATCGGGTTGTCCTCGAGGGAGTCGAGGAACGAGCGCACGGTCTCGATGCCTTCCTCGAGATTGCGTCCCATCGGGCAGGTGGACTGGGTGGCGCAGTCGGAGATCCAGTGCTGGAGCGAGGCGTCGAGGCCTCGCATCTGGAGGGCCGAGACCTCGTTGACGCTGAGGGTCGGGTCGAGGGCACCATCAAGCACGAAGCGACCGACGTTCTCGGGGAAAAGGCCCGCGTACGTGGCGCCGAGGAAGGTGCCGTAGGAGTATCCGAGGAGGTTGAGCTTCTCCTGGCCGAGGACCGCGCGCACCATATCGAAGTCGCGGGCAGCGCTCACGGTGTCGATGTGCTCGTACAAGCTGCCAGAGTGTTCGCGGCACCCCGCAGCGACCTCTAGGGCATCCTCATGGGCCGAGGCGACCGCGGACTGCGGGGACTCATCGCCGGGAGCAGTGTCCTCGTCCTCGCCGGCGTTACGCTCGTCGCGCTCGGCGTCGGTCGTGCAGAACACGGGGGTCGAGTCGCCGACGCCACGCGGGTCGAGGGCCACGATGTCGTATGCCTTGACGATGGCCTCGCCGATTCCCTGCGTCGCGTAGTAGGGCAGCGAGGAGACGACGGCGCCTCCGGGGCCGCCCGGGTTAATGAACAGGGCGGGCGCATTCTCGTTGCCGGATCGGTGGATCGCGAGCGCAAGCGTGATCTGGTCACTGTCAGGGTTCGACCAGTCGAGCGGCGCCTTGAGGAACGCACACTGGTACTCGCTGGCGTCCGAGGAGTCCACGCCCTGGAACGTGTCGAAGGTGCCGTCCGCACACATACCCCACTCGATCGCCTGATCGTAGTAGGCCTGCACGGACCCCGCGGATACGGGGATCGGCGCGGACGTGGCCGAGGCCGTCGTCGAGGGGGCCGGTCCCCTGCGTTGGGTTCCGTAGTAGCCGACGACGGTCAGGACGATCGCGACGACGGCGAGGACTGCGACGGCGCAGGCCGCAATGGAGCGTGTCTTCATGGCCCCGATTGTAACGGAGAAACGCCGGGTCAGTTTTCAGGCTTGGGGGCGCAGCGAAATCGCCATGTCTTCCAGGACCAGCAGGGGGTTGCCGTTTGACACAAGGCGCTTGCGCGCAGTCTCGATGTGGTCGACGCGCGCGAGGGTCTGACGAGGCGTGGAGTCCTGGGCGATCTCGTGCACGAGGTCGGCCAGGTCCGTGTTGATAAGTTCGCCGTCCCCGCCCACCTGGACCATGAGGACGTCGCGGTAGATCGCAAGCAGGTCGATGAGGGCGCGGTCGATCGCGTCGGTGAGGGCGCGCTTGGAGCGTCGCTTCTGGTCCTCCTCGAGCTGGCGGAGCATCGTGCGCGAGGCCTTGGTGGCGCTCTCGCCCTCGTCCATGCCGAGCTGGCGCATCAGTTCGGCCTTTTCTTGGGCGTTTCGTTCGCTGACCTGCGCGTCGGCCTGAGCTTTCGCGGTCTCGAGGAGGCGGTCGGCGGCCATGACGGCCTCGCCGACGCTGCGCACGGAGGCGGGCGCGGTGATGATGGCTCGGCGACGTTCGCGCATCTGGGGGTCGCGGGCGAGCGCGCGGGCCAGGCCGATGTGCGACTGGGCGGCACGAGCGGCCTCGAGGGCGACCTCGGGGGTGGCGACGCCCTCGCGCACGAGCAGGTCGGCGACTGCACTGGCGGTGGGGATACGCAGGCCGAGGTGGCGGCAGCGCGAGCGGATCGTGGCGATCATGTCCTCGGGGCTGGGGGCGCACAGCAGCCACACGGTGTGCTCGGGCGGCTCCTCGATGGCCTTGAGCAGGGCGTTCGCGCCGGACTCGCCGAGGCGGTCCGCATCCTCGACAACGATGACGCGCCACAGCCCCTGGGAGGGCGAGGACTGCGCCTGCAGCACGAGGGAACGCGCGGTCTCCACGTTAATGATCGAGGTCTCGGTGGCCGCGAAAACGACATCGGCGTTCGTGCGCCCCATCGTCGTGCGGCATCCCGCGCACTGGCCACACCCCACGGTCTCGCCCGTGCACTGCAGGGCGGCCGCGAAGGCGCGCGCTGCGACGGAACGACCCGAGCCGGGAGGGCCGGTGATGAGCCAGGCGTGGCTCATGGAACGCGCGTCGTCGGAGGCGCGAGAGCCGCCACGGGAGGCGACGATCGCGCGGGCGGACGCCGCGGCCTCGCTGAGCTTAGCGACCGCCGCGTCCTGTCCGACGAGCGAGGACCAGACGCTCATCATTCATCCCAGAGCGCGCCCTGGGACTCGCCCAGGGCTCCCACCATGGTGGCGGGCTTGCGGGCGCTGCCCTTGTTCGCGCTCTTCTCGCGCGGCTTCTCGGGGACTTCAGCGGCCTCAGGCACCTCGGACGAGGCCGGGGCCTCCTCAGCCGGCGCGGGAACGGAGTCGGAGGCCTCGTCGATCGTGACGGAGCCGCCCTCGAAGCGCTCGACGAGGACGCCGCGGATCTCAGAGAAGACCTCGTCGACCGTGCCCACCGCGTCGATGACGACGATGCGGTCGGGCTCGGCATCCGCGAGGCGCAGGTACTCGTGGCGCACTCGCTCGTGGAAGTCCATGGACTCGCGTTCCATGCGGTCCGGGGCGTCGGTGCGGCGGCGCGCGCCGACCTCCGGGGGCAGGTCTAGGAGGAAGGTCAGCGAGGGGTAGAGGCCGCGGGTCGCCCATGCGGACAGGGAGGCAATCTCGTCCACGCCGAGGGATCGGGCCGCACCCTGGTAGGCCAGGGAGGAGTCGATGTAGCGGTCCCCCAGCACGACCGCGCCGCGCTCGAGGGCGGGGGCGATGACCGTGGCGACGTGGTAGGCGCGGTCGGCCGCGTACAGGAGGGCCTCCGTGCGCGCATCGACATCCTCGGGGCCGTTCTGCACGAGGCGACGGATCTCCGTACCCAGCTCGGTGCCGCCCGGCTCGCGGGTGACGATGACCTCGCGGCCACGACTCTCGAACCAGTCACGCACCGACTGGATCTGCGTGGACTTCCCCGAGCCGTCGCCACCTTCGAAGGTGATGAACACTCCTCGCGCTGCCATCAGCTGTCCTTCTTCGTCGCGGCCTTCTTGGTGGCCGTCTTCTTCGCGGTGGTCTTCTTCGCGCTCGTCTTCTTGGTTGTCGTCTTCTTCGCGGCCGTCTTGCGCGTGCGCTTGGGGGCGGGACCCTTGGCGCGCTTGTCGGCGAGGAGCTCGTAGGCGCGCTCGGCCGTCAGGTCCTCGACCGTCTCGGCGCGCGGCACCGTCACGTTGGTCTCGCCGTCCGTCACGTAGGGGCCGAAGCGGCCGTCCTTGACGGTAACCTTCTTGCCCGAGATCGGGTCCTCGCCGAACTCGCGCAGCGGCGGGCGGGCCGTGCCACGGCCTCGCGTCTTGGGCTGCGCGTAGATGGCCAGGGCCTCGTCCAGGGTGATGGTGAGCAGCTGGTCCTCGGAGGCCAGCGTGCGCGAGTCCGTGCCCTTCTTCAGGTAGGGGCCGTAGCGGCCGTTCTGCGCGGTGATGACCTCGCCCGAGGCCGGGTCCGTACCCACCTCGCGCGGCAGGGACAGCAGCGACAGGGCATCCTCGAGGGTGACGGTGGCGATGTCCATGGTCTTGAACAGCGAGGCGGTGCGAGGCTTGGCGGCAGCCTTCTTCGTCTTCTTCGCGCCCTCCTCGGCCCCCTCGGCTGCCTCGGGCAGGACCTCGGTGACGTAGGGGCCGTAGCGGCCGTCCTTGACGATGATCGTGTGACCGGTCGCCGGGTCGACGCCCAGCTCGCGGCCGTCGTCGGCGGCGCGGGAGAAGAGCTGGTCCACCAGTTCGTCCGTCAGCTCGTCGGGAGCGACCTCCGGCGGCACATTCGCGCGCGTCCCGTCAGCCTTTTCCATGTAGGGGCCGTAGCGACCCACGCGCAGCGTCACGCCGCGACCCAGGTCGATCGAGTTGACGGCGCGCGCATCGATGTCGTCACCCAGGGAGGCGACGTCGTGGCGTAGGCCGCCGTTCTCACCCGTGCCGTCGGGGCCGAAGAAGAAGCCGGTCAGGAACTCCGTGCCATTCTCCTCGCCAGCGGCGATACGGTCCAGGTCGCCCTCCATCGAGGCCGTGAAGTCGTAATCGACCAGGTTCGCCAGGTTCTCCTCGAGCAGGCGCGTCACGGAGAACGCCAGCCACGTGGGCACCAGGTACTGGCCGCGGTGCGTCACGTACCCGCGGTCCCCGATCGTCTGGATGGTAGCCGCGTAGGTGGAGGGACGGCCGATGCCGAGCTCCTCCATGGTCTTGACCAGCGTGGCCTCCGTGTAGCGGCCCGGGGGCTGGGTCTCGTGGCCGTCGGGGGTGGCCTCGGTCAGCGTCGCGGGATCACCCTCGGCGACGTCCGGCAGGGTCTTCTCAGCGTCGTTCTTTTCCGCGTCGTAACGGCCCTGGTCGCGACCCTCCTGGTAGGCCAGGCGGAAGCCCGGGGAGGTGATGACCGTACCCGAGGCCGAGGACAGCACGTCGTGGCGCTTACCGTCGACCTCAATGCCGGTGAGCACGCGGATCGTCGCCGTGTAGCCGAGGGCGTCGGCCATCTGCGAGGCAACCGTGCGCTTCCAAATCAGGTCGTACAGGGCCAGCTGCTGCTTCGACAGGGAACCGGCAACCTCGCCCGGCGTGCGGAAGTGATCACCCGCGGGACGGATCGCCTCGTGCGCCTCCTGCGCACCCTTCGAGGTGGTGCCGTACAGGCGCGGGGACTGCGCCACGGCCTCGGCCCCGTAGAGCTGGGTGGCCTGCTCGCGGGCGGCGTGGATCGCCTGGCTGGACAGCGCCGTGGAGTCGGTACGCATGTAGGTGATGTAACCGGACTCGTAGAGGGACTGGGCGGTGCGCATCGTCGAGGACGCGTTCCAGTGCAGCTTGCGCGAGGCCTCCTGCTGGAGGGTCGACGTCGTGAAGGGGGCGGCCGGGCGGCGACGGTAGGGCTTACGGGTCACCGAGTCGATGACCGAGGCCGGGGCGTCGGACAGCGCCTGCGCATAGGCCCGCGCGGTGGCCTCGTCCAGGTGGAGGACGCCGGCCTTGGCGGCCTTCGCGCTCAGCTCACCCTTCTCGCTGAAGTCAGAGCCGGTCGCGATCGAGTGGCCGTCCACGGAGGAGACGCGCGCACCGAAGGTCTGGCCCGCCGACGTGAATGCCGTATCGATCGACCAGTACTGGGCGCTCACGTGCGCCATGCGCTCGCGCTCACGGGCGACCACGAGGCGCGTGGCCACCGACTGCACGCGCCCCGCCGACAGGGAGGGGCGAATCTTGCGCCATAGGAGAGGCGAGACCTCGTAGCCGTAGAGGCGGTCGAGGATGCGGCGGGTCTCCTGCGCGTCCACAAGGTCGGTGTCCAGGTCGCGTGTGTTCTCCAGGGCACGCTGGATCGCTTCCTTCGTGATTTCGTGGAACACCATGCGGCGCACGGGAACCTTCGGCTTCAGGACCTGCAGGAGGTGCCACGCGATGGCCTCACCCTCGCGGTCCTCATCAGTTGCCAGATAGAGTTCGTCGCACTCCTTGAGGAGCTTCTTGAGTTCGGTGACCTTTTTCTTCTTGTCCGGGTTCACCACGTAGTAGGGCGCGAAACCGTCATCCACGTTGACGGCGAAGCGACCGAACGGCCCCTTCTTCATGTCCTTGGGCAGCTCGGAGGGCTGCGGAAGGTCGCGGATGTGGCCGATGGAGGCGGTCACGTGGTAGTCGGGACCCAGGTATCCCTCGATGGTGGCTGCCTTCGCAGGAGACTCCACGATCACGAGCTTCGTCGCTGACATTGCCGGTCCCTTCCGTCGCTTCCCCAGTATTTGTAGCACCTCACCGGCGGGTCTACGCGCCGAGGCATCTGGGAGGACCTTACCGCGTCCCACCCTCATCTGGGTACCGGGACCGCTTCCGCGCGTCTCACGCCCCTCGGGTTTGACATTCACGAGGCAGTGGCGGATTCTCGCGCGCGGGCGCGCCCGGGCGAGGCGCCGGTAGGCTCATCCGGCGGTACCTATTACATAGGGGGAAGCCCGGCCTCGTCCCACGTGGTGCGCACGAGCGCCCCTGAATTGTGTGATCTGCTTTCCATCGGGCACAATCAGTCTGTGCTCCAGAATTTCCTCTCCGACATTCCGTTCCCGATTTGGTTCGCGATCGGCTGCGTCATCGTGGCCCTTGCGACGCATTACTTCAAGCAGGCGGCCGCCCGCTCGAAGGGCGCTGTTCCCGCGCCGCGCGACGTGCGCAAGGCCGGCAAGGAAGGCGAGTGGAACAAGCTCAACGAGCACCACACCCCGCATCTGCGCGGCAAGCGCGAGGACATGGCCACCGACCCGCAGGCTCGCCTGCTGGCCCCGTCCATGGTCTACTCGCTGTGCAACGACGAGATCGTCAACCAGCTGAAGCTCGCGCAGCCGGGCGCCATGAAGGCGATGTTGGAGCGCGACTGGGGTATCACGGACCGCGAGGGCCTGCTCCGCCAGATCTATTCGCTTCTGCGCGCCGGGCACCGGGAGGATTTCGCGGCTCTGCGCGACCGCTGCGCGAGGCCCAGCTGGGCGGACACCGAGATCGCTCGCCTGAATAAGACCGCCGACTCGTCGATGGAGGACTGGGAGCGCCGCTGGCGCATCCGCCGTTTCCTGGACAACGACCGCGGCATCCAGACCCTCGATTTCGCCGCGTGGGACCTCATTCGCGCCGCGAACCTGACGCGCGCGGGTGCCGGCCAGGGCTGGCTGAGCGAGGACGAGGCCTGGGACACTCTCGCGGTCATCAACCGGGCTTTGCAGTTCTCCTACTCCTCGTGGGAGGAGACGTGGGAGGCCTTCCGCGTTACCCGCTGGCTGTGGGCCGCCGAGGGCGACGCGCAGACCGAGAACAACGATCTGCACGACCGCAACCGCGGCGAGTTCCTCGTCGGCACGAACGGCCTGTGGACCGCGATCCCGTGGAACGCCCCCTACCCCGCCCCGCGTTTCATCATCCTCGACGCGCTGCGCGAGATGGGTGCTCTGCACCTGCTGTCTTCCGTCAACTGGGAGGACGCCTCCTCGTGGGAGAAGGACCTCGATGCCCAGGCCCGCACCCGCGCCCCCATGTCCATCGGCGGCAAGCCGATCGTCAACTGATCCGCTTAAACATCCCATAGGAGACCACCATGTCCGACCAGCACTTCCCGACCGAGAACGAGGGCGCAAAGCCCGGCGGCAACACCGGTTCCGTCCACGGCGAGGCCCCGCTCATCCGTAAGAAGGAGGAGCTGACCCCCGAGCAGTACAAGCGCCAGCGCAACAACCTGATCCTTATGGCGCTGCTCGTGGTCCTCATCATCGCGGCCTTCGTTGCCTTCCCCTACATCAAGGCAGCTGTGCTGGGTGGCGCCGCATTCCTCGCCCCGGTGGCCAGCTTCGCGCCGCTGCTGTTCTGAGGATCTCTCAGTAGTCGCCGTTCCTCCCCCGCGGGCCCCATCGAGGGCTCGCGGGGGAGTATTTTGTCCGGGTGTCCTCCCGCATGCTCATGTCATCGATCGGCAAGCCGTTAGTCCTGTCAGACAGCCCCGGGAGGACGCCCCCATTTCCGCGCAGAACTACCGCGCCTGCGCGCCGTTGCCGGTATAATGTCCCCATGGACTCCTGACATAATGCCTCCCTGCCCCTCCTCCCCAAGGTGCATTATGTCCACGATTGTCTTTTCCCACGTCTTTTTTTCCTACGGCACGCTGCCCGTCCTCACTAACGTCTCCTTCACGTGTGGGCCCGCCGACCGCCTCGTCGTCGTCGGCCCGAACGGGATCGGCAAGTCAACGCTGCTGGCCCTCGCGGCGGGCCGACTCCAGCCGGACTCCGGAACGATCGCCGTCCCGGCACTCTCTGCGACCCAGCTAGTTCCCCCAATTCATCGGCCCGCGGCCACGTGGTCAGCACCGGGAGTCCCTCTGGCGTCTCACCCTCCACTCGCGGGGGACAGGGAGTCCCGCACCGTCGCACAGCTCATCGATGCCGCCACGTCGGGCACCCGCGAGCTGGCGGCGCGCTTCGACTTCCTCACCGAGCACCTAGCCCGGGACCCCTCTCCGCGCGACGAAGCGGAGTATGACCGCGTCCTAGCGGCGATGATCACGCGGGATGCGTGGACCATCGACACGCGCCTCGAACAGACCCTGGAGGCCCTCGACCTAGGAGGCCTCGACCGCTCCCGCCCCCTCGCCTCCCTCTCCCCAGGGCAGCGTGCCCGCCTGCGCCTGGCCCTCACCCTCGTCGATCGACCAGAGGCCCTCGTCCTGGATGAGCCGACGAACCACCTGGACACTGACGGGCGCGAGCACCTAGCACACACAATCGACGACTGGCAGGGGCCGGTGCTCATGACCAGCCACGACCGGGCCTTCATTGAGCGCACGGCGACGGCACTGCTCGACCTGGATCCGACACCGTGGCGGGCGGTGGCAATCTCCAAGGGAGAGCCCGCGGACTTCGGGGCGTACAGGGTACGAGGATCCTACTCGGACTACCTGCGCAACAAGGCCGACGCACGCTCGCGGCACACCGCGATCCATGCGGATCAGCAGGCCAAGAAACGCCGACTCGTATCTCACCAGCGGGATTCGACGGTGGTGGGGCATGCGCGCTTCAAACCCCGTACCGAGACGAGGATGGCGCAGAAGTACTACGCCGACCGCAGCCAGGCCGCCTCGACGAGGCGCATCAACGACGACTCCCAGAAGCTGTCGGTTCTCGCGGCACACGAAGTCCCCAAGCCCCGCTATGACGAGGGTGCGTTCTCTTTCCCCCGCACCATGAGGACCACCACGGGCGGGACATCACCGCACCCACACGCAATGGGTATCGCCCTGGCCGTCCGCGACGCATCGGTGGAGGGACGCCTCGCGCCGACCTCCTTCGAGGTGCGCTACGGCGAGCACCTCCTCGTCGCGGGGCCCAACGGGTCGGGCAAGACCACCCTGCTGGAGTGGATCGCACGCGGAGCCCCCAGCGGGGCGCACGGACGCGTCGACGCCGCCTCCGGGGTCGTCCTCGTGCCCCAGGTGCTCCCGCGGCCCGGCGACCCCCTCATCCCCGAGGATGCGTGGTACCTGGGCATCAGGGAGGCCGGGAAGGGATTCGTTCCCCCAGCGGCGTGGAACCGGCCGCTCGGTGAGCTCTCCGCGGGAAACCAACGCAGGGCACAGCTGGCGTTCGCGGCGCGGGCCGACGCTCAGATCCTCGTGATCGACGAGCCCACGAACTACCTGGACCTGAACGCCCTGGAGTCCCTCGAAGAGACAATGCGCGAGTGGGAGGGAACCCTGGTTATCTCAACGCACGACGAATGGCTGATCACCCGCTGGTGGGGACGCCTCCACCGGCTCGACGAGAGACGATAGCGCTGAGGACAGCCCCCGCCTCGCGCGCGAGGTCAGTCGGGGCATCAGGCAGCGCGTCAAGCGCGCGCAAGGCCTTGTCCATCGGCGGCAAGCCGATCGTCCAGTAGCAACACCCTGGAACACGGGACGTATAATGAGTCGTCAGTCCTGATACGCGAACCGCACAGTCCAGTAGGAAGTCTGGGCGATGCCTCGCATCCGTCGCTGCCCCGAGCAGAATCCAGCGTCATCGGGTCCACCCTGGTGTACCTGGAGACGAGTAATGAAGACGGAGTCCACACTATATTTCGATGGTCAGTTCTGGGTCGGTGTCATTGAGCGCCACGAGGCCGACCGTGTTCGCGCCGTTAGAATCGTGTTCGGCGCACAGCCCTCAGACGCGGAGTTCTACGAGTTCCTTCTCGCTCACGCTAACGCTCTCCTGTGCCGCCTCGACGAGGTCGCTTGGGCTTCCGATATGGCCCAACGTCAGGCGACGCACCACAACCCCAAGCGCGCACAGCGCCAAGCTTCCCACCTCGCCCGCCGTGCGCTTCCTTCCACTGCATCACAGGCAGCGATTCAAGCAGAACGCGAACGCATGGCACGAGAACGAGCTTCCACGACCAAGCAGAAGAAACGTGAGAAAGCTGAAGAGAAACGCCGCCTCGCCCGCCTGAAAGCGAAAGCTCGCCACCGCGGCCACTAAGGACTGCACGTTAACCCCTCGATACGCACGGAAACCCCATGACCTGCGCGTAGGCGGCGTTACCCCCGTGCGGTTGAAAGGGCCCACGTGCGGATGAAAGGGCCCACGTGCGGATGAAAGGGCCCACGTGCGGACACGTATGGGCACGGGCGGCCACGAAGTGGATAGGAAACCACGAACTGGATAGGTTATGACGTTCTGGATAGGAAAATAACCTATCCAGATCAGCACTACCTATCCAGATCGGCGCTACCTATCCAGGACGTGCAGGCCTCTCCCTCCCAGGTGAAGGACGCCGCGATGCAGACCCCGTGCCAGCAGTCCCGCGTCAGCAGTCCCGTGCGAGCAGTTCCGCAGTACCTGGCCCCGCACGGAGGTAGTACTCCCGCACGTTACCAGCCGACTAGAGACACGCACCCTCAAATACTGTACAATGTTCTGTACATAGGCGAGCAGAGGAGCACCCATGAAGACCATGACCTACACCGAGTCGCGCGCACGCTACGCCGAGGTCCTCGACCAGGTCGTCAACGACCGCGAGGAAATCGTCATCACCCGACAGGGCCACGAGAGCGCCGTCATCATCGCCCTCGACGAGTACGAGTCCCTCATGGAGACCGTCTACCTCATGCAGTCCCCCGCGAACGCCCGCCACCTGCGCGAATCGATCGCACGTCACCGCGCTGGCGAGGGCGTCGTCCATGACCTCATTGAGCTCGACGAGGACTGATCATGCACATCACGTGGGACGAGGAAGCCTGGAACGACTACATCTGGTGGCAGTTCGAGGATCGCAAGACCCTCAAGCGCATCAACGCACTCATCAAGGACATTCAGCGCAACGGGAACGAGGGGATCGGCAAACCTGAACCTCTTCGCTACGAGTTCTCGGGGTACTGGTCACGCCGAATCGACTCACGGCACCGCCTGATCTACCAGATCAGCGACGACGGCAAAGCCCTCTGGATCATTTCCTGCCGCTTCCACTACGGCCAGTAGCAACCCACGCACCTGAGACACCCGACGCGGATCTACCCCTGCCGCACTCGGACTGCATCGAGTGCCTCAGCCGCCTCGCACGCGAGATCAGTCGGGGCATCAGGCAGCGCGTCAAGCGCGCGCAGCGCCTTAGCCATCGCGCTTGATCCTTTCATCTTGGGGCGCATCTCATCGGGGACGCTCACCCTCATGCCGTAGTCGCCCGCGAGCGCCACCAGCACCTCGACCATGCCATTTGCTCCTCTGACACCGGCCAGCGCGGGCAGCACGGCGGTGATCGTCTGGGCGACGCGATACCCGGCCAGGGCAGAGACGGACGCGCAGTCGCTGAGTGTCTGGGTGACCCTCCCGGGCCCGAACCACCCGTTGCGCATCAGGTAGCCGATCTCCTCGGCCATGGCGGCGGGGTCGAAGCGGCCGGTATCGGCGAGACCCGCGATAGCCTCGGCGGTGATCGCCCGGTAGTTGGCCTGGGCGGCGGTGGATGCCCACGCCAGGGCCGAGTAGGTGGGCGCGCCCGGCGCCCGCCATCCCTGTCCCAGTGCGCGCACTATCACCTCGAAGGCGGTGATGACCTGCGGGAACTTGAAGAACGCACCCTGGAGGACGGGCATCGCGTGGGCGGCCAGAATGTCCGGGTTGTGCTGGAGCGCCCAGGCCGCCCACGCGTAGGCGACGCCGCTCGACCGGTAGTCCCCCGATTCCAGGAGGCGCCCGGTGAACTCGGGGGCGACTCCGGCGACATTGGTGAGGGCCTGGGTGAGCGAGTCGGCACCCGTGGCCGGGCTCTGCCCGGGGATCACCCACGTCTCATGCATGTCGTCGGTCTTCTTGTACTCACCGCGCACAACCCTGACGGGCTTCTGGTAGGCGGCTCGAATGATCTGACGTTCCCACTGCGGGTGGATCGGTTCCAGCGGTGCGGTCAGGATGGGGTCGAAGCGGTACATGTCCTGACCGTTCGGCTTGTCGTAGGGCTTGTCGCGCAATGCGACGCGCAGCTGTTCGTGCAGGAGCTGGACTGGGCCGCGGTGTTGCTCCCATTCGCTGCCCTTGCGCCGGTAGCCGCGGAAGTGACCTGCCTCGGGTGCGTCCTTCACCTCCACGTCGCGCAGGAGCCGTGAGGCCAGGTAGGACAGCTGGTTGGCGCCCTTCCAGTTGGGCGCGCTCTTCCAGTACGCGGCGAGCAGCGCCTTGTCGGCCTCCGTCAGCTCGATGCCCTCGCCACTGATGCGCGTCAGGAGCGCGGGCAGGGCGGCGCCCGCGGCCGCGTCCTCAAAGAGGGCGTGCAACGCAGCGACGACCGCGTCGTTATCGTCGGGCAGCTCAGCGGTGCGCGAGGTGCGCGGTAGGTCCGCGGCGGGCGTGTCCGGGAACGTCCACGAGGCCTGGGTCCCTCCCCCGGGTTCGCTTCCCTGGGTGCTCGCGTCGGAGGTGGCCGTCCCCGCAGGCCCGGCCCCGGCCTCGTCCACGGAGTCTCCGGAAGTATCAGGGGCCACGACGAGCGTGGCGGCGCGATCTCGCAGGTCGAGGGGGAACTCAGCCTCAGCGACCACGTCACTGACGGCGGTCGCGCACCCGGGACGGGCCTTGACGAGGGCGGCAAGCAGGCGCAGGTGAGCGCGCAGCAGCTTCTTTTCGGTGCGGGCAAGGACCTGAGCGCTGACCTGTACGAGCGCGCCCACCTGCTCTACCGTGAGCTCGCCGACGAGGCCAAGGAGAGCCTTCTGCGCCAGCGTGACCGTCTGCGAGGGCTGGGCCCCAAGCAGGGCGATGAGGTCCGAGGCTGCCTCGAGCTTTTCCTCGCGTGTGGGTTCAAGCGCCTCCCAGGCCAGCGAGAAGGCACGACTGTTGTATGCGGAAAAGTCGCGCCGATGCGCGGCCAGACATTCGGACAGGATGCGGGGCCGCAGATGCGGTAGGTGCGTCGCCATGTAGCAGATGAGATCCTGGCTGTGTAGGCGCTCGAAGTCACCGCCGGGCGCAGAGGGGTCCTCGCGGTACATCCACACGAAGAGCGCCGAGCCGGGCAGGGCACCCTCGACGCGGAAGAGCTGCCAGAACTCGTGGTCGAGGAAGGTCGGGTTCTTCTCGAAGAAGAGTCGAGTCTCATCCGAAGTGGGGTGGGGTGCGGGAATGATCCTGCGCGCGAAGTACTCCAGGGAGGGCGCAGACGTCAGGTACGCTCCACGCTCGGCCAGGAGGGAGCGGTAGGTGTGCCAGAAGCCAATGCCTCCGGGACTCCCGGCTGCCTCCTCGAGCCACTTGCTGCTCCGCCCGGCCGCGCCGCACCTGTGGGCGGCGAGCAGCCGATCCAGGTCCGCTCCCTCGCGAGGATCGCCTCCGCTGCGGCCCGACCAACGAACTCCGTAGTCGTCGCCGGCGTCATCGCTCCCGGCCAGGGCTGCGCGCAGGAACGCGCACATGCACACCGTGTCCTCGGGGACGGCTTCCGCCCGCTCGGCGGCTGGCGGGACGAGGCGCACAAAGGGCACGGACTTGAAGAGGGAGCGCCGATCCTTCTCTGAGGCCCCCTCCAACACCCGCTCGTAGGCGTCGATTGTCCTCTCCCCGGCGGCGAGGAGGCGTTTGAGGGCCGCGCGGCGCTCGGCCAGTGTCATGGGGGTGGTCATTGGCCCATCTCCTTCAGCGTGCGCGCATACTTGGCCGCCTGTGAGGACCCTCGGAAAAGGCCGAGCCAGCCGATACACTCCTCGCCGAGCGGCGGCGCCCATCCCTCGGCCTGCGCCCGTGCGTACTGTGCAGTAACGACGCCCAGCAACTGCCCGATGCCCGTGCGCCCTCGCTCGAGCCCGGGCAGCAGCGTGAGCGCCAGATCCAGCGCGAGGCGGGGGTCCACGTCCCCCAGATCCCCGAAGGCCTGCGCCCACCGGTTCAGTTTCACGGTGTGCGCCACAGCCTCGAAACCAGACACAACCTGGTCGAAGGCGAGGTCACCGCGCGCCACCAAGGCGGCCAGGGCCTCGACGCCGAGCGCGCGCGACTCGACCTCGCGCTCGCCCATCGCCTGCCCAAGGAGCTGGGCGGACAGCGAATCCCAGCGCCCGCCGTGCTCGCACAGGGCCCTGTAGCACTCACAGGTCAGCTGGGTGTGGTCAAGCACGTACCACTGAGAGGCAAGCAGGCAGACGGCGAAGTGGCGCACCGACGCGGGGTAGAGATAGCGGTGGGCAGTAAAATCGCCCGAAGCACTCGCAATATCCGCGAGCGCGCTCAGCTCGGGTCCTGTCGCACCTGTGTCCACGCCGACGATGCGAGGGAAGAAAAATGCGTAGATCGGCGAGCCGTCTCGCGCGACCTTGGGCTTCCCGGACTCATAGGAGGGACGCCCCTCCCACGTCACGGAGAGTGAGGACAGGTAGCCCTCGGCACGTCTGCGCACCACCCCTTGAAGGGCGAGGCGAATGCGGGCGACGGCGGAGGCGGGCAGGTCCGCCTCCCGCTCGTCCACGAGCACGAGCGCGGCCGCGCAGTCCGGATGCTCGGTGTCCACACGCAGCAGCGCCTGGGTGAGGTCGGCTGGAAGGGGTGTCGCGCCCCCGTTGTCCAGGGCACGGCGCACGAGCGTCAGGGGATTCACGGCTCCCCGGTCGTCGGTCGGCGTGGCCAGGAGGCGGTAGCGCTGCCCGCGTGCGAGCAGACCCGCGACCTCGATGATGCGCTCTCGCATGAGGGTGGGCATGTTCTCCGATTCCAACCAGGCGGTGCCAGCGGCCAGCGGGCTCTCAGCACCCTCCCCTCCCCCATTGAGGGCTATCTGCAGGAGAGTTCCGAGCATGCGCTCGTACCCAAACCTGCGCGTGGTCAGGCGCCGCACAAGCGGGCGCAACGATTCCAGCGCACTCGGGTCGTACTCGGGGGATGCCAGGAACGCGAGCAGCGCCTCATACTCGAGCCCCATCTGCGCGCCCTGCGCCAGGACACCGACCCGACCAACCACGTCGTCGGCGCTCATGGGAACCAGGTCGTTCACCTCACGGGGAGGCGGCAAGAAGGCGGCGGGAGCCTGCCCACCGCTACCTTCCTCGGGGACGGGTCCGGGGTCAGGCTGGCCATTCGCCGTGTGCCCCGGGTCGAGGAGGTCGAGCGTGGCGACGACGAGCGGGTCCAACTCCGCATCCGACAGGAGTCGGCCGAGCGCTGCGGAGTCGAGGAGGCCCGATCGCAGCGCGTCACTCGCCAGCTCGATGGCCAGAGCCTGCACCTGCGCATGCGGGAAAGACATCGCGATCGCCAACAGGGGTTCGATGCCGCCGGGACTCAGGACCTCGAGACCACCGCGCAGGATTGTCAAGGCTGCGAGTGCGTTGGCCTTCGACCCCATGAGCGCTCCCTCGCAGCTGCGCGCAAACAGCTCCAGGTCGAGGCGACCAGCCCTGGCGAGGGCGGACAGGTGCCCGACCGCCAGGGTCACGGTTGCCCCGACGGGAGACGACATGAGGGCACACAGAGTCGGCTGCCGCGCCTCGGCCTCGTCAATGGTCATGGCGAGCAGGCGCAGGGTGCGCGAATACCACCCGGCACGTGCCGAGGGCAGGTCGGCCGCCAGCATCTCCAGGAGGGCGTCGAGCAGACGATCACGTTCGATGAGCCCCTCATTGACGCTCGCTTCGAACGTGCGCGACCAGCCGGGCGTTTGCTCCGAGCCCATCGAGGCAGAACGGTCGGAGGAGGACAGCGACACGCCGCGGTTACCTTCCTGGCGCAGCATCCCCCACACCAGCTCCTCGCGCAGCTCCCGATCGGCACGCATGAGGGGCAGCTGCAGTCCGGGTTCGAGGCCGATGAGCGCCGTCAGGTACCGCTGATCGTGGTCGAGGGCCAGGTCGCCGTGCAGTTCGGCCAGGCGCAAGAATCCGATCCCCTTGAGCCAAGCACCGGTGACCCTGGAGCTGACGTCCAGGTCATGGGCCGTGGGCGGGCCCTCGTTAATCTCGAGCATGCGCGCGTAGACCTGATCGAGTGTCCACTCGCCTGGGTGGCCCTCGGTCCACAGGTGCAGTCTCCAAAAGTCCGCACATTCATCCAGCGTTTTTGGCCGCCGGAACGGATCCGACTTCTGACTCATTGATCCTCCTTGATCAGCGTGGAGACGGCGAGGACATGCTTGCATGGCCCCCGCCCACCCCTATGTTTCATCCACCACGGGCAGGTGCAGCGGTACTCGCCGATGGCGTAAGGGTCGGCGGGTACCTCCACCCGGTAGCGGTTTGCGCCCGAGGCGACACGGAAGCGCGCCCCCTCCTCATGGGTGACCGCACCGCGTTCAATGAGCGTGCGCGCCCCTGCCAGGCGCGGATGCATAGCGGTGAGGGCGTCGGGACGCACGGGCAGGGGCCGGTGGAAATAGGCCCCCTCAGTCACGTCGAAGCCAACCTGACCACTCGAGGCCAGGAGTGCCAGGCCGCCAGCCACCCGGTCGGGGGCCAGTCCGGAGCGCGCGGCCATAAGCTGCGTGTCGATGCGAGGCTCGAAGGAGAGCAGGGCGGATAGCATGTCCGCGTCCTCCTCGACGCCCGGATCCCCCAGGGACGCCAGGACCGCACCCTCCCCCGAGAAGCCGCGCGACTTGGCGGGGCTGAGCCCAATGGAGAGGCGCGCGCCGGGCAGGCGGGCGACCCACAGGGAGGCGACCGGCTCGCTGCCAGCATCCACATCAGGCCCGTAGGCCTCGAGCGAGGTGATGAGATGAAGAAGCGGCTCGAACACGCGCAGGCGCTCGGGACCTGCCACGCACGCGGCCCC
>ERZ809296.2438-NODE-2438-length-17915-cov-9.686842_pt1 | contig 17915 bp, 19 predicted proteins | sample MGYA00520511_ERZ809296 | MGnify/ENA primary metagenome ERZ809296 (study PRJEB31576, sample SAMEA3212662) | Homo sapiens | biome: human-gut; feature: human gut; material: fecal | place: Sweden | collected 2012 ... | reverse complement strand
GCAACAAAAAAAGCCGGCCACTCGACAAAGTGACCGGCCACATACACCAAATTAGACAGCGCGGGTAACTTTGCCAGCGCGCAGGCAACGGGAGCATGCGTAGACGTACTTAGGAGAACCCTCAACGACCGCCTTGACACGACGGACATTCGGCTTCCAGGTACGGTTGGAACGACGATGAGAGTGAGAAACCTTGATACCAAAGGTAACACCCTTGCCGCAGCATTCACATTTAGCCATGGTACTTGCACCTCCTGCAGTGAAGTAAGGAATCAAAATAATCAGCTTGACTATTGTAACAGATTGACCTGCAAAATGCAAGCCTTTTTTCAAAAAATATCCGTGTTTTTTGCCGGGGACTTGTGTGCAGGGCAAAAAGATAGTATTATATATGGTATAATGAAAAAAGGCAGGAATATCGAATGACCTCTCAGGGCATCTATTATCTCATCCGCGCACTGGTGGCACTGGTGGCCATCCCCTTCCACGAAGCGGGCCATGCGCTGGCCGCGTGGCTGCTGGGCGACGACACCGCAAAGCGGCAGGGTCGTCTTTCGCTGAACCCTTTTGTACACTTTGACCTGCTGGGTACGCTGTGCATGGTGTTTGCGGGCGTGGGCTGGGCAAAGCCGGTCTCCACCGATCCCCGCAACTTCAAAAACCCGAAGTGGGGCATGGCCCTTACCGCGCTGGCAGGCCCTGCGGCAAACATGATCCTTGCCTATGTGGGCATGGTGGCGTGGAAGCTCATGTACTACTGGGCCCCGGTGAACGATGCCACCCTGTATGCTGCCATGTTCCTGCAGTACCTTGTACTGATGAATGTGAGCCTTGCCGTGTTCAACTTCATCCCGGTGCCGCCGCTGGACGGCAGCCGCATCCTGCTGGTGGTGCTGCCCCGGCAGATGTACTTTGGCCTGATGCGGTACGAGCGCTACATCATGATCGCCCTGCTGGCCGCAGTGTGGTTTGGCGCGCTGGATACGCCACTGTACTATCTGAACAACATTGTGTGGGATCTGCTGGGCAAGGGCACCGGATACATCGATAAGATCGCGTATTCCATCTACTACGCAGGCCTTGGGACGGTGGTGTGAGCGTGGCAGAGGAACTGACCTTCCATCTGGAAGATTTTGACGGCCCGCTGGAATTATTGCTGGCACTTGTGGCCAAACATAAGATGGATCTGCACAACATCCCCATTCTGGAGCTGATCGATCAGTACACCCGCACGGTGGAGCAGGCAGACCCCGACCCGGAAGCCGCCAGCGCTTTTATTGAAATGGCTGCGCGGCTTGTGGAAATGAAGAGCTACCTGCTTTTGCCCCGCAGCGAAGAGGGCGAGCGGCTCAAGCAGGAGTTTACCGGTCAGCTCATCGAGTACGACCAGTGCCGCCGTATGGCCGCGCTGCTGCGCGAAAAAGCGGAGGCCGCGCCGGTGTTTGTGCGCCCGCCTGCAGAAATGGAGTTCGATACCGCCTATGACCTGCACCATGCGCCGCAGGTGCTGGCAGACTACTGGGCTGCACTTTCGGGCCGCACCAAACTGCGCAGGGAACCCACACAGCAGCAGTTTGAGCCGCTGGTCACGGCACCCATGGTGTCGGTGACGAGCCGGGTGGTGTACATTTTGCGACACCTGATCAGCGGTACAGCGGCAAAAATGAGCCAGCTGTTCAGCCGCCAGCAGACCCGCAGCACCAACGTGGCCACCTTTCTGGCCCTTTTGGAGCTGGTGCGCGGCGGCCGCGTAAAGTTGGACGAACAGGGCCAGCTGACCATGCAGCGGGGCCGCATCCAACGTGACAAGGAGAAAGAATGAACCAGAAACAGATCCGTGCAGCCGTGGAGGCTATGCTGTTTGCCTGTGGGGACCCCATTGGCGCAGACAAGCTGGCTCAGGCGGTACAGCTGCCGCAGGTCAGCGTGGAAGCCGCGCTGGAAGCCTTGCGGGAGCGTTATACCAGAGAGGACAGCGGCCTGTGTCTGCTGCATCTGAACACCCGCTGGCAGCTTGCCACGAAAACGGAGTGGGCCGACTGCATCCGCCGCCTGCTGGACAGCCGCCGCTCGGTGCCGCTGGGGCCTGCCGCCATGGAGACCCTGACCGTCATTGCCTACAATCAGCCGGTGTCCCGTGCCTTTATTGAGCAGGTGCGCGGCGTGGACTCCTCGTCCAGTGTGTCCGGTCTGCTGGAAAAGGGCCTCATTGAGGAAGCCGGACGTCTTGACCTGCCGGGCAGGCCGGTGAGCTTCCGCACCACGGACACCTTTTTGCGGGTGTTCGGCCTTTCCAGTCTGGCGGATCTGCCGCCGGTGCACGGCGCGGAAGCAAAGAATGACACGGCATCGAAGGAAAGTGAGGGGTAACGCATGGGAGCATTCCTCGCCGCGCTGGGCGCGGTGCTGCTGTTTGTGCTGAAAGCCGTCGGCATCCTGCTTTTGGTGTTGCTGGCGCTTGTGGTGCTGCTGCTTTTGTGCCCCTTCTGTGCGGATCTGTGCTGGGAGCACGGTGTGCTCACCGTAAGAGCCGGCGCACTGGGGATCACCTTCCCGGTATTCCAGTACCCGAAGCCGGAGCCGCCGCCCGCGCCGGAAAACCCGGAGCCGCCCAAGGGCTTTGGCAAAGTGAAGGCAAAATTTGCGGCATGGCGCGCTGAGCGCAAGCGGAAAAAGGCAGAAGAAAAGGCCCGGAAAAAAGCCACCGCCGACAAGCCTGCCCGGCCCCGCAAAAAGGCAAAGATCACGCTGGAGATCATCTGCACCATGCTCAGGGGTGCGGGCAGGTTGATGAAGGCCGTGTTCGGGGCTCTGCGCATCACAAAAATACAGGTGCGCCTTGGCGTGCGCGGGGAGGACCCCGCCGCCGCTGCCCGCAGCTACGGCAAGCTGCAGGCGTGGCTGTATCCGGTGCTGGGCGTCCTGGATCGGTTTCTCTGGCTGCAATTTGACGAGCTGCGCATCCTGCCGGACTTTGGCAGCAGTCAGCCCACGGTAGAAGACCGGGTCTCCTGCCGGGTGAGTGCGCAGGCATTATTCATTGTGATCGCGGCTCTGCGCGTTTTGTACGAATTCTGGCGCAAAAAAGTGTTGGACATCTTCCTGTAAAATGTGGTACACTATATAAAAATATCAATGCAAGTTTTCCGCTCTGTCTGCCGTAAGGCAGAGAAGCGTGCTGACACGGGCACACTGCCCGAATTGAATGAAAAAGGAGCACTGTTTTATGGCTGAACATCCCATTCAGGGCCTGATGAACGTTACCATGGAGAAGATCCACCAGATGGTGGACTCCAACACCATCATCGGCAAGCCCATTACCACCGAGGACGGCATCACCATCCTGCCGGTGTCCAAGGTTTCCTTTGGCTTTGCCTCCGGCGGCACCGACTTTGACGGCAAAAATGCTGCCAACAAGGATCTGTTCGGCGGCGGTTCCGGCGCGGGTGTGAACATCCAGCCTGTGGCATTTCTGGTCATCAAGGATGGCTGCGTGCGCACCATCCAGCTGTCCGATACCTCCAACACCATCGACCGTGCGCTGACCATGCTGCCCGAGCTGGTGGACAAGCTTGCCGCCATGGTGAAGAAGGACGATAAGGCCCCGGAAGCCGCACCTGCTGAAAAGTAAAATGTACCGCCAACTATCATTGCCGTAACTGTGAGCTTCCAACTCACAGTTTTGATACAGGCGCACCCGCACCCCAAAGCAGGGGGAGAGGTGCGCATTTTGAGCGCCGGGAGGCGCACAAGGAGTTTGAATTATGGCAGAAGAACGTATTCAGAAGATCATGGCCGAGCAGGGGCTTTGCTCCCGCCGTGCCGCCGAACAGATCATCGCCGAGGGCCGCGTCAAGGTCAACGGCCATCCCGTCAAGGTGGGCGACAAGATGGACCCCAACCGTGACGTGCTGCATGTGGACGATGAGCGCATCTATATCCGCAAGGATCAGCAGATGTACTATCTGGCACTGTATAAGCCCCGCGGCTATGTGACCACCGCCAGCGATGAGCTGGGCCGCAAGACCGTCATGGAGCTGGTGAGCGATATCCCGGCCCGCCTGTACCCGGTGGGCCGTCTGGATAAGGACAGCGAAGGCCTGCTGCTCATGACCAACGACGGCGCTTTTGCACAGGCTGTCACCCATCCGTCCGGCGGCATCTCCAAGCTGTACCGCGTCACCGTGCAGCCCCGCGCCGATGAAAGCCAGATCCTGAAGCTGAGCAGCGGCGTCGTGCTGGATGATGGGACCAAGACCATGCCCTGCGCCATCAACGTTGTTACGGATGAGCCGGGCCGCACCGTTATGGAAATGACCCTGAAAGAGGGCAAGAACCGCGAGATCCGCCGTATGTGCGAGACCGTAGGTCTTGAGGTGGTGCGTCTGAAGCGCAACGCCGAGGGTGTCGTGAAGCTGGGAATGCTCAAGCCCGGCACCTACCGCGAGCTGACCAAGGCGGAGATTAACGGTCTGCGTGCCGCTGCCGCCAAGGGCCGCGCCCAGACCCGCAGCGCCGCAGTGCAGTCCAAGGCTGCCGAGCGCCGCCCCCGCGGCCCGGTGGGCAAGGGTAATGCCCCCAAAAAGCGGAAGTAAGCATCTGCTCTTGACAAACCAGAAAAAAACAACTATACTACAAGCAGAAAAGGCGCTGTCCACAATGGTCAGCTTCCCTTCGGCTAAGGAGTCAATAAGAATGACCGCTCAGGTTTGGGAGTCTGGGGCGGTCATTTCTTATTGTTATGGATCTCTTTGAAGATTGCCCATGCGATCTGAAATGTAATTCCAACTGTGCCGCCAATAATGACGAACAGCTGAAGAACATCGTTCAACACCATGATGCATCCCCCCTTCCGCGTTTGCGAACGGGGGAACAAACAATAAGCTTTTACGTCCCCCGGACGCTTGCCGGAGGGAAGCATGACCACCTGCACTTGCAGACAGCACCTTAACGCCACCCTTCGAGGTGGCGTTTTTAGTTTAGCATACTTTTTGACGGATGACAATAGGAGGAAAGACCGGCTGTTCTCAAAAGATGAATAACTGTCAGCTCTTCACCTTTCAGGTGAGAAAAATTGCAGCCCGCCGCAAATACACCGAAAACGGACGCACCTGCAACGAAAATTGCTGTGTGACCCTGCGGCAGGACGGGCTGTGCATGCGAGAAATACAAAAATTACTTTTGACAACAAAAGTTCATCTTTCTGAAGCAGACCTGTTCATCGACAGAATTTGTGCTATAATACAAAAGCAACGCTTTGTCCGGCCTGATGAAGGCGGGGCGGAGCAGATCGGAAAACAAGGAGTTTTGGAATCATGGAAAGAGAAAAACTGAAGTCCCGGTTGGGCTTCATTCTGCTTTCGGCAGGCTGTGCCATCGGCATCGGCAACGTGTGGAAGTTCCCTTATATTGCCGGTCAGGGCGGCGGCGGCGCATTTGTGCTGTTCTACCTGCTCTTTCTGGTCATTCTGGGCCTGCCCATCATGACGATGGAGTTTGCGGTGGGGCGTGCTTCCCGCAAGAGCCCGGTGCGGGCCTATCAGGCACTGGAAAAACCGGGCCAGAAGTGGCACATCCACGGCTATCTCACCCTCGTGGGCTGCTATCTGCTCATGATGTTCTACACCACCGTTGCAGGCTGGATGCTGCACTATTTCTACATGACCGCAGTCGGCAAGCTGGCGGGTCTGGACGCCGATCAGGTGGCCGGTAAGTTCACCGAAATGCTGGCAGACCCCGGTGTTATGACCTTCTGGATGGTCTTTGTTGTGGCGCTGGGCGTTTTTGTGTGTGCCAAGGGCCTGCAGAACGGCCTTGAGCGCGTGACCAAGGTCATGATGATCGCCCTGCTGGTGATCATGGTGGTGCTGGCCGTCAACAGCCTGTTCATGCCCGGTGCAAAGGAGGGCCTGAGCTTCTTCCTTGTGCCTGACTTCAAGCGGATGGAAGAGGTGGGCGTGGTCAACACACTGGTGTCCGCCATGAATCAGGCCTTCTTCACCCTGAGCCTTGGCATCGGCGCAATGTCCATCTTTGGCAGCTACATCGACAAGGAGCACTCCCTGCTGGGTGAGTCCGTCCGCATCGTCATTCTGGATACCTTTGTGGCCATCACCGCCGGTCTTATCATCTTCCCGGCCTGCTTCACCTATGGCGTGGACCAGACCAGCGGCCCCAGCCTGATCTTCATTACCCTGCCCAACATCTTCGCCAATATGGCGCTGGGCCGTCTGTGGGGCACCCTGTTCTTCCTTTTCATGGCATTCGCGGCCCTGTCTACGGTGCTGGCCGTGTTCGAGAACATCATCTGCTGCGGCATGGAGCTCACCGGCTGCAGCCGCAAAAAATCCAGTCTGGTGAACCTTGTGCTCATCACGGCGCTTTCGCTGCCCTGCGTGCTGGGCTACAACCTCTGGGCATGGGACGGCTTTGCGGTGTTCGGCGGCGCTGTGCTGGACTTTGAAGATTTCCTCGTCAGCAACCTGTTCCTGCCGCTGGGCAGTCTGGTGTATCTGCTGTTCTGCGTTACCCGTTACGGCTGGGGCTGGGACAACTATAAAAAGGAAGTCAACACCGGCAGAGGCCTCAAAATGCAGGACTGGATGCGCGGCTACCTGACCTATGTGCTGCCGGTCATTGTGCTGTTCATCTTTGCTTTTGGCATCTACGATAAATTTTTTGCGTAAATAAATGACTTCGACCTCTCCGCCACCTTCGGTGACGCCTCTTCCAAAGGGAGAAAACCGGACAGAAAGATGCACTTTGCATGGATTGCCAAAGGCTCCCACTTTGGGAGAGCTGGCAAACCCGAAAGGGTCTGGCTGAGAGGGCAAGCGGGTTAACGTTAACGAAAGGCCCCTCTTATTCCATAAATAAGAGGGGCTTTTTGCAGAAGAAAGGAGCTCTCCGGGATGCACATTCTGATCTGTGATGACGATGCGGCCTTTGGCACCCGCATGGCAGAATATGTGGCCGCTTACTTTGCGGCCCGCAGCATTCTGGTACAGACTGCCGTCTGCACCAGCGCGGGGCAGGCGCTGGAAACGCCGGAGCTGGAGCTGTACCAGCTGGCGTTTCTGGATGTGGACATGCCCGGTGTGAACGGTATGGTGCTGGGACGCCAGCTCAAGCAGAAATGCCCCGGGCTGAAGCTGGTATACGTATCGGCCTATCTGGAATTTGCATTGGAGGGCTATACAGTCAACGCATACCGCTACCTGCTCAAGCGGGACATTGTGCACACCCTGCCCAGCTGTCTGGACGACCTGCTGGCCGAACTGACCGACCAGCGCAAGACTCTGACGGTGCACCACAACCGCGTTGCCACAGAGATCCCGCTGGATCAGATCTATTATCTGGAAAGCGACCTGCGCCAGATCAACGTTTATGGCGACATCCCCCGCCAGCCCATCTGCACCTATTACGGCAAAATCGCCGACCTGCCGCAGATGCTGTACGAGAACGGCTTTTTGCAGGTGAGCCGCAGCGATGTGGTCAACATGAAATATGTGTGCGGCATCCGCAGCTATAAGATGACGCTGAAAAACGGGGTGGAACTCAGCATCAGCCGCCCGGGCTATGCCGCTATCCGCAGCGCATATCTGGAATGGAAGGGGCAGTACGTCGATGAGTGAGGTGTTCACAGATGCGCTGCTCGGGCATCTGGTCTGTCTGGTTCAGGGAAATGCTTTTATTATGGTAGAATGGGCCTACCTTGGCAGGGGGAAACTGCGCTGGCCGGTGCTGTGGGCAGAGCTGCTGTGTATGGGGCAGCTCTGCCTGTCATTCGCGACAGAAATGCCCTTTTTCAATGTGCAGGCCATTCTGCTCAATGTATTGTATCTGTTCGTTACCGCGCAGCTGTTTGGCGGGACGATGACGGATAAGCTCACGGCCTGCCTCATCAACGGCACCATGTGCCTGCTGGTGGAGAACACGGTCAACTATACCTATTCCTGGTTCACAGGAGTGCGCACCGGCGAAGCATGGCTGCGCCCCGGCTGCCTGATCGCACTGTGCGCCGCGAACTTCATCGTGGGCGCAGCGGTTGCGCATTTCCTGTATAGCTGGAACCAGAAGTGTGCTTTGCAGCCGCTGCAGGCGCTGGTGATGTCCTTTTTCCCCGGGGTGGCTGTGGTGCTGAACATTGTGCTGATGGTCACAGGGACCCAGCAGCCCGCTACCCGGATGACCATGCTGCTCACCTTTGGCATGAGCGTGGCGGTGCTGGTGCATATCGCCATCGTGCAGATGTTCAACGATCAGGTGGTGCAGCGGGAAAACTCCCGCTACCGTGCCCGGCTGGAGCAACAGCGTGCAGAAGCACTGCTGGATTCCTACACGGAGCAGCGCCGCCTGACCCACGAGTTTACCAACCACATGAGCGCTCTCAGCGCGCTGCTGGATCAGGACGACCTGAAGGGAGCCCGCACCTACCTTGCAAGCGTGAGCAAACTGGTGGCGGCAGGCACCACCATCATGGACACCCACAACCCGCTGCTGGACTCCATCCTGAGCAAAAAGTACGAAGAAGCGGCCCAAAAGGGCGTGACAGTCTATTTTGATCTGTGCGACCTCAAGGAGATCCCCTTTGATGGCATGGACATGGTCATCGTGCTGTCCAATCTGCTGGACAATGCCATCCGTGCCGCAGCGCAGGCCCTGCCGCCGGAGGTGTATGTGCGCATCCGCAAAACGCCGGAGGAGTACCTGCTCTCGGTGCGCAACCGCGTGCAGGATGATCTGGATCTGGAGGACAACAAGCTGCCCAGCACCACCAAAAAGGAGAGCGGCCACGGCATGGGCTTTGCCAATGTGCAGGAGGTGCTGCGCAAGTACGGCGCAGAGTATACGGTCAGCTGCCGCGACCGCTGGTTCCGCTTCACCTGTGCCATCCCGGTGTGCAATTCATGACATGGGCACCGACAGTTTATGACAAGTTTTCTGCAACAGGACCGCAACCGTGCTATACTGAAAACGGTAAAGGTGATGCCTGCACGGGCAGAGTGGATTGCGGCTGAGGCAACTCGGGAAACACTTTACATACGGTGCGGTGCTTCGGACAGCGGTGCGTGTTAAGCTGTCCGCTTTCCCTTTGCTCATTGTACCGCATGGCAGATGCCGTGCGGTTCATCTGGCGGGGCTTTCAACGGCGAGCTTTGGGGTTTGCTGCTGATAAAGTCACTCGGTACGTCGCATTTCTGTCCGGCAGGTGTTGCTTGTGGGAATGGAGCATCTGCTGCACAGAGCATCTGCGTCGGTGAGAGTTCTGTCAGGTTTTTTATTGCAAAAAAAGAGCTGCTGTACGGCGAAAAAACCGGGTACAGCAGCTCTTTTTTAACGTTTTGAGATGTTGGAAAAGCCGGGCCTTACTCCGGCTTTACCTGCAGTTCCTGCTCGCAGTAGATGCAGCGATATTTGCCGTTGGAGCTCAGCTCAAAGATCTGATCGCACCCTTCCTCAATGGAGGAGATGCAGCGGGGGTTCTTGCACCGCACGATGTTCACCAGACGCTTGGGAGGCTTGGGTTTTTCCTTGCGCACAGCCTTGCCGTTTTCGATGATGGTCACACTGATGTTCGGGTCAAGGTAGGCCAGCACATCCAGATTCAGCCAGGAAGCATCTCCCTCCACCTTGAGGATGTCCTTGCGGCCGTTCTCGCTCTTGTTGCTGCGTGCATTCTGGATCAGTGCCACGCTGGCGGTGCGGTTGCCCGCAATGCCCAGCAGGTCCATCAGGCCGACAGCAGTGCCTGCCTTGATGTGGTCGATCACGATGCCATTCTGGATCTCGTCAATGTTCAGCATATCAGTTTTCCTCCTTAGATGCCTTGGGGTCGCGCAGGCCCAGCAGGGTCATGATCAGTGCCATGCGGACGTACACACCGTTCTGCACCTGCTCAAAATAAGCGGCGCGGGGGTCATCGTCCACATCCAGCGCGATCTCGTTAACACGGGGCAGGGGATGCAGCACCGCCATATCCGGCTTTGCAAGGCTCATCTTTTCCTTGGTGAGGATGTAGCTGTTCTTCAGGCGGATGTAGTCCTCCTCGTTGAAGAAGCGCTCCTTCTGCACGCGGGTCATGTACAAAATGTCCAGCTCCGGCATGGATTCCTCCAGACTGCGGGTCTCCTTGTAGGGGATGCCGTTGGCCTCCAGCACGTCCTTCACGATGTAGTCCGGCACACGCAGCTCTTCCGGGCTGATGAGCACGAAGCGGATGTTCTTGCAGCGTGCCATGGTCTTGATGAGGGAGTGCACGGTGCGGCCGAACTTCAGATCGCCGCACAAGCCGATCGTCAGATCATCCAGCCGTCCCATGCGGCGGCGAATGGTCATCAGGTCGGTCAGGGTCTGGGTGGGGTGCTGATGTCCGCCGTCGCCCGCGTTGATCACCGGAATGCGGGAGTAGCGGCTTGCACGCAGCGGTGCGCCCTCTTTCGGGTGCCGCATGGCCACGATGTCCGCATAGAAGGACACCACGCGGATGGTGTCGGCTACGCTCTCGCCCTTGCTTGCACTGGATACGTTCTCACTGGGGAAGCCCAGCACATGGCCGCCTAGATTCAGCATGGCAGCCTCGAAGGAAAGGCGGGTGCGGGTGGAAGGCTCATAAAACAGGGTGGCCAGCTTTTTGTGGCTGGCTGCGTCCTGATAGGCTGCCGGGTCGTCGTGGATGCGGTCGGCCAGATCAAGCAGCGTGGAGATTTCCTGCTGGGTAAAATCCAACGGGTCGATCAGATGTCGCATGGGTACATACCTCCGTTTAAAGCAGTTTGCGTAAGATAGAAAAATCAAAGAAGTTTGTGTAGTAGCTCAGCGAACGCATCACCGGGCGGCACAAACGATTGAAACACACTTCGTCCAGCAGCAGCATGGCTTCGCCGGGGGCAAGGCGCATGGCCGAGCGGATGGCGTCATCGCCGCAGCTTGCCTTCAGGTGGGCAACGTTGGAGGAGATCTGCTGGTGGCATTCCCGTTCCAGAATATCGAACACCCCGCCGGTCAGGTCGATGCGGGTATAATCCCGTGTACCGAATAATGCTCTGGGCAGGTAGTCGATGGAATAGATCACCGGGGTGGTGTCGGCCAGAATGCGCTTTTTGATGCAGATCACATCATCGCCGGGTGCGATGTCCAGATTGTGGGCCAGCTCCTCCCCGGCACGGATGGGAAAGACCTGAATGCCGTCGGCGTGGGGATAGCTGCCAAAGCTGCGGATCAGCGGGTAGTATTCCAGCTTCTGGTCCAGACGGCTGCGCAGGCTCAGCACCGTACGGTTCACCACCGTGCCAATGCCGCGCACTCGCTCCACGTAACCAGCGCGTTCCATTTCGCTCAGTGCGTCACGGATGACGGTGCGGCTCACGCCCAGCTCGGCGGCAAGATCCACCTCGGCAGGCAGACGGTCGGCCCGGGCATAGCGCCCGGTGCGCAGCTCTTCCAGCAGACTGGCAACGATGCGGTCGCTGATGACAGCGCCGCCCAACCGGCTGGAAGATGCAAGTGCAGATTCCTTCATGGTTTGGTTCCTCCGTTCACAGGCAGCGCAGGGCACTGCCGGGACTTGGAGCCCTGCGGCGCACGGCCCCGCTTTGTGACCACGGCCATGCACCGCAAAACCCCTTTCTACTTTATTATAGCATAAATTGACATTTATAAAAGCGGCATTTATACTGGAATCAGCCAAAAAGTACGATTTTATTTTGGAGGGGATAGCAAGATGGAAATTTTTCTGCACAGGATATGCGGCAAAACCGCAGAGCCGCCGGTGCCCATGCTGCTGCGCCGCTGTACGGCAGAGGAAGCCCCGGCGGTGTACGCTTTGCAGAATGAGGTGCGCGCCGCCATGCCGCACCCCGAGCAGTTCGTGCCGGATACGCTGGAAAATATCACGACCTATGTCCGCAAGGACCTGTGCATTGGTGCATGGCAGGGCAGCAGGCTGGGCGGGTATCTCATCGTGCGCTTCTGCGGGCAGAGCGAGCACAACTACGCGGCCTTCATGGACGTCCCGCGTACCGAGTGGGAGCACTGGGCCAATGCCGACAGTGCTATCGTCCACGCAGACTTTCGCGGCAACGGCCTGCAAAGGCTCATGCTGGGAGCAGCCTTGCCGCTCTTCCCGGGCAGGATCACCCACATCGGGGCCACCGTCAGCCCGGAAAACCAGTACAGCCTGAACAACGCCCTTGCATCGGGCTTTGCCATCGTCTCCCGGCGGGAAATGTATGGCGGATACGACCGGTATCTGCTGGCGAGAAAACTATAAAAAGAAGTTGTAACAGGTAAAAAACTGTGCTAAACTAAAAACACCACCCATAAGGGTGGCGTTAAGGTACTGTCTGCAAGCGCAGGTGGTCATGATTCCTACCCGTTATCACTGCTATTTCTACTTAGAACAAGCAGAGGTTCCGGGAGTGGAACTTTTTTGGAAGTACCCCTGCCCGGAGCCTTGAAGGCGAAGGGAGGGATGTCGGATGACTTTGTTGGAAACTTTAGCACTGCTCACGTTCGTACTCGCTCTGATGAGTCTGATCGTGGATGTGATCCGTCTGACCGTTGAGGTCGTGGAAAAGTTTTACCAGCACAAAGCCAGTGGCAACAAAAAAGATTGACTGCCCAGCTACCAACTTGTACAGTCAATCTTTTTGGCTAAACGGGTAGGGAACTGACCATGCGGACAGTACCTTTTCTATTTATAATATAATGATTTTTGCAGGAATTGTCAATAACAATGTCCATTTGCCCTTTAGACTGCCTGCAAAGACCGCTCTTTGTTTTTCATCTTGTGCCGCACCACAAGCAGACAGGCTAGATGCACGGCGGCGGTCAGCACCCAGCTGATGGGGTAGCTGATGTACAGCATGAACGGTGTGCGGTTCAGCTGGAAGATGGTGGCGATCCACACCAGACGCAGCAGGCAGCTGCCCACAAGGCTCACCACCATGGGCAGCACGCTGTAGCCAAGGCCGCGCAGGCTGCTGGCCAGCGTGTCCATAATGCCGCACAGCAGGTAGGTGCCGCAGATCACCCGCAGGCGCTCATATCCGGCGGCAACGACCGCCGCATCCGAGGAGTAGAAGTGCAGCAGTTGGGTGCCTGCCAGCACTGCGCCGCCGCCCAGCACCACGCCGGTGACGATGGCGCACAGCAGGCAGTTGAGGACAACGCGGTTCAGGTTCTGGTACTTGCGTGCGCCCATGTTCTGGCTGGTGAAGGTCACCGCTGCCTGCGAAAAGGCGTTCATGGCGGTATAGACGAAGCCCTCCAGATTGGCGGAGGCCGAACTGCCTGCCACCACCGTGGAGCCGAAGGAGTTGATGGCCGACTGGATGACCACATTGGACAGGCTGAACACGGTGCTCTGCAGACCGGCAGGCAGGCCGATGAGCAAAATCTGCTTCAGGGTACCCATGTGGAAGCCCAGATGATGCAGATCCAGATGCAGAGCGCCCTCTTCCTTCATCAGCATCCGCGTCACCATGCAGGCAGAGACGGTCTGACTGATGATGGTAGCCAGTGCCACGCCTGCCACGCTCATGGAAAAGCCAATGACGAACACCAGATTCAGCACCACATTGATGATGCCTGCCGCCGCCAGACAGTACAGGGGACGCTTGGTGTCGCCCACAGCACGCAGCAGTGCCGAGCTGAAGTTGTACAGCATGGTCATGGGCATTCCGATAAAATAGATTTTAAGATACAGCGCAGAGAGATCGATCACATCCTCCGGGCAGCTCATCAGCTCCAGCAGGCCGCGGGCCGCAAAGAACCCCACCACGGCCAGCAGCACGCCGCTGACAAGGCCCAGTGTCACCGAGGTCTGCACCGTGTTCTGAACACCGCGCTCGTCCTTTGCACCAAAACAGCGTGCGGCCACCACGTTTGCGCCCAGCGAAAGCCCCACGAACAGATTCACCAGCAGATTGATGAGGGAGCCGTTGGAGCCTACTGCCGCCAGTGCGGTGCTGCCCGCAAAGCGGCCCACGACCACCACGTCTGCTGCGTTGAACAGCAGCTGCAGGATGCTGGAAGCTGCCAGCGGGATGGAGAACAGGATGATTTTTTGGAGCATTGGGCCGCTGGTCAGGTCAGCGGAGCGGCTTGTCTGAGCCATGAGAAGAGCGCCTCCTTTTTGTCGTTTACGCGGAGAAGCTATTTCCTAAGCATTGCACACTGCTTAGGAGGACAGCATCTGAAATGTAAATATTTCGTAAATAAAGGGAACCGAAGGCATATTATAACGCGCGGCGCAGAAAAATACAAGTGGCACCGCTGAAAAAGACAGCTTTTTCCGGCAATGCCACAGGAAAACGGCTTTTCAGTTCAATCCAAGCACCTTCCAGTGCTCCGGTGCAGCAAAATCGCTCGTCTCGCCGTCATCGGTGTACATCCGGCAGCGGGCGCTGCCGCTTTCGTCCGGGCAGGCCCACAGGGTCAGGCCGGTCTCGTCCAGCTGGGCGGTGCAGCTGGCGGGTCTTGCCACCGGCACGGCATGGCCCGGGCGGATGAACAGCAGGACCTCGTCCAGTGCACAGCGGACATAATGGTGTCCGGCGGGCAGAAGCTCGGTGTCGTAGTCGTCCACACTGCGGATGCGGTAGAGCTTCATGGGCTCGGGCAGGTAGACATGGCGTCCGCTGGCGTTCTGGGTGTAGACAGGTGCTACCATCACACCCTCGCCCAGCAGCAGCTGGTCCTGTACCTCACGGGCGTCCGGGTCGGCGGGGAAGTCAAAGCCCAATGGCCGGAAGTAGTTGGTATTTTCCAGTGCTGCCTTCATGAACTCACTATAAAGGTAGGGCAGCAGGGCATACCGCAGCCGGAGCATCTTCCGCAGGGCGGGCAGCATGTCCGCAAAACGGTAGTATTCCTGCATCCGGGAACCATCGGTGGAATGGTTGCGCATCAGCGGCGTGAACAGGCCGAACTCCAGCCAGCGCAGGGCTAGATCGGGCGTGGTATCGTAGGAAAAACCGCACAGATCCGCGCCAGTGTACAAAAAGCCGCAGAGCTGCACATTGGGCATCATCTGGATGTTGGCCAGAAGCTGTGCCCATGTGGAAGCGTTGTCACCCAGCCAGATGCCGCCGTAGCGGTGGCTGCCGATGAAGCTGGAACGGCTGTACAGCAAAGTGCGTCTGCCGGGCCGCAGGCGGGCAAAGGCTTCGCCTGCCGCGCGGGTCATATTGCCGCCGTAGAGGTTGTGCACCCTGTCATGGCGCACCCGTCGGCCATCCACATCGTGGTAGAAGCTGGTGTAGTCCGCGGGGGCGTTCATCAGGCCCAGCGCACCGCCTACCACCTTGCCGAAGAATTCATCCTGCACGATGTTGTCCTTCCGGCTCAGGGCGTGCATGTCCGCAAAGAAGGCTTTCAGTCGCTCCGGCGAATAAAACAGCGCAGGTTCGTTCATGTCGTTCCAGAAGCCCTCGATGCCGCAGTCGGTCAGCGCCTTGTACTGCCGGCCGAACCACTCCCGCACCTCTGGACGCAGGAAGTCCGCAAAGTAAGCCTTGCCGGGCCACACCGCCGCCACAAAGGGCGTGCCGTCGGCTTTGGTGCAGAAGTAACCGTTTGCAAGGCCCTCGGCACAGACGGGATTTTCCGGGTCGATGCGCACACCCGCATCGATGATGGGCACCAGCCGGATGCCCTGTGCCTTCAGTTCGGCGCTCAGGGCGGCAAGGTCCGGGAAGCGCTGTTTGTTTACGGTAAAATCCGCGTAGTCCTGCATATAATCGATGTCCATGCAGATCATATCCAGCGGCAGATCGTTCTCTTTGTACTGACGGGCCACCTCCCGCACGTCCTCAGCGGTTTTGTAGCCAAAGCGGCTCTGTGCCAGACCAAAGGCCCACTTGGGCGGGATATAGCTGCGCCCGATGAGCTGCCGGAACTGGCGGCTGATATCGTTCAGGTCGTCGCCGGTAATGATGTAAAGCTCATAGTCCGGCTCTTCGGTAGAAAAGCGCAGGGTGTCGTATTCGGTGTAGCCGATATCGTAACGCACTTTGCCCGGGAAATCGATGAACACACCAAAGCATTCACAGCCCGCACCGCCATCAATGAGCAGAAAATTGTGCGCACCATAGTAGGAAAGCTTGTCCTCGCTGTGGCGGGACTCGTCGGTGTTGTTGGTAACATAGTGCCAGCCGCGCTTGTTGATGCCGCGCGGCATTTCGCCCAGACCGTACACGATAGCATCCGGAGCCATCCGGTAGGCCCAGCCGTCTTCTTCGGCTGTGAGGAAGGGCACCGGCCCGGTGGAAACTGGGATCTCCTGCACCACACTGTCGGTGGGCAGGGGAGCGTCAAAGCGGAAATGCTGGATCATAAGCGTGAAACCTCCTGTTGGAACTTCTTCAGTCAAACCCTGTGGGTTTGCCAGTGCTCCCCACTCTGTCGCCTTTGGCGACATCTCTCCCCGGCGCGGGGAGAGTCTTTTTCAGTGAGGGAGCCTTTGGCAGGGCGTTAAGCTTTCCCTCTTTGCCAAAGGCCCCATCTCCGAGGGGGCTGTCGAGCGAAAGCGAGACTGGGGGAGTTGACTTCTCATTTTCTTTATCTTACGTCCTTCTGCCGCACAAAACAAGAGACAAAACCGGCGTTTTTCTGCAATAAAACCGGCAGAATGCAGCCAGATTATCAAAATACCGGCATCTGTCCCGGTATACGATTGCAAATGGAGAGGGATGCTGGTATACTGGTAACGCTGTTCCAGGGTGTATCTGAAAACAAAGAAATAGACGATCTTTTCGACTTTTCAGGGACACCTTGGCAGAACAATGGCAAAAAATGGAGGAAGCTTATGTATCGTAACGGTATCAAGCGCCTGCTGGCGATCGTGCTGTCCCTGTGCGGCATGGTCTGCCTGTCATGGCTCTTTCTGATCCTGGCCGTGGCCATCAAGCTGGATTCGCCCGGCCCGGTGTTCTTCAAACAGAAACGTGTGGGCATTGGCAAAAAGCACTTTTACATTTTAAAGTTCCGCACCATGCGCATCGACACGCCCCACGATATGCCCACCCACCTGCTCCACGATCCGGACCAGTATATCACCCGGATGGGCCATTTCCTGCGCAAGACCAGTCTGGATGAACTGCCCCAGCTGTGGAACATCTTTGTGGGGGATATGGCGGTCATCGGCCCGCGGCCTGCGTTGTGGAACCAGTATGATCTGCTGGCCGAGCGCGACAAGTACCATGCCAACGATGTGCGCCCGGGCCTGACCGGCTGGGCACAGATCCATGGCCGCGATGAGCTGGAGATCGCGGAGAAAGCCAAGCTGGACGGCTGGTATGTGGAGCATCTGAGCTTTGGGCTGGATGTGAAATGTTTCTTCGGCACCATTGCGGCTGTGCTCAGGCACGACGGCGTGGTGGAGGGCGGCACAGGCACTCTGCACGAAGAAACAGGCAAAGAGAACCATTAAGAATAGCCGCCGCGTGCCGCAACCCGAATATTTTCAGCGGAAAAATATTTTTTTATTTGCAGTTCTGAAAAATCTGCGGATTTTTCAGAACTGTTTTTTCGCAGAAAGGGTCGTGAGCAGAAACTGCATTTTGCCTTGCAAACTCGAAATCACCATATCTCTTGATTTATCCCCGGAAAAGCGTATAATAAAACAGTACACAAGACGTCAAAGGAGGATTCCTGTATTATGGAACGCACCTATATCAACGAGGCCCAGAAGGCCATCGGCGGCACGGTCAAGGTGCAGGGCTTTATCGAGAACCTGCGCAACAGCAAGTATATGGCCTTCATCGTGCTGAAGGATATTACCGGCAAGCTGCAGATCACGGTGGAAAAGGAAGATCACCCCGATCTGGTGGATACCATCGATAAGCTCACCCCGGATTCCGTCATCACCGTCACCGGCAAGGTGATGGAGAACGACTACGTCAAGATGGGCG
>ERZ809296.2427-NODE-2427-length-17972-cov-3.746107_pt1 | contig 17972 bp, 20 predicted proteins | sample MGYA00520511_ERZ809296 | MGnify/ENA primary metagenome ERZ809296 (study PRJEB31576, sample SAMEA3212662) | Homo sapiens | biome: human-gut; feature: human gut; material: fecal | place: Sweden | collected 2012 ... | reverse complement strand
TGCAGGAATGGTGTGATAAATAAAAAGGAGACTATACGTATGATATTTCTTGAATACCCTAATGTTCTATCTGTCAGAGGGCAAAAAAATGGTTGGATGAGCATCAGATTTTCTATGAAGACCGTCATTTTAAGGAGAATAATCCGACGTTTGAGGAGTGAAAGAACTGGTATGGACGGAGCTGGAAGCTCTCTTATGAATGTAGCGCAAGGGGCTGTTGCAGAATAGATGAGTAATCATCTATTCTGCAACAGCCCCTTATTTTGCTTTCAGATAATTACTGCTGTTCAGATTTCAGCTGCTTCAAAGCTTTTGCCAGCTGATCCGGACATGAGGTCGGGCGCGGGCCGCAGGTGGTGCCTTCCAGTCTATTGATGACGTCGTCCACTTTCATGCCGACTACCAGTTTTGCAATACCGGCAGTATTTCCGGCACATCCGCCGACAAACTGAACTTTTGTTACAATTCCGTTTTCTGCTTCCACGTTGATTGCCTGAGAGCAGGTTCCTTTTGTTCTATATACCATAATCATTCCTCCTGATGTGATAAAATATATCCATAAGCATAGGTCAGTATAGCAGAAATCCTGTGTTTTTTCTAGTCAAAACAGGAAACTTCCGGTATACTGATAATGATCAGGTTATCAGCATCAGAAAGGATTGAAATTATGAATAAAAAGAAAAAAATCGGAGTCATCGGAGCAATGGAGGAGGAAGTGGAAGCACTCCGCGTAAAACTGGAGAATCCGGAGAAACTGACCAAAGCTTCCATGGACTTTTATTCCGGCACCATGAATGGTCATGAAGTGGTCATCGTCCGCAGTGGAATCGGCAAGGTCAACGCAGGTATCTGCACCCAGATTCTGGCAGATCTGTTTCAGGTAGATGTAGTGATCAATACCGGTATCGCAGGATCTCTGAGAGCAGAGATCAATATCGGCGATATCGTCATCTCCACCGATGCAGTGCAGCATGATATGGATGCCACCGGTTTCGGATACAAACCGGGTGTGATCCCGAGAATGGAGACCAGCTGCTTTAAGGCAGATCCGGATCTGGTAGCAGCAGCAAAAGAAGCATGTGCGAAAGCAGTGCCGGAAGTACGCGCATTTACCGGAAGAGTTGTGAGCGGTGACCAGTTTATCTCTGACCGCGCTGTAAAGAACCGGATTTCCCAGCAGTTCGGCGGTATGTGTACCGAGATGGAAGGAGCAGCCATCGCACAGGCAGCTTATCTTAACAAGATCCCGTTTGTGGTATTACGCGCCATTTCCGATAAAGCGGATGACAGTGCAGTTGTTGACTATCCGGCATTTGAGAAACAGGCAATCCGTAACAGCGTGGCACTGGTAGAGAACTTTATTTCCCGCGTGAAATAAGTCGATAAGATCTGCTTCACCGCCGGAGCATTCCGCTCTATAATGAGACCACTAAAAGCAAGGGGAGGCATAGAGAGATGTTGTATGATGCATGGTGGTCTTACTACGGAGAATTTGCAGTACTGGGAATCTGGGGGATCATTCTGGTACTGGCACGCAGAATGATATTTGGAAAACTGAGCAAAAATGCATTGCTGGACGGCGGGGAGAAGAGCCGGATGATTCGTGCCATGACGCTCAAATTTGAAAAGAGCTATGAGGTTCATGTGGAGATCAGCGACATTCCGGTATTTGTAAAAAAATATCTCTGCCAAGAGCGAAGATGCGGCGTCCGGCTGCTGCGCTGGAAACGGCTTCCGGAGTGCTGGATGGAACTGATAGTGAGTATCGGAGTGATGGAAGCGGTGACATTCTATTTCCTGCGTTATCCGGCTGCGGTCTGTGTGGACAGGCTGTTGGCATCAGTCGGTGCAGCGGTTATCGTCCGGATGGCAATTCTGTGGTTCGAGACAGACAGCCTGTGGGAACAGGCGGAAGTCTTCCTCAATGATTATGTGGCCAATACACTGTATCCAAGACAGATGCATGTGTATGAGACATTCGAAGAACCGGACACAGCAGAGAAGACAGATGCTGCCAGGCAGAAGCCGGTGCCGGAAAATAAATCCAGGACTCCGGTACTGAAGAAAGAAGAAGAGCAGCTGTTCCAGGAAGTAATGACAGAATTTTTAGGCGGTTGAACATAGAATAGTGACACATCCGGGAGTGACAGCCTGTCACTCCCGGTTTGTGTCACTGTTAAAGAGGTATAAGATGAAAAAATATGAAATACTTTACAGAGACGAAGATCTCTGCGTCATTCATAAACGTGCCGGACTGGCAGTGCAGAGTGCACGGGCGTCAGTGCCGGACCTTATGAGCATGCTCAGAAACGATCTCCTGGAAGAAGGAATGAAGAATCCCTATCTGGGTCTGGTGAACCGTCTGGACCAGCCGGTAGAGGGAATCCTTCTGGTGGCATTTAATGAGAAGGCAGCAGCAGACCTGAGCAGACAGGTAGCGGACCATATCCACATGGAAAAATGGTATCAGGCGCTGGTATGTGGAAAACCTTCCGCAGAATCAGGCACACTGGTGGATTATCTTCTGAAAGATGCCAGAAACAACTTATCCAAAGTGGTGCCGGAAGGGACCAGAGGAAGCAAGCGGAGTGAACTTACCTACGAAGTGCTGGAGTCCTGGGAAGATCAGACTCTTCTGAAGATCCGTCTGCTCACAGGACGCCATCATCAGATCCGGGTACAGCTTTCCCATGCGGGCATGCCCATTGTGGGAGATGCCAAATATGGGAAAGGCGGCGGACAGCTCTGCCTCTGCTCCTTTAAGACGTCTTTTCGTCATCCCCGGACGGGCAGACAGATGACGTATGAGGTGAAGCCGGAGTTTCCAGCTCCACCCACAGCTCTCTGATAAGAAGGATTCCGAAAGGGCCGGTAAAAAGTCCCACAGGACCAAAAAGTTTTAACCCGGCAATGACGGAGATCAGAAAGCAGACTGGAAGGAGACCAAGACCGTTGCCAAGAAGCCCCGGCTCCAGAAGTTCACGGGTGAGCCAGGTGATGGCGTAGAGGATGGAAAGCTTCAGGCAGACAAGGAAACGCTGCCGGAGCAGTTCCACGAGAATCCAGGGAAGAAATACGATCCCAGTGCCGAAGACCGGAAGCGCATCCAGAAAACCGGTGAGCACGGCCCACAGTCCGGCACCTGGCAGATGGAGCAGCAGCCAGTAACCGGCGGCACATTCCAGGGTAATGACGAACATGATCCGGATCTGGGCATGGATCCAGTTTTGACAGGCAGTGGCCAACCGGCCGCCGGCATTTCGTACCATCTGATAAAAAGGAAGTTTTGAAAGCATTGCATCAAAGGCTTTCCAGTCTCTGGCAAAGAGAAGCAGAGAGACAAAATAAAGAAAGATTCCGAACAGCCATGAGAAGACGGAGGGCATCATGCGGGTGATCTGTCCCAGCAGGGAGGAAGGAATCCAGTCAGACAGAAGCGGCATACGTAAAAGGAAGTCCTGCCACACCGGAAAAAGTTCCCGGATGGGTGGATAGAGAAGATAGCCGCTCAGCAGAAGAAAGAGAAGTACAGCCAGAAAAAGGATACTCAACACACCGGCGCTGAGAGGAACCAGACGCATGGATATCCGGTGACGGAACCGGTTCAGGGCGGCAACCGTCAGCCACGCAAAGAAAAAAGGAAAAACCAGAGGCAGAAGATACCGCAGAACCAGATAGACTGCGGCAGCAATGGCTGCTTTCTGCATGTAGAGTGTATTCCTCCGGTTCATAACTGCATCCTCCTTTTTCACAGATTCTACTATCAGTATCTGTGAATTGGCTGATCCTATGCTGGCTGATATTGACAAACGAAAATGTGGATGCTATGTTACAGACAAAGCGGACAGGAGTAACGATACAATGAATATTCAGGAATTTATAAAAAAGCAGCCGCCGGGCAGACTCATTACCATGGGATTTGCACTGGTGATTCTGATCGGTACATTGCTTTTGTTATTACCTTTTTCTATAAAATCAGGCGTGACAGTAACGCCTCTTAATGCCCTCTTTACGGCCACCAGTGCAGTATGTGTGACGGGTCTTGTGGTGGTGGATACCGCGGATACCTTTACGGCTTTCGGACAGACGGTCATTGGTATTTTAATCCAGATCGGCGGTCTGGGTGTGGCTTCCGCAGGACTGGGCCTTATGATTGCTGCCGGAAAGAAAGTCAGTATCAAGAGCAGGGTGCTGGCAAAGGAAGCGTTAAATGTAGACAGTTACAAAGGAATCGTCCGTATGGTGGAAGCAGTGCTTCTGATTACTCTGGTGGTGGAAACCGCGGGCGCTCTGTTATCGTTTCCGGTTTTCCTGAAAGATTATTCCCCGCTCCATGCGCTGGGAATCAGTATTTTTCACTCGGTAGCTTCTTTTAATAATGCGGGATTTGATATTCTTGGGAATATGACAAATCTGATTCCCTATCGGGATAATGTGGCATTGAATCTCATTACCAGTGTACTGGTCATCGTGGGTGGTATTGGATTTCCGGTTATTCTGGATCTGGGGAGACAGCGGAATTTCCGAAGGCTGACACTTCACACAAAAGTGGTGCTGGTGACGACGGGTATTTTATTGGCTGGCGGTACGCTGCTTTTGAAGCTGACGGAGCCCATCTCCTGGATGGCGGCATTTTTCCACAGCATGTCCGCCAGAACAGCGGGATTTTCCACCTGTTCCCTGGGAAGCTTCAGCAATGGGGGACTGTTCGTAATCTGTATCCTCATGTTCATCGGAGCATCTTCCGGTTCCACCGGAGGCGGTGTGAAGACCAGTACGATGTTTGTATTGCTGCAGTCGGTGCGGAGCGAATTTTCCAAGCGCCCGGTAGGCGCATTCCGGAGAAGTATTCCGAAGGAAAATGTATCCAGGGCGTCCATGATCGTGATCTGTTCCGCCCTGATGGTCTGCGTGGGAACCTTCCTGATGTGTGTGGCGGAGCCGGAGCTTACCTTCATGCAGCTCTTTTTTGAGACGGTGTCAGCCTTCAGTACTGCAGGATTATCCACCGGTATTACGCCGGGACTTGGCATTGCAGCCCGGTGGATTTTGATCTTTTTTATGTTTACCGGAAGGCTGGGTGCCATGACCATGATCACGATCTGGGTCAGCCGGCAGCCGAAAAATGCAAGATATACGGAGGAATCCGTGACCATAGGATAAAGGAGAACGAGTATGATAAAGAAAAAGAAAGAATCAGCTTCCTTCGGGGTCATCGGACTGGGACGGTTCGGCACTGCCCTTGCCATTACACTGGCACAGGCCGGTAAGGAAGTGATTGCCGTGGATCGGGATGAAAGCCGTGTGAAAGAGCTTCGGCAGTATACAGATTATGCCTTTGTGGCAGATACCATCTACAGTGATACGTTAAAAGAAATCGGTATTCAGAACTGCGATGTGGTGGCAGTCTGCATCGGTGAGAAAATTGACGCCAGCATCCTGATTACCATGAGCGTCATCGATCTGGGCGTGCCTAAGGTCATTGCCAAAGCCAGCAGCGTGGAGCAGGGGGAAGTGCTGAAGCGTATCGGTGCCACGGTCGTCTACCCGGAGAAGGATATGGCAGTGCGCCTTGGAAAACGGCTCATTTCCAGCACCTTTATGGATTACATCGCTCTTGATAACAGTGTGGAGATCCGTCAGATTTCCGTACCGGAGTCCATGCTGGGAGCCAGTGTCATGGAGCTGAATATCAGAAAGAAATACGGTCTTAATATTATTGCGGTGCAGAACGGCCATGAGACGAATATTGAGATTGCGCCGGATTACCGGTTCCGGGAGGGTGATGTGCTGGTAGTGATTGGAAAGATCAAAAACATTGACCGGATGGAAAATGATTGTTAAGAGAATGTTGACAAACCCTTCATTCCTTTTTACAATTAAAAATGGTGCAAAATTGCAGGAAAACGGCTGCTGACGAGAAGGCGCGGCGGCTATGAAAAAGGAGATTGCAAAAAAATGGCAAAAGACAAAAAATTAGTAGAAGGCATCACTTCCATGGACGTGGATTTCGCCCAGTGGTACACCGATGTCGTGAAGAAAGCAGAGCTGTGTGATTATACCAGCGTAAAGGGATGCATGGTAATCAAACCGGCTGGCTATGCAATCTGGGAAAACATCCAGAACGAACTTGACCGCAGATTCAAAGAGACAGGCGTAGAGAATGTATATCTGCCGATGCTGATTCCGGAGAGTCTGCTTCAGAAAGAGAAAGACCATGTAGAAGGATTTGCTCCGGAAGTAGCATGGGTTACCCATGGCGGACTGGAACCGCTGCAGGAGCGTATGTGTGTACGTCCGACTTCCGAGACTCTGTTCTGCGATTTCTATCAGAAAGAGGTTCATTCCTACAGAGATCTTCCGAAGGTATATAACCAGTGGTGTTCTGTACTCCGTTGGGAGAAGACCACAAGACCGTTCCTTCGCTCCAGAGAGTTCCTGTGGCAGGAAGGACATACCGTACATGCGACTGAGGAAGAGGCAGAGGCACGTACCCAGCAGATGCTGAATGTTTATGCAGACTTCTGTGAGCAGGTACTGGCTATTCCGGTTATCAAAGGACGCAAGACAGATAAAGAGAAATTCGCAGGTGCCATTGCCACCTACACCATCGAGGCACTGATGCATGACGGAAAGGCACTGCAGTCCGGTACCAGCCATAACTTCGGTGACGGATTTGCAAAAGCATTCGGCATTCAGTTCACGGATAAAGACAACCAGCTGAAATATGTCCATCAGACTTCCTGGGGTGTGACCACTCGTCTGATCGGTGCCATCATTATGGTACACGGTGATGATTCCGGACTGGTACTGCCGCCGCGGATCGCTCCGGTACAGACTATGATCGTTCCGGTTGCACAGCACAAAGAGGGCGTTCTTGATAAAGCATATGAGCTGAGAGACAAACTGTCCCGTCAGTTCAAAGTAAAAGTAGATGATTCCGAAAAATCTCCGGGCTGGAAGTTCGCTGAGCAGGAAATCAAAGGTATTCCGACCCGTATTGAGATCGGACCGAAGGATATCGAGGCAAATCAGGCAGTCATCGTCCGCCGTGATACCAGAGAGAAGATCGTGGTATCCCTTGACGAGATCGAGACAAAACTGGGTGAGATTCTTGAGACCATGCAGCATGACATGCTGGAGAAAGCAAGAGCTCACAGAGATTCTCATACTTACGATGCAACCACTTACGAAGAGTTCGTGGAGACCATCAACAACAAACCGGGCTTCGTAAGAGCAATGTGGTGCGGAGACCAGGCTTGTGAGGATAAGATCAAAGAAGATACGACCGCAACCAGCCGCTGCATGCCTTTCGAACAGCACCAGCTGTCCGGCACCTGTGTATGCTGCGGAAAACCTGCGAAAAAAATGGTATATTGGGGTAAAGCATATTAAATATGATTCAGATTGAGATTCCGGAAAAAGTCAACAGGATAATCAGTACACTCGCCGCGGCAGGCTATGAAGCTTATGCCGTGGGCGGGTGCGTCCGTGATGCACTTCTGGGAAGAGAACCTGCAGACTGGGATATTACCACATCGGCTTCTCCCTATCAGGTGAAAGCATTGTTTGCCAGAACCATTGATACGGGCATCCAGCATGGCACCGTCACGGTTATGCTGGGAAAAGAAGGGTTCGAGGTCACCACCTATCGGCTGGATGGAGAGTACGAAGACTGCCGTCACCCGAAGGAAGTGGTCTTTACCAAGAGTCTCTTAGAAGACCTGAAGCGCAGAGATTTTACCATCAATGCCATGGCTTACAATGAAGAGCGGGGCCTGGTGGACGAGTTTGACGGAGTCGGTGATCTGAAACGCGGTATCATTCGCTGCGTGGGAGAAGCCAGAGAACGGTTTCAGGAGGATGCGCTCCGTATGCTGAGAGCCGTCCGGTTTGCAGCGCAGCTGGGATTTGTTCTGGATGAGCAGACGAAACAGGCAATTTGTGAGCTGCGGGAGAACCTCAGAAAAGTCAGCGCAGAGCGGATTCAGACAGAGCTGGTAAAATTACTGGTATCTCCCCATCCGGAACGGCTTCTGGAAGCATGGGAGACGGGTATGACTGCTGTGGTGCTGCCGGAATTTGATGCCTGCATGGCGTGTGAGCAGAACAATCCCCATCATAGTTACTCCGTAGGAGTGCATATCATCAAATCCATGGGTGAGGTGGAGGCAGACAAAGTCCTTCGGCTTACCATGCTGTTCCATGATTTTGGAAAGCCCCAGGCAAAGACAACGGATGCTAATGGCATTGACCATTTTCGCGGTCATCAAAAGATCAGTGAAGAACTGGCAGGTGGGATTCTGAGGAGACTGAAATTCGATAATGAAACTATCCGGCAGGTGAAGAAGCTGGTCAGCTGTCATGACGATCATCCGGCCAGAACACCGGCGGGTGTCAGAAGAGCAGTGAACCGGATCGGAACGGATCTCTTTCCTATGTATCTGAAAGTACAGCGGGCTGATATTATGGCACAGAACCCGGCGACCAGAGAGGATAAGCTGGCGAAGCTCTATGTAGTGACGGAGCTGTATGAGCAGATCTTGAAAGAAAAGGACTGCGTAACCTTAAAACAGATGGTAATTACCGGCAGAGATCTGATGATGGAAGGAATTCCTGCAGGTCCCGGACTTGGAGAAGTGCTCTCCAAACTTCTTGATCTGGTCATCGAAGATCCGAAACGTAATGAGAAGACATGGCTTCTTGCAAAAGCAAAAGAGATTTATAAAGCGTCACGGGAATAATTTCCGCGGCGCTTTTTTTGTGCTATTTTCATACATTTCCTCATAAGATAGAAGGTACGAAGTGACCGGAATATGGGGGAAAGTCTATGAATGATCGGGATTTACAGGTGCTGGAGCAGTACCCGTTTACTGTCAGAGGAAGCTTTAGAGTCAGGGGCGCATTCCTGCTGGATACCAGTGAGGGACGCAGACTGATCCGGGAATATTCCGGAAGCGTGCAGAAGCTTGAGACGGAGCAAAAGCTGCTTTTGCATCTTCAGGAGCAGGGGTATCTGGTGGACCGGATGGAACCGGATCAGGAAGGGAAGCTTGCAAGCGTCTGGCGGGAATATAATTCCTATGTGGTAAAAGAGGCGTTGGAAGGACGGGAGTGTGACACCAGAAGCGAGAGCGAGATCATGAAGGCGGCATCTCTCCTGGGAAGCCTTCATCTGTCCATGCGGAATTGTATGGAACTGTCAGAGGAGGAATACGTCCGGATGATCGGATCGGATGCGGAAGATGAACTGCGCCGCCATAACCGGGAGTTGAAGAAGATTGACCGCTTTATCAGGAAAAAGACCCGGAAAAATGAATTTGAGACGGCTTATCTTAGCTGTTTTCCCAAGATACTGGAGGAAGCAGAATGGATGGAGCGGATGCTGGAGAGGAGTGCATACAAAAAGCTTCGGCAGCATGCGTTGGAAGAAGGTCATTTCTGCCATGGGGAATATACCCATCATAATATTCTGGTGAATGGCAGCCGGATGGCGGTCATTAACTTTGAAAAGTGTTCCGTCAATGTACAGATTAATGATCTGTATCATTTCATGAGGAAAATTCTCGAGAAACAGAACTATGATTTCCGATTGGGAATAAAAATGCTGAGAGCATATGAAGAGAAGAACCCCCTCAGCCCGGAAGAACGGGAATATCTGGGCATCCGCATGGAATATCCGGAAAAATTCTGGAAGCTTGCCAATTATTATTACAACACCAACAAAGCATGGATCCCCGGAAAGCATATGGAGAAACTGGAGAAATTCCTCGGGCAGCAGGAAAAAAGAGTTTCCTTTTCCAGGGAGTTATTGTATAATAATTCTAATCAACCAAGAAAATCAGGGAGGTAATTGTGCAAAATGGACTACAAAGAGATTTATGAGGAGTGGCTGTCCAACCCGTATTTTGATGAAGCTACAAAAGAAGAATTAAGATCCATTAAGGATGATGATAAGGAGATTAAGGAGCGCTTTTACAAAGATCTGGAGTTTGGTACCGCCGGACTTCGCGGAGTGATTGGTGCCGGTATTAACCGTATGAATATTTATGTGGTACGCCGTGCAACCCAGGGCCTTGCCAACTACATTATCAAACAGGGCGGCCAGGATAAGGGTGTTGCCATTGCCTATGATTCCCGCCGGATGTCTCCGGAATTTGCTGAGGAAGCAGCTTTGACACTGGCAGCAAATGGAATTAAAGCATACAAATTCGAGTCTCTTCGTCCGACTCCGGAACTGTCCTTCGCAGTACGTGAACTGCACTGCATCGCAGGTTTGAATATTACTGCCAGCCACAACCCGGCTGAGTACAATGGATACAAAGTGTACTGGGAGGATGGTGCACAGTTTACACCGCCTCATGACAAAGGCGTTACCGCAGAGGTACTGGCAATCACCGATCTTTCTACCGTAAAGACCATCAGCCAGGAGGATGCCATTGCCGCAGGAAAATATGAGATTATCGGTAAAGAGATTGATGACAAATTCATCGCTCATGTAGAAGCACAGGTAGTGAATCAGGATGCCATTGACAAGATGCAGAAAGACATCCGCATTGTCTATACCCCGCTTCATGGTACCGGCAATCTTCCGGCAAGAAGAGTATTAAAAGAGCTTGGATTTGAAAACGTATATGTAGTAAAAGAACAGGAACTTCCGGATGGAAACTTCCCGACCGTTAATTATCCGAATCCTGAATCTCCGGCAGCATTTGAGCTGGGTCTGAAACTTGCAAAAGAAGTAAATGCAGATCTGGTGCTGGCAACAGATCCGGATGCAGACCGTCTCGGCGTTTATGTCAAAGACAGCAAATCCGGCGCGTATATTCCGTTGACCGGTAATATGTCCGGTTCCCTTCTGTGCGATTATGTGTTAAGCCAGAAGCAGGCAGCAGGCAAGATCCCGGCAGACGGTGAAGTGGTAAAATCCATTGTAACCACCAATCTGGTAGATGCCGTTGCTGCAAATTATGGCTGCAAACTGATAGAGGTACTGACCGGATTCAAATATATCGGTCAGCAGATTCTGAAAAATGAGGAGACTGGAAAAGGCACTTACCTCTTCGGTATGGAAGAGTCCTATGGCTGCCTGATCGGTACCTACGCAAGAGATAAGGATGCGATTTCCGCAGTGGCAGCTCTCTGCGAGGCAGCTGCTTATTACAAGATGAAAGGTATGACCCTGTGGGATGCCATGGTAGCAATGTATGAGAAATACGGCTACTATAAAGATGCGGTAAAATCCATCGAACTGAAAGGCATTGAAGGTCTTGCAAAGATCCAGGAGATTCTGGAGACTTTAAGAAACAATACTCCGACTGAGATCGGCGGCTATCATGTAGTATCTGCAAGAGACTACAAACTGGATACCGTCAAAGATATGAAGACTGGTGAGGTACATCCGACCGGACTTCCGGTTTCCAATGTACTTTACTACGATCTGAATGACGGTGCATGGCTTTGTGTCAGACCTTCCGGAACTGAGCCGAAGATCAAATTCTACTATGGAATCAAGGGAACTTCTCTTGAAGATGCTGATCAGAAGAGTGCAGCTCTCGGAGAAGAAGTGCTTTCCATGATCAACAAGATGCTGTAAGGACAGGCTTATGTATAGTTACGAGGAACTTCTGAATGTAATTGCGCAGCTTCGAAGCGAACATGGCTGCCCCTGGGACAAGGCCCAGACCCATGAGAGTCTGATCCCCTGTCTTCGCAACGAATGCGAGGAAGTGGTACAGGCAATCGAACAGCATGACGAAGAAAACTTGTGTGAAGAACTTGGAGATGTACTTCTCCAGGTTCTTCTTCATGCAAGAATTGCCGAGGAAGAAGGACAGTTCACCATGGCAGATGTGGTGAATGGTCTGGCAGAGAAAATGGTGCGTCGTCATCCCCATGTATTTGGGAATGAGGAGTACGGTTCTCCGGAGCAGAATCAGGCCCGTTGGGAGGAGATCAAGCGCCAGGAAAAGGAAGCGAAAAAGCGCCGGAAACTGGCTGAAAATCAAGGAAATCTGCTTGACAAACAATAGGAAAACGGGTATAACTATTGATACATGCTATAAAACAAGAAAGATCCGAGGAGGAAATAAAGACATGAACAAAGCAGAGCTGATCGCAGCAGTTGCAGAGAACGCTGAGTTGACTAAAAAAGATGCAGAGAAAGCTGTTAAAGCATTTATCGACGTTGTTACAGATGAACTGAAGAAAGGTGAGAAAGTTCAGGTAGTTGGATTTGGTACTTTCGAAGTAGCTGAGAGAGCAGCAAGAGAGGGAAGAAACCCGCATACTGGCGAACCGATGCCGATCGCAGCTTCCAAAGCTCCGAAATTCAAAGCAGGAAAAGCTTTAAAGGACGCTCTGAACTAATCAGGTGAAATAAATGAGATTAGACAAATTCCTGAAAGTATCCAGGCTGATCAAGCGGCGCACGGTTGCCAACGAAGCCTGTGATGCAGGCCGTGTACTGGTGAATGGAAAATCCGCCAAGGCATCCCTGAACGTGAAAGAGGGAGATGTCATTGAGATTGAGTTCGGTACGAGAACCGTGAAGGTGGAAGTGCTGGACGTACAGGAAACGGTCAGGAAAGACGAAGCGAAAGAGCTTTACAAATATTTATAAGAATAAAGAAGAGAACCTCCTAATATATTTTAAAAGAATATATGGGAGGTTTTTTTATGATAAAAACAGGAACGATGGAAGAACGTCCACAGAACAGAGGCTCGCACAAACTGTCGGTCATGAACCGCAGGACCGGAAGCATTACGGGAGTGTCTGACGTCATCTCCTTTGACATATCCGAGGTACTGCTGGAGACAGAGCTGGGCATGCTGCAGATTAAGGGGGCAGATCTTCATGTAAACCGGCTGTCACTGGAAAAAGGTGAGATTGATCTGGAGGGCAGGATTGACAGCTTTCAGTATTCGGAGGTCTCAGACTTTAAGAAAGGCGGAGAATCCCTGCTGAACCGCCTGTTTCGATGAGGGTGCCGGAAATGGGACTGATCAGGGAACTTATGTTTTTTGGACTTGCAGTCCTGAGGGGGATGCTCATCCTGGTGATTTATGATGGTATCCGCATTTTTCGGCGGGTACTGCCCCACGGCGTCTGGAGCGTGGCGCTGGAGGATGTGTTGTACTGGTTTCTGTCTGCATTACTTGTTTTTCAGCTGATCTACAGGGAGAACGACGGGGCGCTCAGGGGCTATGCGCTGGCTGCGGTGGCAGTTGGAATGTTTGTCTATCATCAGACAGTCAGCACCTGGCTGGTGGAACACATTGCGTGGATTTTAAATGGGTGTCTGGGGATCATCTGCAGGCCGGTGCAGGCAGTTGGTGGAAAATTCTGTAAATTTGTTAGATTATTGTATCGCTTTTGTAAAAAGAAATTGAAAAATGGTTTCCGGGAGTTTATAATTATTCTATTCTCATAGGGAGGAGGCGGAATATGGCAGCGAAAGCGAAAAGCAGACGGCTCCGTGAGCGTAGAAGACATCTGGAATCCTGGGGAATTATTCTGATTGTGCTGATTGTTTTTGGTGTCAGTACCGTAGGAGGAATCCGTCTGAAGCAGAAAAATCTTTCATATCAGGAGAGAGAGAATAACATTCAGGCTCAGATTGATAAGGAAAAGGAGCGGAGCAAAGAGATCGAAGATCTTGAGGCTTATACACAGACGAAAAAGTACGTGGAAGATGTGGCGAAGGACAAGCTGGGACTTGTCTACCCGGATGAAATTATTTTTAAAGCAAGTGATAAATAGGACTGTGAACGAAGAATGGCCCGTGTAAAAACTGATATTCCGGTTTTTGCACGGGCTGTCTTCATGTCGAAAATATTTCTGCCTGAACCACTTCCAAATGACAAAGATTGCGGATTCATGATTTCTATAATCCCTCTACCGGAAAGAAGAGGAGGGAAAACATATGGAATGGAGTAAATACGTATTGTCAGTCATGGTAGGAGGATGTCTGCTGGTCCTGTATGGAAAGAAGGGCACCGGGCGGAACAAGTGGCTCTTCGGAGCCGGAACCGGGACAAGCCTGATGGCTATGGAACTGGCGGTAGAGTACATGCTGAACAAAGCGGCATGGGAAATGGCGCTCAGTATTATGAAAGGTGGAGCCATATTTTCCGTTATCGTCCTGCTGGGCTATGTAAGAGAGTGGTTCGGAAGTGGGAGAAACCTGCCGGAGGAGAAGGAACTGCTGCATCCGGTCCGGCAGTGGATGAAGGAATACCAGGAAAGCTTTCTGCAGTTATCAAGGAGCTTTTGCATGACGCCGCAGCCGGTGGAAGGCCTGGACCGGGGGGAACGGCTCCTGCAGCTTCGGCTTGCTGAAAACCGGATGGCAGCGGCCGGGCAGATTCAAGAGATGAGCCAGATACTGGAAGGCGCCATGGAACGAATCTACGGGACGCAGGAGGACGGAAAGCTGGAGCAGGAGATCGGACGCCGCATGAAGCTGATGGGCGTTCAGGTGGAAAAAGTATTTTTCTATGGCCCAAGGGGAAAGAAACGGCAGATCTATCTGGTCATGAAGACGAGAAAGAAGATCTGCGTGCCGGTGAAAAAAGTGGCGGGCGTCCTGTCGGAGCTTCTGGACTGTGAGATGATGCCGGACCGGGACAGCCGCACATTCGTGGGGCAGGAACGGATTACGGTACTGTTTGTGGAGGGCACTGCGTACAATGTGTTGTATGGAGTGAGGAAAGCTGTGAAAAAAGGAGAGGTGGTGTCGGGAGACAATTTCTCCGTATTCTGGCTTCCGGATGGCAGATTTTATGCCGGTCTTTCAGATGGAATGGGGTCAGGACTTCAGGCCTGTTCCCAGAGCGAGCTGGTGCTTGATCTGCTGGAACAGTTTTTGGAAGCTGGATTTTCCAAGGAAACGGCGATTCGCATGATCAACTCATCCCTTGTGCTGCAGCCGGATACCCGGATCTTTTCTACGATGGATCTGGCGGCGATAGATCTTTATACAGGAGTGTGTGAGTTTCTGAAGATCGGATCGGCGGCAAGTTTTCTGAAGAAGGAACATGGCGTAGAATGCATCCATGGGTACAGCCTTCCTGCCGGAGTCTCCGGACAGCTGTCGCTGGATCCGTTCCGTATCCGCATGTATGATGGAAATCTGCTGTTCATGGTAACGGACGGCGTGCTGGGAGCACTTCCGGTGGGAGAGGAAGAACAGATCTTAAAAGATCTGATTGGAAATCTGCCCGCCGGGACTCCGGCTGAGATGGCAGAACGGCTGCTGGAGCAAGTAGAGGCCTATGGTGGGGGAACAGATGATATGACGGTTCTGGTAGTGGGAATCTGGAAGCGGTGACCGGAAAAAGAATTGCATTTTCCGGGGCTTTTCTTTATAGTGATAGAGGAATATGGATACAAAGGACGTGAAACCATGAGGGAAAAAGTATTTTCCTGTCTGGAAAAATGGCATATGACAGAACCGGGCATGCGGATTGTGGTCGGACTGTCCGGCGGGGCGGATTCGGTGGCTCTTCTTCTGCTGCTCTCTGAATACAGAGAAAAAGGGCAGATTGAAGTGGAAGCACTGCATGTCCATCATGGCATCCGGGGAGAGACGGCGGATCGGGATCAGGCATTCTGCGAAGCATTTTGCAGGGAGCGTGGAATTCCGCTGAAAATTGTAAAAAAAGATGTGCCGGAAATGGCGGTGGGGCTTCATATGAGTCTGGAAGAAGCCGGGCGGGAAGCCCGCTATGAGGCATTTGAAGAATATCAGAGGGAGCACCCGGGCAGCAGGACGGCGCTGGCCCATCATCAGAATGACCAGGCAGAGACCATGCTGTTCCGGCTGATGAGGGGCACGGGCCTTCGTGGACTCAGGGGAATGGAGCCGGTCCGGCTGCCGTATATCCGGCCCCTTCTGTGCGTGACGAAAGAAGAAATTCTGGAATTTCTGAAGGAGGAAGGCATCTCCTGGGTGGAGGATGAGAGCAATCAGGAACTGTCCTATACGAGAAATAAGATCCGGCATCTCCTGCTGACGCCTATGGAGCAGATCTGGCCCGGGAGTGTTTCCAGAATGGCCCGGACTGCAGAACAGCTGCGGGAGACCGAGGAGTATCTGCTGAAGGAGACGGAGAAAGCCTGTGCGCTGTATGCACAGATCCAGACGGAGGAGATCAGGATTCGTCTTGCCGCATTTGAGGAACTTCATCCGGCTATGCAGAAACGGATGGTATTAAGTCTTCTGGAACAGCTTATGGGAAGTGGAAAAGATCTGGAGGCGGTTCATGCAGAACAGCTTGTATCTCTGGCCCATGGAAAGCGGGGCGGAAGAACCAGTCTTCCTGGAGGCGCATATGCGGAGCTTGGATATAAGGATCTCCTGTTGCGGAGAAAGAGCAGAAAAAAGACCCCGGTGGAATATCAGGAAGAAGTACGGATTTGCCTGCCGGAGAATTTTTCAGAGCAGCCGCGGGCGGAGTTTGTATTTGGCGGGGAAACCTTTCTGTTTTCGCTGGAAAAAGCGGGGAAAATGAAGAAAATTCCCAACAGATGCTATACGAAGTGGTTTGATTATGATAAAATTAGACACGGTTTGGTTATTCGTACCCGCAGGCCGGGAGACTGCCTGGCAAACGGGGAACATGCCCATAAAAAACTGAAAGATTATCTGATAGACAGTAAGGTACCGCGGGAAAAGCGGGACGGACTGATTCTTCTTGCCGACGGAAATCAGGTGGTCTGGATCGTGGGAATGAGAATCAGTGAAGACTATAAAGTGACAGAACAGACGAAGACCATTTTAAAAGTACAAATAAAGAACAGGGAGGAATAAACCATGGAAAAACATCATATTGAAGTTATGCTTTCGGAGGAGAAAGTTGACGCAAGAATCAAAGAGCTGGGTGAACAGATCAGTCGTGATTATGCAGGAAAAAGCGTTCATCTGATCTGTATTTTAAAGGGCAGCGTATATTTTACCTGTGAACTGGCAAAAAGAATTACTGTACCGGTAACCATGGACTTCATGCAGTGCTCCAGCTACGGCGGAGAGACCAAATCCAGCGGAATCGTCAAGATTGTGAAAGACCTGGATGAAACGATCATGGATCGCAATGTGATTATCATTGAGGATATCATCGATTCCGGACGTACGTTAAGCCATTTGAAAAAACTGCTGGCGCAGAGAAATCCGGCCAGCCTTAAGATCTGTACACTTCTGGATAAACCGGAGAGACGTGTGGTAGACGTGGATGTGGAATATGTAGGATTCCAGATTGAAGATAAATTTGTAGTAGGATATGGACTGGATTATGACCAGCAGTATCGTAACCTGCCGTATATCGGCATGGTAGAGTTTGACTAACAGGAGGATAAGAAAAGCTTGAACAGACAGTGGAGAGGAATCGGCTCCTATCTGATGTTCTTTGCCGTAATCTGCATGGTACTCATGTTCTTTGAGAGCCAGATGCAGGGAAAAGCCATGTACACATATGAGCAGTATGAGCAGGCTATCGACAATGCGGACATCACCAGCGCGACAATTACGCCGAATCAGGAGACACCGACGGGTACGGTCACATATACTCTGAAGGACGGTTCCGTTAAGACAACAAACATCCTGAATACGGAGGATGAAGAAGAAACATTAAAAGCGGCAGGCATCAGCTGTGATGTGGCTGCGGTCAAAGGTCCCGGATTTTTTGAAACCTATGGGATGCCACTGATCATGTGCGGAATGATGTTTTTTGTTCTGGTCATGACCATGGGAAGAAATGCGGGCGGCGGCAATGCCAAGATGCTGGACTTCGGAAGAAGCCATGCACAGATGACTTCCGGAGAGGATGCTAAGATCGGTTTTAAAGATGTGGCAGGACTGGAAGAAGAAAAAGGGGAACTGGAGGAGATCGTGGATTTCCTGAAGAACCCGGGGCGTTATACGAGAGTGGGAGCAAGAATCCCCAAAGGAGTGCTGCTGGTAGGCCCTCCTGGA
>ERZ809296.2422-NODE-2422-length-17986-cov-12.512353_pt1 | contig 17986 bp, 15 predicted proteins | sample MGYA00520511_ERZ809296 | MGnify/ENA primary metagenome ERZ809296 (study PRJEB31576, sample SAMEA3212662) | Homo sapiens | biome: human-gut; feature: human gut; material: fecal | place: Sweden | collected 2012 ... | reverse complement strand
GGCGGTGGCATAAATTTTATGTTTCGTCTGAATATCGTCGCAGATCACAGCTGCAACAACGCGAACAACCTTCATGATACAATAAAAAGAGACTGATGCAGTGCAACAGTCTCTCGATAGCAATGAGGCTTATATAACGGGTGTTTTTTTATAAAAATCCGTAGCAGCGCCTCCCATTCCAAGAGTGGTTTTGATGCCAACTCCGCCATGGGATGCAAAAGAGAGCAACGCGTTCCAAAGTTCCAGAAGCGGCGGCGCAAGGTGTGCCTCGATGGTCACATTGCCTTGAAAGGCTGGAATGCGCGTTTCTTTCAGCAGATAACGTGTGGTATGGAGATTATAATCCACAATATGAAGCCCTTGCTGTAAAGCCTGTAGTGCATCAGAATCGATAAGGGCATATTCTGGAAAGGCAGCGTTCCAATGCGCAATCAGACTTTGCAAAAGCAGAGTTTCCTGCGGGAAAATAGTATAGCGGCCGGACTGCTTGAAGGCGCAAGGCGACAGAAAAGCAATTTTGGCACGGGTTTCGCTGCGGGAGCGCCCAGAACGGATCAGCTCTTCAGCGGAGATTGCCGGAAAGGTGCGGACCTCTGAAACCGGGAGTGTCAATTCATGCAGAGGGATTCCCTTTGCAGATTCCAAAACGGGGAAAACTACCTGTCGAGCAGCGTCATTCAGCAGATTGACCGTCCAGATCAAAGACTGCTTTTCCGGTGAAAAGCATAGAAAATGCGCAATGGGATGTTCCCCTTGCAGATGCATCTGCTCTCCAAATTCAGAAGAAATCTGTGACATCAGCCAGCCATACAGACGATAGGACCACGACTGGGGAATCCGCACATCATTGGACGGAGATAAAACCAGTTGAATCTGCTGGATCATAAGATACTCACCCCGCAATATCCATAGGGATAAAGCCGACCACGAAAGCGAGCATATTTCATGGTGTGCGGGGAAATGCCATTTTCGGCATCATGCTCATGCTTGTGGTTGCGGAACATTTGTTTCATTTGTTCTGCCGTCCAGCGCAGCCCCTCTTCTTCACCCAGATAGGGGTACGCCAGCGACTTGGCAAAAAAGCCGGAGCCGCCGCCAAGGATCAGGTGTGGCTGCTGCGGCAGGTTGACTGCACCGCTCGGCGGAGTGAAGTGCCTGCTATACGTCTGTTCGTAATAAGTATCAAACTGCTGAATGGCCTCCAGAAGGGACTCTTTGGTAATGCGCCCCTTCAGCACCGACTGATCCAGCGTCAGCTTGAAGCGTACCTTAGTGCCGGACGCTGCGCATTCCCGACACATGGGGATGCCGCGATTACTGCCCTTCGCAAAGGAGCCGTTCACAAGTGCATCAAATTTTCCGACAAGGACCATCTGCGCATCCGGGATGGGAAGGCTGTCGGAAACCTGAATGCCACGGAAAATGCTGTTGACGGCGTCCGAAGCGATGCTTCCATGCAGATGCAGCTGGTTGACATATTTCTCTTCCGGAAAGGAGGCTCGGCGGTTTTGTTCAAGGCTGTGTCCGGTGCTGCGGTCAGCCAATACCGCACTCAGCAGCCATGCAGTACGCAGCGCACCCTTGATGCTGCTGCCGGGAATGTAGGCATGGCCCTGCGCATCACGCTGGAAAGCATGGATCTCTTTCAGCGAGTGCTCAGCATCCAGCGCATCTCCCACCTCGATCTGATAGCGCGTCAGCGTTTTCAGTTCTGCATCGGAAATGCCGCAGTCTTTGGTCAGAAAGGCCCAGAGATTGGACTGCTGGCTAAGCATAAACTGTCCGTACTTGTCCACCAGATCGTGCTCGACTAGAAAACTGAAAAATTTTTGCTCGTCCAGAAAGGAGACTTTGCCATTGCGGTTGTTGTACATGTACTCTTTTTTGGTATAGCTGCTGCCATTGCCAACAAACAGAGGTGCCCATACATTCAGAGTAAGGTCAAAGATCTGCAGATGATCCTGCTGAATCATAATGTCACCCCCATAAAGATTGGCTTGGAATAGCGGTACACCGGATGCACATCCGACAAACCAACATCATACAAAGCACCCTGATAACGATTTTGCAGGACAGACCCTGCCGAAAGGGCATACTGCGTTTTTTTCTTCAGTGGAGTTTCCACACGATCGGATGCCATGAAGCCGCTGCGGCGTATCAGCTGGAAGGAGGCACCCTCTAATGCATGATCCAGTTCATCTGTCTGCGGCAGGCTGGTACTCAGCAGCAGATAAGGAGCATGCTCGGAAGAAAGTGCATGATACATCCACTCCGTCTGATCGTCAAAAGGTTCGTTCAGATAAATCTTGTCTACAACATGGAACTTTCCATAACCAGAGCTGACTTTGCCGCCGATGCCGGTAGCGCCCAGCCAATCCAGCAGATACTCCAGATCTTCATCCTGACCATCTTCGGTAAATCCGCAGATGAAATACAGTCCGCAGTCCGGCGCAAAACGGAACAGTCCAACCTGATACGGCATGGTATCCCCCTGCATGGGAACAGCTGCCTTGGTCTGCTCATAGTGGGTGCCAAAACTTTCCGGTTGCTCGTCAGGGATAAAATGACCTTCATGCAGGCTTCTGGCGTAGCGGTCGAATTCCAACACAGGGATCCAGGCTAGCTTTTTTACCTTTTTACGCAGGGTGGTTTCTACCTCCTCGGTGGATTCTGACGCGGCAATGGGCTTTGGCAGGTAAAACGTTTCGCCATACCAGGGCATTGTATCGCTGAGCAGGAATTTTCCCTGCCGGACCTGCGCACAAAGCTGTTCTAAGGCTTCTTCTCCGTGCTGGACGAGGGTCTCATGGCAGAGGGCAGAAAACAGGGTATCTGCCCGCAGGGTTTCTTCGGAGGTATAAAGCGACAATGCAGAGTCGGCCCCTCCAAAATGAACAGCTGTGTCAAACTGCAGCTTAAACAGAAAATAGTTCATAACTATCCACCTCATCAAAGAGGGATTTCAGGCGGCTGAGATCCGCCTGCGCGCCATAGCCTTCCAGCGCAAAGTTTTTCAGGCTGACACGGCCGCTGCCGCGGGAACCATGGCCGCCCAGATAATCCATCTGCAGCAGCTTCATGCCTTTGGCCAGAAGAGAAAGATCTTCCTCGACCTGTGCCGGGTCGATTACATCGTAAACGATGCTGACACCGAACTTTGCACCGGCGATCACACGTTCGATCTGGCGAGGATTGGCCACAGAGTTGGCACGGGAAATTGCGTTCTCGGTCTTGACCTCGGTCACACCCACATTGGAAAGCTCTTTTGCATTGGACAAAAAGGCATCCGCAAACTGCAGGCGGGAACGGCGCACCGGCTCCGAGGAACCGAACAGACGCAGAATGCGCTCGTCGTCCTTGTCGAAAGCAGGCATGTGTTCGATATCCTGACAGGTGCTGCGGGCCAGCAGGGTGCGCAGTTTGCCTTTCAGACTGCTGCCGGGTACGATGGGATAACCGGTATAGGGGTCACGCACCACCGGGCTGTCCACAGCACCAATGGCAGAAAAGGCAGAGGAACCGCCGATGTGCATACCGGTGCGCACTTCCAGATCGCACCGGATCAGAATTTTTCCATACATATGATTACCCCTCCTTGCCGCCGAAGTAGCGGTGGAAAGCGACCAGCGCTTCCATGTAGTGTGCAAAGCGGATCAGGTCCGCACGGTCGGTGGAAATGCCCTTGAGGTATTCCAGCAGATGCGATTGCGAAATAAAGTCTTTCATGGGATAAGCTTTATCTTTACCGACACTTTCTCCGGTATCGCGACCATATTCATAGGCTACCCGAACTCGCATCAGATTAATCTTTACAACACTTTCGGGCAAAAGTGCTTCTTCGGTGCGGAGATTTTCAACGTTAAAAATCTCTGTTACAAGACTCAGCAGGCCACGGATCTTGCTAGTGGTCACTTTTTTGGGCTGGCTCATGAGGCTGCGCATAATACGCTCGGCTTCGTCTACATAATCTTCCGGCACCTTTTTCGGCGTGATCTCCGGCGGCAGCTCTTTCTGCTGCCCATAGCTGCTACGGCTGTTATAGCTGCCGGAACTGCTGCGGTTTCCGTTGTAGCTGTTGCTATATCCGCTCCGGTTGTTGTTATAGCCACCGCCGCCATAGCTGCCCCGGCCATTATCATTCAATCCTGCCATCTGTGTCGCCACCCTTTCTGTTCTGATAGACATAAATATAAATTGCGGTGATGAGCTGGTGACGCTGTACGGCATCCAATGCCCAATCCATCATGCTGTGAGAGAATTGCTCGTAAAGTTTATAATCTGGTACATTCTTTTTGGGGGAAAGCCGCGCCAGCAGGTAAGCGTACCGTGCAAGGTTGATGCGGTCGTTTTCTGCTTCCCGCAGCAGTGCCAGAAGATTGTAGAGCATGGCGTTTCCATGCTCGGCGTTATCCTTGCCGAAGAAGCTTTGCAGGCAGCCGACCTTTTCGGTCAGGACCTTTGTACGGAATACATCCCACGCATAGATATGTCCCTGCTCCGGCTGCACCAGCAGATTGCCCTTTGCATCCCGGACTGCTTTGCGCTCCGGCGTAAACAGCGCCACAGCATTCTTGCCGGGCAGATGCTTGGCGGCTTCTTCCAGCGCGGCAGTTTCCTCGGCGGAAAGCCGGATGGGGTAATGGTCATCAAAGATGCCGATGCCTGCGCTGAGGGTCAGTGCTCCGCAGGAAAATGCGGTGAAATTACGCTGGATGCGCTGTGCTGCTTCCAGAACATCGTTCCATGCGCCCACAAGGAATACATCGTCGCCGCCGGCGTAGACGATGCTTACATGCAAGCCCTCTAGAATGCCGTTGATGTAGCACTTGAAAAATAGTGACATCTGCCGGGAGAACGCCGAGGTGCGGGATAGGGTAACATAGTGCATCCGTTTGACCGGGTCTTTCTCGTTTTCCTGTTCAAAACCGGAGATAAATGCGTGCCCGAGGTTATCCACATCCATACGGCAGACCGCAATGCGGCGCACGCCCTCGGACTGACCTGCCAGTTCTTCCATGCTGTTGCTGGCGGCGTAATCGCCAACATACAGGTTGGTGCTGTAAGTAAGGCCGGTGAACGGTGCATTTTGGTATATACACGCACGACCGACTCGCCGGAAGCCAGCCGTTTGCGGGCAGAGAGCTGATCCGTCAGGGACAGATATTCGCTGCCGCCGTCCAGTGCAGGCAGCGTACAGTCATCGGCAGCCGAGGGCTGACGGCTTACTACCAGAACGCGCTTGTTCTGGATCTTAATGGAAAGATCTACGAACAGTTTGCACCAAGGGCAGAGATCATCCTTCAGGTTGGTGCTGGTGCCACACACCTTGCATTCCCGACCATCCGGGTAAGCGGCGGTGCTGTTCAGCAGCCGCAGATCCTCTGCGGTATAGCGGTGGAATTTGTGCTGCTCCAGCAGACGGTTCACCCGGCGGAACAGCTCTTTGTAGGGGCTTTTTTCAGCCGGGGTATTGGTCAGGTCGTTGCCGGAGCAGGGCGTCCATGCATTGGCCAGAAACAGCTGGGTGCCGAACTGCTGTTGCAGCCAGCGGTTGAACTGCCGGTTCCACCGGGTCAGGGCATCGGCCACAGCGGCAGTGTTGGGCAGCAGCACATAGCAGTGCCCGCCGCCGCTGTAGATCAGGTTGGCGCGGGACACGCCGCACCCGACCAGAAGCTCGTCCAGATAGTGCTCCATGAGCAGTTCCAGAAAGAATGATCGGCTGCGCAGGGAGCGCAGGGCGTTTTCGGTATGGATGGTATAAAGGAACTTCTGGATGCGGGAAAAATCAGCGGTATAGAGCAGAAAAGCGTCCTTCTGGCAAAAATCCTTCTCCTGCTCAAAAAGTGCCTTGCGCAGGTCGGTGATGTTGTTTGCCTGCACATATTCGCTGATGCACGCCGCAATGGCTGCGGTGGTCTTGGCGTGGTCAAACAGAGAGACATCCGGGCTTTCGCCGGTAAAGGTGCTGGACGGAAAACAGCTGAACTGCGTTTCCAGCAGACCCAGCAGCGAGTTGATCCACTCCGGCTGCGGCTGCAGATCCGGCAGGCACTCGCTCAGCTTGCGCACGGCATCTGCATAGACGGAAGCGGAAAGCGGCTGCTGCTGCCGTGGCAGCTTCAGGCTGCCGTCCTGCGGCTGCGCAGGCATCATCCAGCCGGGGTGGGAACCGTTCAGGTGGGTGAACACCGAGTCCAGCGGAAGATCCCGCCGGAAAGAACTGCTTTCGCCTTCGACCTCCCGGCGGTCTGCGGCGGCAGAAAGATCATCTGCCAGATAAACGATATAGGCCGGGGAATCGGCTGGCAGAGCCTTTGCTGCACCGCGCAGCGCGGCGGCGTGGTGGTAGCGCACACAGTCCAGCGCCGGTGCCCAGCCTGCACCGGGCAAAACGCCGTGCAAAAATTGGTAGCCCTGTTCACTGTGGCTGCCGCGCTGCCCACCGGCACGGTACACCGCTTTGCCGGTGTCGTGCAGCAGTCCGCCATAGGTGGACTGCAGGGTGAGAACGTTCAAAATACCATCTCCTTTATGGGCTATGGAAGAACTGCACAATAAACGGAAAGCGTATTTGTTAATTTTGTAAGAGATGCTTGGAATTGGCTTTATTATAGCACATTTTGTCGCTATGCAAAAGCCGCAGCAGAGAAAATATCACAGCAGCTGCAATCGTTCCGTTCATAGAGGGACAGCCCACGGAAAACAAGAAGTTAAGGTTTGCAAAAGAAAAACTCCGCATCTTTTTTTGATGCGGAGTTTTTTTGTCCCCTTACGGGGATGGTACAGCAGACCTAAGCGAAGTAACCGGCGCGACCATGTTTTCGCCCCCTTACGGGGATGGTACAAATCTGGAATGAATGGTTTAGAGACCAGAACCTGTTTTCGCCCCCTTACGGGGATGGTACCTCGCATATTCCATGGAAGCCGGTCAAGGTTTGGTTTTCGCCCCCTTACGGGGATGGTACTTCTGGACTATATGGGAATCCCTACAAAAATCACGTTTTCGTCCCCTTACGGGGATGGTACCAGAAATAATGAGCGACACTTTAACCAGATACCGTTTTCGCCCCCTTACGGGGATGGTACTAGTTCACCGTCCTTCCAAGTCGGGGAGGCGGGGTTTTCGCCCCCTTACGGGGATGGTACCATCTGCCTGCTTCTGGAACAGCAGAAAGGTTGGTTTTCGCCCCCTTACGGGGATGGTACCATCTGCCTGCTTCTGGAACAGCAGAAAGGTTGGTTTTCGCCCCCTTACGGGGATTGTACAACTCAGTCGAGTAATGCACTTATTGCAAAGTCGTTTTCGCCCCCTTACGGGGATGGTACGGATAAGCCCCTGGATGAGTTCTGTGCTATCTTGTTTTCGCCCCCTTACGGGGATTGTACTTCTATGGCATGATGCTTTGGCGCAAAGATGAAGTTTTCGCCCCCTTGCGGGGATTGTACCCTAAATATATCACAAAACACCGCAAAACTGAAGAGCCGGATGGCTAGAAAATATTCACTTTATTACAATGATGTACTTTTGCGCTGAAAAGAACGGCCATAAATTCGTTTGGCCTGCCTTGTGCGCGGGGCAGTTTCATGATATGATGCAGATAGTGGATCTTATAAAAAGGAGTGTTGCCCTGTGCTGAAGACTTATATCACCACCGTGCCTTTGCAGGGAAAGCTGGACCCCATGCTGTACCAGCGGGACCATGTAACCCCGCCAGTGGCTACCTGTTTTCCCATCGTGCAGGTGATGCGGGATACCCTTGAACCCGGGGACACGGTGCAGCTGCTGGCCATCCGGCAGGAAAATGCCGATACCGCCCGCAATTATCAGCGCCTGTTGGAAGAGCTGGCGCAGCTGGGCGTTGCAGAAGATCAGGTGCACCAGCTCCACCTGCCCGAGGATCAGCACCCGGAAACACTGATCGGCCTGTGCCGGGATCTAGTGGATGCCCTGCCGCAGGTCACCCGGGTGTATGCCTGCATCACTTACGGATCCAAGAGCATCCCGGTGGTCACGCTGACGGCATTGACCTGCGCCGAAGCTACCCATACGGAGCTGGAAGTAGGCGGTGTGTATTATGGAGAGGTCAAGCGGGAAAACGGGCGGGTGCTCAGCGCGCGGCTTTACGATATGGCGGCATTGTATCAGCTTGCTGGGCTGGTAGGTACCATGCGCGACAGAAGGACCGCCGAACAAGTGTTCCATCAGCTGATCTGGATGAACGAGCACCGGGAGGACTAAGCAGCGATGAATGAAGTAAAAACATGGGCGGACATTGACGCTTCGCCGCTGCTGCAGCTGCCGCCGGAGGAACGCGAAAGACTGAAAGAGACCAAGGACGAGCGATTCCGCACTTTCTGGGCGGACTGCTTTACTGCTGCCCTGAAGCCCGGTGAAAAAGGAGAAAAACTGAACGGTGACGATTTCTGCGAGGCATTTGTAAAGGCTTTTGTTCAATGGGAACCGAAACCCGGGCAGACCTTCAGTATGTATCTGCGCACCGCTGTCCGTCATGCAAAGGCACACGACCAGCAGCAGGAAGAAATGGCAGTGACAGGCTTCGGACGCGAGACGAACCGCAAAATCAAAAAAGCGCTGGAGTACATGGAAAAGAACGGGATTACAGAGAGCATGCTCTGTCGTGACACGGAAAAAGAACAGGTGATCGCTGATATTGTCGGGGTGGGTGTAAAGACCCTGCGGGAAGCACTGCGCAGTAAGCAGTCGGTGCTCAGTCTGGACGACACTGGCGGAGAGGATTCGGCGCTGGGTGACCGGGTGGTTTCCCAAGAAAAAAGCGTGGAAGAGCAGGTGGAGCAGTGCCGGGAAATGCTGGCATGGCTGCACCGCGGCATTGGACTGATGAACCTGCAGCAGAAGGAAAAATACGGTAAGACATCTGGCCCGTTGTGGAGCAGCGTGCTGATGGGCTTTCTGCGCAACAATGACGCGTTGCCTCCGGCAGAGGATGCGCCCGCGCGGCTGGCAAACTGCGATGATCTGCGTCCGCTGGAACAGGACAACTGCCTGTGGGATATCCTGCTGCTGCATCGGTATGTGGAGTTTACGGTTCAGCCGCCCTATGCACCCAAAGCGCTGGAATGCGCTGCCGTCCATACGCTGCTGGAGCCGGGGCGCAACCCGGCGCAGGATAAGACCGTGGCAGAGTTTCTCGGGGTGAGCAAGGCGGCTGTATCGCAGCGGCGCAAAACATGGCAGCAGAGACTGATGCAGATGAAAGCGGAACAGGAGGAGGTATAAGATGGAACGCAATGTATTGCTTTTATATATGAGCCCCTTCGGCAAAAATCCGAACATTCATACCCAGACCAACGAAGCGGCGGTTTTGGAGCTGAAAAAGCACAAGGAAGGTCCGGACTGTATTCTGGCACTGTGCAGTGAGCTGGTGCGCACCAGCCCTACCATGCATCTGCTGGACGGGAAAACCTGCACCACCGTGGAGTATTTCCGGGATGTATTCCTGCCTTCGGCGGGCATTCCGGCAGAGCGGCTTGTAGTGATCCCGGTGCCGGACAGCATGGACGATAAGGCGCAGTTCCGGGCAATCTCTCTGCTGCTGGGAAAAATTGAAGCGGAAGATACCCTATCCATTGATCTTTCCGGCGGCATGCGGGACACGGCGATGCTTCTGGTAACGGCAGCTCGCTGTATGCGTGATCTGCGCGGTGTGGAGACCCGCAGGGTGATCTACTCCGAACTGCTTTCGGATGGTACTTCCCGCATCCATGACAGCAGTCAGCTGTACAGTCTGTTCGACCTCATCACGGCGATGGACGAGTTCTTTTCCACCGGCACTGCACAGAAGCTGAAAGGCTATCTGTGGAGCGAGGGCGAGAGCGACCCGGCTCTGCATACCCTGCTTGCCCGGATCAACCAGTTCTCGGATGACCTGGCGCTGTGCCGGGTACAGGCTCTAAATGAAGACCTGAGCCAGATCGCACAGGCACTGCAGGCGCCGCCCAAGGAGAGCAAAAATCTGACCAGCCTGTTCTTCCACCTGCTGAATGACCGCTTCCGCACAGAATTTGAAGGGCTGCTGGCTTCCCCCAAAAACAATCTTCCTGCGCTGGTAAGCTGGTGCGCAGAACACAGCATGTACCAGCAGGCGCTGACATTGCTGTGCGAGCAGATGCCGGCCTATGTCTGCCGTCATCTTTTTGTGCAGCCCACAGAAACCGGCTGGGCATATCTGGCGGCACAGAATCAGAATAAGGGCAAGGCATGGGTATATCCGCTGTTCCACTTCCATTTCTGCCGGTTGACTTTGATGCAAAAGGAGTATCCCTATACAACGGATCTGCGCCTGACCCACAGCAAGGACGATGCAGACGGCAATATGCTGTTCGGCATAGCCAATTCTAAAGAAATGCACGCCTATATGGATACGATCCTCGCTTCCGGTCAGCTGGTGATCGACCCGGAGGTCCGGTGGCAGATCGAGGATGCGGCACTGTTTTACCAGCGCGTGATGCAGTACCGCAACCAGATCAACCATGCCAGTGATACGGCTTTTGGTCTGCAGAGCGACCGTATCCTGCCGCTGGATACAGCCAATATTGAGCAGACTTTGCAGGATGTGGCTGATTATCTGCAGGAGATCCGCCCCATGAAGCCGGATGTTCCGCAAGGCGTCAAGGCGCTGCCTGTCACAAAGACGATTCCGGCAGGCGCAGCTCCCAACCTGTAAAATAGAATATAGGAAAAAGCAAAGCACCTCCGCTGCTGGCAAACGCCAGTGGCAGAGGTGCTTTTTTGTCCCCTTGCGGGGATAAATTGTAATGACCGTCACCGAAAAGCTGGACGGCACGACCAAGTTTCCGTCCCCTTGCGGGGATAAATTGTAATTGAGAGTAATTAGTTGATATGACTTGGATTTGTAGTTTCCGTCCCCTTACGGGGATAAATTGCAATCGAGGAAATCAAAGAAGAATACGAATTGACAGAGGAGTTTCCGTCCCCTTGCGGGGATAAATTGTAAGTACACGTTCATCAAGACCAGCTACCCCATCAAGCTAGTTCCATCCCCTTACGGAGTATAACTTTACTATATCACACATTGAGTCAAAAGAAAAGAACTATACACCGGAGAAGCGCGGATGGAGCAGAAAAGATAAGTCATAAAGATCACCTCGATTCGGCAGAAGGGGCGTCAAAGCCCTGAATGGGCAGGCCGAGGAAGTATTCCTCGATACGGTCCCAGAGCTGCTCGCTGGAAAAGCCGCTGGTAAACAGCCAGCTCATCAGCCGCACAGCATCGGTGTGGCGCTGGGCAATGCGCTCCAGCAAGCGGTTGCGGTAAAAGCCGCGGTCAGCCAGCTCCAGGGTCTGGGTCTGGTTAATATAGAGGTACAGGCGGCTGTTGGAGCCGCCCAGCAGGGCAAAGTGGAGCAGGTCCAGCTCCTCCAGCACGCCCAGAGCCGGGGTCAGACGCTCGCTGCTCTGGGCAGAATCATTCACCGGCAGATAGCGGCAGGTCTCGCTGCTGTGCAGAACAGCAAAGCTCTGCTCCAGCCAGTGGAAAAACTCGCTGATGAACGGGTCCACGACGCTGTACTCTGCGCCTTCCTGCGTGGTGCCGCGGCGCAGCACACGGGTGCGCTGCAGGCGGGACGAATGCTGCTGCCAGGACTGCACAGCCGCCAGCACTACGCGCACTGCACTGGTGGCACGGGTGCTGCTCAGGCCTGTGGCCTGCGCCAGCCGGGCGGCGGCATCCCGATCGTAGAGATACTGGCCACTACGGGCAGCCTCGAAGAAGATCTCCTTCAGGGCGCGCAGCAGAACGGAAAAACGGGCATCCGCATTGGCGTGCCACTCCAGCGTCAGCTGCATGGCGGGGGTCAGGCGCAGCTGGGCATTCAGCGGCAGCTTGTCGCTGTGGGTGTATAGCAGGTACTTGAACTGCGGGAAGGAAAAATCGTTCTGCCAGCGGTTGCTCCACAGGCGGGCAATGTCTACGTCGTAGACTCCGGCGGCCTCATCCTGCAGGGTGGCAGCACCGGTACAGATGCAGTTGACTGCGGCGGCATCGGCGCTGCTGAGCAGAAAATACCCGTGGGTGAACAGAGGAGAGGGCCGCATGATGAAGGGCGCATAGCCGCGTGCTTCGCTGTCCTTCTGGATCAGCAGCATGGCGGTCTTGACCTTGGCCAGCGGGTCCTGCTGGTGCTCGCCGTTAGGGCTGGCAAAGATGTAGGCGAAGCTCTCAGCGTCCACCAGAAGCTCGTTGCGGTGCTTGGTGGCAGTGGCCGGCTGGCTGGCGCGGTGCTGGCGGTACAGCTGCAGCACCTTGCGCATCACCTGCACCAGCTGCCAGGGCTGAATGCTGGAAAGACCGTGCAGGCGGTTGATGTGCTTGAAGTCGTTGGCCATGTGCTCGTACACGGCACGGCCATGGATCTCCGGGTCACGGGCGGCGCGGCCGATCTCTTGTGTGTAATCACACAGGTTGCCGGTGGGGGCAAAGTGCAGCACAAGGGCAATGTCCGGGATGTCGATGCCCATGCCAAAGGCCTTGGTGGCCAGCATGATCCGGCGCTTGCCGCTGCGGAAATCCTCCAGATTCTCCGCTTTGGCTTCGCCGGAAAGCTGCGCGTGGTAGCGGGTCACAGAATTGCCCAGCCGCTGTGCAAGGCAATGAGTGTAGAAGCGCTCCAGCAGACTGACGGTGGGAAAGTAGATCAGGGTCTTTTGCCCCTGCTCCAGCGCGGTGGCGATCTGCCCGGTCAGAGCCTGGAACTTGTCCAGCTCGTACTCCCGGCGGCCGGTCACGCGGGGAACCTCCCGGATGCACAGCTCGATGTTGCGGCGGCGCACGCAGCCAAGATAAACGATGGGGTCCGGCGACATGTGCAGGCTGCGCAGGGTCTCGCGGTACATGTCCTCCTCGCCGCCATAGGTGGCCGTGGCCGTAAAGGTGGCGGTGACAAAGGCATGCTGGTGCGGACCGTTCAGCTGCTGTTTCCGCAGCTTGTTCACGTAGTCACCCAGAAACCAGTAGTCCGGACGGAACTGCTTGCCCCAGGTGGTCACAATATGGGCCTCGTCCACGATCAGCAGGCCGATGGCACGGTCGCCGATCAGGTCGGAGATATCGCTGCGGCTCAGCAGGGACTCCGGCGAAAGATACAGGATGTCGCAGCGGCCTTCCTGCACCTCCTGCGCAATGGTCTTTTTGACCATGGGCGGGATGTCGGAGTTGATGGTGCGGGCTTTGGCGTAGCGGTGCTTCTCCATGCCCTGTACCTGATCGTTCATCAGGCCGATCAGCGGCGAGATCACCAGCGTGACCATCCCGTACTTCTCGGCCAGATTAATGGCCGGGATCTGGAACATCACGCTCTTGCCCGCACCGGTGGAGGCAGTCACGAACAGGTCGCGGTAAGTCTGCCCCGCGCGGCAAAGCTCTGCCTGCTGGATGAGGTCATCGATGATATCCTCCTGGGTGATGGTGCGCAGCTTCTTCTCGCCGCGATGCAGAGCGTCCAGGTCGTAGACATCCAGCGGGAGAAAGTCCGGGTAACCCCAGTGCTGCTGCAGAAGGGTGCGCGCCTCCGGGCAGACGGGGCGCTCCGGCTGCATCGTCTGCGCATGCGCTCTGGAAAGCTGACCCGGAAAAGCGCCAGCCAGCGCCGCAAGGCTGTCGGCAAGACCAGCCTCATCGCCGATGAAGCTGTCGGCTGAAACGCAGAGCGTTTTGCCACGGCGCAGCTGCTGCACAAGGCAGAAATAATCGGCTTCTCCGGTAAGCGCAAAGGCAGAGCTGCTGGCGGCGGTTTCGGGAACCATATGCGGTGCTGCACCAAGCGATACGCGCTCGACCTGCGGGTACTGACGCAGCAGAGCGTCCAAAGGAATGCAGCAGGCAATGCCTTCCTCCGTATGCAGCAGGTTGGAGTAGACACGCAGGCAGGGTTCAATGCCGGGCAGCAGAGCATCCTGCGGCGTTTCCGGGTCAAAGTGGCTCAGAAGACCGGACTGCATCTCCGGCGTAAGCGTCACAGACACAGGGAGCAGCGTGCGGTAGCAGGTGTTCTGCACCAGAATGATGTGCGGGAACTCCTGCGCAAGGGTATCGGCATGCAGGGCAAACTCCTCTGCGGTGATCACACAGGGGTTCTGCTGCAGCAGACTGCTCAGGTAGCGGGACAGGCGCTGCTGCAGCAAAGCATCCAGAGAAGGACGCGGAAGACCGGCGTCCTCCGAAGAAAAACCCCACAAGACAAACAGAGTATCCTCAGCAGCATGGGCGGAAAGATAAGAACAAAGCAATGTATTCATGGCAAAATCCTCCATCAGGTCAAAAAATCAGGCAGCAAAAAGGGTGGATGAGGAGCGGCGCTTCAGCATCTCCCGCAGGTGGCGCTCGGCACGCACCTGAATCTGGCGGATACGTTCCCGCGTGACGCCCAGCTGCGCACCAATCTCGTCCAGCGTGCGGCAGCGGTCATCCGGGATACCGTAGCGCAGCTGGAGAACAGTGGACTCGCGTTCGGGAAGCTGAGAAAGAAGCAACCGGACTTCCTGAACGGTCTCGTTCTCGCTCACAGTGTCCACAGGATCGGGGCTGACGTCATCCGCCAGAAGCTCCGCAAGCTCGGTGTCGTGGCTCTCGCCGACCATAAGGTTCAGGCTGGTAACGTTGAGGTAAACGAGCATGTCGCTCAGGTAGCGGCGCGCCTGCTCCACCGTGCAGGGGTGACCGCTGCCGGTTTCAGCCTCGGCAATGGCACGCCAGAGATCCGGACCATCCAGCTGCATGCAGGTGGTGCAGACGACACGCACCCGGCAGAGCGTGTCAAAATAGTGTACCGGGATGCGTACCGTAAGGCCGGTATTGATGGCTTCGCGCAGGATGGACTGGCGGATCCAGTAAGCGGCGTAGGTCAGGAAGCTGTAGCCCTGCAGCGCATCGAACCGCTGGATCGCAGTAAACAGTCCCAGAATGCCGTTCTGGAAGTTATCCTCCTCGGTCAGGCAGCTATGGGCGAGCAGCTGCGGAACTCTGCGGGCCATCAGGTGGACAAAACCGGCGGTCTTGCGCACAAGGATCTCCTTGGCGCTCTCATCACCCTGCTGTGCCAATACGCAGAGCTGCTCGTTGGTCATAGACCAAAGCTGCTTGGAGGTAAAGTCGCTGCGGCAGAAAGAAGCGGCCTTTCTGCTGCTGGGTATAGCGGCACTGGTATCCACTAGGATGCCGATCCCCGCCAGCTCGGCCAGCAGATGTTCTTGTTCCTGCTGAGAACAGGAGCCAAATAGCGCCTCAAAGCCTTGCGCAGACAGGTGATTGCCGTTCGTCAGCATCGGGCGCACACGATTCAAAACTGCATTATATTCCATGGTAAAACCCCGCTTTCACGTCCAACTGTAAGTGTCTTCGCTTAGTAGAAGCCCATGGATGCAGTAGAGTTAAGTCTTTTGAGAAAAAATTATGGTTATCAAGGACGGAAAAGTCAAACCGGACCTTTCGATTCCCTTTGGTGATAAGCGGATGTTCCACTATTTCCGGGAGGAAAGCATCCGCAACATTGCGAAACAGTATGGCTGGGATCTCATTACGCCGCAGAATATGGCGGACAAGTTCATGAAGTTCATCGAAACGATGGACATGAGCTACTCCTACAAGCCGGTGCTGCTCAAAGCAATCTATGAGTATATGGACACCAGCGGCAGAGTCGCTCTGCTGGACGTGGTGGACTACTTCATCGACTTCTACGAGGACCGCAAGGCGCACGGGATGATCGCAGAGAAATCCACCAGCATTTATCAGAAGGGCGGTTATACCCGGAAGGATGTGGAGAAGAACATCCTCTCCAACCCCTTCAAGCGCTTTGAGGATATGCGATTTCTGATGCGCTGCAAGGACGTGGAGACTATCGAGGTGAACCCGATCATCTTCCGCAAGCTCACACGGGAAGATTGGCTGCATATTGTGAATGTCTGCAATAAGAGCCTTGAAAAATATTATTTGCGGCTCAAAAAATGATATGAACGCCGATAATTGACTGCGGGTGACGTGCATGATGAAAATAGTGAGAAATATGATCCGGTGTAAAAAGTGCAGGGATGTTATTGAAAGCTGCACTGTACATGATTTCAAATTTTGTTCTTGCGGATCGTGTGCAGTCGATGGCGGGCATGAGTATCTCCGTAGATGCGGAAATCCAGAAGACTGGGAAGAATTATCTGAAGCGCAAAGCGTAGATGATTGAAAATTAAGCTGAACACGATTTTCAAAGTCGAAGTTCAGCGGCAAGCAAAAAGCTCTTGGCCTTTAATAAAGAGGCCAAGAGCTTTTTGCAAAGATAATGCTCTGAAGAAGTAAAACGGTGAAAGCAAGAAGAACAGGTGTTCAATTACTTTGCACTTTTTGCATGCGTTGCGCTAACCAGTGATTGAGAAGGCGTTAATGGAGCAAGCCATACTTTGCCAGTTCCCTTATAAACATTTACCAGACCCTCACCGGATGTGGCAGAACCAAGCAAGGTTTTTCCGGAACGTTCAACCGTAAAGCTGAGACTGCCGGACCAGCAAATCGCAAAGCTGCCATCAATTTTTAAAACGTCGTCTTGAAGGTCGATTTCTACGATTTCCGAACGGGGAACATTGCTTTCCAGTACACATACACCATTGCCAGCAAGCCGTAGATTGAAGAGTCCTTCATTTCCGAGTGCTGCAGAAGAAAGCGAGGAGCGTGCCTGAACCTCGTGCTTGACAGTGGATTCACAGGCCAGGAACATGCCGTCTTCCATTACAAGACCGCCTGTCCAGTCACCGACATTTTCGGTCAGAAGATATTTATAGGTGGGTTCGGTCACGAGCACACCCGTTCCGACGTACTCCGGCTTGATTGCGCTTTCTTTTGTGACGGAACTTTTTACCATTTTGCCTAAGAAGTCGCCAACACCCTTCAATCCGGTGGTTGCTTGCACGTTGCCAACAATGTACTGCATTGCGCCCGCTTGGAGAACAAGCCCAACTTTTCCGTTGAGATTGGCAATGGCCTGTTTCCGTTTGACATTCATCTGGCTCATATAGTATTCTTCCATTGCATTGCAAGGCGCTACGGAGAAATCGACATTGTGCTCAACAATGGAGAAGATACCCTTCTGTTCGGTGACGATGTGACTTGTCTGATTTGCCAGATTGTTGATTTTAAACATAAGCAAAATACCCCATTTCAAAGCAGATCTCGCATTTTTGTATGCAAGATTTGGTGTCCGTAAAAATGCTTAGGTAAGTAGTCACAGTACAACTGAATAACTCCTTAAAATTCAGTGTATCATGCGTCAACTGAAAATACTATCATCAAACCACACAAAACATTTGAGACTTTTTTGGCGAGGGGAGAGTATAGGAGTTGAAAGTTTGGCCAGTGAGAATATAAAAAACAGGTTACTGATGCAAGTCGAAAAACTGCCGTTTGTAGCAAATCTGTAGCAAATTGCTTCAATTTAACGAATCATCGTTCTAAAAAACGAAAAGTCATTATGCATCACACGCAGGGGCTCGAGCAGTACCCGCCTAATGAAACCATGTCTTTCCCTCGCTCTCTCCAAAGTGCGAAAATAGCACCATGGAAAAATGTGTTTTTGAGAGCAGTCTGAAAAATACAGAGACGCAGCAAGGAGGACTCCATGGAGAGGCAAGCATCTACATCGCCTGCGGGTATACAGATCTGCGGCGAGGGATAGACGGTCTGGCACAGATCATACAAAAACAGGCTGTTGGATTCCTGTTCCAACAGCCTGTTTCTGCTTGCGCAGCACATCATATTCCGCACAAGCGGAATCCATCATTTCTCGTAGCCAAGGGTTGCTGCCATGACGGCCTTGATGGTGTGCATCCGGTTCTCGGCCTCGTCGAACACGATGCTCTGGGGGCCTTCAAACACTTCATCGGTCACTTCCATGGCGTCGCGGCCAAAGCGCTCGCCCATCTCCTTGCCCACGGTGGTCTTGT
>ERZ809296.2366-NODE-2366-length-18324-cov-238.776288_pt1 | contig 18324 bp, 16 predicted proteins | sample MGYA00520511_ERZ809296 | MGnify/ENA primary metagenome ERZ809296 (study PRJEB31576, sample SAMEA3212662) | Homo sapiens | biome: human-gut; feature: human gut; material: fecal | place: Sweden | collected 2012 ... | reverse complement strand
TGTCCCGCCAAGCTGCACCGCAGCGCGGCATAGTTCCGGCCCAAATCAAAGTAGTTGGCCCAGCACTCCCAATCTGAGCCATACCATGCAGCGTCGTATTGCCCAGCGCCCAGCGGAGTCAGATAAAGGAGTGCGCCGCCGGAAAGAAAACGGTAGCGCCCGTCGGCCAGTTTCTGCGGCCGGAAGCACTGGCCGCTTTCGATGATCTTGTCGAGGTCAAAGTCGTCCTGGATGGTGACGAGCTGATGGGTAAGGGGAACGGTATGCATGGAAAACTCCTTTTTGGAAAAATTGTGGCGATGCCCGATTCGAGGTGGAAACTGATTTCTATCCGTACCCTTTGCGGGGAGGGCAACCTTGATGCTGAAAAGATCGGCGTGGTTGTGACAATTTCTATCTACGCCCTCGGTGAAGAGGACGACTTGGTTACGCCTTTGAGAACCGCGATATGATTATTATGTTATTCTATCCACACCCCTCAAATAGGAGCGACTTCAAGTTGAAGAATGCACCGGGGAACACAAATTGATTTTAACCAACGTCTTTAAGAGACGGAATTGTAGGTCAAAATACTCAGTTCCTTAGAGAGCGCATGGCAACAACTTAATAAGAGTTTACCATATTTTTGTGTCGATTTCTACCTGCGCCCTCCGCGAGGAGGGCGACCGAGCACACTGTTGTACTTGTCTGCTCCTGCGTTATTTCTATCCACGCCCTCCGCGAGGAGGGCGACGTAATGCAGTTCGCCGCTTTTCCCGGTGCCGGAATTTCTATCCACGCCCTCCGTGAGGAGGGCGACGCGAGTGCATCGTCGACATCGACAGCACCGCCGAATTTCTATCCACGCCCTCCGCGAGGAGGGCGACCTCGACAACGTGACCAAGGGCGAGGCAAAGGTCGTATTTCTATCCACGCCCTCCGCGAGGAGGGCGACTGACAGCCGTTGAAGCTGGAACCGGCTCCAATGTATTTCTATCCACGCCCTCCGCGAGGAGGGCGACGCACGGGCTGCAGGCCGGAGATGTCCAGGTTGAGATTTCTATCCACGCCCTCCGCGAGGAGGGCGACCACGAATGGAGCTAGAAGCATACGGCCACAGCAAAATTTCTATCCACGCCCTCCGCGAGGAGGGCGACAGGGCAACAACAAGCCCAAGGAGTAACCATGGAATTTCTATCCACGCCCTCCGCGAGGAGGGCGACGTCAAGGCTTCCGTCCACCTCCAAACCGCGTATATTTCTATCCACGCCCTCCGCGAGGAGGGCGACCCGCCGCGCTCGTGCATTTCGCCGCCCTCGCGGTAATTTCTATCCACGCCCTCCGCGAGGAGGGCGACCCCGAGCCAGACAGTTGCGATTGCGAATTTGTTGTATTTCTATCCACGCCCTCCGCGAGGAGGGCGACGGAGCTGCACAGCTTCCGACAGGGGCAGTCCGAGATTTCTATCCACGCCCTCCGCGAGGAGGGCGACTCAAAATCATTATGCCGGAGGAGGAGCCCCATGTGATTTCTATCCACGCCCTCCGCGAGGAGGGCGACTTGCAGCGCTCCGGGCATGATGCGCGACATTCTGATTTCTATCCACGCCCTCCGCGAGGAGGGCGACGTACGCCCTGCCCAAGGTTGAGGCATTCGCCCAATTTCTATCCACGCCCTCCGCGAGGAGGGCGACCCGCTTGCAGCGATGTCTGCCATGTCATGCCTCCATTTCTATCCACGCCCTCCGCGAGGAGGGCGACCTCAACCCCGAACAGTGTGAGGTGCTGCTGCACGAATTTCTATCCACGCCCTCCGCGAGGAGGGCGACACGAGCTCCGTCTCATTAGCGGCTGCCGCTTTCTATTTCTATCCACGCCCTCCGCGAGGAGGGCGACATGCGGGCGAGGCTCTGCGAGTAGGTAGCGTAATTATTTCTATCCACGCCCTCCGCGAGGAGGGCGACCTGATCAGATTGCTCTGCATGGCGAACTCCGCGATATTTCTATCCACGCCCTCCGCGAGGAGGGCGACGGCGCAACTTGCCGCCCTGACCGCCGAACTGGAGGATTTCTATCCACGCCCTCCGCGAGGAGGGCGACCGAGTACCCCGCCACCGTGGTCGTCCGTGGCCCATTTCTATCCACGCCCTCCGCGAGGAGGGCGACGGGCGGGGCAGCGGCAGCGTGCAAAAAAAGACGAATTTCTATCCACGCCCTCCGCGAGGAGGGCGACCGTCGGAAACTCTCAGTCCGGTGGCCATGCACAGCTATTTCTATCCACGCCCTCCGCGAGGAGGGCGACGCGGGCGGCAACAGGCGTTAAAGCTGACATCTTATTTCTATCCACGCCCTCCGCGAGGAGGGCGACGTACGCACCCTGCATCTTCAGGCCGTGCCGGAGATTTCTATCCACGCCCTCCGCGAGGAGGGCGACCATCGTGCAGCAGCAGGGCGGCTGGGGCAAGTTATTTCTATCCACGCCCTCCGCGAGGAGGGCGACCTCCTTGTAGGCATCCCGCCGACCGTCCGAGTAATTTCTATCCACGCCCTCCGCGAGGAGGGCGACCGAGTCTGGCACATCTCTTGATAAAGCCAGTCCGATTTCTATCCACGCCCTCCGCGAGGAGGGCGACCCGCAATCCTGGTTTTATGTGGAGGACGTCAGGTATTTCTATCCACGCCCTCCGCGAGGAGGGCGACGCGGTATCCCGGACAATCATGCGACCCTTTTGTATTTCTATCCACGCCCTCCGCGAGGAGGGCGACCGCAGCAGCGGGCGGCAGCCGCAGCAATGGTAGGATTTCTATCCACGCCCTCCGCGAGGAGGGCGACCCGCCCATCCCAACCCAGTGACGGCACGCCGTGGCATTTCTATCCACGCCCTCCGCGAGGAGGGCGACCCAGTTTTTTGGTATCGGCCGCGGTCTGTTTTGGAATTTCTATCCACGCCCTCCGCGAGGAGGGCGACTATGGCGTGAATCTCATCGACCTGAGCCAGGAGCATTTCTATCCACGCCCTCCGCGAGGAGGGCGACGCCGTGGCACCGGCGAACGTGCTGGCCGAAACATATTTCTATCCACGCCCTCCGCGAGGAGGGCGACTGGTAGTCCAGCAGCGTGCTGTTGCCCTTAAAGCATTTCTATCCACGCCCTCCGCGAGGAGGGCGACATGGGGCGGCAACAGCCGCCCCACTTTTTTTAAATTTCTATCCACGCCCTCCGCGAGGAGGGCGACGGAGGATATCATGGCAAGCACTACATACGCGCAATTTCTATCCACGCCCTCCGCGAGGAGGGCGACGCGCACGATTTGAAATATTTTCATCTCAACTATCTATTTCTATCCACGCCCTCCGCGAGGAGGGCGACCTGCGGGAGTATGGTGCTTTCGTCCACCATCTTGATTTCTATCCACGCCCTCCGCGAGGAGGGCGACGTCGTCCCGCTTGATGCGCAGCCCGTCTACCTCCTATTTCTATCCACGCCCTCCGCGAGGAGGGCGACGGCCGCAGCTCTTCCGCCGTGGGCCGCTTGCCGTATTTCTATCCACGCCCTCCGCGAGGAGGGCGACGCCCTACCGGTTCGTCGATGTGAGCCGGTGGCAGGATTTCTATCCACGCCCTCCGCGAGGAGGGCGACCTCCGACGCCAAAGCTTTTGAGCCGCAGACGCTATTTCTATCCACGCCCTCCGCGAGGAGGGCGACAACAGACGTCTATGCACTCATCCAGAGCCGTCTGATTTCTATCCACGCCCTCCGCGAGGAGGGCGACGGGCAACACGGCGGCACTCTCTGTAACCACGATATTTCTATCCACGCCCTCCGCGAGGAGGGCGACGGGATGGACAAAGCCGCAGTCAAACCAATCGCAAATTTCTATCCACGCCCTCCGCGAGGAGGGCGACAGCAAAAACAGAGACAAAATCTCTATTTTCAAACAAATTATACAACATTCTGCACGAATTTAGAAGAGCCTTGATTTACAACGGGTCAAAGAGCTATCCAAATCATGCAAAATGACACAAAAATCCGGTGCGAAGGTGCCGGAAAAATGCTGAGAACTCGTCCTTCGCACCGGGGCGGGAAACTCAGAACAACAGCAGGCCGTCCTGCTCGAAGGGCGGATGAACGCCGATATGCTCCACCTTACTCTTATAGTTGTTGCCCAGCTGGTAGAAGCGCAGACTGTCCAGCGCAGGGTCGATGAGAGACGTCAGCTCCGCCTTGAGAACGGCATACTGCGCGGCATCCAGCAGACACTCGAACACGGAGTTCTGCACCCGCTGGCCGTGGTCCACACAGCGCTTGGCGACTTTGCGCAGACGTTTGCGCCCGGCAGGAGTTTCGGTATTGACGTCGTAGGTGATAAGGACCAGCATACACATCCCTCACTTCCAGAAAAATGGCGGGTAAAGCTCCATATCGCCCCGCAGGGTGCGGGCCAGAAGCAGAGCCTGCACATAAGGCACGAGGCCCCACGGAAGCTTTTCGTTCAGGAACGGGTGGGTGATGGTCTCCTGCTTGCGGGTCTGCCACCCGCCCAGAAAGGCGCGGCGGCCCTCATCGGTGAGAAGGACGGCCCCGTTCTCCTGCTTCTGGAAATGCTTCGGCGTCATGATTTTCTGGTTGATGCAGGAGAGCACGAAGCGGTCGGCATAAACTGCACGCAGCTCTTCCATGAGGTCGAGGGCGAGGCTCCTGCGCCCGGGCCGGGCGCGGTGGAGAAAGCCGACGTAGGGGTCGAGGCCCACACTCTGAAGAGCCGCCGTGCAGTCGGAGGCCAGAAGCGAATAAGCAAAAGAGAGCAGGGCATTGGTATTGTCCAGTGGCGGGCGGCGGCTCCGGCCTGCGAAAGAAAAATCATCGTGCTGCAGGATGAGCGAATCAAAGCAGTCGAAAACCGCTGTGCCGCCTCGCCCTCCAGACCGCGAAGCTGGTCGAGGTCGTCACACTGCTCGATGAGGGGCAGCGCCGCCGCCAGCTGGGCGCTGGTGTGCTTGAGCTGTTCCACCGGCACCCGCTGGGGGTGGTCGCGGGTGGCCCGTTCCAGCACCCAGCGGGCATTATAGACTTTGCCCAGGATGAAATTGCGCGCATAGAGACAGCTCTCTGCCTCGCTGTCTGCGATGCGGTACTGGGTCTGCCGCAGCAGGACGTTGCCCCGCTCTTCGCCCACGGCCCGGGCCAGAAAGCGGCCCTGCGGGCTGAAAAAGCTCAAATCGACCCCGAGGCTGGTGCATTTACCCATCAGGGCAGGGCTTGCGCCGGGATAGCTGAAGCAGACGATGCCTTCCAGCGTGTGGAGCGGGACCCGGCCAATTTCAGCCTTGTTGCAGAGCAGGACGATGTTCTCCCCCTCGAGGGAAAGGTAGGCGTCCTTGTTGAGGACGTAGAGCGTGTTCAAAAACTTTCTCATGGCGCGGCCTCCTGCATCTCGTCCAGATGGGCGCGGAGATAGGCTTTCGGGTCGGCACGCTGATACAGCACGGGGAGGCAGAGCTCTTTGAGGGAGCAGGCGTTGCAGTGAGTGCCGGGCTTTGACTTGGGGGTATAGCCCCGGGCAAAATAGGCGTGCATCTCATCGGCCATCTTCTGGGTGGTCTGGCGGAGTTCTTCGGTCAGCGGCACGACCTCCCGCCGCCGCGTTTCCTCGTAGAAGAGCGCACCCTCCGGGATGCTGCACACCAGCATCTCTTCCAGCGCCATGGCCTGTGCGCAGAGCTGCAGCCGGTCAGCGTCGCTGGCCTTGGCGCGGCCATGCTTGTACTCGACAGGCATGGGCTTCCAGAGCCCTTCCGTGCTTTGCAGGGGGATGCCCTCCGGGTCGGCCCGGAACTCGACGACATCGCAGTTTCCGCTCAGGCCAAGCCGACGGCTGACCACCTGCATCCCTCGGGTGATGAGCAGGCCGCCGCGCCGTTCGGTCTGGTTTGCGTCATGGCAGCGGGTGTGGTCGAGCTGGCCTTCGACGGTGCGGCGGTTCTCCGCCCACTGCTGTTCCAGATGGATGAGCGCCCACTGGCGGCGGCAGAAGCAGAAGTGCTGGATGCCCGACAGGGGCAGCCAGTCGTCTGCGCCGCCCATCAGGACAGCCTCTCGCAGGTGACTCCTTCCGGCAGAGTGTCTGCCACCGTGACGGTGTAGTCGCGGTAGCTGCGGGCGGCGTTCACATCGGGCTTGCGCTGGACGGCGACGGAGTCGAAGAGCTTATAGGCCGGGGCATTGCCCAGCTCAGAATCGTGCTTGAACACGATGAGCTCCCGCACGGCCATCTTGCCCCGGGCAGCGCTGTGGTCGTTCTCGAACATATTCAGAATGGCAGTCCACAGAAGTTTCAAATCATCCTCGGAGAAGCCGGTGGTCTTCCGGGCGAGGTTGGCCGAGACATAGCCCTCGGCGCGGTAGAGGGCGTAAGGTACGATGTGCTTGCGGCCCATCTCAGTACCCTTCTTCTCGGCATCGGCCTCGGTAGTGATGGCCACGCGGGTGATGGTGACTTCCTGCGGGACGATGGGGTCTACCGACCGGGCAAAGCTCAGCTGGACGGGGCCGCGCACCTGACCGCAGTTCAGCGCACCCTTGACGAAGGTGGTCATGACAGCACCGAAGGTGCGGATGTCGAAGTAGTTCTCACACATATAGTCCCGCAGCTTGGCATCGATGTCGGGGTCGGCCTTTTTGGCGGCTTTCAGGTCGGGGTCGATGCCCAGAGTTTTGATGGCCTCGGCGTCGCTGCGGTTGAGAGGAACGCCGTCCTTGATGTAGATACGATAGCCTTTTTCGTCCTCTTTCAGGGTCTCGACATAGTTGCGGATCTTCCGCTTGAGGCAGACGTCGGTCACCAGACCGTAGCCCGTCTCGGGGTCGATACGGGGCATATTGCCTGCATCGGGGTCGCCGTTGGGGTTGCCGTTCTCGACGTCGAACAGGATGACGAAATCATAGCGGTTCTTGATGGGCTCAGACATGGTTTATTCCTCCTCATTCTTTTTGGCGTAGCGTTTCTGGGTCTGGTGGTAGTAGCCGATCTCAAAGGCACCCTGCTCCGGCAGGCTGAGCCGCGCCGGGAAGCCGGTCTCGGGCAGCTGGGCCATCAGCTCGGTGAGCTGTTTGCTGAAATGCACCTCGTTGGGGGTGCTCATCTTCTGCAGATGCTTCTGAGCCAGCTTGACCAGCGTGGGGAAGGCCGTTGCCGGGGTGGCACAGGCCGAGTTGAAGTACCGGTCTTTGATGGTGGCGTTGATGCCGGGATTGGCGACGCTCTGGATCGTCTCCAGCACAGAGAAGAGACGCCCCAGAACATAGGGGACATTGCTGCTTTCGTTCAGGCTCACGGTAAATACCTCCTTGTTGAGCTCGGTGGGGTAGTTGCGGAGATAGTAGGCTTTCAGGATAGCGGCGCGGCCCCGGGTGACTTCCCGTTCGGCCCGGATGCGGAGGGTCACGCCGTTGAGCAGGGTGGCGGGATAGGGTCCGCCGGTGAGGATGGCCCGGAGCAGATCGCCCACCAGCTGGGGCGATGGATTTTTGTCCCGGGATTTCTGGTTGACCGTCTCCTGCGCCAGCGCCCAGACCGACAGGTTTTCCCGCTTGTCGAAGGCGGGGCGGGTGATGCTGAGCCGGTCGGCGTGGTCCTGCAGATTTTTGGCAAACTGTCCGAAGCTGTTGCGCAGGAAGAACCGGACGGAGAGCCGGGCCGCGTTGGGCGAGATGCCCAGCACATAGAAGTTCTGGTTCGGGTCCAGCTTGTCATCGAGGAAGGAGACGGGGCGTCCCTGAGAAAGGGCTTTCAGTGCGGCGGCAAGGTCGCTTTCCGAGACGCCGCGCGCCTCGGCACCGCCGCAGAAAAACATCAGCATGGCGTTTGAGTAGGCGGGAGCGGCGTTTTCGGCCCAGCAGACGATGGTGGTGTCGCCGATGCGCTGACAGCAGTTCCGGTCAGCCAGCAGCAGATTGAGGGCCGTGGTGTAGGCGAAGGCCGCGTACTCGCTGACAGGGGCGTTGGCACCCTGCTCATGGCCATAGGAGCAGAAAGCGGGCGCGTTGAAGGAGACCAGTGCCGCACCGGCGGCCTGTGCGCCCATCACACCTTTGATGGCGGGATGGATGCGGGCGATGCCGGCCTCTTTGCCGGTGATGAGGCAGCGGGCCGTCTCGGCGTCGGCATCGGAGGTGTCAAAGGCGGACTGCCATGCGGCCCGGATGTCCTTATCGGTGGTGGCCAGCCAGTCGGGACTGTCAGGTTCATCGGTGGATTCGTAGCCGAACACGAGGTTCGCGTTGTTGTTCAGGTCGGCCCACTGCTCTGCCAGCAGAGGGTGGGTGGGGGCTGTATCCGGCTCCCAGCTGTCAAAAAAGGCGAGGATGGCTTTGGCGGCAGGGGAGTCCACGCCGTCGAGCACCTTGTGGTGGAGGGCGGCGCAGGCCTCGAAGCACTGGCGGGAGCGCTCAGGCTTGCCCTTTTCGTCTGCGCCCAGCAGATAGGACGTGTTGTCGCACAAAAAGTTCGCGGCGATGCCGGAGGCGCGCTTGACCCGGTGGGGGACAGGAAGCTCACGGGGGGCGATGACGGTCTTTTTGCCCTTGGGGACTTCCTGCCGCAGGTCGTTGAGGGCGAGGAGCTGGCCGTCGGGGCCGAGGCGCAGTTCATAGCTGACTTTGAACTTACTGTCCCAGCCGGGGGCCTCCACCTTGCCCTGCTTCAAGAGCTGTTCATAATAGGCGGTGAGTGCTTGGAGTATCATGTAAACACCTCCACGTCCCGGCATTCCATCACGCCGTCCACCAGCTTTGCGCGGAAGAACTGGCTGCGGATGTTGGCCGAATCAGAGTAATCGAGGCTGTGGAGCATGAAGCCGAGGTCCTGCGTGACCTTCAGTGCCGGAATGCTGCCGCCCGGCCACTCCCGGAAGTTGGCCGGGAACTCCCGGCACCCGAAACAGGGCTGATGATAGCACTGGCCTTTGCGCAGGCGTCGGCGCAGGATGTCCTGGAACTTGCCGGGATTGTCGCTGGGAGCGGCCTTGTCTGTCAAATCAAAGTGACACTCGATGACGTAGTGGACGTCCTGCAGGACCATCGCGGCCCGCTGCTGGATGTCCTCCGAGGTGTAGAGCACCGGCGGTGTGCCGCCTTTGGCCGCGCTGAGGGCGGCGGAGGACAGCAGGGTGGACTTGACCTCGTTGCGCCGGATGTTGGTGAACCGGATGGGCCGCTGGGTGTATTCCTCGGTGGACGCTTCATCCTCGGGGTCAAGGCCGAAGGGTTTGAGCAGATAGATGCGGTCAACCGTATAACGCAGCCCGGGGTGCCAGTAGATGGCTTCCACAAGGCCCCGCGCAGCGGATGGAGTGATCATGTCATAGCTCACACGTTCGGTCTTCATTTCCGGACGAGTGAAACAGGCGTAGTCGCCCCATACTTCAATGAGCATGGACATCAGCATCGCCTCCTTTCCGGGTGAAGTTGAATTTTCAGACTAAGATGAATATCGGTCATTGAAACCACCTCTTTCTTTTAGAAGTAAAGGCCGATGCCCGTCTCCACATCCATGGCAAGGCCGGTCTTTTCACTGTAGCAGCTGGTGTCGGTGAGGATGGCCGAGCCATCGGGCCGCAGTTCCAGCGCCCCGGCGGCGTCAAGCTTGTCGAACTGGTCCTTATAGCAGGAGACGCTGTAAACGCCCAGCTTCCGCAGCAGCGTCCGGGTAACATGACTGCTGCGCAGCTGTTCACAGAGGGCTGCGCCCTCGCCGACGGGCAGATAGACCGTGCGGGCAGCGTTCTCGATGAGGCGGAATTCCTCCGCCACCTGTGCAAAGGGGAACTGGCAGCCCCGGATGCCCCGGAGAAAGGCATCCAGAATGCCGTGCTTGTCCACGGCGTCGGGGCCGCGAAGGTCGGAAAGCTCGTTGAAGTAGAGCTGAATGGCTCGGGGCGTGTCCAGTGTGTCCTGATGCCGGGCGGTGTAGTCCAGCGCGCTGACATTCTGCCTGAGCATCTGGGGCGTGGAACACTCGTCCAGCCGGAACCGGTAGACGATGCTTTCCTCTGCGCCCCGCCGCCCCTCGCGGTTGCAGCGCCCGGCAGTCTGTAAGAGCGAGTCAAGACCACACTGCTCACGGTAAGCGACGGGAAAATCCACGTCCACGCCCGCCTCGATGAGAGAGGTGGACACCACCCGGCAGGGCAGACCCTCTTTCAGTCGCTGGCGGATGTCGTCCAGCTGACGGCGGCGGTCGGCGGCGCAGAGCAGGGTGGTCAGGCAGTAGCTGCCCTCGGCGGGCAGAGCAGCGTAGAGCTGCTGGGCCGTCTTGCGGCGGTTGACCACGCAGAGCACCTGCGGGTGATTTGCCAGCCGGGCGGCGAACTCCTCCTGCGGCAGGGTGCCGAGGTCTTGCAGTGTGGTGCGCCGGAGCACTTCGTAGAGGCGGGCCGCGTCGGGCGTGATCTCCTGCGGGTGGAGCTCAGGCGCAAAGCGCCGGAACAGCGGCTCAAGGGCAGGCTGGGTGGCCGTGCAGAGGACAGCCGTGGAGTGGTAATGCTGGATGAGCTGGGCGATGGCACTGACGCAGGGGGCAAGGTAGTCGCCCGGGAGGGTCTGCGCCTCGTCGAAGATGATGACGCTGTCGGCGATGTTGTGGAGCTTGCGGCAGCGGCTGCTGCGGTTGGCGTAGAGCGACTCGAAGAACTGCACCGCCGTCGTCACCACGACGGGGGCGTCCCAGTTTTCGCTGGCCAGCATCTGGCGGTACTGGGCGGGGGTCAGGTCGTCCTGCTCAACAGTCTTGTACTCGGCGTTGGAGAAGTCGGCCAGAACATTTTCTGCGCCCAGCAGGCCCGAGAAGACGGCGGCGGTCTGATCGATGATGGACATATAAGGGATGACGTAGATGACCCGCTTCATCTTCTGGGCGGCGGTGTGCTCCAGCGCAAAGGCGAGGGAGGCGAAGGTCTTGCCGCCGCCGGTGGGTACGGTGAGGGTGTAGAGCCCCTGTGGGCCGTGCGCGCCTTTCTCGAGGCAGGCACGGAGGACGGTGTTGCGCTGGACGCTGACGGGCGAGGGCGACTCGGCCCTGAGATAGCGCTGCGCCTGTGCCGAGACGATGTCCCGCAGTGCGGCGATGTCCGTGCCGCTGCCCCGGGGTGCGGCCTTGCCGTCCATGAAGGTCTCGGTGTCGATGAAGTCGGCGTCCACGAGGCAGGAGTAGAGCATCCGGGTAAAGAACGCGAGGCTCAGCGGGTCGGCGCAGGCCCACGCGGGCGGCGTCGAGGCGGGGAGCGTTACTTCCTGCCAGCCGTCGTAGGGGGCTACCGGCTTCTTGCTCCGGCCAAACAGGGTGGCGTCGCCCGGGTCATCGGCGGGGCTCCCGCCGTCGGGCAGGCCGCTGTGGTGTCCGGCCACGGCAAAGGCGGTGTGGAGATGTTGGCGAACCCAGGCCTCCTGCGCCCCGGCGGTGGAGTGGTCCACCTTGGGGCCACCTTTGAGCCGCAGCTGGAAGGCGTCGCTGTATTTGCCGACGTCGTGGAGCCACGCGGCAAATTCGGCCTCACTCTGTGCCCCGAAGGGGGCTGCGAAGGAACCGGCCAGTCTGGCAGTGCCGGCGAGATGGTCGTAGACGGTCTGGGTGCGGGTGCCGTCCTCGCTGATGTGGGCAAGACGTGTGGAGTGCTCCATAAAATGACCTCCTGACTCTGGTTTGCAATAAGGATACGCTTTTCAAAAAGCGGCTGTCAACAAAACGCGCTTTTCGACGAAAAATTCTGGGACTTTGCACAAAAAGCAGACGGAAAAATTTGCAATGTGCCAAAGAAGAAAGAAACGAGTATTTTCATGTTTTTATAATAATACAAATAATATCCAATAAACTGGACTTTTAATGATTTTTCAGGCAAAAATGAAAAGAGAACTGCGTTTTCTGTACTGCGGGAGGAAGACCGCCCATCAGCAAAGAAAAAATGAAGATGTTGTGTACAACAACACCGCATTAAGATGGAATTAAGGCAGGGTTAAGAAAAACGCAAGAAAAGTGCTGAGTTATTCCATCTGGGAATGGACTTTCGGGAAAATCAAGGCGAATATCCCCCTTTTCATTTGCTGAAATCTGTTGTATTATGAATAACAGATATGGAATCTGAGCAAAATGCGCCGCGATGAAGCGCAAACAGGAATGATAAGAAAAATAAAGGGCAATAGGGGGAGAGCTACGATGGACGAAAAAGATTACGAGCTGCTGCACGCGCTGGACGAGACGCGCAACATCACCCACGCAGCGGACAAACTGTACATGACCCAGTCGGCACTTTCCAAGCGCATCAAGGCGCTGGAACAGGAGCTGGGGGTGGAGATCGTCCTGCGCTCGCGGCAGGGCATCCGCTTCACGCCGGCAGGTGAACAGGTGCTGCTCCACAGCGCCGCCGCCGCCCGCGAGATGGAAAAGATGCGCCGCCAGCTGGCTTCCATTCGGGGCGAAGCCTGCGGCACCCTGCGGGCAGGCATCTCGGTGAACTTCTCCTACTACCGCCTGCCCGAGGTGCTGACCGAGTACCATAAAGCCTACCCGAAGGTACGCCTCGACATCGCTACCGGCCACAGCCGGAACATCTACCAGCAGATGCTGGACTCTTCGCTGGACGTGGCAGTGCTGCGGGGCGAGTATCCGTGGGACGGTACCCAGTTCCTGCTCTCGCAGGAGAATATCTGCCTGATCTGCAGCGAGGAGAACAAGGACAGACCCATCTCCGATTACCTTTATATCGACCACAGCAGCGACGCCACCATCAGCGCCCAGATGGCCCGCTGGCGCTACGAGAACGGCGTGACCAACGATGCGGGCAATTTTGTGGTGGATAACATCATGGTCTGCCGTGAGATGGTGGAGCGGGGCCTTGGCTGGGCGCTGATGCCGGAAGTGGCGCTGGATAACTTCAAGGGCTATGTCAAGCCCTGCACCTTCGAGAACGGCGAACCCTTCGTCCGGCGCACCTATATTTTCTGCCAGAGAGATGCAGCCGCCCTGCCGCAGGTGCAGCTCTTTATGGACATGCTCAAAAAGCACCGCTGAGAGGAGAAAAATATGGAAACGACTGTTTCGCTGGTCCAGATGCTGGATGCACGGGAGCGCCGGGTGCAGCACCAGCAGGATCTGCTGGCCCAGTACCACAAGCCGCTCATCTGCTTTACCATGAATATCTGCGGCCCGATAAAGGATTCGCCCCTCATCCGGAGGGGCTTTGCGCGGGGGCGTCAGCTGCTGCGCCAGCAGTTTCTGCGGGCAAAGCTGACGCCGCTGCATCAGGACGCCGTCCGGGAAGTGACCGGTTGCGAGGCGTTCTATGTGCTGGACGCCGACCCGCTGACCATCAAGAAATTCACCACCGACATCGAGGACGCCACCCCGCTGGGGCGGCTGTTCGACATGGACGTCATCCATCCGGACGGCCTCAAAGTGGACAGAGAAGAGCTAAACCTCGAAGGCCGCCGCTGTCTCATCTGCGGCGGACCTGCTAAGGTGTGCAGCAGCCGCCGCATCCATACCGTGGCCGAACTGCAGGAAAAGACGACGGAGATCTTGACCGAGGCCCGGGACGCGCAGGACATTGCCGACGCGGCCCGTCTGGCCGTCCGCGCCCTGCTCTACGAAGTGACCACAACCCCGAAGCCCGGCCTTGTGGACCGGCGTAACAGCGGAAGCCATAAAGACATGGACGTCTTCACCTTCATGGACAGCGCCGCGGCGCTCTATCCCTATTTTGAAGCCTGCGCCCAGACGGGCCGCGAGACGGCGGAACAGCCCGCGCCCGAGACATTCGCGGCCCTGCGGCCTCTGGGTTGTGAGGCTGAGGGCGAGATGCTGGACGCCACCGGAGGCGTCAACACCCACAAGGGCGCGGTCTTTTCGGTGGGCATCGTCTGCGCGGCGCTGGGACGCCTCGACCGCTCCCTCTGGGCCGAAGCAGCCCGCGTTCTGGCGGAAGTATCCGCAATGACGGCGGGCCTGACCGAGAAGGATTTTGCAGGCGTCACTGCCGAAAACGCCGCCACCGCGGGCCAGAAGCTTTATATTCAGTACGGTATCACTGGTGTGCGGGGGCAGGTGGAAGCTGGACTTCCCACGGTGCTGAATGTCGGTCTGCCGGTGCTGGAAGAGGGCCTTGCCAGGGGTTACGACTTCGACCGCACTGGCGGCGGCGCACTGTTGGCCATCCTGGCCAACAGCACCGATACCAACATCATTGCCCGCTCGAGCCGGGAGCGTCAGCTGGCCCTCACCGAAGAGCTGAAAGCCCTTCTCGCCCAGACACCTTACCCGGATAAAGATGCGCTCGCGGCGCTGGATGACCGGTTCATTGCGGAAAATCTCTCGCCCGGCGGCAGTGCCGACCTGCTGGCACTGACCTGGCTGCTCCATTTTGTTACTACTGAGGGGAATATCGATGAGTGAATATACCATTTCGCAGGTCTATCCGACCGATAAAACCGTTCTGGCCCAAATCGACACACTGCTGGGTCAGGAGGGCATCCGCCGCGACGGCAATCTGGACTACATCTGCGCCATGTTCGACGAGGAATACAACGTCATCGGCACTGGCAGCTGCTTCGGCAACACCCTGCGGTGCTTCGCCGTCAGCAGCGCCCATCAGGGCGAGGGTCTGCTGAACCAGATCATCACCCATCTCATCGAGGTGCAGTGCGCGCGGGGGAATATGCACCTGTTTCTCTACACCAAGGTAAAAAGCTCCAAGTTTTTTGGCGACCTCGGCTTCTACGAGATCGCCCGGGTGGAGGATACCCTTGTCTTCATGGAGAACCGCCGCGACGGCTTCGGGGCTTATCTGCGCGATCTGGAAAAGACCAGGACCGAGGGCAAAAGTGCGGCCCTCGTCATGAACGCGAACCCTTTTACCCTCGGTCATCAGTATCTTGTGGAAAAAGCTGCTGCCGCCTGCGACACGCTCCATCTGTTCGTGGTCAGTGAGGACGCCAGCCTCGTGCCTTTTGCCGTGCGCAGGAAGCTGGTGGAGGCGGGCGTGGCCCATCTGCCGAATGTGGTGCTCCACGACAGCGGCCCCTACATCATCTCGAATGCCACCTTCCCCAGTTACTTCCTGAAGGATGAGGCAGCTGTCATCGACGGCCACGCCCGGCTGGACCTCGCCGTCTTTACGAAAATCGCGGCGGCGCTGAACATCACTGCCCGCTATGTGGGCGAGGAGCCTACCAGTCAGGTGACGGGGCTTTACAACCAGATTATGTGCGAGCAGCTGCCCAAAGCGGGTATCGAGTGTGTCGTTGTACCCCGCAAAGAAGCAAACGGCAAGGCCATCAGTGCTTCCACCGTCCGCCAGTGCCTGCAGAGCGGCGACTGGGATACCCTCGAGACGCTGCTGCCCAAGACCAGCCTCGACTATTTCCGCAGTCCGGAGGCAGAGCCGGTGCTGGCACGCATCCGCAATGCGGGCAATGTCGTGCATTACTGAGAAAAACTTCCTCTCTCTTTGTGGTCATGACAACAGAAATAGGACGAAGCATCTGTTATAATAAGCCCATCAAGAAAAGGAGAGTGTGGATATGATACGTAAAATCATTCATATAGACGAAGAAAAATGCAATGGCTGTGGTGCCTGTGTCACTGCCTGCCATGAGGGTGCCATCGGCCTCGTGAACGGAAAGGCCAAGCTCATGCGCGACGACTACTGCGATGGCTTCGGCGACTGCCTACCCGGCTGCCCCACCGGTGCCATCACCTTTGAGGAGCGGGAGGCCGCTGCCTACGATGAGCAGGCTGTGCTGGAAAACAAACAGAAAAAGGCTGCTGCCGCTGCCGAAAAGCCCGTCTTCCACGGCTGCCCGGGCAGCGCCATGCGCCAGTTTGACCGCCAGCAGGCCGCACCGGCTGCAGCTCCTGCCGCCGCCCAGCCCTCGCAGCTGGCCCAGTGGCCCTGCCAGATCAAGCTCGTGCCGGTGAATGCACCCTATTTTGATGGTGCCAAGCTGCTTATCGCCGCCGACTGCACCGCCTACGCCTACGCGAACATCCATCAGGAGTTCATGCGCGGCCATGTTACCCTCATCGGCTGCCCCAAGCTGGATGCCGTGGACTATAGCGAGAAGCTGACCGAGATCATCCGCAATAACGACATCAAGAGCGTTACCGTCCTGCGGATGGAGGTGCCTTGCTGCGGAGGTCTCGAACACGCCGCCGTCACTGCCCTCAAGAACAGCGGTAAGTTCATCCCCTGGAATGTCGTCACCTTCTCGGTGGATGGCCGTATCCTTGACCGGTAAATAATCGCAAACAAAAAAGCAGACGCTGCACAAAGCGTCTGCTTTTTTTGTATCATTCAGTTTGTGGTCTGGGTGGCGGACTGGATCATCTTCCAGACAGACTCGATGCTCTGGCGTATCTGAGCCAGCGTGGCGATGTCCTCGTCGCTCATCCGGGAAGCCGGGGGAGAGAGCACCGTCTTGGCAGAGGTCACCGTGCCGGTGAGCTGGATGTAGACGTTGTGGTCCGGGATGGTCAGCAACACATGGATGGGCGTGGTCTTCGAGAAGAGAGCGTCCGTCGAAAAGCCGAGCACGAGGGTCATGCCGTCGGCTGCGGCGGGGAACTGATAGTAGCGGTAGCCGTCTCGCGCGGCGGAAGGAGAGACTTTTTTCAGCCCCTTGAGCGAGAGGGTGAAGCCGGAAAGCTCCTGAAGCTCGACCTTGTTCGTCTCGACGCCCAGCACGGCGGAAGCCTGCGTCTGGGAGATGTAGTCTCCGAGGCTCCACTCGGGCAGAAGAACGCTTGCGATGGAGAGTTTATCGGTGACAGCCTGACGCAGAACGGTGTAGAGCTGCCCGATGTCGAAGAGCGTCTCTTCCGAGTCGATATAGACCCGGGTGAAGGGAGACGTCTTGATGGAGTCGTCTTCGTTGAGCTGGTAGAAAGAGAGCTGCAGCTTTCCGGGCGCATACTGGCCGCTGATACTGCCGCTGGAAGCGTTCACCCGATCGAGGATGTTCAGCAGCGGCGGCTTATCCGGGCTGTTGGGCGTTATCTCATACCGGAAGGTGAAGGATGCACCGGTTTGCAGAGCCGAGATTTTGCTGTGCAGCTGGAAAAAGACCACGCCCACAGCGACCACTACGGCCACCAGCACGACCGCTAAAGCAACAAAAAGCGGATTGACACGTTTTTTTGGAGATGCCATCTGCAAGACCTCCTGTCATAGACTCTATGATTATAGCATACGAGCAGGTGGACGAAATGTCAAGCCGGAACTTGACGTTATCAGACGGTCAGCGTATACTGTCTGATACATCTTATATAAGGTAAAAGGAGGCAGAGATGAAAATAGCGATACTTGGTACCAGCGGCAGCGGGAAATCCACGCTGGCAAAGCGCCTGGGGGAGAGATACGGCCTGCCGGTGCTCCATATGGATACCGTGCATTTCCTGCCCGGCTGGGTGGAGCGGCCCTTCGCCGAGGAAGAAGCCATTGTCCGGCAGTTTCTCGACGAGAACGCAGGCGGCTGGGTCATCGACGGCAATTATAGCAAGACCTGCTATGCCCGTCGGCTGAAAGAAGCGGATAAAATCATCGTGCTCTGGTTTTCACCGCTGGTCTGCCTTTGGCGGGCGATACGGCGCTGGCAGCAGAACAAAGGCCGTGTGAGGGAGTCGTCTGCGCCCGGGTGCGAAGAGAAGATAGATGCCGAATTTGTCCGCTGGATCCTCCACGATGGGCGCACGAAGCAAAAGTGGGCGAAGATGGAGCGGATCGGGGAAAAGTACCCGGAGAAATATGTATTGATTCGGAACCAGCGGGAGCTGGATGGGTTCTTAAAGGAACTTTGAACTGGTTCTCGCGCCGGTGGCGCGGGGGTAGAGCGCGGTTACGCGGGGCTAAGTTCTCTTTTGCGTGCCAAAAGAGAACCAGAAAAGCACCAGCGTCGCGCGCCGGTGGCGCGGGGCAGAGCACTTTTTCATTAAGGCTAATTGTTCTCTTTTGATGTCAAAAGAGAACCAGAAAACCACCAGCGATTTCGACGCGCTGGATCCACGAGAAAGGGGCTGCTCGCCCCTTTCAGACCCCGAAGGGGAAGTCGAAACGGAAAAAAGCTAGTCGCTGCGCTTAACGCTTTTTTCTCGTTTCTCCGATTTGCTGCTTCGCAGCGGGTGTTACCTCTCTGCTGACGGTAACGTCCAGCAGAAACGTGAAATCTTCGGCGGAGCCGTAAATGGGAGAAGCACAAAAAAATGCGTTTAGCGAAGCGGCTAGCATTTTTGGGCTTCGACCTCATCTTCGGAATTGTTAAGGGCGAGCAGCCCTTAACTCGTTGCGGGGAGAGTGGAGT
>ERZ809296.2360-NODE-2360-length-18347-cov-9.643232_pt1 | contig 18347 bp, 18 predicted proteins | sample MGYA00520511_ERZ809296 | MGnify/ENA primary metagenome ERZ809296 (study PRJEB31576, sample SAMEA3212662) | Homo sapiens | biome: human-gut; feature: human gut; material: fecal | place: Sweden | collected 2012 ... | reverse complement strand
GATAGTCTGCCGCGTTCATCTCTTTGACCAGAAAACCAGCCCGGTCATAGACAAAAGCAGCTTCCACGACACCATCGGTGTCCGTTACCTTTACCAGACAGTTCATGCAGTCATACTGATAGTGATACCCCGGCTTTTTTGTCTTCCGAAGAAGGATTCCCTTTCCCGTGTTTTCTTCCTCATCCTTTTGGAAACTGCGGTATTCCTCCGGGGTCATGCTCTGGAGCACGTTGCCATATAAGTCACGCTCCGTGTAGGTCACGCCTCCATCCGGAGCTGTCACGCAAAGCAGATGCTTTTCTTTGTCGTAATTGTATACATATGCTGCCGGTGTTTCCTTTCCCGCCTCATTCGGACGGATCTCGCGGAGCCGGTTGCCCAGATAGTCATTTTCATACCGTGTGACTTCCCGTTCGGGCGAAACCATCTTCGACAGATGCGTCCACGCATCATAGCGGTACTCAATTCCTTTTCCGTCATCCGTCTTCGGATTGTAGCCGTTCGGACGGATATATTTTGTGATGTTGGCCATGTTATCGTAGTAGTAACGGGTAACATTTCCCTCTTCATCCCGGATACTTGTGATATGTCCCATATGATTTTTGCCATACCAGACAGTACCAAAAGCATCCTCCACGGCAATCAGGCTGCCCTTCGGATCATACCGGTAGTATGTCGTCGCACCGTCTGCCGCGGTATAACTTGTCGGCGTGCCGAACTCTGTCTTATAGCTGTATCGCTCCACGCTCTGATCCGCATGGATGACTTGCAAAAGCCTGCCTCTGTGGTCATGTTTGTATTCTGTTTTTCTCCAGGTATTTGCATCCAGGCGGACGCTTGTACTGCTTAAGTTGTTTTTCTCATCATAAGTATTTATCAGCTCACGGCCTGTATTTTCCTTATAATGGATTACCTGTCCTGCTTCATTGTATGTATACTGCCGCATAAGTCCCGCCGGATCAGTCTCGGAAAGCAGCTCTCCATGTTGTCCGTAAGTGCGCTTCGTTGTCCTTCCATATCGGTCGTTTTCCTCCACACGGTTGCCTGCTGCATCGTAGACACGGGTTTCCTTCGTGCCGTCCGGGTGCAGGATTTCTGTGATCTTCTTATTCTGGTCATAGGTATAGATCACGTTTTCACCGGTTGAAGTTGTAAGGAATGTATTCTGGCGGTTGGCATCATCATAAAATGCCACGTATTCCTCGCCACCCTCCAGTTCCTGCCGGATGACACGTCCCCTGCGGTCATAATAATTCGTGGAAAAACATTTGCCATTTAAGTCGGTCAGGCGTGTCAGATAGCCTTCCGGTGTATAGGAATAATACATTGTTCCACCATTTGGCAGGCGGACTGACGTAAGGAAATTTCCCTCATAATGATAGCTTACCCGACGGCCTGTATTGTCTTCCAGATGCGCCAGACGGCCATTCTCATAGAAAAATCTGATCCATGTGCCACTGGAAAAGGTCATCTGTGTCAGCAGATTTCCCGTATAGGCAAGTGTCGTCCGGTTGTCATGGATATCTGCCACCATCATGAGACGACCTGTTTTGTCATACTCATAATGTTTTCCCTCTGTCGTGACCGTCAGCCGGTATCCATCCATGGTGTCCACCAGATGAAACTTTTCGCTGCCATCCTTCTGATTGACCCATCGTCCGTCAATTCTGCGGAAATGCTCCATATGCAGATCTTCCATCTGCACATCGGCAAACTCCCCTCTCTGCGATACAGTACTTTCTATGCCAAAGCGCCACATATCACCAAGAATACCTCCGGTATTCTTATATGCAGATTCATAATAACGTTTCAAAGAATATAGTCCAAGTGCATCCTCGACTCCCAGATCCACATATTCTGCCATAAGACTTCCGGTTGCAAGGTTGATCGGGTCGTGAGTAGCATCTGCATCGCACGCTGGATGATTATCTCCGTTGTTTTTTCTTGGAGGGTTTTCGCTGCCATCTCCTCCTTCGCTGTGCGGATGCTGGCTCGAATTTTCTCCTCCATCTCCACCTTCACTGCGTGGGTGCTGGCTGGAATTCTCTCCACTCTCATTTTCATGTGATCTGTTTCCTTTTGGTCTTACATACTCATGACCATCTTTTACTGCCTTTCCTCCTTCATACATGTCTTTTACGTTTCCTGCCATACCAATAAACTGCCGGGAAATACCTATTGCCCGCGCTATATCATTTGGATTTGACCAATCAAATTCCTCATCTGTCAATGTCTCCCACAAATCCTTTGAAGCTCCCAGACCAGAATCAGCAAAACGTACTCCCGTATAAATCATTTTTAAGATTTTCCATGTCTTCTGTCCTTTTGACAATACTTTTTCTGTAGTTGCAGCTGCTTTAAATGCTTTTACTCCCATGTTTGCAGCGGCAATTCCATCCCCAATTCCCGGGATTGCAGCGATTGCTGACATCGCTGCACCACAATAATCACCTCTGGCGAGAGAGACTGCCGCATTTGCCAAATCGAAGAAAACACCTATTCCGGGAATAAATCCACAAAGATCCAACCCCATCTGAAGGACATCCAGTCCCATGGACCACCAATCCTGATACTCTTCTTCGACAATGTCATGTTGTCCCTTTTCATATCCCATCCAGCCAAAGTTTTTTGCACTAATAAAAATATTCGTATTGATGATAATGCTACTGTCTTTTACACTAAAAGTGATTTCATTTAAACCATAAACTGAAATTACACCTACATTATACATTTCTTTTTCATCTTTTGTCGTCGTTTCTTCGCTATCGCCTCCATCCTCGTCTGTATCATTGTTATGTATTATATTTACGATGTTCTTAAAAGCCAGTGATTTTGCTGTGTCATCTAAATTATTTAAAAAGTCTTCTTTAAATCTTTCAAGTTCTTCTTCCCCAGCGGCATCCGACTGCTCCAATTTACTCATTCCGCCTTCTGCAAGATACAAACTATTATGTTCTTCTGCTGCAGAACTGTATTTTTCCTTGCCACTCTCAACCTTTGTCTTCGCATCCTCAAGTTTTTCCGGAGATGATATTGCAGCCAAAAGCATACCGCCTTCTTCTGTGGTTTCCATGGATACATCACTGCCCGATGTAATGGTGATTCCCTCGTCCTCAAACTTGATGCTGATCTCTGTATCATCTTCCTCATCATATTTTTTTCTTGTATCCGTAACGATCAGTGACGAGGATGTAAAACGAATCATCTTATCCTTATTTGTTAAAACCTTTTCGTCCGGCTTGCTATAATCCGGACCATCTGTGTTGCTTCTACTGCTTCCCAGACATACAATTTTTCCATTATTTTCATAATAGACAAATACCTTATCTCCAATGTCCGGCATACAATAAAATGAATTACTCAATGCGGATTCATAGGGAATATCCACACAGTTTCCACTCATATCAGCTGCATCTGCATCAAACTGGACCTGTACAATATTTCCTGTTACAGAAAGTACTGTTCCTGTTACAATATTGCTGACACAATCTGCAGACACAGAGGCGGCATAACTTGCCTTTGCGTCCATTGACCGTACCTGTTTGATATGATTGACCAAATTTCCATTTTCATTCACGATGCGACTTTGAACAACTGTAAAATCGCCAATAATATCCCCTGCCATTACGCTCAGTTCATCTGTGGTATATTCGCAGGTTTCAAACTGATAACTGACAACCGTGGCATCTGCATTCGCCTGTACAGCCCGCAGTTCATTGACATTACGGCTTCTTGATTTTTGCTTTTCCAGTATCTTACTTTCAAAAGTCCGTCCACCTTTGTTTCCCCCTGCGATTGCCATATGTGTGCCTCTGCAACCGGAATACATATGCATGCCAAAACTGTTGATCATTCTGCAGGCAAACTGCCAGTCCGTTTCATTTTGCTGATATACAACTGTTGGTATTGCCGGATTCTGTTCCAGTTGCACACTACAACCATATTCCTGCAATACCTCGTCCAGAATGTCTGACAACTTTTTCCCCGGACTCTGAAATGTACGGGTTTTACGTGACATGTCTGCTGCCACTTCCAGATCAGAAAGTTCAAGGATCAGTTTCTGGTATCCATCCTGATTCTCTATCGCCACAGAAACACAGATTCCACTGTATATATTTTTCCCTTCAATGTCTGTAATCACTGCCGGTGTAAAATACAATGCCTCAAGTTCCGCCAGTGTTGTATTATCCTTCATTTCCACAATCAGATATGCCATTCCATGTGTATCGGCCTGTATCTCAGAATAGAAATCCAGAATTTTTGCATAGGAAAGTTTTATATCCGCTTTGATTTGTGCAATGGTAGTATATTTACTCATTTTCTTTCTTTGCTCCTAATTTTTCTATATAATTAAAAAGGAATCCGCATGGAATTACTGCAAGGATAAATGTCAACACACCTCTCTCCATTGCCCTCTCTTCAATTTTCTGTCCATCTTCTCCTTCTCTCCATTTTCCAGCAACGTCTACATAATATGTAAGTGCATCATTTGAAAGACCTGTATATTCTGCCAGCTTATTTATGACTTTCTCATTTTTTAATTTTTTTGTACTTGCCACTGGCAGTTCGATTATTCCGCTTTTTGGAATTGTAAATGCCCGATCATCAATAAAAATAAGCATTTTTTGTCCATCTTTTAATTTTGCAACGTAAAAGGTACCTACTCCGCCTTCTGTATTCCCATGTTCATACCCAGCTCCTGCCGGGTATCCGGTCTGATCCTCATACTTTTCATAATCTACCGGCTCTGCACTTTTGTATATTGCTTTTCCATAATCCGGTATCAACGTTCCCCCACAAGCTATAAATGTCGCTAATAAAATTGCAAATGTGATCGATGCCTTTATTCTACTAAATGCTGCTGTACTTACCATACTTACCATAATTTCTATTCTCCTTGTTTCTTTTCCTCCCTTTTTTCTATATATGTAAACAAGAAAGCTCCCACAATTGATACCATAATAAATACTATTGCCCCTTTTGTCTGTGCCTCTTCTTTTATTTTTTCGCCATCTGGACTTTTTCTCCATATCCCAGCTGTATCCACATAATACCTTACTTCCTCCGAAGAAAGTCCTGTGGAATTTTCCAATTTGTTTATAATCGTTTTATTCGTTATTCTCTTTGTACTTGCCACTGGTAATTCAACACATCCGGTCTGTGGAAGTGTAAAAGCACGATCATCTATTAAGGCCAAAATCTTTTCCCCGCTTTTTAATTTAATAACATAAAAAGTAGCTACCCCACCGTTAGTATTACTGTCAATATACTTCGCAGATTTCTTATAATAGTATGTAGTACCTAATATATCTTTATATGTATTTGCAGGCTTTATATCTTTTGTGTCAACGTTTACGATATAATTATGATCTGTATTGATAATTTCTTCTACTTTTGTCAATTCTTCATATCCATTCCCTGCCGGGAATCCTGTCTGATCTTTATATTCATCATAGTCTACTGCTTTTGTCTCACTATATATATCCTTTCCATAATCCGGTATCCACATTACCCCACAAGCGAGTACTGCCGCCAATACAATCGCACATGCGATTGGTGCCTTGATTCTGCTAAACGTTGCCATACTTGTCATGATTTCTATTCTCCTCCTAATTCCCTATCTCCACAAAAAACACAGATTCCACTGTATATATTTTTCCCATCAATGATATCTGCTTTGATTTGTGCAATGGTAGTATATTTACTCATTTTCTTTCTTTGCTCCTAATTTTTCTACTCCTTTTTATCATCTTCTTTTGACCATCGGTATACCTTGACACCGACCCAAATAATAACTATGCCAAATATCACTATAAAAAATGGAACCGGATGAAATTCATTGCTAAAAAGAAGCCCTGCTCCTCCCATAAAACAAGATATAACTCCCAGTGTAATTAAACATGTACAAAACGTATCCCAACTTCTATTATCCATTTTTCTTTTCCTCCCTTTTTTCTGTATATGAAAACAGGAAACCACATGGAATTACCACAATAAGAAATGCCAGCATTCCCCTGATTACAGCTTTGTCTTGAATTTTTTGTCCATCTTCACTTTCTCTCCACTCACCTGCAGTATCCACATAGTATTGAAGGTTTTCTTCTGAAAGCCCTGTTGCATTCTGTAGATAATCTACCACTTCTGTATTCGTCATTTTTTTCGTACTTGCCACTGGCAGCTCTACAATTCCGCTTTTTGGAATATCAAAAGAACGGTCATCTATAAAAACAATGATTTTCTCTTTACTTTCTAATTTTGCTACATAAAATGTTCCCACTCCTCCATCCGTTCCAATATATTTTGCAAATTTTCTGGTATAATATTTCTTTTCTGAAATCTCCCTATACAATTTTAAAGGCTCTAATTCTTTTGCATCCACTTTTAAAATATAGTTTTTCTCCGCACTGTTGATTTCTTCCACGCTCGTCATTTCCTCATAACCATCTCCTGCCGGAAATCCCGTTTGATCCTTATACTCATCATAATCCACTGCTTCTGCACTTTTATATATGGCCTTTCCATAATCTGGGAAATCCATAACAGCTCCAGCCACAAAAAATGCTAATATAATCGCACACGCAATCGGTGCCTTGATTCTGCTAAACGTTGCCATACTTGTCATGATTTCTATTCTTCTCCTGATTCTTTGCTCCTAATTTTTCTATATATGTAAACAAAAAAGAGCATATAATTGCAACACCCACAAAGACAACTGCACATACAGTTAGTGCACGCTCCCTTATTTTCTGCCCTTCCTCACTTTTTCTCCACGCTTCTGTTGTGTCTACATAATAATCCAGATCCTCCTCGGCAAGTCCTGTCAATTCTTGTAATTTTTCTATAAATCCTGTGCTTTCCATCTCTTTTGTACTGGCCACCGGAAGTTTTACCGTACCACTCTTTGGTATCGTAAATGTTCTGTCATCTATAAGAATAATCACTTCGTCTCCACTTTTTAACTTTGCCACATAAAAAGTACCTACACCCCCTTCTGTATTAGCGTTATTGTATTTTGAAAATTTTCCATAATAATAGTCTGATTTTAATATTGATTTATACATATTTGCAGACTTTAAATCTTTCACATCCACTGTTACAACATAATTTTCCTCCGCCTCTACAATATCTGCTCTATTTGATAACTCTTTATATCCTTCTCCTGCTGGGAAACCAGTCTGATCTGTATACTTATCATAATCCGCTGGTGCAGTTTGATTATAAAAGTACCTTCCATAATCTGGAAAGTTTGCCATACTCCATCCCAATATTGCTCCAAGTATAATCGCACATGCGATTGGTGCCTTGATTCTGCTAAATGTTGCCATACTTACCATAATTTCTTTACTCCTTTTTTATCATCATCTTTTGACTATTCTTCACTTTTTATTTATATCCAACTGTAATTCTTCCACTGATTTCAACGAAGGTAGTGAGGATTCTTTTTCTTTTATAGACATACCATTCAAGTCAATTCCTTCCAAATCTCGGTTATACATATACTGTTGTGGATCTTTGAGCATTTCATTCCATTCCTCCAGCATTGCCTGCTGTTTTTGGCGTTCCGCTTCCTCAGCTGCTTCTTTTTCTGCTGCCTTCGCCTGAGCTGCCTCTTCCCTGTCCTGCTTAATCTCTCCAAGTTCTGTAAAACTTTCCAGCTGCTCCTGAACCTCACTTGGCAACTGATCCGTCTTATCATATACCGTTGGCTCTTCATCACTTTCATCCGATTTCTCATCGGCATCCTCTTCCTTTTCCAGATAAATGGAAATAGTTCCCCCGTAATAGCACGGAAGCTTGCTTTCTATTGTCAATGCCGGAACTCCGTCTATAAAATAATCCTCATCCACATTGATCCATGGCACCAGTGTCATGGGTTCGCATTTCACACCTGCCACTTTTTTTGCAAACAATGCTCCTAGAGGGCCAATCAATCCACCCATGATTGCAGTTCCCACTAAACCATTTGGATTTGTTAAAGATGTACATCTTCCAAACTGCAGGATGTTCTCATTTGCCACATGATCACTTGCATTCATCAGCGGCTGATCTTCTGTAGAAAATGTAATTCCATGGTCCTCTGGCAGATTCAGATACTGCTGAAAATCTTTGGAACCGCAGCTGCATTCCGCCTTCATTAACCGATACACATACTGTTTTTTATCCTGTGACATTTTTTCACCTCATTTCTACTTTTTTCAACGACACTCCATAGGGATTTCTTCGAAGAATGCTCTCCGCAACCGCCAGCGACACAACAATCTGATTTTGCTGTAATCCCTTTGGCCGGAAGATATTTCTTCCTTTTATTTTTCTTTTATCAATAATAATTTCCTGATAAGCCCCATTGGGCAGCTTTATGGCATCTGCGTGTATGCATTCTTCCATAACACAGTCATAAATCCAATATGCTCTTGCCACGCTCGGAATCTGGCTCTGCTCATTTGGAAATATCTGCACCGCTTTAAAGGAAATATTGTCATCATACATCGCCAACACTTTTTTAATTGCTTCACTTACCATGTACGTCGGTTGCGAAAGGATATCCGGGATTTCCTGTGTTTCATCGTAACGCACATAACCTACGACAGCATCCTCCAATCCGGCAAACTGACGGTGGGTCATCTCATGCGGATACCCTTCCAGATTTGGTCCAATAACTTTCATTGGATTTACCACATGTTCACTTTGTGCCAATAAATAATATTCCATAATACCCTAGACTCCCTTCCATTCCTCTCCGTCATTTGTACAGAATTCCACAACATTTTCCAGCATCTCAAACGGTTTATAAAATTCTTTGATTTTGTCCGGATTATCATACTCTGCATCCCAGTTCATATGAGTCAATTTACATTTCTTTAAGGTTGAATTCCGAATCGTTGCCCCGGCCAGATCAACCCCATCCATGCTGCAATGATAAAACCTGCAGCCATCAAATACCGCATCCCGTAAAAAGGTTTCTTCAAATTTGCAGAGAACAAATTCGCATCCATAAAAATGTGCATGGGACAGATCAATTTTTTCGAATATCTTCTTGTTATAGACCAGTTCCTGGAAATGGCAGAATGAAAAGTCCTTTCTTCTGCTACTCCAGAATATATCTGCTTCCGGTGTCTTCCGATACAGAAGCTTTGACCAGTCCCGGTAGCTTCCTGCGGTCAACCGAAAGCCATCTGCCCACATAATCTGCTCATAACCTTCCCTCTGTTCAAACTCTGCAAACAAATATTTACACACGACCGCCAGACAGGAAACTGCAAATGATATACTTTCCCGCATCATCTGTTCCATTCCTTCCGGATGAATATATGCCAGCGCATTACATTCCCTGCATTTTTCTGTGATTGCCTGACGATACTCCTCCCAGCCGTCCATATACCAGCCTGCATTAAATTTTGCTGTAAGAATTTCTTCTCCAAACATGCCGTTTGCATCATAAGCGGTAAACGCAAACTGTGGAGTTCCCAACGCTATCGATGTGAATAAAAGGGAAATCTGAATTTCCCCAATCTCCATTGCATAGTGTTCCTGAAACTTTTGGATTATCTGCAGGAATGTATCCATATAATTGTCAAAAAGCGTTCTTGTCCGGTCCCGGTCTGCGCTAATATTCTGTACAAGCCTGTCATGGTATACATTCTGCAGCGCTTCCAGATACTCTTTTTTGAATTCATCAATTGTAATTTTCATCATTCTTCACCTGTCTTTGACCATCCGCCTTTTACTTGATCACGATATTACTTGCGCCCATCTCAATTCCATCTGGCGTCATGTCAATATATGATTCTGCCGTACTGATCAGGATATCCTTTTCCGCTGTAATAGAAATATTATTATTTGACATCAGTGACAGATTATTTTTTGCACATACACTGATATCCTTATTACTGGAAATGGTAATTCCAGACTCATCTGTCAGATTAATAAATATTTTGCTGTCATCCGCATTTGTGGTAATATAAATGCCTTCTTCCGTTAAGAGGATCTGCTTGCCATTCGGTCCTCTCCACTGCTTGTCCGTTACTTTTGCCCCCGGACTCACACAGACGCTGCTTGCAGCAAACGCACTGCCCTCATCAGTACCCGGGAAAAACACTCTGACAGTATCTCCTACTGCCGGCATGCAGTAAAATCCGCTTCCATCCCCGGAAGAATATGCTGTGGAATATGGAAGCCAAACATCTCCACCGGCGTCATAAGAACTGTCAATATCTGTAATATGTACCTGTACTTTATCTGCCTGTACTGCCATAACTGTGCCGGAATACATTTTTCCCGATACCTGCTGGTTGACGATCGGCTGTTGTACAAATTTCTCCTCGGCTGCGATTTCAATTGTGGTAAGAAGTACGCCCTTTTCCATCGTACAACTCAATGCTTTTACTTTCTGATGGATGCCATGATACGAAATCTCACTTCCCAGATACATATACTGTCTTGTCTGTATGCTCGTTCCCACGCGAACCGTCTCTTTCGTAGATTTCGTCTCCGATTTCGAGAGATCAACGACTTTTCCCCTCCCCGGTAATCCAACGGTAATCTGTGGTTTTACTGCATCTATTTCAGAGAATATTGGAGCATTCAACATGGATGCCAGACGCATGCAGAAAGCCCAATTGGTTTCGTTGCACTGTACGAGCATTTTTCCGGTTGCCTGATCTGTCACTTTCATGTTGACTGCACCTGTTTCATTCAATGCAGCCTCCATAACCTGTCCGTAAGTTGCAGAAGTCTTCTGATAACTCCGGTTGACCGGCTGAATATCCAGCAAAGCACTTGTCGTAGCAGCTGTAAGTGTCAGAGTTGCATACTCTGCCTCCTGCTCAACACCAACATTGGTAAGCAGTCCATAAAATAATACAGAAAGCTGCCCCTCTGCCGTTGTCGTTATCTTAATTGCCGCATTCTCATCCATTCGGTTAAGATATTCTCTCGCAGCATCCACTTCCATCTCTCCTACGATGGCAGCCGTACCATGCTCATTGATCGCATGTGCAATTTCCAGTGCCAGTATTTTCGTAAAAGGTACCCCCTCCACCACAATGTTTGTATAGGTAATCGGTTCCATACTATGCATCCTCCTTCAACTTACAAATGCTGTCTATCATTTCTTTCGCCAATGGGAAAAAGCGTTTTTTGTATTTACTTGGGAATGTAATTCCACCGATCAGCAAACGATCGTCTTCCATGCTTATGTAATACTGAAAGTTGTACACCATCATATCGATTGCCCTGGATACAAACTGCAATACTCCAATATGAAAATCCTCTTTTTCCAACACCTTTTTTTCAATGATCGTTACCCGCGGTCCCACCGCTTTCATAAGATCCGCCGTAATATCCATAAATTTCTTCATGCCATCATCCGGAACAATATGCTCTGTCTGATGAAAACTCATCTGAAAGTTGATATTCTCACCTCCGAAAACATGTGTCGGTGCATTTGCCCCCGGATATACCAGATGTTTTACATCATCCGTAAATAAAAAGAATGTCTCAGGCATATAAATGCTGATTTTCAGATCCGGAATCTCTCTGCGCTGAAAATGTACTTCTTCTCCGATAATGTGCACAATTTCATCGTATATGGATTCTTCCGCTTCTTTTTCCAGACGATCCTGTGATTCTCTTAGCTTTTTCTGTTGCTCTAATTCTTTTTTCTTCTTTAAAATTTCTTCATCCTGAAACCCCATGTTCTCACCTTATACGATAATTCATGCATAATTATCGTGTTTTCCTTTCTTTTTTCATTAAAGTATGTCTATCGCTGTCGTATTACTATAAATTTTCAAAAAAAATATTCCATAATAAACTTTAAATTTCTTTATTATTTTCGTCAATTGTACTTTAGTCCCATTTCATGCATGAACACATGATATTCGAAAGAAGCAGTCTGGAAAAGAATTAAAATTATCATAAAAAACGCATTGTCTCCACAGCACCAAGTGCCATGAAAACAATGCGTCCTAAATTTAAAGAAAAAATATTCAGTTGTGATTTCGGATGTTCTTATACGAAGTCATTATTAAATATAGTCTTTCATAATGTTCCAAACCCTTTTTACTTCGTCATTATATTTCTCATTCAACTGATTTCTTAATTGAACATCTGCATCATAAATAATGAAATCGCTTAACCCGCCTCTCGAAGCAAACAGTTTACTATAGCTGGTCTTACTATCACTTCCAGCCCCATTCGACTTCTATATCTGGGAACTTTCGAGATTGCCAAAAAGTGAATAATGCCCATCCGAAACTGGGGAAAAGTTTGTGGTGAGCTGGAAATCATGTACCCTGACCGAATGCTGATATAGCAACAAAAGCTGGAATATCAAGAGTAAATATACGCCCAGATTTTCTGGGTGTTCTTGACATACCATCGTAATTTTGCTATTAAATAGACAACGGCTCAACAGCAGAAATCACTGTCAAGCCGCATCAATTATCATAGAAGAGCTGAATTTACAGAAAAAATTTCACATCGTCAAAAAATCCTCAGGTCTCACAGTCTTGGTGTTTTTCTATCAGGGTATTACAGCACCATTTACCTATATTCTGCCTTTTATAAATCTGACTCATTATAATACTAATTGATCATATAAAAATTGACAAGCATCATTCTCTGATTCAAATATTTTATTGGTTGTTTTAATTCCTCTCTCCATATAGTAAACCATCCACCCGTTTTCATTTTTTTCCAAGCATAAACGTTCATCTGTCCTTCCAATTCCTGTCAAATTATACATATAGTCTGGAACTCCCGCCTGTACCAATTCTTTTTTCAATTCTTCTCTTTTCATTTATTTAATCTCCTCTATATATTTTTTACTCTTTAACTCCTTAATGCTATTTGGTAACTCGTATTGTAATCCACCACCTATTTCATTAAATGCTGGGGCAATCTTCGATATTGTAACATTATCAATTTGTTTTAATACCTTATATTTATGATATGCGTTCTGATTTTCAATATACGGAAGTGCTCTTTTTTCATATGGTACTCCTTCTGGTGACGTATATTTTCCATATTCACTTCCATATCTATCAATAATAGTCCCCGTTGGAATTGTTTGATTTTCCTTAATTGTTCCTGCTACTCGTCCTCCATTTGGAGCCCACTTCTCCCATTCTATTTTTCCTTCTGAATTTAAGAAAGCAAAATCTCTTACTATCAGGTCATCTGGTGGCAAAATTGATGTACCAATATTTTTATTCTGTGCATACTCATATACTTGTCTTTTCTCCTTATCAGAAAGCGTTCCCCCTTCATCTACTTTCTTCTTAAGCTCTCCATATTTCTTTGAACAGATCAGTCCCTCATGTCCGCTCGGATCCACATACCCCACCGGATTATTATGGCAGTATGCATACAGATTCAGTCCGTCCCCATAATACGTATCTTCACTGAGGAACCGTGCAATTACCGGATTATAAAACCGTGCCCGCAGATAATACTGCCCCGTTACGGCATCCAGAATCTCCCCGGCGAAGCCGAAACGGTTCTCTACGGTCTCTTCTTCCACCGTACGGTTTCCAAACGCATCATAGGCATAATGGTTTAATACCGTTCCATGGCAGTCTGTGATATCCGTGATACTTCCCATCTCATCACATGCATAGTGATAATACGTCCTTGCCCGCTCATTGTCGGAGGCAAGCAGTTCGTGTCCTCGGATATAGCGGATATGTGCGCCTGCTTCGTCTTCTTCTGCGATAACCTCCCGGTCCGTATAGATAAAACTTACCAGCTTTCCGTTCTCTTCCATCTGGCTGCGGAGTCCCTGCGCATCATACCGATATGTATAGGTCTGGCTGCCGGCTGGGTCCTGCTGATGTTCTACTGTCTGGTTTCTCAGCCTTCCTCTGTCATAGCTGTAGATTTCCCTGCGATGTCAAGCTTTCGCCTGAACAATAATGTGTTTTAATATTTGAAATATTTGATATTTTCATTTAATTTCTGTTTTCCCTTATGACAAGACATAATTAAATATACTTTTTTCTTATCTCATGTGTCATAATATCAGCCAATCTCGTTGGCAACGGGATGTGGCTATCCTTGGTAACAAGTGTATTTGTTATCTCCATTGCTGTATCCAAATCAATCTTATTACCTATAGATAAAAATACTGGTTTCACTCCACTCTGTGTTCTTAACACCCTGCCATATATTTCATTATCTATTTTAATGTCCGTATAAGACAATGCTTTCATCGCAGGCATACAAAACTCTGTATTATTAATTTTCAGGTAACTTTTTGCAATCCCTATTGTAGGTTTATTGATTATAATCCCCGCATGTGTTGCCACCCCCATATGCCGTGGATGCAAATATCCATTTCCATCAAAAAAGAAAATATCCACATCTGTATCCAGAGTTTTATATACCTTTAAGAAAACAGGTAATTCTCTAAAAGCTAAACAACCTGGTATATATGGTACTGTTACTTTTTCCACTGCATATTTTTTCTCAACTACCTCCTGGGTTTCATAATTTAATACTATAATACAACAAACTGCGTATTCATTACCCTTTTTGTTCCAGTATGCCAAATCAACTCCAGCCACATTTTTAATTAATCTAATATCTATACTGTTATGAAATTCTATTTGTTTTTGTAATTCATATTGTATTTTTATATATTTTTCTTCAACATTCCCCTCTCTTTCCTCGGTTTTCGTAATACTCTGCCCACTTATCATAAATTCCTTTTTCGCCTTCATTTAATTCTGTTTTCTCGTCAATCACATTTCCTTCTTCATCAAATTCCTGCATTTTTAACACTAGTCCATATTTACAATATTCCTTTAATTTAATATTACCATTTTCATACCACTTAATATGTTCACCGTCAATTGTTCCACAATCCATAACACAACAACTTTTTACTTTACCTGTTTCATAAAATTCTACAAACTGCCCGTGAGGTATTCCATCATGATAGAAACAATAATAGCACAAGTTGCCATTGTTATATCTTTCATACAAAATTCCTTCAACAGGAATTCCTCCATCAATGTCTTCTTTTGTATACACTTGTTGTCCATATTCCCCTGAATAGCAGACATCACCTGTAAACTCTGTTCCTTTATTAATAACCTCAGCCATAGATAAATATTTCATTTATAGATTACTCCTTTAATTATTTGATGATATGAGGGTCAAAAGGTATTTCAATTACTGGTTTCGATGTTCCTAATGTTCTATTAACATATACTGCAATATCACTTAATTGAACATTTGGATTATCTAACAATAGTTTATTTACAGCATATACTTCTGCATGTGTGCCTGGACCTTTTGTTTTTATATAAGAATTACGAACTTCTGAAGGCATATTTTTTATTCGTTCCCTAATGATTGGTGCTAATTCCTTTGGCACATTACCAGTATAATCATTTATTGCTGTATATATTTTCCCTGTTGTTCTATCATATGCTCCAGCAATTGCAGGTCCTAATAATTTATTTGAAAGCCCCATATCTTTTAACATTTGCCCTTCATTTATCACATTCTCCTTCAATTTGTTAACTTCATCTGCTGTAAATTTTAAATTATAATCACCATTTTTTATTTGTTCTGGTGTATATCCCTGTTCTCTTAATTCTTTGTACTTCTTCAGAGCATCTGCTGCATTTGAACCATCTTGTTCTCTCAATGACTTAACTACATTGTATTTCTCTTCGCAAATATGCCCGCTCGGGTCCACATACCCCACCGGATTATTATGGCAGTATGCATACAGGTTCAGTCCGTCCCCATAATAGGTATCTTCACTGAGGAACCGTGCAATTACCGGATTATAAAACCGTGCCCGCAGATAATACTGCCCCGTTACGGCATCCAGAATCTCCCCGGCAAATCCAAAACGGTTCTCTACCGTCTCTTCTTCCACCGTGCGGTTTCCAAACGCATCATAAGCATATATGTTTCATTTGTCGCTTAACTCATAGGATGATTGGAGGGTCAAAAGATATCATCGATGCATGCTTTCATGCAATTCGATGTATGCCTCATTGACCCACACTACACCGAGAAAGCAGCAATTTACTGCTCAAAGGCAGTAAATTAGCGGATTTCAAGGTATAGTCAGATTACGAGAATGCGTAGCATGTAGTAATCTGATGAATCATAAATGACTAGCAAAATACCTTTTGACCGTCATATCATAGAATTATCTAATGAATTTATTTTTCCGCAACCAACTTGCAAATAAAATCTCCTTAATTCATTTGGATTGAATAATCTCCTACATGGAGATTTACTTCTATGAAATCCACCTTGATTACCATCATAATTATTCTCTAAAGTAGGTATAAATATGGTTGTTCTCACATACATCTATACAATATAAATTTTTTCTTTAGGCAACAACAGACTTATATCCTCTCCACTATTCTTTTTCTTGCTCAACTCCTTTACATAATCTGTAACATCAGAAATATTTACAATCCATTCATTAACAAACTTTTTAACAGCTTCCCCTCTCAAACCAAGTTGTATGGAACGATATTTCAAAGGATTTCCAAACACATCTCTTTCTGGATCCCACTGACATCTAATATCAGATTTTTTAATCTGTTCTTTCCACTCTGCATAACTAATGCCCATATCTTCTTTGTATGTAGACATTATGGCATTTTGAACAAGAAAATCAAAGGCATTTCTCTTCATGTCTATTGCAAGAATATTTTCTTGATTTTCTTTTTTGCCCCAACCACATCGATACATCATCCACAAAAAGGAAGGTTTTATCCAAGTCATCCTGTCTAATTTGAAATTACTCCCAAACGTACCTCTTTTAATTGCTTCCCTCGCAATATCTTCATTGTATGCCTGATAAACTCTTATTTTATCTTCCGTATAGAAAGCTCTTATTTTATTGTCCATAGTTTTCCTACTTTCTTATTTAAAATATTCTTCTAATGCCTTTCCCTCCCAATATAAAACTGGTAATACTCTTTTTTCTATAATTATTTGAATCCCCTTTTGAGATTTTATTTTGGCTAGTGCCATCATAATGTGTACAACTACCGAGTCAAGATTCACATTTAACAAATCAATCAATCTATCTTCAAACTTAATAAGTATTTCCTTGTTAAACTGTGAAATCCAATATGCTCCACCTATTCTTGCATCACACTGCTCTTCGTCTTCCACTATTTTAAGAATTTCAATAAATACAGACTCTTCACCAAGATTTTTTTTTAAATACGAAATTGAATCTTCCTTTGAATGCACTGCATCAATTAATATTTGCTCCACATTAATCATTTTTTCCGCTCCTACTCAATTTGTATAAACTCTCGGATTCTCAAGTCCGCATTTTATGCGACTTTCAAACCCATATTTTTTAAAATCCCCCACTTTTTGCTGAATTATTTTTTATGATTCATGGATCAGGTTTTAGGAAGGAAACTGTTCCGTGAATAATTCAGGTTCAGGTTAAATATTTTACATTATATCAGACCAAAATGGTACTGGATTGATATTTTTAAATTCTATCTTCCCCTGCTCTTTTCCACCAAATTCGACTTTAAAATAATCTTCTAGATTTTGACCATAATAAATGATGTCTATATCGTGTATAGAAATTATTGGAGGATTATCCTCTGGAATCATAGGTATATATCTATGTCCATAAACAGGAATCAACTTGGGTGCACTTTTCAATCGTTCTCTTACAATCAGTGCAATATCTATTTCATTCTCTGGTTCTTTCCCCCAATCATCGCACCAATAAACCTCCTCTGCAAATTCGTAAACATCTTCAATTGGTCTATTTATAATTTTTTTGATAAACATAACATTATCTTGGTTAAGATTTCTCCAGTTAAAAAATCCCTTAGATATTGGTAAAACCATCATTAAAAATTCTTTTAGGCTCTTCGGAAATTTTATTATATATATATCTTCAATTTTTGCTATTTCCTCAACCGTAAGTCCTGTTTCAAATTCAACGCCTTGCCGTTTCAACAACTTTATACTTTCTTCATAAATCAACCTTATTCCCTCCATCATTCAATTTGTGTAAATGTATAATAATGGTCATTTGTGTACCAAACTGAATTATCATCACCTATTACGATTCTTTCTGCACCTCTGTTCTGCCCTTTAACATAGGGATTAATGTCATACTCTCGATAATTAACTCCTTCTGGTAATTTCTGTGCACCTTCTTCCAATGGTATATTTTTATACGTTCTTCCACCTTTATAGCCTTTTGGTGGAGCACCATTATTAGACTTTACTTGTTTCGCTATATCTTTTGCTTTATCTGGAATAATAGTTGTACTACCACTCTTACTATCACTTCCAGCCCCATTCGACTTCTTCTGGTTCTGCTCATA
>ERZ809296.2359-NODE-2359-length-18351-cov-3.576683_pt1 | contig 18351 bp, 15 predicted proteins | sample MGYA00520511_ERZ809296 | MGnify/ENA primary metagenome ERZ809296 (study PRJEB31576, sample SAMEA3212662) | Homo sapiens | biome: human-gut; feature: human gut; material: fecal | place: Sweden | collected 2012 ... | reverse complement strand
AAGATGACCATTATGAGATCGACTTTGAAGATTTTGAGGCGAAAATAAAGGAACATCAGATCCATTTATTTTTGCTCTGCAGTCCACATAACCCGGTAGGTCGTGTATGGAAAGAGTGGGAATTAAGAAAAATCGGAGAGATCTGTTTCAAATATCAGGTGACTGTCGTCAGTGATGAGATTCACAGCGATTTTGTATATCCGGGGCATAAACATCATGTCTTTGCATCTGTTTCACCGGAGTTTGAACAGATTTCCGTAATTTGCACGGCACCAAGTAAAACCTTTAATCTTGCCGGTCTTCAGGTGTCAAACATTTTTATTGCGGATGAAAAACGGCGTCAAAAATTTGTCCGTGCGGTGGATCAGGCAGGATACAGCCAGGTAAATCTGATGGGACTTGTCGGATGTCAGGCCGCTTATGAAGAGGGAGAGGAATGGCTTTTACAGTTAAAAGAATATCTGTATCAGAATCTTTCCTTTGTCCGCGAATACCTGAAGGAAAATCTTCCACAGATTAAACTGATTGAGCCGGAAGGAACCTATTTAATATGGCTGGATTTCGGAGAACTTGGACTGGGAAGAAAAGAGTTGGAAGCACTGATTGATCAGGCAGGACTTTGGTTAGACGCGGGAGCAATTTTTGGGAAAACGGGTATTGGTTTTGAGCGCATTAACATTGCATGTCCGAGAAAAACGTTAGAACAGGCATTTTTGCAACTGAAAAAAGCAGTGGATGCGTTAGATTAAAAACTTTGTAACAGTATGATATCTGTTCAGAATGATCAAAAAGGCACGAAGATGGCACTGCGGTGGAGTATATCTTATTGAAGAGGAACTCCACTGCAGTCACAGCAAATCCTCTGCAGAAAGCTGTTGATAAGTCGATATCGAGTTACATCGTACCGTGGCCTGAATCAAAAATATCCGTGAAAAGCTTTATGACAGGTCAATATCTAATTCCACCGGGCAGTGGTCAGATCCGAAAACATCCGTGTGGATCTTTGCGCCGGTCAGCTTATCATTCATCCGTTTGGAAGTGATAAAATAGTCAATACGCCATCCGGCATTCTTTTCCCGTGCCCTAAAACGGTAGGACCACCAGGAATAGATCTGTTCTGTATCCGGATAAAAATAGCGGAAGGTGTCTGTGAAGCCGGCATCGAGAAGCTTTGTCATTTTTTCACGTTCTTCATCCGAAAATCCGGCGTTCTTCCGGTTGGTTTTTGGATTCTTTAAATCGATCTCCTCATGTGCAACATTTAAGTCCCCACAGAGAATGACAGGCTTGGATCCATCGAGTCTTTTTAAATAAGCACGAAAATCATCTTCCCACTGCATGCGGTAAGGCAGTCTGGCCAGTTCGTTTTGAGAATTTGGCGTATAACAGGTAATCATGTAAAAATCAGGGTATTCTAAGGTGATGACACGTCCTTCTTTGTCGTGTTCTTCGATGCCGATACCGTAAGTCACATTCAGAGGCTCTTTTTTTGTGAAAATCGCTGTGCCGGAGTAACCTTTTTTCTTGGCATAATTCCAGTAGGAAAAATAACCGGGCAGAGGAAGGTCGATCTGTCCCTCCTGCAGCTTGGATTCCTGAATACAGAAAATATCTGCATCAGTTTCATGAAAAAAATCAAGAAAGCCTTTTTGGATACAGGCACGCAGTCCGTTGACATTCCAGGAAATCAGTTTCATAGTATTCTCCATTCTTTTAATTAGGATGTTGGGAATGCACTATTTGGTCTCAACATCTTAATATGTTGGTGTTAAAATTTTTTGTTACCGTCAGATAAAACTGGATTGTTTCCGCAAGATATCATAACATTATCATTTCATTGAAACAAGGAAAACATGTGATTCTGCATGAAAAGAAAATAATACGGTCGAAACAGTTTTGATATAGTTAAACAATAATATGGTATAATTTATGTCAATAAGTAAGTTTATGGAGCGTGTATCTATGGCACCACAGGTGCTGTTGAAAAACGGAAATGTGAGAGAAAGGCAGCGGGTAAGGATTGATGAAACGCATTTTTTTACAGAAAAAACAGAATAAGACGATACTGGAGCTGTTAAGGGAGCAGGGAGAATATTTAGATGCGCCCTGCAGCGGGAAAGGTACCTGTGGAAAATGTTGTATTATAATAGAAGAAACACGAAAAACAGATCCGCCAAAACAGCGGGAAAAGGAAGTGTTTACGGAGCGGGAACTGGAAGAGGGATGGCGTCTTTCCTGTATGACGGTTCCGACGGATGATCTGTATGTATGCATTCCGGAAATCAGAGAAAATCAGATACAGGTGCAGATGGAATTTGTCCGGAACACAAAAATGGAGAGCGATGTACAGGCGACAACAGTTATCTGTGAAAACAAAATAGAGGACCGTGCACAAATAGGGTCTGACGGGGAAATAAAACCGGAAAATATGGATACGGAAAAATCCGTCTATGGTATCGCAATCGATATCGGAACAACCACACTCGCTGCAGAACTGATTTCCCTCACCGATGGAATATGCTTAAAAACTGCATCTTCTGTTAATCATCAACGGGCATACGGCGCAGATGTGATTTCAAGGATCCGTGCAGCAGCGTCCGGAGATGCAGAAAAGTTGAGAGAGAGCATTTTAAAAGATGTGAGGAATCTGGCAGAGACACTGCTTGCGGGGCAGGACGAAAATGTGCTGAATGTCAGCAAAATCGTGATCGCCGGAAATACTACAATGATTCACCTTTTACTGGGATATTCCTGTGTGGGGCTTGGCGCTGCACCATTTACTCCTGTGAACCTTGCGCCGGAGGATATGACGTGGGGAGAATTGAATGGTGAGTATGAGGAAACCAGAGAAAGTGGAGATGCCAAAGAAAGTGGAGTTGCCAGAGAACACGGATATGTCAGAGAATGCGGGCATACCGGAATCAATCAGACCACAAAAGTACAGATCATGCCGGGAATCTCAGCTTTTGTTGGAGGAGATATTACGGCGGGCATGATGGGATGTGGTATGCGGCCGGACAAATGCGAGATGCTGATCGACATTGGAACAAACGGTGAGATGGTTCTTGCTGCGGGAGATCATTTCCTTGTCTCATCCGTTGCCGCGGGACCGGCATTCGAAGGTGGAAACATATCCTGCGGTATGCCCGGTGTGCCGGGAGCTGTCTGCCGTGCAGTTTTATTTGGTAAAAATAATATGGTGACAAAGACGATTGGAAATAAACCGGCCATTGGGTTATGCGGAACCGGAATCATTGATGTAATGTATGAACTCGTGCGGCACCATATTGTTGATACTCAGGGGATTTTGGGAGAACCGTGGTTTGAAAAAGGATTTCCGGTCGTACCCGGAAAAATTTATTTTACCCAGGAGGATATCAGACAGGTGCAGATGGCAAAAGCAGCTATCTGTGCGGGTTTAGAAGTATTACTGCAGAAATCAAATATTTCTCATGAACAGATAAAAAAAGTATATGTTGCAGGCGGGTTTGGCATGGGACTTGACATGGAAAAAGCACTTGGAATCGGACTTCTGCCAATCGGACTTCGCGGAAAACTCACGCCGGTCGGCAACAGTGCCTTAGAGGGAGCCGCACGGTGCCTGACACACTCAAAAGAAAGCAGTGATATGCAGCCGCAAGAGATTGCAGCCATATCCCATGAGATCAATCTTGCAGATACACCAGAGTTTCAGGAATTATATTTAAAACATATGCAATTCTGTTGAGTCAGAAAATTGGGGTATTTATTCAACAAAAATACCCCAATTTTTTGATGTCTCATTTTGAATGACCAAAAATCAAGGTATATTTTATCAATTATTTACGGTATTTTAATTTTCTTCCCTTTTATATAATAAATACAACAAAAGCAGTTCGGAAATATTTTTTTTAAAACAATACTTAAACGTTTTCGAAAAGCTCCGGATGCTGGCGAAAACCAAAAAAGAAGGGAAAGGGAGAAATGAAAGAAACGGGCATTTCAAAAAACAACAAAACAGATGGTTCCGGTGTTACAGGCAAGTTATACATTGTACTTCGGATCGCAGTTCTGTTCGCAGTCTTATTCATGTTCATACCTGGAATCAATCCAGCGAGGATCAGCGGAATGATCGGAAGAAACTTATCGCTGTTTACTTCCGGTATTTCATACTCATCACTGGCATCAGAGTTTGGACGTGCATTCCGAAAAGGATGGGTTATGAAATCAACATTACGGCTTGACTCTGTATCAGCTCTGATTATCTGCGTTGGTACAGCAGCAGTTGCAGCCGGTGGATGTTTATCACTCGGTAATCTGAAAATGAAAAAATTAAGTAACATCTTCACAGCAGCAGGAAGTGCAGTGATGCTGTCAGGACTTGGCGGTATCGCACTTGCATACAGTCAGATCAGCCAGACAGAAAAACCTAAGAAAATCGAGCCGATCTTTTCAAATGGTTTTTATATGATCCTGATCGTTGCAGTACTGATCCTGATCGTAACATTGATCGCGATGGCAAAACAGCCTAAGGTTGAGGCGGGTGCTAAATATGAGATGGAAACAAAGTACCGCCTGTTCCTGATGTTAATGCCATTCCTGGCACTGGCTGGTGTATTTTGTTATCTGCCATTATGGGGATGGAGATATGCATTCTTTGATTACAAAGTTGGTGATACCTTAAGCATGGATAACTTTGTTGGATTCAAATGGTTCACGCAGTTGTTTAAAAATCCTGCAACGGTAAGAGATATCATCCGTGTTCTGAAAAACACGCTTGCAATGAGTGGTCTTGGAATTTTGACAAGCTGGCTTCCAATGGCATTTGCAATTTTCCTCTGCGAGATTAAAAACATGAAGTTCCGCCGCGTCGTACAGACACTTACAACAGTACCGAACTTCATCAGCTGGGTTCTTGTATATGCAATCGCATTTTGTATCTTTTCTACAGACGGATTTGTCAGCAGTTTGATGGTAAATGCCGGAATCTGGAAAGAGGGCGTGAATATGCTGATGGGCGGCAGCCATGTATGGCTGCAGATGTTAGCCTGGGGCTTATGGAAAGGTATCGGCTGGAGTGCAATCATTTATATTGCAGCAATTTCCGGTATTGATCAGCAGCTTTATGAAGCAGCAACCGTCGACGGTGCAGGACGTTTCCAGAGAATGTGGAATATTACCGTGCCGAGCCTGATCCCGACATTCTGTGTATTACTGTTAATGTCGATTGCAAATATCTTAAGCAATGGTATGGATCAGTATTTAGTATTTGAAAACTCTACCAATACAAGTTCTATCATGGTACTTGACCTGTATGTATACAAACTTGGTATCGGACAGGGACAGATTCCATTATCAACAGTAATCGGTATGGTAAAATCCGTTGTCAGTGTAACGTTACTGTTTGCTGCAAACGGTATTTCGAAACTGATTCGTGGCGAGAGTATTGTATAAGGAGGCGTAAGACATGGCAAAAACAGCACAGGAAAAGGCTGATTTAAAAGCCGAAAAGCTTTATGAAAAAACACATAAACGCAAATATCGCTTAAAACCGGGCGATATCGTATTTAACATTTTAAATTACCTGTTTTTTACATTATTTACAATAGCATGTATATTTCCATTTTATTACCTGTTTATCAATACGATCAGCGATAATGATCTGGTAATCAAGGGTTTAATCAACTTCATACCGAGAGGAATCCATTTTGATAACTATACAGCGTTATTAAATGTAAGTGATCTTTCAAGTGCATTGATCGTATCACTGTCAAGAACAGTACTTGGTACGGCACTTATGGTAGCAGCATCCGGATTTATCGGATATCTGGTAACCAAAGATGAAATGTGGGGCAGAAAATTCTGGTACAGATTTCTTGTGATTACCATGTATTTCAATGCGGGTCTGATCCCATGGTTCTTAAATATGCAGATGTTAGGTCTGACCAATACATTCTGGGCATACATCATCCCTGGTATTGTGGCTCCGTATAACATCATTCTGGTAAAAACATACATAGAGTCAATTCCAGCGGAACTCGAAGAGAGTGCTCAGATCGACGGAGCAAGCTTCTTTACTGTATTCCGCAAGATCATCTGGCCGCTCAGTAAACCGATCCTTGCGACGATTGCGATTTTCGGTGCAGTTGGTCACTGGAACTCCTTTACGGATTCCCTGATCTTAATGACATCAGCTCCGAAATTATATACTTTACAGCACAGACTTTACATTTACTTAAATCAGGCATCCAACTTAAGTGCATTAATGGAGTCTGGCGGATCTGTCAGCGAGGCTGTTTTAAAATCAGCAATGAGTGGAAAGGTTATCAAATATACGATTTCCATGGTAACGGTAATCCCGATTTTAATCGTATATCCATTCATGCAGCGTTACTTTGAAAAAGGTATCATGTTAGGTGCCGTAAAAGGTTAAAGAGGTGTTAACCGCGAGGCGCGGAATCAATATAACACAAAAACAAGGAGGAAAATTACATGAAAGCAAAGAAAATCGTATCACTGCTTCTGGCAGCTGCAATGACAGTTTCCATGGCAGCCTGTGGGGGTGGCAATCAGACAAGTGCATCAAAGAACAACAGCAACAATGCAGCGGGGGATGCTGCAGACGAAGATGCAACGGAGAGTGGAGTATCCGAGGGAACTTCCGAAGATGAAGCGGAAGATCTCGCAGATATCATTCCGGAAGAGACAGTTACTCTCGATGTATTCGATCAGTTAGCAAACTATTCCGGTGAGCAGATCGGATGGTTTGGTCAGATCATGTTAGACAAATTCAATGTAAAATTAAATATCATCCCGGATTCTGACGGTGTATATGAGACACGTATGGAGTCAGGAAACCTTGGAGATCTGGTTCTCTGGGGAAATGATTCTGATGAGTATCAGCAGGCAGTCAGCAAGGGAATGCTCTTTGACTGGAACGAGGATGATATCTTAAGCGATTACGGTCCATACATCAAACAGAACATGCCATATGCATTAGAGAAAAATGCAAATCTTTCCGGCGGTACTGTTTATGGATTCGGATTTGATGTTGCAAGGGATGCGACAGCACGTCAGGATTTCATGTATACCTGGGATTTAAGATGGGATCTTTACAAAGAGTTAGGATATCCTGAGATCAAGACTTTAGACGATATGGTAGATGTTTTAGGTCAGATGAAAGAGATCTGCCCGACCGATGATAACGAAAAACAACTTATGGTGTTTCCTTATTCAACGACTGGGACGGAAACCTTGTAATGTTCGTAAAATCAACAGCAACTGCTTATTATGGATATGATGAATTTGGTTTTGGTCTGTATGATCCAGAGGAGCAGGTATTCCATCCAGCATTAGAGGAAAATGGACCTTACCTCACATGCTTAAAATTCTATAACAACCTGTATCAGAAAGGATTACTTGATCCTGACTCCCAGACACAGGGATATGACGGTATGCAGGAAGATTACCAGAACGGTGGAGCATTCTTAAATGTGTTCAACTTCTTAGGTTCTACTTTCTACAACTCAGATTCACATGCACAGGAAGGCAAAGCAATGTATCCTTGCCCGCCGGAAGACGCAGCTCCGATCTGCTATGGTCAGAACATCTACGGTGGCAACCGTATCTGGTCTATCGGTGCTAAGACAGAGTATCCGGAATTATGTATGGCAATCTTAAACTGGTTATCTACTCCGGAAGGACGCATGACTGCTGAGTATGGTCCAAAGGATGTCTGCTGGTACTATGATGAAGATGGTAAAACACAGTTTACAGATCTGGGACGTGCAGCAAAAACAGATATCAGCACACAGATGTCTGATGGTTACAGCGGAACATTTGATGATGGTTCCTTTAAAATGAACAATACAACATGGGCACTTGATTCCTTAAATCCTGATTCAAACGGTGAGACATTCAACTATCGTAAATGGGCAAGTTTTGCAACAGATGCAAATTCTGACATTGAGCAGGATTGGAGAGATAAGACAGGTGCTGCAACAGCAGATGAGTACATGGGATCAAGACCTTACAAACTTTCTCTTGGTACCACATACTCTGAGTCTACAAAATCTGATGAGTTAACTGTATTATGGACACAGGTTGCTGAGTGCATCAAGACAAATTCCTGGAAAGCAATCTATGCTAAGACAGATGCTGAGTACGATCAGATCGTTGCAGACATGATCTCCCAGGCAAAAGACTATGGCTATGACGAGTGTATCGCATTCCAGGAGAATGAGGCATCACTTAGAAAAGCAGCTGAGAACGAAGTAAAAGAGACCATCAAATAATTGTATCACAAATGAATGACAGACCAGAGCAGAAGATCCGGACATTCCGTCCGGATCGCCCCGGTCTGTTTTCATCATACTGGATATCTGGGGTAAAATCCTGTATGATGAAAGCAGATCAGAGGTATGAAATAAAATGAGAGATAAGAAAAGTGCATGGGAAGCACTTTGAGATTGGAGGAAAACAAATGAAATTTTTTAGCGTTGACAGTCCATTGTACCGTTTTTTAAGCAGAGTACTTGATATTTTAAAACTAAATTTTTTATGGATTCTTGGAAGCCTGCCGGTTTTTACGATCGGGGCATCGACCACGGCGGCAATGTCGGTTGCGTTAAAGTTAGCGGATGATGAGGAGGGCTATATCGCGAAATCATATTTTGAAGCGTACAAGGCAAACTTTAAACAGGGCGTTCCGATGGGACTGATCTTTCTGGTTGCATGGTATGCGGTATATCTTGACTTCCAGCTGTTTGAAGCAGTGAAAAATAATCCGGTCATTTTGCTGATCATCGGTATGGTGTCCGTATTTCTTGTGATCATTGCGATGATCTATTCATTTCCACTGCTGGCAAGATATGAAAATACAGTAGTCCGCACGATCCGGAATTCCATGGATATTTCAAGAAAATATTTTGGAAAAACACTGATCCTTGTGATCCTCGTCGCAGCAGAAGTGCTGATCTTCCAGTATAATTCAACCATGATATTTCTTGGAATCTTATTTGGACCTGGATTTATCATTTACACGGTCGCAGCAGTAAGCAAACGTGTATTCTTACAGATCGAGCGTGTGAACCGCAAGGGCGAGTGACAGGTAAAACCGGTTAACAGAACAAATCAGGAACAGCAATACGAAAAAGATGCAAAAATACAGCACAGAAATTGGAGGTAAATATGATCGAGAGCAGCAAAGTACATAAAATTTTATATGGTGGAGATTACAACCCGGAACAGTGGCCGGAGGAGATCTGGAAAGAGGACATGCGCCTGTTTAAATTAGCGCACATTGATGTCGTGACGCTCAATGTTTTCAGCTGGGCAGCACTGCAGCCGGATGAAATTACCTATGATTTTTCCAAACTGGATAAGATCATGGAGTATGTGAAAGAAAACGGACTGAAAGTCTGCTTTGCAACTTCGACAGGAGCGCATCCGGCGTGGATGGCAAGAAAATACCAGGATATCCTGCGTGTCGGGCATAACGGCATGAAACGCAAATTCGGAGCACGTCACAATTCCTGTCCGAACAGCCCGACTTACCGGAAATATTCTGTGGCACTTGCCGCAAAACTGGCAGAGCGATACAAAGATTATGACAATATCGTTGCATGGCATATTTCCAATGAATATGGCGGGGAATGTTACTGCGAAAACTGTGAAAAAGCATTCCGTGTATGGCTGCATAAAAAATATGGAACGCTGGATGAGTTAAACCGTGTATGGAACACTTCTTTCTGGGGACATACCTTTTATGACTGGGATGATGTTGTTTTGCCGGATATGCGTTCAGAGGAGTTTAACTGGGATGGCATCCGTACCAATTTCCAGGGGATTTCACTCGATTACCGCAGATTCAATTCGGACAGTATCTTAGACTGCTACAAATTAGAGCGCGATGCGGTAAAAGAGTACACGCCGGATATTCCGGTTACCACAAATCTGATGGGATTTTATCCATCATTAGACTACCAGAAATGGGCAAAAGAAATGGATTTTATTTCCTGGGACAGCTATCCTTCCTTTGGCGCAGAGACAGAAAACAATGCGATGGCACATGATCTGATGCGTGGATTAAAGGGTGGCAAACCGTTTGCACTGATGGAACAGACACCGAGTGTGAGTAACTGGCATACCTGCTGTGCCTTAAAGCGACCGGGTGTGATGCGCTTATACAGCTATCAGGCGGCAGCGCACGGCGCAGATACGATCATGTTTTTCCAGATGAGAAGAAGCATTGGTGCCTGTGAAAAATATCACGGCGCAGTGATCGACCATGTCGGCAATGAGAATACGAGAGTGTTCCGTGAGATCACAGCACTTGGCGAAGAACTGACTGAACTTTCTGATACACTGCTCGGTGCAAGAACTCCGGCAGAAGTGGCAGTTGTATTTGACTGGGATAACTGGTGGGCAACGGTATTATCCGCAGGCCCAAGCCGTTGTATCAATTATTATGAGGAGATTTATCAGTATTATAAGGCACTGTTAAATCTTCATATCCCAATGGATTTTGTTGGTGTGGACGATGATCTGTCCGGTTATAAAGTTGTCATTGCACCGATGTTATACATGTGCAAAGACGGTTATGATGAAAAGATCCGCAGCTTTGTCAAAGCGGGCGGCACCTTTCTGACCTCCTATTTCAGCGGATATGTGGAAGACCATGACCTTGTGATCACAGGCGGATATCCGGGCAGACTGCGCGATATTTTGGGTATCTGGGTAGAAGAATCCGATGCGATTCCGGCAGGAGATGCTGGCATGAAACATACCTTTGCATACAAAGATGTGACTTATCCGGCAGAAGTGCTTTGTGATTTATCACATACCGAAGGCGCAGAAACACTCGCAACCTATGATAATGACTTCTATGCCGGAATGCCCGTACTGACCTGCAACACCTTTGGATCCGGAAAAGCCTGCTACGTCGCAACCCGCTCCAATCAGGACTTCTACCGCACTTTCTTAACTGACATTATGAAAAAAGCCGGCGTAGAACCACTCGCAGAAGGCAGTGACAAAGTAGAGATCACTCTCCGCGAAAACAAAAACGGCAGCTTCCTCTTCCTCTTAAATCCGACGGACGAATCACAGGAAGTAACGCTGAAAAAAGCCGGAACTGACCTGCTCGGCGGAATGACTTACCAGGCAGGAGAGAAAGTTGTACTTCCGGCAAAAGCAGTGGCGATCGTTCAAAGCAGGTAAAGGTTATCTCAAGCAAGTAGAGATTTTCCACAAAGAAACCGCGAAACTCTTCAAAAAACTGAAGTAGTTGAGTCCCAGGCACAGCCTAAATTAGAGTTTCGCCCCATCTAGAGCAAGAAAAGAGGACATACACTATGTCGGAACAGCAGAAAGAACAACAACTTCTCGAAACCGTAGACCGCATCATCGCAGAAGGCCCGTACCAGCCAGCCTGGTCATCCCTGATGCAGGCGAAAACCCCTGACTGGTTTAAACAGAAAAGATTTGGCATCTTCATCCACTGGGGCGTCTACAGTGTTCCCGCCAACTCCAACGAATGGTACCCAAGAAACATGTACATCGAGGGAATGCCCGCATACGAACACCATATAAAAACCTACGGCAGCCAGAAAGACTTTGGATATAAAGACTTCATCCCGATGTTCCACGCCGAAAAATTTGACCCGGCAGAATGGGTGCGTTTATTCAAAGAAGCCGGTGCCGGTTATGTGTTTCCGGTTGCAGAACACCATGATGGATTTCAGATGTACAAAAGTGAACTGTCCCACTGGAATTCGGCAGAGATGGGGCCGAAACGGGACGTACTTGGTGAACTGAAAGCGGAGATTGAGAAACAGGGACTTACGTTCTGCACATCATCCCACCGTGCAGAACATTGGTTTTTCTTAGGACACGGAAAAGAATTTGACAGTGATATCAAAGAACCATTGCAAAAAGGAGATCTGTACTGGCCGTCCATGCCGGAACCGGATGCAGAAGATCTCTACGGAGAGCCGTATCCGACAGAAGAATTTTTAAATGGTTCTTTGATATCACTGTCAAATTCTTTTCCGTGTCCTAAGTGACTGGTTAGCACGCACAGCGGAAATTATATTAAATTATAAACCATCCCTGCTGTATTTTGACTGGTGGGTGCAGCATCAGGCGTTCAAACCATATTTAAAGAAACTCGCTGCATTTTATTACAACTGCGGCGTGAAATGGGGCAAAGATGTTAAAATCTGTTATAAACATGATGCGATGATGTTTGGCAGTGGAATTGTGGAAGTGGAGCGCGGTGGGTTTGCGGAAGCAAAGCCCTATGATTGGCAGACCGATACGGCAGTTGCAAGAAATTCCTGGTGCTATACTGACACATTGGATTATAAAAGCAGCAATGAGATCATTTGTACACTCGTGGATGTAGTCAGCAAAAATGGTAATCTTCTGTTAAATATCGGTCCGAAGGCGGATGGAACGATCCCGGATGGTGACCGTGCTATTTTGGAAGATCTTGCAAAATGGATGAGAGTAAACAGTGAGGCCGTTATCGGTGCAAATGTCTGGCGAAAATCCATGGAAGGTCCCACGGCAGCGGCAGAAGGACAGTTTCAGGATCAGAAAGAACTGAAATTTACAAACAAAGATTACCGTTTTACGATTAATCATGGAAATATTTACGCAATTGCGTTACAATGTCCTAAAGATGGTGTTTTCTGTATCCGTTCACTGGCAGACAGCAGTGATCAGAATGTGCCGGAGTTTCATGGTATCATTGAGTCGGTGGATATTTTAGGATATGATGGCAGGCTGCAATGGTCTGTGGACGGGGAAGGACTTCATGTAACCGCACCTGGAATAGACAGTGAGTTTCCGGTTGTTGTGCGTGTGCGTCCGGAATAAACACCGCTCTGAGTGAAAAATGAACGAAAGGCGTAAAAAACATGAGTCTGTTTGCCCGGATAAAAACATTCATAGGCAATTTAAGACTGCGGGAGAGAATGCTCTTTATATACATTGCCGGAGGAATTCTGCCGATTCTGCTGTTGGATATTTATACTTATCAGAATACGAGATCGGTGTTGATCCAGAAAGCGAAGGAAAGCGAGATGGATGGGTTAAATATGATCGCGGATTCAATGAGCGAGAGTATGTCCGTCATCTCCGACATTTCCAAACAGATGTACTTTGATGAAAAGATTGAGCATATCGCATTTCATCAGTATGAAAACTATTCGGAGATTCTTGCAGATTACAGAGACTATGATACCATTTCTGATTATCTGAAATATTATTATCATGAAATTTCAAGTATCACGTTGTATCTGAATAATGATACAATTTCCAATAATGAATATTTTGTACATGTAGATCAGGAGATTGCAGAGAAGCCATGGTATCAGAATACGCTCGAACTGAATGGAAAACCGTACTGGTCTTATTCGTATGATTCGTTAAAAAGCAAGGATTCACTCCGGATGTCGAGACTTTTATATACGAAGGATATGCAGCCGGTCGGTGTACTTGCAATTAACATGCAGTATAAGAGGACGGAGCTGCCTGTGCAGGAACGGACGCAGGATACTTATTTAGTGTATAATGACACGGTGGTTCTGCACCGCAATGAATATGAACGGGACACGGATGAAATGATTCTGCTGTTAAAGCAGATCAAAGATGATACTTATTCCGGCAAAGTGCGTTTTCAGGGGGAAGATACCTGTCTGTTATCGACGGTGCGGGAAAAACAGGACTATTCGGATGATTATTATACCTTAGTCAGTGTATGTCCGTATGAAGAGATCGCAGGATCGGCAGCCCGCAGTGCGTTGGGAAGTCTTGTGCCACAGCTTGTCTGTGTGGTGTCTGGTCTTGGAATTATTCTGGTATTTTCCAATCAGTTCAGTACGAGGGTAAATACATTCCGTCTGCAGATGCATAAGGCTGCAACTGGAGATTTTGATATCACGGAGGATATCGGCGGGGAGGATGAGATCTCGGATCTCTACCGGGATCTGAAGGTAATGATCGATTCCATACAGGAACTGATGAATAACGTGATCAAAGAACGTGTGCAGAAAGAACAGGTCAATGCAAGGCAGAAAGAAGTGGAATTTAAAATGCTTGCAAGCCAGATCAATCCACATTTTCTGTATAACACGTTAGAGACGATCCGTATGCAGGCAAGAATTCATAATCAGCCGGATATCGAGGAACTGGCAAAAATGCTTGCAAAGATCATGCGGAGAAATATCCAGGTAAGTAATACCTTGCAGCCGTTAAAATCAGAACTGAAACTGGTTGAGTATTACCTGAAAATACAGGATTACCGTTTCCATGACAGAATCCATTACCGTATTGAAACGGAGGGGGACATTGAGCCGTTAAAGGTCATGCCGCTTTTGATCCAGCCTTTTGTGGAGAATGCTTTTGTGCATGGACTTGAAGCAAAGGAGAGCGGCGGTGAGATCGTGATCCGGGTTGAAGTGAGATCACATCTCTGGATCACCGTGACGGATAATGGATGCGGAATGTCCATGGAAAAATTAGATGAAGTACGGAGAGGTTTGAACGATTTTGAAAATCTGGACCGGACACATATTGGAATCTGCAATGTCAATCAGAGAATCAAGCTCCAGTATGGGGAGGATTATGGAGTGGAATTTGAGAGTAAGACAGGAGCGGGAACAAAAGTATGTATTAAACTTCCGGTGCTGACATCGGAAATCATGTGATAAAAAATGAACACAAATGAGTTCATATTAGAAGATTTGGATATAAAATAATGAGGAAATAATTTAAAGGGGCAGGATACATATGGGAAGGAGTTTTTTTTACAGGTATGCATGTAGTTTACTTGCGTACAATTCGCATGCAGGCAGGCGGATTGCATGTGGTATTATGACAGGAAGTCTGTTGATGGGTTTATATGGCTGCAGTGCTGCGGAAAATACGGTGGCTGTGGATACACAGCAGCAGGAAACCACACAGGAATCATTAGAACCGGTCACATTTACATTTTACAGTGCGGATGGATTGGAGGATACCTGGACGGATCCGGTTGCGCAGATGATTACAGAAAAGACAGGGGTCACATTGAAAATGGATTATCCTGCAGACAGTAATGACAACAGGATAGAACTTATGGTGGCAACCGGGGAATACCCGGATTTCGTGTTTGCCAAGGGTTCGGTATCAACGCTGATCCGCAACAATGCATTGATCGATATGTCGGATCTGATAGATGAGTATGGTCCGAATATTAAAAAGCTGTATGGAGATGAATATGAAAATCTGCGTTATTCCAGTGAGGATCCGTCCATTTATCAGCTGTGCAGTGACAAAGTGCAGGAAGAAACCTTAGAAACATCCGGAACTGCCCAGCTGCAGTGGGCAGTATTGCAGGAAAACCAGTATCGTGTACCATATACGTTGGAAGAATACACGCAGATGATCCGTGATTATATGGAAAAGTATCCAATGATCAACGGAAAGCCGGCCATTGGTATTTCGATCGTCTGTTCCGACTGGCACTGGTATACCATGTTATCGAACCCATCCGGGTATATGAATGGTTCCGCAGACAACGGGCAGTGGATCGTGGATGATGAAAAACAGGAAGTTTATTATAAACATGCAGCGGACGGGCAGAAAGAATATTATAAATGGCTGAATGAAATGTACAATGAGGGCATTTTAGATCCTGAATTTGCGACGCAGACGCATGAGGATTTTGTTTTAAAAGTTGCAGAGGGAAGAGTGCTTGGACTTTTGGATGAGGAATGGGATTATACAGGCGCTGAGATATCCCTGCGGGCAGATGGACAGGAGGAGCACACCTATGCGGGGCTTCCGGTCACAATTGATCGATCCGTGAAATGCCCTTCTTTAAAACAGCAGAATCTTGCGGTAGGCTGGGGGATTGGTATTACAAAAAGCTGTAAAGATCCGGTTCGGGCTGTCAGGTTTTTGGACTGGCTCTGCAGTGATGAGGCACAGATCCTGTTAAACTGGGGGATTGAGGGTGTCGATTATTATTATGATGAAAACGGAAAACGGTGCATTACGGAGGAGGATCTTGAAGCGTCCCGGAAAGACACCAATTATTCTGAGCGCACAGGTGTGGGATTTCGTGTTTATCCATATCCAAGTTATGGAAATCAGTCGGTTGATTCCACGGGCAATTCCTATAGTAAGAGCTCAAGGGAAATGGTAAAAGAAGGCTATGATGAGATGGAAAAAGAAGCACTGAAAGCATGGAATGTTGACATGCTGACCGATATTTTCCCACAGAAAGAAGAATTTTCAAAAGATGCATATTCCCCATTGTGGGCGATGACACTGCCAGATGAACTGGAAAAAATGTTAGTTGCGTTAGATAATGTATCGTGGAAGGGACTCATTGAGTGTGTTGTCAGTCCAGCCGATGATTTTGATGCGAAATGGGATGAATTACAGCAGAATTTAAAGGATGCCGGATTAGAAAAAGCAGACCGGGAAATGACCGCATTGCTGCGGGATGAGATCAGCCGCAGAGAGTAAGAGCATAGGAAAGAGAAATAAGTTTATGGCAAAAAAAATCATGATTCAGGGAACAATGTCAAATGCAGGGAAAAGCCTGATCGTGGCAGGTCTGTGCCGCATTTTTAAACAGGATGGCTACCGTGTGGCACCGTTTAAATCACAAAATATGGCACTGAATTCTTATATTACCGGGGAAGGACTTGAGATGGGGCGCGCACAGGTCATGCAGGCAGAAGCGGCAGGTATCAGACCGCAGGTCTGTATGAATCCGATCCTTTTAAAGCCGACCAACGATACCGGTTCTCAGGTCATTGTAAACGGTGAAGTGCTTGAAAATATGAAAGCGAGGGATTATTTTGCGTATAAAAAGAAACTGATCCCGGATATTTTAAAGGCTTATCATACATTAGAACAACAGGCGGATATCATCGTGATCGAGGGCGCCGGGAGTCCGGCAGAGATCAACCTCAAAGAAAATGATATTGTCAATATGGGACTTGCGGAACTTTTAGATGCGCCGGTACTGCTTGTTGGTGATATCGACCGCGGTGGTGTGTTTGCACAGCTGATCGGCACGTTAGTCTTACTGGAAGAAAAAGAACGGGAGCGCATCAAAGGGCTTATCATCAATAAGTTTCGCGGCGATGTATCAATCTTAGACCCGGGCATAAAGATGTTAGAAGAAAAAGGTGGGATTCCGGTTACCGGGGTCGTGCCTTATATGCATTTAGTCCTTGAGGATGAGGACAGCCTGTCAGACCGGTTTGCAGAACATGAGGAGAAAGCGGTGGATATTGCGGTCATACGTTTCCCACGCATTTCCAATTTTACGGATTTTATGGTATTTGAATCGATCGAGGGCGTTTCTGTCCGCTATGTGGACACGCTGGAAAAACTGCATCACCCAGATATGATCATCCTGCCCGGCAGTAAAAATACGATGGGCGACTTAAAATGGATGCGCCAGAACGGGCTGGAGGCTGCCATCAAAAAGCATGCGCAAAATCGGGATGCCGTGATCTTTGGCATCTGCGGCGGATATCAGATGTTGGGAGAGTGCATCACAGATCCTTATGGTGTCGAGGAGGGCGGTATGCTGCGCGGTATGGAACTTTTGCCGATGGAGACAGAGATGGAACAGGAAAAGACGAGAACGCAGGTGGACGGGACATTTGAAGAACTGACCGGAGTGCTGTCTGTGCTGTCGGGTGTGAAGCTGACGGGGTATGAGATTCATATGGGAGCGAGCCGCAGGACGGATCATGCCGAGATTGATATGGATACGGTTATGATGGATTTAGGTCGGAGTGAGAAGCCCGAAATGCTTCAGGAAAAAAGATATGAATATCTGTGCCATATCACAGATCAGGCTGAAAATCAAAAAGCAGATGGAATCTGTGCAGGTAATGTTTATGGTACTTATGTTCATGGAGTATTTGATGCAGATGGCATTGCTGCAAAGATCGTTGAGGCACTTGCCACAAAGAAAGGAATTTCCATGGAGGCAGTGACTCAGCAGAATTATCAGGAATTTAAAGAGACACAGTATGATAAATTGGCGGAGACGCTGCGGGAGTATCTGGATATGGATGCGGTGTATAGGATGATTGGGATGTAATGCTGCTTGTTACCGCACAACAGGCGAGAACAGCAGCGACTGGACGGACCGATTTGACGGAGTAAATTTGTTTATTGCTGAACACAGGAAACTGCCCTATAATAAATGATAACGGAAATAAAAAAGAAGTATGCAGGAGGCAGCGGGATGGGAAGATACCTGAATCAGGGAAATGAAAGCTTTGAAAAGAGTGTAAATTCTGAAATTTATAGGGCAGTTTCCTTTGTTCAGCAATAAACAAATTTACTCCG
>ERZ809296.2358-NODE-2358-length-18355-cov-22.077213_pt1 | contig 18355 bp, 21 predicted proteins | sample MGYA00520511_ERZ809296 | MGnify/ENA primary metagenome ERZ809296 (study PRJEB31576, sample SAMEA3212662) | Homo sapiens | biome: human-gut; feature: human gut; material: fecal | place: Sweden | collected 2012 ... | reverse complement strand
GGCTAACCATTCTGAAACGGTGTAGATCATATGATGTTCCTCCTTGTTTTTTGTTGAAACATTTCCTTGACTGATTTGACTTTTCTTCGACTGATAAACAAAACCTTTTTATTGTCCAATACCAGAGTATCTTTTTCAATTGAAAAAATATGCTCAATATTTACAATACAGCTTACGCTAATTGGAATAAAGCCTTGAAATTCTTCTTTTTCCATATAGGAACGAAGGGAATCTCTTGTAATGATTGCATCCTTTGTGCTGACAGTATAGATTTTTGTTTGGTGATTTTCGCTTTCAATATACAAAATATCAGAAACCGGTAAATTATAATATTCTTTTTTTTGACGATGTGCTGCGAATATCATGACGTGACTATTCTTTTTCTGTATTTCTTGAACCACACAGGAGATTGCAAACGGAAGTTCTTCTTGTATCTTATCTTTACGAACAAAACCGAGTACCTTATATTGAAATGCTTTTTGCATCAAGTCATCTCGATTTGTGATGTAGACAATCGGCGTATTATTTCCAAGTTCACGCAGGAACTGAGAAATGTCAAAGCCGCTTTTTTTTGGCATATCCAGATCCAAAAAGAGAGCTTGATATTTCTTATCAAATATTGCATCACAGAATAAATCTGCATCTGTGTAGGTATCTATTTCAAAATATACATGATTTTCCTTTTCCCATTGTTGAAATACAGAAAGAATTCCTGAAATCGCTTCTGTCTGGTCATCCACGATTGCGATTTGAATCATACGATATACTCCTCTTACTTCTTTTTCGCTTCATTTCCATCATACCACAAAAATTTTCAAAAAGCAAGAATTTATTTTGCTAAACAAAAAGACGGTATGCCCACAAAGGACATACCGTTTTCTTGTATAAGTAGGGAAGAGCCTATCATCAGAAATTTGATATTTGCCTGCAAAACGTGATGCAAAGCAACATATGCCTATTGGAATATTATCCGAGCAAAAGTCACTTTTTCATTTTCAAGAACAGAACTATCTCTATTTTTTCAGTCCTGCTCCACGCAGAGCACACTCGTACACAATGTCGAACAAGTCGTTTGTATCAATTTTACCGTTGTTGTCTGTGTCAGCTTCAATATTGGGAACATGGCCTCGATAGTATCTTCTTGCACCGTGAGATGTAATTGCTTTATCAGCAATATGTAACATAGTCCAGTAAATGTCACTTGGCTCATACGGCTTTCCATCTCCGTCTGCATCGCCGAGCATAGGAGCATCGTCAAACACACCGTCGCCGTCAAAGTCGTATACCAGTTCACTGCATTCCTTTTCAGTATTGAATTGCAGCAGAACATCTTTCGATCGAACAAAGTTGATAAAATAACTTCCCAACCAGTCGAGGTATTCTTCATAGCTGCCATCGAATGCATCCTGCTCTTTATGTGCAATCATTGGCATTGTCTGTACATATACTTCTCCACCGCCGGTGATTGCAAATCCAGTATCCTGTTTTGAAACAGTCACTGTTTGATTTGGTGCGACTTCAATAGCAATGGTACTTCTGGATACTGGTGTAAAATTGTAATTGCCTTCATCGTATGTGAAAATATATGACAGTGCAATTTTTTGTGTATCTGTATTGGTATAAGTTATACCATCTTTAGAGAAATCGATTTTGCACTTCGAACCAACGCCTTTTAGTTCAGGATCCTTCCGATCAAATTGTTCTATTCTGAGACGGTATCCTTCACCAAGAATACTAAAGGCAAATCCCGACGCACGCTCATTCTTTTCCAGATGGAAAGAGGAGCCTTTTCCAAAGAAAATAAAACCTCCGTAATTGACTTTGCCTAATTTCCAAAAGTCATACGTCTGTCCGTCTTTTGTAGTAGAACTCAACTGCATCTGGTCTTTTCCGCCGTTGTAAAATTTTAATTTCACGGTTTCTGAAACATCAGTGTTGGTTTTTGTAGTACCACGGATCGGTGCCTTATAAGTCAACAGGGAATCATCATCTGAGGCATACAGTAAGACATCGCCATTTTCCGAAGAGGCTTCGTATGCTGGGATACAGAACTGTTTGGTCTCCGAATTAATATAGATGCAGGCATCATCCTTAAAAGCCGATGTTTCTGTATCTGGTTTCACACAGTTGCTGTCGTAGGTGACAATGCAGGTATCATAACTGATGCCATCGAATGTCCAATTGCCGGATATTTCATCCATGCCAACCACAGCGTGTGTGCCGCCTTTTTTGGTGGAAATACCTGCCATAAAGTAAGTGCCTTTTTCCTTGCAGCGTGTTGCACAATCCAGAAACATATCGGTATGCTCTTCTTTGGACAGCATTGCAGGTTCTACAATGCTTGCGAGTTCCACCTCTGAATATAGCTGCAGAGAGTTGTAATAAGCAATCAACGCATCCACATCATCGGTCAATGTCACATCGTATAACGTTTCTGCACCTTCTTGCAAATCGCTCGGAGTCAGTTCACCATTGTGGATCAATACCGAAATGGCAGCCATGCCAAAGCAAAGTCCACTCTGATAAGCTATATAAGAGATATCTGTGCTATAACCTAAATCTAATTCCGGATCTGTCATATTAGCACTTACGGGATCAGATACTCTTTCTGCAAAATCTTCCCGTGATAAAGTACACAGGTGATTTGCAAATGAAAAAGTATCTTTGTACATTCCCTTCTCAATCGCAGCCTTTTCCAATTCGCTTTGCGTCGATGACGCATCTGCCTCGTAAAGTGGCACATCTCCCTCTGTCACCGAATCGTAAAGTGCATCTCCCAGCTCGTCCGTGTTGTCGTCCAGTGCCTCCTGTACCAGCTTATCCGTATTGTCCAGAACAGAGTATTCTTCTGCTCCGACTGCTGTCGGCTGATAGGTCAGTATGCACGCTGCGGCAGTGGACAGGGCTAAGAGTGTTGCGATTTGTTTTTTCATAAATATTTCCTCCTGTTATTTTGAATAGTGGGTGTGAACTGCTCGGTTTTTGTTTTACTTTAGTATAGCAAAATTGGGCGACGGAAATCAATACTTATGACGTAATCGGTATGTTTTACGATGTAATCGGTCAAGAAGCAAAAAAATCCACTTTTTTTCAATAGACAACATATTCTATCTCATCCAATTTCTTATGTTCTGCTTCAACTGATGCAAGCAAAAAATAATAATTCCACTCAACTGCAATTATCATGAAAAACGAATATATGTAATATTGATTTGCTGTTTTCACATGATTTCCACATAAAAAAAGCGATATCCGTTTACTCAATAATGATAGCATTTCAGTCACCATTCCTTGAATAAAGAATACCGCATTTTTCTTCCAGAATCAATACCAAATCCCCCAAACCGCATTTTTCATCCCCCAAATGCGTATATTATATTTCTGGTATTATTATATTCACTGAAAATTCATTTCTTTTTTCGTAAAAATCAATTTCTCCATTTCTGTCTCTCAAGATATCTCGTACAGACTTTAACCCCCATCCATGATGAATCTTATCTTTTTTTGATGTTGTTAATTTTGAATTTCCACACAGTACCGACTCTTTGATTTTATTTTTTACAAGAATTCTCAAATAACCTGCTGTCTTTGTAATTGACACACTGATCTGTGCATTTTCTATGCCTTTCTCTTCATATGCAATCGCATTGTCGAGTAAATTAAATAATATGATGCTAAAGTCTAATTCCAATTCTTCTGGAATCGGAATATGTATCTGGCAAATGGTCTTTATTCCTTTTTCCTGTGCTTCTCCAAATTTTGTGTTAATTACGGCATTGATAATGCTGCTGGAACATTCTACTGGTTCTTGAACACTGTTTATTTTTTGCTGCACGATCTGATCTGCATATGCAAGCGCTTTGTCATATCTTTTTGCTGTAAGTAATTCCCGGATACACAGCATTTCATTTTTCAAATCATGACGTAAAATGGAGATTTTTTGATAGCTGTTATTCATTTGTTGCAGTTCCTGCTGTTGATTGAATAACTGCAATTTTAACATATTTTGTTCCAATTGCTTTTTGTTTGCTAAATTTAGTTTTTGCATAAAGAAAACGATGATGCAATCTAGGATTGTAATCAAAATTACCACGATCAAGCACATATACTGCTGCTCCGGAACAGCAACTGAAATAAAATACATGAATGTTCCAATCAGCAGTGCAATTAAAAATGCAGAAAGCAGAACAATCCACTCACTTTTAGAAAAATTAAACTTGTTTTTTCGGCGATAAATCAAAACCAATTCCGAAATCCCAAAATAGATTAGTTTTGTTAACAACAGGCTGATTACACGACTAGCATTTTGTGCTACTACTAATTCACCTACAGAAACGTTGGTGATATAAGAAATACCATGCAATACAGGCAAATTGATAAAACAAAACAACAAATAGCATACAATCGGCAGAAATATTTTTTCAAAAAGCCGTCCATTTAAGAAAAGAACGGAAAATAACACACAGCTGCAAAATAATGCAATAATAAACAACAAGTCATTGTGCAGGCAATTTGTAAAAAGCCAATCAAAGAAAGACAATGTGATAAATAGCGAGACACTTTTCCAAATTTTACAATATTCAGAACGGTATCCCAAAAAAAGAATGATCAGTCTACTGGTAATAAGACATTCTACTAAAACAGCAGCAAGCTCTACAGCATTCCAAATCATATTGCATCATCCTCTCTCATAATAACTTTATATTGTCTTTTTACATTTGCAACATTTGATCTGCTGATCGGCAACGTGGAATTATCAAACAGTAGCACTTTATCTGATTGAATTTGATGTATGTATTTGAAATTGACAATATAACTTTTATGTATTCGTATAAACCCTTTTTCGTGTAGCATTTTTCCGAGAGCATCCATAGTGTATGCTCGTGGGAACAAACGTTTTGCTATTTTCTTGTTTGAATATACCAGGAATAGGTCATGTCGTACAGAATAAAAATACTGAATTTGCATCAGATTAAAGCAGTATGTTTCACCGTTCTCAATTTTCAACTGTATTGTATTTTTTTTCTCTTTGATTTGCTGACAATATGCGTGGATTGCTTCTGAAGTATCATCTTCAAGGCAATCCTTTTGAATAAAGCGAAATGGTGCATAATGTATTGATTGGAATACAAGATTACTGTGACTGGACACAAAAATAATTGTAGTTTCCAATTTCAGTTTTCTTATATCTGCCGCTAAGTTAATTCCATTTATTTCCGGCATATCGATGTCTAAAAAAACGATATCAAAATAGTTCCTTTTCAATAAATAATAAAACTCTTCGCTTTTGTAAAAGCACTGTACAACAAATTCAATTCGGTTTTTTGCAAAAAGCTTTTCTACTATATGTGTGTAACTTTCAAGAAATGCTCTTTCGTCATCCACGATTGCTATTCGAATCATACAATATACTCCTCTTACTTCTTTTTCGCTTCATTTCCATCATACCACAAAAATTTTCAAAAAGCAAGAATTTATTTTGCTAAGCAAAAAGGCGGTATGCCCACAAAAAGGACATACCGTTTTTTCATGTTCTCATTCTCATCTCTACATACTTTTCCACCGACTCAACTGGCACCTTATACCGGTTACCCTCTTTGAAACCTTTTAACTGTCCTGTTTGCAAAAGCTTATAAAACGTACTTCTGCCAATCTTCAAAATCTCCATAACTTCTTCCCGTGTGAGAATCTCTTTTGTTGTAAGCATATACAACCTCCTATTTCCGTTAATGCTCGTGGACATATCGCTCAATTTCTGCCGCAGGGATCAGCGTTTTTCTGACACTTAATCTCTTACACTGCAATTCACCCTGTTCGATCAGTCTGTAAACTGTATGCACACTCAAACCCAGCATATTTGCTGCCTCGCTAACTTTCAGCAAGTATTTTGTTTCTGTGTACTGTAGAGCTACCATAATTCTCACCTCCTGCTCTTTACTAATATGTTCGTATTTTTTTGGAGCATTTGGTGTTTTTTTATACGGCTTGCTTGGATACACTGACTTTTTCATGAGATGTTATGTGCAGTTTCAAGTTATATCGGATTTCCACAAGTTATCCCAATTTTCCACGAAAAGAAAAAATGACTGGATCGCTCGGAATTTGAAAATCAAAATAATCCGATGCAATTCAGTTATTTAAACGTCCTATAACCCACTCCACACCCGCACTGAGAACAAGCCATTTCGCCACAATGCAGCCAAAACCCAAACAGGCTCAATCACACTGCCATAGCATCAGAAATGCCTTGATGCCCTTTTCCTTTCTCAGAACCATATTGCGTCACCCAGGATTTATCTCCTGTAACTCGTTTGATATAGTCCAGAAAAGCATACAACTCTGATCTGTTCCCTGAGAACATTGTCCCGTCTATATAGCTGACCGAGTTCATAACAAAATGAGCGTGATATACCGACGAACAACCACCATATTTCTTTGAGCAAGGCTTTCGATGTATTGCATAAACGATCTGATACTTGTCCGAGAAATAAGAGGCAATGCTCCGGCTCATAGATTCCGCCCGCTCATAATTATCACTCCAAGTTGATCTCGCATCATATACCACAATAAAATGAAATGCCGGATTACCGCTTGTCTTACCGAAATATTTCTTTACCAATAAAAACTGCTCGTAAGCATTGTATATATCGACGTTCGGGCTATAGCGTTTATCGTAATCTGTATGTATGCCCATCGTATAATTCAGAACGTTATACAGATATTGCAGTTCGTCATTGGTGTTTCTGATCACTTTAAAGATTCCCATAAGTCCAGTCCTCCCTCTACAAACAAGCCCATTTTTTGCTCCAAGTTTTCATACTTTTCTTGCGGCGATACGGAAGTAAATAAGCCATCCAGATCATGTGCTTTCTGCCGCAGTTCTTCTTTTCGAATATATTCCGAGCTGTCAATACCGTCCGCAATCTCAAGCACCATATTCACAAGCTCCTGCATCCGAACTGCCATTTGTGGTGTAATGCTATTGTTTCCATGTACAGCACAATCCACCATGTAACTGCTAAATGTCAGATTCTTTTCCTTTGCTTTTTCTTCAATCTGTTGTACTTGTAACGGGGAAAGCTTAATGCTCTTTGTAATGGATTTCTTTTCTTCTTTACTTCTCATGATAACTCCTCCTTCTGATTATATATAATACAATTATGTAATAGTGATATATACTGTATACTCTATTATGTTATATATCATAATAATATATATGTATACTACCATATATCTACTATGATTGATTACTAGACTAAAGTTTATTGATTGATGATTACTATTTGTTAGTTGGTAAATTCTGCAAGACAGAGGTAATGGTAATACCTCTGTCTCCCTGCATCTGATTTGGCTACATTTGTATCGATATGACTGCATAACAGCTGATTTATCTCGATTCAGCTTTACTTTTATGTTAGGTCGTTTGTAGAAAAAAGTAATACTTTCTTTCGTGAATTATATATTATTATGGTGAATCTGTGCCAGGTACTGATGATACGATCATGTCGACCGCATAGAAAAGCCGCCTTCGGGCGGAACACAGGGACATAACAAACCAGCGAAAGGAGGTATCCGAATGTTCCAGAACAAACGATTTTTGACCAGAGGCGTACAAGCAGAAATACCGATGGAGTTACAGCTATTCCTATGGAACTGCATTGACCAGCTACCAGAAGAACGGGACTATTTCCAGGTATTCAAGCTTGATGTGTGTAACGGAAAACAGCACATTCACCACTTTTCCGAACAGCCGGAGTACAGCAAGGAATATACGATCGACCTTGCCAATCCAGTCAATCAAAAGGTCTATGTCATTGACGACATCGACCACTCGACTATGCTCTTAGCAGAAGAATATTAAACCCAAACACAAAGCCCTACCGAAGAAAATCGGTAGGGCAATTTTCATTTTACGGAGGAATTACAAATGAGCGAAGAAGTAAAAACCAAACAGAACGAACAGAAAGAAACCTTATATTGTGAGTGCTGCGGCAGCATTATCGATGACGATGACTACACCGAGTGGAACGGGCAGATCATCTGTTCCGACTGCTTGGAGAATCACACTACCACTTGTGAATGTTGCGGCGAACGCATCTGGGACGAAGATGTCTATGGTGATAACGATATTACGCTGTGCAGCCATTGCTATCATCACAGCTACACCAGATGCAGCTGTTGTGATGCGTTACTACATGAGGACGATGCCTATTATCTGGACGGTGAAACATACTGTCGTGACTGCTACGAGGACGAGCGTGAAGAAAGCAATCTGATCCACGAATACGGCTACAAGCCGAACCCCATCTTCTACGGTGAGGGCAATCGTTACTTTGGCATCGAACTGGAAATTGACGGAGCAGGCAGAGATGATGACTTTGCGGAAGAACTGCTGGACATTGCAAACGCCCATGCAGACCTGCTCTACATCAAAACAGACGGCTCGCTGGACGATGGCATGGAACTGGTTTCCCACCCTTGCACCATGGACTATCACATCAACGAGTTTCCATGGGAAGATATTATGCACCGTGCCGTTCGTCAAGGCTACCGTTCGCATCAGACTTCAACCTGCGGTCTGCATCTCCATGTGAACCGCAATGCTTTTTCCGACAATCAGGAAGGACAGGACGAGGTGATCTCCAGAATCCTGTATTTTGTGGAACATCACTGGAATGAGTTGTTGAAGTTCAGCCGCCGTTCGGAATACACCATGAACCGCTGGGCGGCAAGATACGGCTATGAGCATACGCCAAAAGCAATCATGGACAAAGCAAAGAAAGGCGGCAATGGTCGGTATGCTGCCGTCAATCTCTGCAACTATCACACGGTAGAGTTCAGACTTTTCAGAGGCACTTTGAAGTACAACACGTTCATTGCAACCATTCAGCTGGTCAATCGAATTTGTGACGCCGCTATGTACAACACCGATGACAGCATTGCAAAATTGTCATGGTCGGATTTTGTCGCTGACATTACAGAGCCAGAGCTGATTCGGTACTTGAAAGAACGTCAATTGTACATCAATGACAGGGTAGAAGAAACGGAGGAATATTGATATGTGTGCATTATTTGGTTGGCTGGACTACAAAGGCATCGTGTCAGATAAGCTGTTGAAAAAGCTGACACAGGCTCTGGCAAATTCGGCAGAAGAACGAGGGACAGATGCGTCTGGGATTGCCTATGTGAAGAATGGAAAGGTAACTATCTACAAAAGACCGAAACCTGCCCACAAGATTCACTTCAACGCCCCCAACGGCACAAGAGCCGTTATGGGACACACCAGAATGACTACCCAGGGAAACGAAAAGTTCAATTACAACAATCATCCGTTCTATGGCCATGCCGATGTCAACTTTGCTTTTGCCCATAACGGCGTACTGTACAATGATAAGGAACTGCGTGTGGAAAAGCATCTGCCGCAAACGCAGATCGAAACGGATTCATACGTTGCAGTGCAGCTGTTGGAGCAGCAGGGCAAGTTGGATTTTGGCTCGCTCAAGGGCATGGCAGAATCTGTGCAGGGCAGTTTCTGTTTTACAGCTCTGGATGAAAACAACACGCTCTACATCGTCAAGGGCAGCAATCCCATGCGCCTGCTCCACTTTGCACAGCTGGGACTTTACATCTACGCCTCAACGGAAAGCATTCTGAAAAAGGCATTGCAGAAGTCTGGTTTCCACAAGTATCCGTTTGAAGTGTTGCATATGGAAGAGGGCACGATCTTGAAGGTTGACCGCTATGGTTTTTTGAGTGGCTCTACCTTTGAGGTGCAGGAAAGTTTCCGGTTCGGCAAATGGTACAACTGGTACGACGAGTTGGAGGAAGAGTATTACTCGCAGCAGGAGGAATTGCTGTTGGAGATGTGTAGTTGCTATGGTGTGACAGAGGAGGATATTCTCCTGCTGTTGGACTATGGCTATTCCACTGATGAGATCGAAGAGATGCTGTGTGACAGCAACTTGCTTTTGGAGACGATCAACGCCATTCAAAGTGAAGAGATTTTTGCACAGCAGTAATTACAAGAAGAACCGTTCCAAAAAGTGTACTTTCTGGGACGGTTCCTTTTTTCTCAAAAACCTGTGCCAAAAGGTCCGTTTTTGACTTTTGGGACGTTCCAAAAGCGGCAGGACTTTTTGAGACAATTCGGAGGTGTTTTTATGGACAACAGAACATTCGGCTATGCCCGTGTTTCCAGCAGGGAACAGCATGAGGACAGGCAGATCGAGGCTCTCACAAATTATGGTGTCAGCAGAGATAATATCATTGTGGACAAATGTTCCGGCAAAGATACCGAACGTGAGGGTTACCAATATCTGAAAAAGCAGATTCTCAGGAGCGGCGATACGTTGGTGATTAAGGAACTGGACAGACTCAGCAGAAGTAAGTCTGACATCAAGCAGGAGTTGGAGTTTTTCAAGTGCAAAGGCATTCATGTCAAAATCCTCGACATTCCAACTACATTAACCGATTTTCCGCCAGAACAGATGTGGGTCATGGATATGATCAATGCGATTCTGATTGAAGTGCTTGGGAGCATTGCGGAAAATGAACGGTTGAAAATCAGACGCAGACAACGTGAGGGGATTGATGCGGCGAAAAAGAAAGACATCAAGTTTGGGCGACCAACGCTGAAACTGCCCGAAAACTGGGAAATCGTGATGCAGGCTGTTGAGGCAAAGCAAATCACCGTATCCCAAGCCCTTGGTCAACTGCATATCTCCCGTTCTTCTTACTATCGGCTAAAGCAACATCAATAAAATGATCTGGTGTAACATTTATTGTCAGAGGCTCCTTGCGTACCTCTGACAATTATTTTTTTCAAAAAATTATTTGATGATAAGGGGAGGACTTGGCGCCTGCCCTCCCCTTAAACCCCACCACGCCCTTGACTGCGGCTTTGCAAGCCTTGTCAATTCCTCTACAGAAAGAATTGGCTGCGATGATAATTCTGCCATAATACAATTGAGTGGGATACATTATATTTTTGTTCCACGTTCCAGGTGTTTTTTGCATTTGAAGACAAAACAGGTTTTCCTCTTGCAGACTGTCTTATTGCTGTGTCCCGTCCCAATTCTACGATCAAACTTGATTAAGACTTGGAACCTGGAACAGTTATACCACTATCATACCCTGAATTTTATTTTCAAATACTATATTTTCTGCTTTCTCTATATATAAGCCGAATGAAAAAGTACTTTTACAAAAAATAATTTCAATGAGATCGGAGACAATTCCCGTGTTGAAAGCAAGCAAGGTTCAAAGAACCGCAGGCTTGCTTGGTGGAATCAGAGATCTTTCTCTGATTCCGTGTGGAAAGGGGAAATCTCTACTCCTATTTTTTTACAAAGCAAATAAATTTTTTGCCTTTTTTTATCAATTTCATCAAGTTCATCTTTAGTAAGCATGGTTACATACTGTTTATTTATATCGAGACGTGTATTTTCATTTAAAACACACAAACCAAACTGATGTAAGACGGCTGAATAAAATTCTAGGTAATCTATACATGATTTTAAATTTTCAAAAAAATCAGTGAATAAGTCGAGGTGAATAGCAGAATACTCTTGGAACTCATGCGTTTTTTCAATTGTCTTAGAAACCGTTTCAAGGGTCTTGACGAGAAGCTCATATTTTGTTTTATTGTCATTGTTACATTTTACTGTCTTCCTATATCTCCACTTATAGATTATATTTGCGGCAATTAGATCTGCCATAGTCATTTTAAGATTATCAGAGAAAGTTTGGGAGCCTTTTTTAATACGAATGTTTATAGCATCATATATATCTGTAACAATATCATCAGACGATATGTAATTTTTATTTATTAAATCTTCTCTTTCATGTACGAGGTCTACTTGTTCTGCATGATCTAATAATTCTACAATTTTACGCAAGTTTTCGCAACTTTCTTCTGCGTATTTCTCTGTTGTTTCACTAATTTCTACATCTTCTTTTGAAAAGTAAGAATCTTGACATTTTAGTTCATTATAATATTGGAACAATTTGGCTGTATATCTGTTGAATTCCCAGATAAAATCAAAATAGTAAATTAGTAATGTGTCGTTTGTTATATTATCAACAGAAGATATGATTATTTTCATAAACACTTTATTTACAATTGCATCTCCTATTTCACTTTCACCTTCGAATATGTGCAGCAATTTTTCGATTATATCATATATTTTATCTATCTTTTCACCAGCGTTTTTGTCATCTTTTTTTACTTTCAGCATTGACAGATTATAATCAAATAAAGTCATCAAAGCGGCTACGCATCTATTTGCAAAGTCATGTGGTTCAATGGGTAACTTTTTAGGTGATTTTTTAGTTTCACCTGGGTCAATAGTTTGTAAGTCAGGGTAGAGGTGAAATTTTATACGGCACAGTATTGCATTTATTACTCTTGCGGTTAATCTTGCTGTCTCCTTTTTATTTTTTACGTGATCATATAGTGTATTTCCACGAACAATATAGATTTTGGGTTTGCAGTCAAGTGTCGTTTCTGTTTGAGATTCTACATAGTTACCTGCCGTTTTACCTGAAAATACAATATCAACGATTGTATTAACTACATCAAATTGTCTCATGTTTAATCCTTTCTAACCGTATATTTTTATGGTTTAGATAAAAAAGTGATTCTCGTTGTACAAAATGCACAATAAAAAACCAGAGATTTATCATTGTTTGTGTAAAAGTGTTGCAAGAATAATTGAGTTCTGTTATAATACACTTACAGCTCAAGCAGCTGGCATCTTTAAAATTGAATAAAGGAGGAAATCAAGATGAATGAAACAAATTCTCATTTACCCCCTGTGCAGGGTGGAAACGGATTGTTTGTACCAATCACACTTGAAGAGATGGCAAAAAGTCCTGAAATCTTTGGAAGAGCAGGTGCAGTGTGTTCAGAAGTGGCAGGAACTCCACCTGTCGTTCCTCAAGAACTGCAAAACGCTGTGACTGAGCCAAAAGTCCAGAGACTGAATTGTGCAAATGCTAGTGAGCTATTTTATCTGGTGGTAAACATACTCAATCATCAAAAACCTCTATGGCGATACCAAAACCACTTTTACATGAAGGAGAACAATGTATATGTTCCTTACAATAAGAAGGTCTTCATATGCAGAGTGTATTCTGATGTTACAGCGCTTGGCTATGAGTTCACACAGCCTGCCATTTGCAGTATTACAAATGAGTTGGAAATGCGAGCTGATCTGTACCAAGGAGAGCCAAATGACGAACGCTATACCTATTGTTCGAACGGCTTTCTGAATAACCGCACAGGATTGTTTGATATTGTTTCTGATTACTTTCCGACCATTCAGCTTACCGGGGCGTATCTGGGATCTGGCCCGCAGTATCATCCTAACATGGACCGTTTCATGTCAATTCTGTTTGCTGGAGATAAGATGCTTGAAGAGAGAGCATACCAGATCATTGGCTACTGCATCAGCAGTGACGCTCATGCGAAACGCTTTTTTGTTTTCCCTGGTGCATCTGGAGATAACGGTAAATCTACCTTTATCCACCTGATACGCAGTTTGCTAAGTTCTTCTGCAGTCAAAGGCTTATCCATGAAAAAAATCTGCTTGGCGGCAATTTTGCAATGTCAGAGATTCAGGAGGCACGGATCAACGTTAGCTCTGATGAAGGCGCCTTGGAACTCAATACAGATCAGCTGGCTAAGCTAAAGAGCATCTCTGGACATGACCGGCTTACGGTTGACAAGAAAAATTCGAATCAGGTCAGCTTTACGTCTACTTGTAAGGTCATTATCGCAAGTAATCACAATATTGGTATGGCGTACAGCAGCAGTGACAGCGCCATTGTTCGCAGAATCTGCACACTGCCATTTGATGTGAAGATCCCGAAAAGTCAGCAAAATCCGAACATTGTGTCAGAGATACTGGGGTCTGAATTGAATGCAGTCACAACAGAGGCTTTGAATGCGTTTTTCAGACTGAAAGCAAATGGCTATCACTTTGCCGGTGACGATGCCGGGCTGGATGACTACGCTCTGCAATTCACGCCGATCAATGCGCAATATCACAACATAGAACGTTTTGTGCAGTGTCATGTGAGATCTATGCCCGGTAATTTCGTGCTGACAAAAGACTTGTACGATGTTTTCCAGAATTGTCTCGACTTTAACTGTGATGTATTCAAAGATGTGACGGGCTTTTCACAGGCATTAAACAATTACCTTCTCTCGAATGGATACGTTGTAAAAAAAGTCAAAAAGCATCAGGGAAACGGATATGAGGGCATAGCCATTTCTAATCCCTAAACCGAAAGGAGTAAAATGTTATGATAACGATTAAAGACTTGAAATCAAAAGCATCTTCAACGGAGTCCGACGGTGTGTATATCATGCCGTTCAATCCTAAGTATGAAAAAGATGAACTTGAAGAAAGAATGCTGAAAGTAGTAGAGGAGCAACCGAGCGTTGCTCTTCGGTTCTTATGTTTGATTGGCGATTATAAAGTTGGCACCTCAAAGCAGTATATCAGTCAGATCATTGACTCGAACGATATTCCAAGCTTGGGAGAGTCAATGCTTATCGCCTCTCCAACTGGTTCTGGCAAGACAAGCGCAGTAATCAAGATGATCAAGCACACTTCAATGCCGGTCATCTATGTGACCAACAGAAAGATGACGCTTTGTCAGTTCAAAAAGGACTATATCAAGGCATCGAAAGGACTCGATGTTCCTGCAGAGTTGCTTGACAGCATTTCCTTGGGAGAGAACATCATCGCCATTACCTATCAAGAACTTGCTGAGACAACGTATAAGTATAAAGGCAAAAAACACCTCCTCATACTTGACGAAGTCCATTGTCTGCTGGAAGATGCTAATTTCTCAGTGTACGCAGAGAAAATTATTCGGTATCTGAAAGCAAATCGTGACAATACCGCTAGAATTTACCTCACGGCAACACCAGATGCAGTTACTCCTGTGATAGCGGAAATAGAATGTGAATCAGGACAAGAGCAGGCGCTTTTTGCAATGGACTGGGATACCAATGTAAAATCTGTTTTCCATGCGTATGCTTCATACAAAACAAGATTGAAGATGGTTTACTCGATGGAAAGCAATTGGAACTATATCAACTTCAAGCTATACACCCCAGACGACACAAAGGAACTTGCTGATTATATCAAACGAGAAAATGAGCAGGGCACCAAAAGCCTGATCTATGTAAATGACATCAGCAAGGGAAAAGTGCTTCAAGAAGTGTTAGGCAATACCCAGCACATCTACTCAGATGAAGACAAACGTGCAGAAATTGCAGAGATCGCTCAAAATGAGAGATTTTCAGATCGAAACCTGATCACCACCAAGGTGGCTGAGAACGGAGTGTCCTTGCACGACGATGAATTGAATCTGATTGTTGTCGAAACACTGGATCCAATCACACTAAAGCAGGTGATTGGCAGAGCGAGAGTCAACCGCAAGAATCCCAGAGAGATCACGGTTCTTATTCCTGACTACTCTATGACCGACATCGGCAATGCGATCGCAAGTGCAGAGCAGCAAATGAGAATGGTCAAAGAGGTCAAAGCAGATCCAGATCTGGCATTGGAGTATGCAGCGAATTATCCTGCACTCGTATATTACGACAGCAAAGTAAAGCACCCTGTTGTAAATACAATGGCAGAAAAGGCACTTGCGTATCAGATCGACTTTCTCAGAGGCTTGCGAAAAGACCCCGAAAAGCCTCATGCCTTTGCCCAGGCTGTCCTTGAACTCTATGGTAAAAAGCCAGTCATCTCAGACGATATGTTCCTGTACTATGACAGAATCCTTGACTTCAAGACAAAGGCTGCGGAGGCTTTTGATACATACAAGAACTCTGAGAAGAACGCCGAGTGCCTTGACAGCCTCAAAGCAAAGCTGAAGGTTGCCTGCAACAGCACCAAGGTTTACAATGATGGCAAACAGCTCACCAGCAACATTCAAATCAGTACGGTTAATGACATACTGAAGGCAGCAGGAATTGCGTACGAAATAAAGGCAAAAGTTGAAGTTTTCAACATAGCCTCTGTCTAATTATACCATTACCTATAAGCACTTGTCAATAGAGGAGAATGATTTTTCTATTGACAGGCGCTATTATTTCAGTTGTATACTATAGTCATGACAGAATAATCTGGCTATATCCTAAAAGGAGGAATTTAACATGGAAACACCTAAATTTACTGGACGAAACGTCCCTATTACCGAAATCGCAAAAGCAACCGGCAAGAGCCAGCAGTTTATACGCATTGGCATTCAGAAACGTATCCTTCAATTTGGATATGCCCTCAAACAAGAAGGATCCAGCGAATACAATTACTTCTGCCCAGACAAAAAGGTATGGGAGGAGACCGGCTATTTTAAGGATATGAGCAATAACGACGTAGTATAAAGTTGTTTAAGGCAAAGAAGGGAGATGATGCCAATGAAACTGGGAAACGGCGTTGGTACAGTTTATAAGCTGTCCGGCAAAAGACGTAATCCGTACATCGTACGCAAAACAGTCGGTTGGGAGATCGATGTGGAAACCGGCAAGTGCAAACAAGTCTGCGTTACCATCGGTTATGCTCCGACAAGAGCAAAAGGTCTTGAGATGCTTATGGAGTACAACAAAAATCCATATGACATTGCGGTATCAAAGATCACTTTTTCTGAGGTGTTCGACAAATGGGCATCTGAGAAATTTCCGACGATCTCGGAATCGAATGTAAAGGGCTATCAGGCATCCTATAAGGCTTGTCAGCCGCTGCATAACCGAGTGTTCAAGGATCTGAAACTGATGGATCTGCAGAGCGTTGTAGACACCTGCGGAAAGAATTATCCCACACTTCGTAAATTGAAGGTGCTGCTGAACCAGATGTACGACTATGCCATGAAGTACGAGCTTTGCAGCAAGGACTATTCACAGTACGTGAATATCCAGAAATTCAAGAACAAGAATCCAAACAAAATGGATCGCACGCCGTTCACAGAAGGCGAGATCCAGGCTCTTTGGATGCAGAAGGACGATATCTATGCGCAGATCGTACTGATGCTGATCTACAGCGGTGTGCGTGTGTCAGAACTGCTCGACTTGAAACGTGAGGATGTTCATATAGACGAGCATTGTTTCAACGTTGTGCGTAGCAAGACCAGTAGTGGCATCAGAATGGTTCCGATACATGACAAGACCTATCCCATATTCCAAAAGTGGTATGAAGAGGGCTGTGAGTATTTGCTGCACACACCCGATGGAGGTCACTTTACATATCGTAACTACTATGATTCCTATTGGACTCCTATCATGAAACGCATTGGATGCACGCACAAACCCCACGATACCCGTCATACCTGCATCTCGATGATGACCGAGAAAGAGGTATCACCTACGCTGATAAAGAAGATCGTCGGTCATTCGGGTGCTATGTCATTGACCGAGAAGGTCTATACGCACGTTAATGTGCAGGAGCTGTTGGAGGCTATTAACAAGATTTAGGGTATAAAAATAACCGCTGAGGGATTGTCTCTCAGCGGTTATTTTTTATGTAATCAGTTCTTAAAGTCACTAATAAATTTTGAAAATTCATTTTCTGTTAGCATATATACATCCTTAAAGTAATAACCTACATACTTACTTAAATATGGTGGTGTATAACGATTATTAGGACATTCGTGAATGCGTCTGAATTCGTCAGGATTCTTTTCTCTACTCACTACAGCAATATAAGTAAAATGAGTCCGGGCAAATTCTGTAACATCATCACCAAACACATCTTTACGCGAAAAAGAAGATAACGTAAGCAATAGCCATAAGCTTCCAAACATTTTCTGACGGATTGAAGCCAACACATCACTATTTAGTTCTTTTCCTTTCTTGGTGTTTTTATATATTGGACAGTTTTTGAATTCAATAAGAAACCACTCATTATTTTGATTAACACAGATTGCGTCTACTGCTTTTGGCTGTTCAAAGTATTTAAGACGACGCTCATTTTTCATATAATGAAGAAAAGGCATTGTCATATCATCAAGCTTAACGGTATCCATGTTATTATGTTTTCCATCATAAAGATAGACAAGCGATCCTTTATTACTATCATCAAGTGAAGCATCGCGCATATTTGAAATAATATCCGTGTCATTCAAACTCAGTAATGATTTGAAAATATCACAAAAATCTACAAAAAACTTACTTCGGATTGTTTTATATACTGGTTTAGTTTTCGCCATTTTGTTGCTCCATATCGAATTCAAATTCTAAATCAGCAATTTTAAATGTGCCAGTAGAAAGATTCCTTTTCAATTCATCCGAATTATTATCAAAACTCTTCATTATGATGCCTTTTTCGTTTGATTCAGG
>ERZ809296.2356-NODE-2356-length-18364-cov-34.331149_pt1 | contig 18364 bp, 17 predicted proteins | sample MGYA00520511_ERZ809296 | MGnify/ENA primary metagenome ERZ809296 (study PRJEB31576, sample SAMEA3212662) | Homo sapiens | biome: human-gut; feature: human gut; material: fecal | place: Sweden | collected 2012 ... | reverse complement strand
CGCTGCGGCCGTCGCCGCCTGCGGGCTCGATGCGCGCGTGCGCGGCGAGACGCTCAGCCTCGCCCAGTTCGCCGCTTTGAGCGACGCGCTCGGCAGCGAACTCGGTTGACATAACGAAGCAAAATCAGGCCGTTCCGAATGCGGAATGGCCTGATTTTTTACGCATTTGCGCTGATATATAGTTTACATAATGCTGTGGAGCGGCGCTGCCTTCTCCTTGCCGAGAGGGTGCTGAGCGCAGCGAAGCGGATGCGCTGGAAAGGTTCTTTCACTGCCAGTGCCGCCGGTGCCGCCCACCTCCCCGCATATCGCCCGCCCGCCCCGCATACGCTGGTAGCAAACCAGAACCGGGAGGGGAGCCTATGCCATACGAGGACAAGAAGGCCGCGCCGCAGCGCCGGCCGCACGCGGTCACGCTCGACGAGCGCAGCCATCTGACCGTCACGGGCGTGGACGAGGTCGTGCGCTTCGACGACACGGAGGTGTCCATGCGCACGTCGCGCGGAATGCTCACCGTGCACGGGGAGGGGCTGCGCGTCGGCCGGCTCGCGATCGACACGGGGGAGCTGGCCATCGACGGCGCGTTTGACGCGCTCGACTACACGGAGGAGACGGCGTCCGGCGGCGGCTTCTGGTCGCGCCTGTTCGGCGGATGAGCCTGCACCCGCTCGCCCAGCTCGGGCAGCTGGCGCTGGCACTGGGGCTCGGCGCGGCGCTCGGGCTGCTGTTCGATGTGCTGCGCGTGCCGCGCCGCCATGCGCGCCGGGCCTTTACCCGCGCGGTGCTCGACACCGTGTTCTGTCTGAGCGTGGGCCTTGTCGTGTTCGCCTTCGGCATGGCGGCCGGCTCCGGGCAGGTGCGCCTGTTCATGTTCCTCGCCATCGCGGCCGGCTGGACGGGCTATTTCGCCTGGGTCAGCGGGCAGGTTTTGCCGCCGCTGGAGAAATTTTCACGCCGCTGCGCGCAAAAAACGCGCAAAATTACGGCTCCCGGACGAAAAATCGCAAAAAAAGTTTGGTTTTTTGCAAAAAAACGCTTCCAAAATCGCAGCAGATGTTTTAGAATAGACTGTATTACTGGAAGCAGATACGATCCGGGGGGAGGTTCTGCAGACTGTGAAATTCAAGAAGGCAAGCATCTTTACAACACTGGTCATCGCGGTGCTGATGCTGTACGCGGTCATCAGTCTGGTCATGGTGCACCGGCAGACCCGGCAGCTTCAGGATCGCGCGGCGACACTGCAGCAGCAGGTGTCCGAGATGACCCAGTCCAATGCCGAGCTGCAGTATCAGATCGACCACAGCGAGGACGACGACATGATCGAATCGGTCGCGCGCGAAAAGCTCGGTCTGGTCAAGCCCGGTGAAAAGATTTTTTACGACACGAGTGATTGAGCAAGGAGAAACGAACCGTATGCAGGTGGAAGTCGGAGCAGTTGTGGAGGGTACCGTCACCGGTATCACGAAGTTTGGCGCGTTTGTGAGCCTGCCGGACGGCAGGAGCGGTCTGGTGCACATATCCGAGATCGCCAACACCTACGTCAACGACGTCAACGAGTTTTTGAAGCTGGGTGACAAGGTGAAGGTGCGCGTGCTGGCCATAACGCCGGATGGGAAGATCAATCTGTCCATCAAGAAGGCGGAGCCGGCGCCCGAGCGCCCGAACAACCGTCCGATGGGCGGCCGCCCGGGCGGCAACCGCCCGAATAACGGCGGCGCACCGCGCGCTGCGCGCCCGAACCGTCCGGCCCAGCCGGCGGGGCAGGTCAGCGGCCCGAGCGGGGATGCTGCGTTTGAAGACCGGCTCAAGCAGTTCATGCAGGAGTCGGACAGCCGCATGGCCGGCAACCGCCTCTATAGCGACCGCACGCGCGGCCGCCGCCGCGGCAGCGGCCGCGGCTGAGCGCCCAAACCGCATATCCGAGCAGCAAAAAGCTGCGGCCTGTTGGCCGCAGCTTTTTTTCATGTCCGGCCACGCTCAGCGGCCGCAGATATCTTATCCGAACAAAACACAGAACCGACCACCGGCACGCACCGTTGGGCTCCGATTGCCGTCAGCTGCGCACGCCGACGCCGGTCCTGCAGCAATGGAAGCGCTTGCAGAAAGGCAAGCATAAATACATAATGAGCATACTTCATTGTGCTTGCCACGAAATTCCGCCGAAAAGAAGGCGTTCCGAAATTTAGAAAATGCACCTGCCGCTTGTACGCCCGGCGCGTGTGTAGTATCATCGTATTATCGACGGATTCTAGCACAAACCGGCAGCTTCGTCATCTGCCTTTTCACGGGAGGAGCCCATCATGCAGGTCTATCTGAGTGAACACATCGCGCCGTCGGCGTATGCCCGGCTTGCGCGCCATTTTGAGATCGTGGACAATTTCGACCACCCCGAGCAGCTCGCCGCCATGATCATCCGCCGCGCGGCCGTGCCGCGCTCGGTCATCGAGCGCGCGCCGAACCTGAAGGTCATCGCCATGCACGGCGTCAGCCGCGACACGATCGACACGGAGGCTGCCGCCGAGTACGGTGTGCCGGTGCCGAATGTGCCGGGCCTCGGCGCGCCGGCCGTCGCGGAGCTGGCCGTGGCGCAGCTGCTGGCGCTCAACCGGCAGCTGAAGTTTGTCAACAACGGCCTGTGCGCCGGCCGCTTCGACCACTTCGGCGCGGAGGAATTCGTCTGCCACGAGATGACCGGCCGCACGCTCGGCCTCGTCGGCACGGGCAACATCGCCCACCGCGTGGCGGACATCCTGCGCGCGGCCTTCGACGTGCGCGTCCTGTGTTGGAATCCGCGCCGCACGGCCGCCGAGTGCGCCGCCTGGGGCTATGAACAGGTCAACACCCTGCCGGAGCTCTTCCGCCGCTCGGACTTCGTGAACGTGAGCATCACGCTCTGCGATGCCACGCGCGACCTCATCAACGCGCCGGTGTTCGCCGCGGCGAATCCGGACCTGCTGCTCGTCAACACGTCGCGCGGCGGCATCGTCAACGAGCACGATCTCTATGTCGCCCTCACCACGGGGCAGATCCGCGCCGCGGCGAGCGACGTGTTCGTGCACGAGCCCCCGGCGTGTGATGACCCGCTCATCCATCTGGATAACTTCATCGCGACCTTCCACATCGGCGGCAGCACCTACGAGTCGCTCGAGCGCGTGAGCAACCGCGCCGTGGACTATGTGTTCGCGTACACCGGTGTGCCGGAGCAGAAGGAAGTCATAGGATCCTGACGGGGTCTCCCCGGTGTAAGGACCGCGGCAGAAAGCCCCGGAGCATTTCTGCTCCGGGGCGGCTGCAAACCAGATCAGTCGATCGGCATGGTCAGGGAGTTTGCGATCTCCTGCACGATTTCCTGTGCTTCGTACTCCTTGCAGATGCCGAGAATTTTCGCAGTCAGTTCCAGAGCGCCATACAACATAGTCCGTTTACCCCTTTCGTCAGATTTCCAATGCCGCCGCACACATTCGGCGACACCGGATGGTTGATATTACCGGTTACAAGGCCATAATATACGAAAAACAGGTGAAACGCAACGGACAAATAACGAAGAATGTAACGTTTAGCTGAAATTAGCAACCGTTTGTCATTTTTCCCGTACCACCGGCGGATACAGCCGTTTTCTGTGCGCTTCGATGCTGCGGGCTGCGTAGGGCACGCGGGAAGGATCCGTTTTTCCAACAAAAAAATCCCGGAGCCGAAGCTCCGGGATTTTCTATGCTGTTTTTACATGGCGAGCCAGTTCGGCAGCGCATCGGAGATCGCATCAACGATCGCCTTCGCCTTATCTTCGCCGCACTTACCGAGAATATCGGAAGCGATGCCAAGACCAGTCTGAATAAGACCCATGTTACTTTACCCCTTTCATCAGATTTCCAACGCCGTCCCACACAATAGACGACATCGGATGGTTGGTATTGCCGGTTACAAGATGTATTATAGCAAAAAACGGCCAAAACGCAACGGACACATATATGCTATGTGTAACATTATGTAACGTTTTGAACGAAGTTGTTAAGATTCACGGCGCAGAATTGTTTTCAAATGCAATATTTGTTACATATCCTGACAGTTCGACATCGGTATGGGTAAAGCTGCACCGGTTGTCCGTTTTCGCGGGTGAAATCGGCGTTATGGAAACCACTTTTCCACATTGCCAACAGACTTATCAACATAAATACGGCACAATTAACGATGTTATGTAAACGAGCCGCCGCTTTCCGGCCTGCGTTCCACCCCGCGTGCGACTGTTCTCCACCCGGGCACACGCGTCCGCTGCTACCGCACATTTCTGCCCGGTCGTGCCGCCCGCAGTGCCGCAAAAAGCCCCGGGAGCGTTGGCTCCCGGGGCGGGGTTTTGCGGTTTAACTGCACCGGCTCACTGGCCGATGAGCTGGCAGTAGCGCATGATGATGGCCGAAGCCTGCGCGCGCGTGGCGCTGCCCTGCGGGGCGAGGTAGGACACGCCGCCGGATCCCATGCCGGAGATCAGGCCGTTGCCCACGGCCCACGACATGGCGGCATAGGCCCAGTTGGCGACGCTGCCGGCGTCGGGGAAGGTGTTGAGCGAGGCGGCGTTGCCGGTGAATTCGGGCGCGAACTCGGCCGTGTAGCCGTAGAGGATGACAGCCATCTGTTCGCGGGTGATGACGTCGTTGGGTGCGAACGTGGTCTCACTCGTGCCGGAGACGACGTTGTTGAAGTATGCCCAGGCGACGGCGTCGTAGTACCACGCGCCGGGCGCGACGTCGGTGAACGGCAGGTAGTAGCGCGAGTAATCGGTCTTATCGCCGGAGAGGTTATAGAGGATCTGCACGATCTGGGCGCGCGAGCAGTTCATGCCCGGGGAGAACGTGCCCGCGCCGGTGCCGACCATGAGGCTGCGGCGCACGCAGTAGTCGATGCCCTCGTGCGACCAGTCGTTCGGGCCGGCCACGTCCGAGAAACCGTAGCTCGGGCAGCTCGGGCCGCCGGGGCAGACACTGCTGCCGCCGGTGGCGGGGATGATCTCGTTTTTGGTCTGGCCGCAGACGGTGCAGGTGTAGGTGCGCACGCCGGGGGTGGTCTCGGTCGGCGCGATGGTCACGGTGCCGTTGTCCCAGACGTGGGTGTGTGCGCCGGTGGCGGGGATGGTCTCGGTCCGGGTCTCGCCGCAGACGGTGCAGGTGTAGGTGCGCACGCCGGGGGTGGTCTCGGTCGGCTCGGTGGTCACGGTGCCGTTATCCCACTTGTGGCCGAGCGCGGGCTTGCTGTTGCGCTTTTCGGTCGCGCCGCAGCCGCTGCAGGTATAGAGGTCGTAGCCCTCGGTCGTGCAGGTGGGCGCGACGTTCTTGGTGAACACGAAGGTGTGCTCGCCGGTCGCGGGGATGGTCTCGGTCCGGGTCGCGCCGCAGACGGCGCAGGTGAACGTGCGCACGCCGGGGGTGGTCTCGGTCGGCTCGGTGGTCACGGTGCCGTTATCCCATGTGTGCGCGCCGGTGGCGGGAATCTCCTTGGTCGAGACGACCTCACCGCAGTTGGAGCAGATGGTGTCGACGCGGCCGGCCTCGCCGCAGGTGGCGGGCACGGTGTTTTCCGTCGTGCCGTAGCCGGTGTGCAGGCACGCGCCCTTGCTGCTGACGGTGTAGCCCTGCCACTTGCCGTCCGCGTCGAGCGTCCAGCCGTAGACCGGGTCGGGGTTATAGTGGATGGTGACGATAGCGGGCTCGAAGCTGTGCGCTTCCGAGTTGCCCGGCTCGACCGCCGGGGCCGCGCCGTAGCAGCGCACGTCCTTCAGCGCGGTGCAGCCGGTGAACGCGTTGTGGCCGACGCTCGTCACGGTGCCGGGCAGCTTCATGTCGGCCAGCGCGGTGCAGCCGCGGAAGCAGCTGTCGGGAATGGCGGTCACGCCCGCAGGGATGGTCACATCCGTCAGCGCGGTGCAGCCGGTGAAGGCGGACGCGCCGATCTCGGTCACTGTCTCGGGGATGGGCGCTGCGGTGAGCGCCTTGCAGCCCTCAAACGCGAGATCGCCGATGGCGGTCACGGTGCCGGCGTATTTGACGTTCAGCAGCTTCGTGCAGTCGGCAAAGCACTTGCCGGGCACGGCCGTGATGGCGGCGGGCAGAGTGGTGTTCGTGAGGCTGGCGCAGGTGTCAAATGCGCCGCGGCCGAGGCTCTGCAGCCCGTCGGGCAGCGTGACGGCGGTCAGCCCGTCGCCCGCGAGACCGAAGTCGCCAATCTCGGTCACGCCCTTGGGGATGGACATACCCGTGAGCTTGGAGCACATGGCGATGCCGTAGCGGCCGATGCTCGTCACGCTCTCGGGCAGCGTGACCTGCGTGGCGGCCGGCAGGCAGAACAGGGCATAGTCGCCCACGTTCGTGACGCCGTCTTTGATGACGACCTTTTTCAGCTCGCCCTCCAGTTTGAAGTTGCCGAAGCTCGTGAGCATGCCGAGCGCCTCGTAGTTCCACCACGGCGCGAGGTTGCCGTTGGGAAAATCAAAGTCGGGCATGGCGCCGGTGCCGGAGATGGTCAGCGTCTTGCCGCTGAGAACACCGGTGGAGACCTCCCAGTGCAGGCAGTTGTTCTCACCGAAGTCGCCCGAGGTGGCCGCGTTCGCAAAGCTGCTGAGAATGGCATCCGTGTCGAGATCCGGGATCTCAAACTCCTCCTTGAGCTGCTCGATCTTCTCCTTGATGAGCTTCTCGGCAATCTCCTTTTTCAGATCGTCGAGTCTGCTTGCCGATGCGTTCACGGTCAGGCCGGAGAACAGTCCCACGACCAGAACCAGACACAGTGCCAGCGAGAGCATGCGCTTTTTCATCGTTTCTTCCTCCTTTGTTGTGATGCGTGTGTACAACCGTAATACCTGTCTGTCGAAAATATACCATAAGAGCGGGAAAGTGTGCAATGGGGATTGGCAGAAAAAACGTTTTGATCGTTACATTTTGTTTCATTTGTGTAAATAAAATGTGCGTTTTTTCGCGCCCATGCGCGCACGACCCGTTGCAAAAGCGGGGCGCGTCCTGTATACTGATTGTGTAGACTCTGTTACCAGTTCGTCTATTCCAGGAGGGAGGAACCATATGAAAAAACGAGTGTTGTCGCTGCTGCTGTGCTTTGTGCTCGCGGCCGGATTGCTGAGCGTGTGCGCCCCGCCGGCGCAGGCGGGCACGATCGCGGACGTGGTCGACCAGTTTCTCAAGCAGCCGGATCAGATCAAAAAGCTCTTCGGCAACGAGGTCGCGCATGGCGACTGCGGCCCCGCCGAGAACGAGGGCAGTGTACATTATAAAATCTACGAAGTCACGAACCCCACCGTCGTGCAGGACAACCCCGGCCTGCAGCAGATCTGGCAGGAGCACGACTACCGCGAGGACGCGCAGTATTACGGCGTGTACATCTACGGCGACGGCCCGATGGCGGATTATACCGACCGCAGTAAGGCCCCCTGGATGGGCAACGTCGATGTCACGAAGTACAACGACAAAGGCAAGCCCATCGGCACGACGACCGTGGAAAACCTCGGCGAGGAGTATCTGGCTCTGGCCTACATCGCCGGCGCCACCACCGAGGACGGCAAGACCTACACCGGCGTCACGAACGTCGGCGACCGCGCCTTCAAGGACTGCCAGTACCTGACGTGCATGTTCCTCGACGACGGCATCGCCACCATCGGCGATCGTGCGTTTTATGCGGACGAGTACCTCTCGGCCATCAACATGCCGCGCAATCTTGAGCTCATCGATCAGTACGCCTTCTACGGCTGCGACACGCTCACCTTCGTGCGCGCGGGCGCCTGCAGCCGCCTGCGCCGCATCGAGGATCACGCGTTTTACAGCTGCACCATGCTCGCCGAGCTGCGCCTGCCGAACGGCCTGACGTATATCGGCCCGTGGGCCTTCGCGTGGGACCGCATCCTCGGTCAGGAGGACACGACGCTCAGCCTGCCGTCGAGCCTGCAGACGATCGGCACGGGCGCGTTCGCGTTCGTCAACCACCACAAGAACCTCAACATTCCGGCCAACGTCACGAGCATCGGTGACTACGCGTTCATGTGCGATTATTATATGAACAACCTCACCTTCAGCCCCGGTGACAAGCCCCTCACGATCGGCAAGGCCGCGTTCTTCGGCGACAACCACATGAAGACCGTCGACCTCTCCAACCGCGTCGCGCAGATCGACAAGTGCGCCTTTGCCGGCTGCGAGATGCTCGAGGAAGCCTATTTCGGCGACAGGATCGACACGATCCAGGGCCGTGCCTTCACGAGCCTGGATAATGCCATGAAGATCCTCGTCGAGGGCGTGCTCAACGGCATTCTCCGTCCGGGCGAAGGCGACCAGAACGGCGAGCAGGCCGGCGACATCAGCACGGCCTTCAATATGATCGCGAAGGTCACGAAGCTCAAGCGCGCCGTCTTCAAAAACGACCCCGCCAAGAGCATCTACGGCGCGGCGGATTCCAACCGCTCCTTCCCGGATGACTGCGTGGTCTATTACACGCAGGGCAGCTACACCTGGGCCGCCGAGCTCAAGGACGACGGCACGTGGCAGGGCTACAAGACCGGTCTCTGGCACGGCGACCACATCGCCCAGTTCGCCGACACGGTCGTCGACCCCACCTGCACGAAGCAGGGCTATACGCACCACGTCTGCACGGTGAAGGGCTGCACCTATGCCCCCGTGGACGACACCTATGTCGCCGCCACCGACCACACCTGGGTCAAGACGCAGACGAACCCGCCCGCCTGCACCGAGCAGGGCACGGCGTTTTACAAGTGCTCTGCCTGCGGCGCGACCCGCACCGAGAAGATCGCCGCGCTCGGCCATGACCTGAGCCGCTGCGACCTCCTCCCGGATGCCACCTGCACGCAGCCCGGCCGCGCTGTCGGCACCTGCGCGCGCTGCGGCGTGAAGATCGATGAGGTCATCCCCGCCAAGGGCCATGACTACAGTTATAAGTCCGCCTCCAGCACCGAGCCGACCTGCACCGAGTCCGGCCACTATCAGGGCACCTGCCCGCGCTGCAATCAGGATTATAACGACACCATCCCCGCCCTCGGCCACGACTGGGGCGAGTGGGTCGTCGCGCAGGAGCCGACGTACACGACCACCGGCTACCGCTATCACATCTGCGCACGCTGCAACACGCGCGAGGGCGAGGACATCCCGAAGCTGCACGAGCATGTGTGGGATGCCGGCGTCGTGACGCAAAAACCCACCGCGACCGAACCCGGCGTCAAGACCTTCACCTGCACCGTCTGCGGCGCGACCAAAACGGAGGCCATCCCCGCCACCGGCGTGCCGGATGTCTGCCCCGGCGGTCCGACCTGCCCGGGCTACGCCTTCCGCGACATGCCCGCGCCCACCGACTGGTCGCACGAGGGCCTGGATTATTGTATCTATCATGGCTATATTGCAGGCACCTCGGCCAGCACCGTCGCGCCGAACGGCGTGTGCACGCGCGCCCAGCTCGTGAGCATCCTCTACCGCATACAGGGCGAGCCCACGACCGTCGCTGGCTATGAGCTGGCCAAGCTCCGCGCTCCGTTTGACGACGTGCCGCGCGGCCAGTGGTATACCGATGCCATCTGGTGGGCGAAGCTCACGGGCGTCGTCTCCGGCACGAGCGCCACGACCTTTGACCCCAGCGGGGAGATCACGCGCGAGCAGCTCGCCGTTATCCTCTATAACTACACGAAGCAGTTCGCGCCCGGCAGCCTCACGGCGACCGGCTCGCTCGCCGGCTTCCCGGATGCGGGCAGCGTCTCGTCTTGGGCGCGCACGGAGATGGCTTGGGCCGTCGGTAACGGCCTCATCTCCGGCACCGGCAGCGGCGGCGTCGCCTACCTCAGCCCGCAGGGCAGCGCCACGCGCGCGCAGGTCGCGGCCATCCTCATGCGCTTTGAACAGGCCATGGCCTGAGCGGCTTTCCCATCACGCACAAATCCCCGGAAGCAGTTTGCTTCCGGGGATTCCTTTCTTTTGCGCAGTTTACATAACTTTGATCCAGACGGCGTGTTGCAGAATGCTTATAGCAGAACCGTCGCTTTGGGTTTACATAACGCTTACCCCTTGCGCCCGCGCAGCATCGCCGCGATCGTCACGGCGCTGTAGCCGCTCTGCTGCCAGAGATCGTCGGGCACGGTGCCGCCGTTGCGCAGAATGAGCGTGATCTGCCGCCGCGCATCGCTGCGCGCGGCCTTTTCCGCCTTCTCGGCTGCGGCCTTTTCGTCCTTCGCCTTTTTGTCGGCGGCGGCCTTGGCATCGGCCGCGTCCTTGGCCTGCTGCTGCAGCTTGCTGTCCGCGCGGTCGTAGTCCGCGTCGTCCATGTCGAGCAGCGCGGCGATCTGCGCCTTCGTCACGCTGTCACGGCTATCGGCTGCGTCGAGCAGACTGTCGATGGCGCTCAGGCGCGTCTTGCGCTCGCCGCTGTAGCGCTCGTAGGCGAGCTGCGCCAGCTCCGGCAGCTTGCCCGCGAGCATCGCGCGGTAGTATCCGCCCGCCTGCTGCGATGCCGCCACCGCCGCCGTCGAGGCCTGCCCGCCCGTCAGCGCGGCCGCTGCGCCGAGGGCGTTGGCCGCCGCGAGATCGGCCTGCCGCTCGTACTGCTGCCGGTAGGCGGCGTAGAGCTGGTCCGATGCCGGGTCGTAGTTGAATTCCTCGCCGAGCAGCGCGTCAAGCATCTGGTCGATGCGGCTGCGCTGTGCGGTCGTGTCGCGCTCGGTCAGCAGCGTTTCCGCCTCACGGCGGTGCGTATCGTCGTAGTCCGGCACGTCCTCGAGGGGCAGATACTGCGCATAGTCGTTCGTCTGCTCCTGATCGGTCATGCCCTCGCCGCGGATCTTCGCGTTGCGCTGCTGCTCGTAGATGGCAGCGGACGCATGGTCGCCGCGCTGCGCCGCCTGCTCCATGAGCGCGGCATAGTCGGTGTCCTTGTCGTATTTGTATTTTGTGGCCATAAGGTCTCCTTTCCTCAGTGCTGCGGCCCGGCGGCGGTCTCCGTGCGCGTGAGCGACAGCAGCCGCCACGCGCCCGTGCCCGTCAGCCGCAGGCGAAAGTGGTCGCACCGGCGCGGCAGCACCGGCAGCGTGACGGAGCGCTTCGCGCCCGCCGTCACGGTCGCGAGCGTGTGCCACACGCCGTCGGAGTCGTACTGCACCGCCGCCGTCACGCTTGCGCCCGCGTCCGCCTCCAGCCGCAGCTGCACGCGCAGCAGACGCTTGCAGTCCGGGCTGCCGCTGACGAAATCGCCCGTTTCGAGCATGCTCTCCAGCTGTGCCGTGCTGCCGGTGCCGAAGCGCCAGACGCCGCTCGTGTCCTGCGCGTAGAGCGCGCCGCCGCTGCGGGCAAACCCGCGCGCGTGGAAGGCGTCCTCGCGGCTCCACAGGCCGCTGCGCGTGTCGTATACGAACAGGTGCCAGGCATTGCCGCTGTCATGCGCCGAGAGATACCAGCGCGTGCCGTCCGTGCCCGCCACGCCGGCCGTGAGCGTGCGCCCGAGCACGTCGCCGATGCGCACCGGCCGTCCGCCGGCCGTGCGCGCCGGCCCGGCGGGGGAGAGGTAGTAGAGCGTTTCCGCCGCCGTCACGAGCGTGCGGCCGGAGTTTTCCTCCGTGCCGAGCGCCGCCGAGGCGACGAGCTGGAAGTTGTCCGGCTTCGTTCCGTACAGCCGCCAGAGCCCGTCCGGCTTGAGAAATACCACGCCGCTGCCCGTGGCCGCGCAGCCGGAAAAATCGCCCGGCGTGCCGACGTCCACGCTCCATGCCGCTGTGGCGACCGTGCCGTTTTCGTCCGCCTCGTACCAGTACCAGCTCAGCGGGTCGCCGAGCTTTGAGCACCAGACGGTGTCGTTCGCGCAGGCCCAGATGCGGTTGCCGTACGTGCATGCGTGCATCGCCATGGGCATGCGCCGCGTGACCGTGATGTCCTCGGTCACGCCGGCGGTGGAGAACGTGTCGGGGTCGAACACGAGCGCCGCGCCCGCAATGTCGCGGATGATGTAGGTGCCGTTGTCCTCCGGCGTGGAAAAGCCGCGGATCGTCACGGCGTCGCCCACGCGAAACGGCAGGTCGATGCCCTCCGCGGCGATGGCGTCGGCGCGGGTGCCGCTGCTGTCGTCCGAGCGCTGGAGGTTCACGGAGCCGCTCCAGCTCGGCTCCGCGCTGCCGAACTGGCCGGAATCCGGCCGGTACCAGATCTTGTCCGGCCAGATGAGCACGGTGCCGCCCAGCTCGGCGAACACCTTCGGCCCGTTGATGAGCGTGCAGCCCGCGACGGGCGTGCCGTTGACATACAGCGTCTGGCCGGTGCACCAGAGCAGCCCGCAGCTGCCGGCGAACAGCCCGTTCGGGCTTCCGCCGCCGGTCGGATAGGTCAGCGTGCGGCCCGGCCGCGTGGAAAACAGCGGCGCGTCGGCCGCCGAGCCGTTCGTCATCTCGTAGATGCCGCCCTCCGGGCAGCCCGGCCGGTGGTCGTAGCCGCAAAAGTCGGTCTGCACGCGCCGCGTCACGGCCATGGCGCGGGGGAATGTGGGTAGATGCATTGCCTGCCTCCTTACTGGTTCGTGGTCTGGCCGCTGCGCAGCTCGGCGCGCAGCCGTTCGAGCGCGGCGGGGTTGAAGTTCTCGCGGCTGAGATTTGTCAGCGTGTATTGCAGTGCCTCCAGCAGCCGGATGATCGTCTCCTCCAGCGCCGTGACGCGTGCCTCCAGCCCCTCGCCGCCGGTACGCTCCGGCAGCGGGAAGTTCAGCGGGGAAAAATCCGTCATGCCGCGCCGCCTCCGTCCCCGTCTCCGCCGCCTCGGTCGGAAATGCCGGCGCGCAGGGCGGCAATCGCCCGCATGAGAAACTGCGGCATCGGCGCGCCGAGCGCGCCCGCGTTTTCGGCGATGCTGCCCAGTTCCGTCAGCAGATACCACGCCGTCACGAGCGGGCACAGCAGCACGTCGTAGTCGATGCCCAGCCCCGGTACGCTGCCGAGCAGCACGCGCAGGGCAAAGTCCAGCAGCGCCGCCACGAGCACGCCCGCCACGGCTCCGGCCTTGTGCCACAGGCCCTCGCGGGCGGCGCGGCTGCTCCATGTCCCGGCGCGCAGGGCGGCGGCGCTGCCGGTGGCATAGTCGAGCAGCATGGCCAGAAACCATGCCGCCGCCAGCCAGCCTGTCCAGCCCCAGAAGGCCGTCAGCGCTGCGGCCGCCGTGCAGACGGCCGCTTTGATCGTTGTGAGTCGGTCCATTTATGTCTCCTTTGCCTGGTCGATCATCCGCTGGCACACGAGCATCGTGCGCAGCATATCCAGCGACAGGTCGAGCCTGCCGTCGGCGTCTCCTTTGAGCGCGCCGCGGTCAACGAGCCGCTGCGCCTCGGCCTGCGCCCATGCGGGCATCTCGGCCACGGTATTGTAGCGTGTCATGTCTGTTTCCTCCTCCCGCGCACCGGCCATCGCTTCGGCGACGGCGGCGCGAAATCCGTCCATGGTGAAGCCCATGCCGTACTGCTGCCACAGAGCTTCCGGGTCGGCGTGGTTGCTCGCCACCCCGCGCCGGTGCCCCTCCGCGTGGCCGATGATGACGCCGTCGGCCAGCGGGTCAAGCCCATACGTCTCGCACAGTGCGGCGAACAGCGCCACGGCCGTGCGGTATGTGCCCGTGATCTGCGCCGCGGCCTCGGCGTAGGACATACCCGCGCTCGGTTCCGTCATCTCCACGCCGATGTGCGTGTTGTTGGCGCTGCCCCCGCAGTGCCAGCCGCGCATCTCCCACGGCAGTGTCTGATACACCGTGCCGTCCGCCTGCGCAAACGCGTGCACGCAGACCGACTGCCCGCCCGGCTGGTACTGGTCAAAGTACCGCGCCAGCGCGGCCGCGCTCGGCTGCGGCGTGCCGATGCTGTGCAGCATGATGCCGCGCGGGACTAGCGCCGCGCCCGCCTGATAGCACTTGTTTTTCGCCGCAAATGCTTCGATGATCTCCATCTGCTGTTACCCCCTTCATTTTGGCGTCAGCGTTGCCGTAAGGCTTGCGCCGGCGCCCTTGACGCAGAACTTGATATAATGCGGCGCCGACAGCGACGCGATGTCCAGCGTAAAGCCGGTCTTGTCCGCGTCGATCGTAAACGTTCCTGCCGTCGTGGTCTTGGCCTCAATGTAGCTCGCGTTCGAAAACTGCGTCCCGCCCGTCGTATACAGCACAAACGCACTGTCGCCGCCGTTGTTGCCGCCGGACCAGTTGTTGCCCAGACAGTTCACCGCGCCGGTCACGCGGATGGTCGCGCCGTTGGGATATCTGGTCTTGTCGATCGGGATCGCCGCCGTGTGCCCAATGGTCACATAGCCTGTGGCGGCTTTCTCGCTGCCGCTGCTGGTGGAAAGCCGGGTATTGTCCGCATAACCATAGTCCGCCAGCAGGTCGGACGTCGCGGCTTTGACCGTCAGCGCATACTCTGCCGTAAAGCCGCCGTCTGCGGTTTTTACCGTGATCTTGGCGCTGCCCGGCGCAAGCGCTGTGACAACACCGTCGGCCACGCTGGCCACGGTCGGTGCGGAGCTTGCCCACGTCACCGCCTTGTTGCTCGCGTCTGCGGGCGCAACAGTTGCCGTCAGCGTGGTCTGCCCGCCGACGGTCAGCTCGCCGGAGGACGCATTGAGCGACACGCCCGTGACGGCTACCGTCTGAATGCCCGTGAACACCTCTCTGTCATATCCTGCGCCGTAGCAGAAGGAGTAGACCTTCTGTTGAGACGGGTTGCACACGTTCACGACAAATGCGGTATCGTTAGCTGAATTGGCAGTTTTGTTGTAGGTCGTGTCCTCGCCGAACTCGATGCCGTAATACTCGGCGTTGCCGTTCTGCCCGTACTCGTTATTCCGAGCAAAACACATATTCGGAGTGGCAACACGCCACACATTGTAGGGTGTTCCCGTTCCGCTCGATATGCTGTTGAGCTGCGCCGCCTTGAAGCCATGCACATGGCCGTGGATGGCCGCGAGGATCGTCGCGCTGTTGCTGCCGCTGAAATTCACGGTATTGCCGCTGCTGACGGTGATGCTGCCGCCGTCCACGTAGGCCTTGACGATATTGGACAGGACACACACGCCGCCCCAGTCCAGCGGATGGTGGGACAGGATCAGCACATTCCAGCCGGTCTTTGCGCCCACGGCTTTCAGCGTGTTCGCAAACCACAGCTTCTGCGCGTCTGATACATATTCTTTTTCGCTATTTTCGGCGGTGTTCAGGCAAATCACCCGGAGTTTTTTGTTATTAAAATCTCTATAGCAATACCCGCTTGTGGTACTGCCCATGATTGCGCCAGCATTATACGCGCCGACAACATTGTACAACTCCGCCACCGGCAGCACGCTGCCATTTTGCGCCTTGCTGTACTGCAAGCTGTCGTGGTTGCCAAGCGTTCGCAGTTGCGGGATGCCGGCGAACGCCTCGTCGATATCCGCGTTGATCTCTGCGAAATGCTTCCGCCCCTCGGCCGGCGTGGTCGTTGCGCTGCCGGCCGTGTAGTCGCCCAGATAGCACGCAAAGTCGATGCCCGGCAGGATGTACGCGAGCGCTTTCATCGCCATGCCGGCGTGCTTGTTGCCGTTCACGATGTCCGCGCTGGTGTCAAGCTGGTGCGCGTCCGAGGCCGCGATAAAAACGATGCTTTCGCTCGTGCGCACGGCCTGCACCTTTTTGGCCACCTCCAGCGCCGCCGTCTTGATGTAGTCCGGGATATCCGCATGGACGATATTGTCCTTGCTGGGTATGGCGCGCACCGCGTTGCCCATCTGCGCGACCTTGTACGTTTCCGCGCCGCCGTTTTTCGCGCGGATGGCGTCCGCGATGGCCTGCACGGACGCCTCTTCGTAGAGCTTCTTCGCCATCAGTAGGCCACCTCGCTTCCGTCGGCGATCGTGACGGTTTTTGCGGTGCTGCCGTCGTAGCTGACGGTCGTGCCGCCGATTTTGATCGTCAGTGCGTTGGGATTTTTCAGCGCTGTGGGCACGGTGGTCTTGTTGGCGCCGCGCTCGATGCCGTCGAGCTTGGCCTTGTCGGCGGCGGACATCAGACCAGCCGCGGACTGCGTGGCCGCCGCCGTACCCGCCTTGGCGTCCCACGCGGCGGCCTTTGCGGCCGTGATGCCGTCGAGCACGCGCTTGTTCGCGTGCGAGTGGCGGGCGGCGGTGTTGGCGGCGATCTGCGATGCGGCGCCGGGCACGGAAGCCGCAGCGCCGTTCGTGCGCTGGTACCACTTGGCGTATTCGTCGAGCGCCGCGTTAAAGAGCGCCATGCTGTCGGCGTAGTGCGCCGTCTCGTGCGCGGCGTAGTCGCACATGGCGATGACGTAGTACACGTACAGCCGGTCAAACGGCGCGGGCACGAGCAGCACGGTGCTGCGGTCGGAGTTCACGTCGTAGGTCACACATTCGCCCGGCGCGATGCCGAGGATGCGCGTCTGGATCATGCTCTCACATTCGTTGAGCCACAGCAGCTTTGCCGCGTCGTCCCATGCGTTGGGGCAGATCGTGTCGATGCGCTTGAGCGCCTGCTGAAGCGTCGCCATGGTCAGAGCCCCAGCGCGCCGCTCTCGGCGGCAAAGCGGGCGGTTTCGCGCTCGATGAGCGCGCCGGTGCGCGCGTCCTGCGCCTCGCCCTGCGCGAGCACGAGCGCGAAGCGGCGCGGGATGGTCACGTCCTCGCCGCGCGGGATGCGCACGGTCTCGCCGTTGACGGTCACGACCTTGTCCTCCTTGTAGCTGCCGTTGTCGCGGAACAGACGCACGGTCACGGGTTCGCTCAGCCAGGCCTCAGCGGCGGCGCGGTCGGTCTTTTTTCTGGTTGCCATAGTATATTCCTCCTTGTGTGCATGGGTGCCTCCCGCCGCGCGGGCGGGAGGCACGGGGTGGTTTTTTTACTCGGTGTAGGTGCTGCAGGTCTCGATGCGGCGGATGGCGCTGTCGTCGAGACGCACGGCGACCTTCGTGGCCTTCCAGCCGACGCTCGCGCGCTGGTTGAGCGGGTCGCCCGTGCCGGCGGAGCCGAGCTGCTTGACGATGTGCTCGAGGCCGCCGCCGGTGATCTCGGTCGTGCCGTAGCCGTCGGCGCCGAGCACGAGCGTGACATACACGTCGCGGCCCTGCGCGCCGGCCTCGCCGGGGTAGATGATGGCGTTGTCCTCGGCCGTGACGGCGGCGTCCACGGTCATGGAGCTCGCGGTGTTGGCCGTGACGGTCACGCACGCGTTGCCGATGAGCACCTGACGGCCGACGAGCGCACCGGCCTGGACGGTGCCGCCGTCGAACGAGAAGGTGGTCTTGCCGCTCACTGCGCCGTTCGTGAGCAGGGTGCGGCTGTCGCTGGCAAGATCCTCTGCGTGGAAGATCTTTGCCTCCGTACTCTCGACGAAGCGGCAGCCCTCGATTTTGCCGATCTCGCCCTCGTACATGTGCTCGGTGTCGACGTACTGGTGCGGTGCCAGCCACTTCGGGTCGTTCATGAGGTCATAGGCCACGTCGGGGTGGATGATGACCGGGAACGCGCCGTCGATGCGGCGGCAGTTGGCGTTTTTGAGCGCGCGCACGGCGCGGCGGATGCAGTCGACGGTCAGGTAGTTGTTGTCGGCGGCGCTGGCATTGCCGCCCTGCAGCAGGTAGCGGGCGGACACGGACTCGTCGGCGTACTGCACGTTGTCGCCGCCGACGAGCACCTCGCGGGTGATCGTGTCGAGCGTGCGGCCGGCCTGTGCGCCGAGCAGCTTTGTGGCCATAGTGAGGTTGTTGTCGATGGCGGTCAGCAGCAGCATGTCGCTCATCTGGATGTAGCCGCCGTACTGGCGCACGGCCGCCTCGACGGTGGTCATGCTCAGGCTCTGGCCGTCGGGGGTCACGCCCTCGGTCAGGGCGGTCAGCGCCTTGCCGAGCGGGGCGAAGCGGCGGAACTGGATCGTCTTGCCGCCGTTTGCGGGGATGGGGTGCTTCTGCGCGAACTGGTCGTGCACGAGCTCGGGCTCGGCCGCGTCGATGAGGTAGTCCGAGTAGAACGTTTTCATCTCCTCGGTCAGGCTCTGCTGGGTGGTCACCTGCGTGTTTGCATCAAACAGGCGCAGGTTCATGCGGATGTTTTCCATACTCATGTCTCCTTTTTTCTCTGCTGTCCGCTTCCGGGGACAGTGCCGGGGCAGCGCCCGGCCGCTGCGCTGCCGTGGGTTCGGTCTCCTGCGCGGGGACGCGGCCGGTGTCCTCCGCAACGTGGCCGGGGTAGGCCGCGGCGAGCTGCCGCAGGCCCGTCACGGCCACGGTAAACGCCGCGCGCACATCGGCCCGGTCGTCCGCTGCGATGGCTGCGTGTCCGGCGCAAAGCGTCCGCTGCACGGGCCCAATCTCCCTAAAGACT
>ERZ809296.2352-NODE-2352-length-18392-cov-23.004417_pt1 | contig 18392 bp, 10 predicted proteins | sample MGYA00520511_ERZ809296 | MGnify/ENA primary metagenome ERZ809296 (study PRJEB31576, sample SAMEA3212662) | Homo sapiens | biome: human-gut; feature: human gut; material: fecal | place: Sweden | collected 2012 ... | reverse complement strand
AATGTTATCACCTTGGAATGGGGCGTAATCCAATAGCGAAAACGACATTTGCCACTCGAAATTCTACATCAAACCACAACTATCCTCGCGCTGCCGTTAAGGACGGCCGAGTTGTATCTTATCGAAATTCTACATCAAACCACAACACCTTACTTACGTATTTTACGCAGTATCCTGTTGTATCTTATCGAAATTCTACATCAAACCACAACACGCCTTTGCTCTTCTCCGTGTAGATCATCGTTGTATCTTATCGAAATTCTACATCAAACCACAACTTCAAGCCGTTCAATTACGTAAGGGGGCGCGTTGTATCTTATCGAAATTCTACATCAAACCACAACAAGGCGATGGACCTGTATCCACGGCATTCCGTTGTATCTTATCGAAATTCTACATCAAACCACAACTATATATCTGCCAAGTATTCTGAGGGGAGTGTTGTATCTTATCGAAATTCTACATCAAACCACAACAGTCGGAGATTCAAGAACGCCATAAGTAGTGTTGTATCTTATCGAAATTCTACATCAAACCACAACCGGGCCAAAAGGAAAACGAATACTGGGCCTGTTGTATCTTATCGAAATTCTACATCAAACCACAACATTGCGGAGCGTTGCTGAGGCGTTACGAAGTTGTATCTTATCGAAATTCTACATCAAACCACAACTAAGTTTTGACCCGAAAGACAAAAATAAAGTTGTATCTTATCGAAATTCTACATCAAACCACAACCGGGGGCTGCCGTCCGCCACGACGGCGTCGTTGTATCTTATCGAAATTCTACATCAAACCACAACTAAGCCACTGACGAGCGATGTCCCAGGGGGTTGTATCTTATCGAAATTCTACATCAAACCACAACTGGAAGTCGTCCATCGTTTTCAGTTCGTTGTTGTATCTTATCGAAATTCTACATCAAACCACAACATGTCAGGAGCAGCACAAGGAGCAACAGGCGTTGTATCTTATCGAAATTCTACATCAAACCACAACCTTTGGGGTTTGCTCTCCGGCTTCTCGGCGTTGTATCTTATCGAAATTCTACATCAAACCACAACTTCGTCGGAAGTGTCCGAATTTTTGTTGTCGTTGTATCTTATCGAAATTCTACATCAAACCACAACCATGGTCGATAAAAGTTACTCCAACAATAGTTGTATCTTATCGAAATTCTACATCAAACCACAACAACGGGGAGGTCACCATCCACGTCCGCCAAGTTGTATCTTATCGAAATTCTACATCAAACCACAACAGTAGCGAGCCAGCCGTGCCGGCATGGATGTTGTATCTTATCGAAATTCTACATCAAACCACAACCCGACATCTCGGATGTCGAGGAAGAAGAGGGTTGTATCTTATCGAAATTCTACATCAAACCACAACCCGCCCCTCCACCTTTCGTCTGACACAGACGTTGTATCTTATCGAAATTCTACATCAAACCACAACTCTGCCGTCCATTGTAGTGTGTTGTCGTCGTTGTATCTTATCGAAATTCTACATCAAACCACAACGCCGGCGCTGTTCAAAGTACTTTCCAGCGGTTGTATCTTATCGAAATTCTACATCAAACCACAACTCAGAGTCCCGACTACCGCAAACATTATGCGTTGTATCTTATCGAAATTCTACATCAAACCACAACAGTAGCGAGCCAGCCGTGCCGGCATGGATGTTGTATCTTATCGAAATTCTACATCAAACCACAACCCGACATCTCGGATGTCGAGGAAGAAGAGGGTTGTATCTTATCGAAATTCTACATCAAACCACAACCCGCCCCTCCACCTTTCGTCTGACACAGACGTTGTATCTTATCGAAATTCTACATCAAACCACAACTCTGCCGTCCATTGTAGTGTGTTGTCGTCGTTGTATCTTATCGAAATTCTACATCAAACCACAACCTGTGCTACCAGATGAAACGTGATGTGCCTGTTGTATCTTATCGAAATTCTACATCAAACCACAACCGCGCCCCGAACCATCTTTATTTGCAGGAGGTTGTATCTTATCGAAATTCTACATCAAACCACAACGCCGGCGCTGTTCAAAGTACTTTCCAGCGGTTGTATCTTATCGAAATTCTACATCAAACCACAACTCAGAGTCCCGACTACCGCAAACATTATGCGTTGTATCTTATCGAAATTCTACATCAAACCACAACGGCTTCCAGCATGTGCGCATCCGCGTGCAGTTGTATCTTATCGAAATTCTACATCAAACCACAACAACCGAAGCAGTCACAACATCGGACAGCTAGTTGTATCTTATCGAAATTCTACATCAAACCACAACTTGTGGCAAATGCGATGAGTGTCTGCGTCGTTGTATCTTATCGAAATTCTACATCAAACCACAACTCTATTCCTATGCTTGGCCAGGCTCTACGGTTGTATCTTATCGAAATTCTACATCAAACCACAACACGGCGGTCCGGCTTTTTCGCGCCCCGTGCGTTGTATCTTATCGAAATTCTACATCAAACCACAACAGCCACGACGAGACGGGAAACTTTTTCCGGTTGTATCTTATCGAAATTCTACATCAAACCACAACGGTGCATTACCTCCGTTCTTCTTGTTCGGTGTTGTATCTTATCGAAATTCTACATCAAACCACAACCTGTAATACTCTTTCGTGTTTTCTCCATCGTTGTATCTTATCGAAATTCTACATCAAACCACAACTGGACGGCGACCTGGACGCCTTCATCAAGGTTGTATCTTATCGAAATTCTACATCAAACCACAACTCAAAAAACAGACCTTTATGAAAAGTGTGCGTTGTATCTTATCGAAATTCTACATCAAACCACAACAAAATACTAGCGGGAGTCGAAGAGTTGGAAGTTGTATCTTATCGAAATTCTACATCAAACCACAACACGAAAAATCAACAAAAAGTACCGTCTCAAGTTGTATCTTATCGAAATTCTACATCAAACCACAACCCAACAACTATGACATCAAAACCACCTATCGTTGTATCTTATCGAAATTCTACATCAAACCACAACCAGCATGGTTCCGGTTAAGAACAATGCCAGGTTGTATCTTATCGAAATTCTACATCAAACCACAACTCGTAGCAGATGCGATAGAAAGGAACGAGGTTGTATCTTATCGAAATTCTACATCAAACCACAACGTCGGGCCTCATATTGATTGATAAAGTGTTACTTACGGGCTGTCTGCCACTATAAAAATACGATCGGGTGTTCCGACGAAGCCAGTTTGATGCATTTTCCGTATTTCAAAGAACGAAAATAACGATTTATCAGAAAAATTCCAATTGTTGCGGAATTTCCGGTTTTGCTCGTTCGCTTTTACCCCAAAAATTTAATATGTCTCCATACTGTTTGTCCGTTACAGCAAGAATACTTGTAAATCCTGTCGGAGGCATCGATCGTCGAACCCGCTTAATGTGAACCTGCATATTCTCCTTCGATGCACAATGGCGCACATAGACTGAATACTGCATCATTGTGAAACCATCTTTTTCCAACGCCTTGCGAAATTGCGCCGCATGACGTCGTTCCGTTTTTGTATTGGTTGGCAAATCAAAAAAGACAAACAACCACATGATTCGATAAGCATTCAAGCGTACTTCTGACATTCGACTACTCCAATAAAGGATATGCAATCTTTTTTTGGGTTCCAGCAAAGCATTTGGCCAGGGAAGAGGCTGAAAACATAAGTCCTACTTCGAGAGGTCGCACAACCTTGTCGAAACGAGTATCGACAAACAGGAGCCGCAACAGTTCGCCTTTCACCTTTTTGGTCAGTTGTGTATTCCCGTTTCTGTAAAGTTGGTAGACCAATTCGTCGACATACGGTCGATAGGGTTCCATTACGTCATCGGCCAGCGGAAAGGAGTTGTAACGATTCCGATGGAAGATCCCGAATGCTGGGAACAGTCCGGAGCCCATGATCGCACGGGCCACGGCGGCTCGCAGGATCGTATAGCCGTAATTGAGCAGGTTGTTGGGCGGCGAACCTTCGCGGGAACGGTAAAATTCGGCACCGAACAGTTCTGACCAGTAGATTCTCGCTGCTATGCCCTCCCGGTTGTCGGCGTCGGCGCTCTTGACATTCATGTAGCAGGGTTTCAGTTTGTCTCCGTCATACCCCAGCTTCCGCAGCAAGGCAGCCTGGTTGCGGATTTTGGTCTCGACGATCTGTTTCCAAAGGCCCTTCTTCAGCGGTTCGGATGCAGCGATCTGCATCCGATAATGTTCACCTTGCGTTCTGTTTGAATCCAAATTCATCAACAAGGCGTTCGGCATTCGGTTCTCTCCGCACAGGATAACTGCCACGTTGTTGTCCGACAGCGCATTCAAGAGCGGCAGCGTGATGGAGGTCTGCTGGTCCTCCAGCACCACGAAGCCGATATCCTCGATCGGGATGCTTTTCCGTTGGTCGGGGGCCTCGCGCGTGTGGATGATCATCTGGCCGTTGCGCAGGCTCAAACAGTAGGGTGTCGAAAAAAACAAGGTTCGTTTCAGCATGGCCGGTCATCTTTGAATTTTATCTCGCCCGTTACGGTCAGTTCGAAATCATAACCTTCCACCAACATGTTAAAATTGGAAACGCTGAGGCGCAATTTCGGTGATGGATTGGATTGGCAGAATTGAGAGGTCCCAGCTCCATATAAGGAGGTAAGTGTTTTCTGATCTCGGGCCTCCTGATGAAAGAGGAACTGTACCCGTCCTTCTGCAGCCATTGCTGTTACCTTGTAGAGTCGTTTTACCAACTCCTTGCGGGTACATTCATAAAGTTCTGCCGGGGTATTTTCATAAAACAGGACCATGGTCCCCGTTTTTAAGATGTATTTCAAGGGGAAACCGTTCGTGTCGGTCTGCGGTACCAGATCGGGGCGGGCTTCCCGGTCAGCGCTGGCTTTGAAATATTGGGCAGCTTCGAGGTTGCTGACGAGTTCAAAGGTGCGTTTCGTTTTGCCCTTTTTGTCCTGGCCCTCATAGATGACCGTGCAATAGTTCCCCTCATTTACGACATGATAATCCCGCTTGTACTCTTTTGCAGATAGGTCGCGCTGTTTTTTTAGCGCGATCGGATGTTTGACACTCGGTGTGAAGATCCGCACCTTGCGGATGGGAATGCCCTTTTCCCGGTTCATCCAGATCGTGTATTCATCGGGATTCATCGCCGTCTTGAATCCGACCTTGTCGATTGCCTCCCGTACGCGATCCCGGACTGCATCGTCGATAATCTTGTCGATGTCCGTCGGCTGTAACTGCGCGAGCGATTTGCGGATGACATAGCGGATCTCTCCATCCTGCTTAATAGCGCCGTAGAAGGTATCCTGATGCAACCGGCAGCGAGCCGTGTCTCCTTGCTGGTAGATTGGTTCCCCGTCGGCATTCAACTTTATCCGGCCGCGAACCCGTAACTTCCTGCGCGTCTGTTTGGTCATGTTGTCGGGCGTGTGGTGGGCAACGAGCAGTTCGTCGGCCGCCGCCTTGACATCTTCGGTAAAGGTCGGCCAGGGTTTCTCGAAGCGGGGTTTGCCGCTTTCGCCGTAGCCGTATCGCTCCTCGTCGGCGACATATTGCGCCCAGCGGTCGTACTCCCGGCGGCCGATACAGGCGATCGTGATGGCGTCGATGCAGTGGTGGACGTGGTTCGTGCGCTCCTTGCGGGCATACTCCTCCTGCAGTCCCCACATCTTGCGGAACGCGGCGGTCGTGGAACCTTTGACCGTATAGATTCGGTCAAAAACCGTCTTCAGATAGAGCCGTGCATATTTGCCGATGATGCCGATGTCGACTCCCTGCCGATTGCTGAATCCTTCGGGAATCTCGGCCATGGTGAAGCGTTCGTATTTCCCGCGCCAGTAGTCGAGTTGCATCTGCAAATAGTGACGGCGCTGAATGGCGTCGTCCTTTTCGGATTTAATCGCTGCGCTTTTGCTCCTGCGAACCTGGGCTTCAATCTGCTTTTGCAGACTCTCCATTTTTTCCCGCCAACCAAACGATTCGATCCGCTCCATGATCTCGACATGGTTGGACAACTCGGCCGGCAGTTTCGCCCGTTTTGTCTCCCGGTTGAACCGGTTTTCGCAGAGCGTCTTGTTCATCTGCGAGTCATCGCCGCCGCGAGCCTGCGGGAGCGTGTGCTCGATGTCGAAATCCGGAGCCGACCCGACGAAGTCCGAAATGCGGATTTGCCGCCCGGTATAGGGACAGACGTGCTGCTGTTCTTCCCACAGCCGGTATTTCAGCACTTCGTCGTCCGAGGGTTTTATCTCGCGGCCGGTTTCGGCGGCATACTGGCTGTGGATCTCTTCGGCATATTTCCGATTCTCAACCTCCCGTTCCCGCTGATACTGCTCGATGGCCTTCCGCCTGTTCGCATCATTGAGTCCGCGGGCGAATTCAATCCGGATCTTCGTGTCTCGGTCGATCCTGCCTTCGCGTAACAGCGTGTTTATCAGGTTGCGCAATCGGAACAGGGCCCGCATGGCCATCGGGTTGCGAATGGTCGCAGTACGTGGAGAGCCGAGTTGCAGAATGCCATTTGCCTTGGGTTGCGCATCCGGATAGGTCTCGATTTTCGAGGGATGATAAAGACGCATCAGACGAGAGGCATCCAATCCATGATCGCTGAAATAGTCGGCAATGCGGTGCTCCTTTGAATCGAACTTGTTATACGGATTTCGCTTGTAGTCAAGCAGCAGCGAGACGATGTCCTGTTCGATTTCATGCCGACGGCTTTCGTCGGCATAGACCTCCTTCGGAAGTGCCGCCCGCAGGTTGGCCAGGAATACCGCCTCGTCGTACCGATAGCCACAGCGCAGATAGACCAGAATCTTGCCGATGGCATTTAGGCTCAACGCCGCGTAATCCTGCGGGAGTTTGATGGCTGCAAACGCTTTGGCTTGTTCATCCGTGAGTTGCAATTTTTCGCAGGCCCAGCTACGCAGCCGACCTTCGTCGTTGAACGAAAAGAGGGCGTGCCATACGTCATTCAACATCTGGTCCTCGTTTTTTCCTGCTCCAAGCAGGTAAAGGCTGCGAATCTCCGTAATCCAGTCGTCTCCGAAGATCGCTTGCAGCGATGCCGTGACGGGGCATCCCGATACGGTGGCCGTGCGGGCGAAATTGAAACGATAAGGAGCTTCTGTACGCTCCTCTTTGCAGGCATATTTCCCTTTGCCGGCGATTCTGCGGGCGATCTCTTCGAAATCGAAATAAGGCTTGCTTTTCCGGAAGAAGAGCGAACGAATCGTCTCGAACTCTTCCTGTGTCAAAGGTCGTGGAGCATTGTCGCCCGGTCCTGTAATCCGGATGTTGTTGACGAACGACAGCATCCGGAACTCCTCAAAACGGGGATGCGAAACGGGGCACCGACTCTTCGTCGGCTCGAAGGTGCATCGGCCGACTGACCCCTTCTGCGATTTGAGGTCGCGCTGGAAAAAGATTGCCCGATGCAGCGCCTTACGCCATTCGTCGGGCAATTGCTGCCGGTCGCAGATGGCATTGAACTCGGCCAGGTAGTGTTCGTTGCGCGAGGTGTATTTGTCGCGGATTCGTTCCTTGTGTTGGTACAGTCCGTAGAAATATTCTCCGAGGTACCGACACCCTGCCGCTGCTATTTCAGCCGACAGATTTTTGATACACTCCTTGACCGTGCCGTCTTCTTTCTCATTTCCTGCTTCCTTGCGATTGCTGAGGAATCCGCGTCGCTGTGCCAAATGATAAAGCGCCCGGCCAAGCAGCCAGCGCTGTGTGCGATTCCCGAGATCGAGCCGCTCGGACAGGGCTACATAACGATCGTGGTAAGGATTTCGATCCCCATTGTCGTCGGTTCGCTGCCAACGGAGGAATTCATTGTCCTGCGGGTAACGTTTCTCTTTTTGCCAGGCGGTCAACAGCTCCTCGGGCAACGGCGGGCAAAGGTCGTAACGGATGAGTATTTTGAGCAGTTCGATTTTTCGCAGACGCCGCCGGAAATAGTGGCGGCGCAGTGCCCGGGCGCTCGTCCGATCCTGAACGGCAGGTTTTTCATTGTTTTTGTCGCGGGCAACTCCCTCCTGGAAAATGTCTACACCTTTGTCAATCAGCGTATATTCGTTCTCCGATTCATCGACAAGGGCCCATCCCAGTGAGTTGGTGCCAAGGTCCAAACCCAATACTTTTGCCATATGAAGAAAGTGTTTTCTGTAAAATTAAATAAAAAATTGCAGAAATTCATCTTTTTTTACTATATTTGTGGTGTAAGAATTCTACATCTTATCACAATAAGGCTATATGCCGAAGGTTTTCAACCTATTGTCTCCGCGTACTCCGTGGAGACTTTTTTATATTTCGTGAATAATTTAAAAACCGTCGGTTGCTATTGCGGAGTGTGCCGGCGCTGTGGCTTTTTGCCTTCGGGAGTTCATGGTGCCGAAAACAGAAGGTCGCATGTCGGACCGTCCGCCACTCGCCGTGCGACGCACCGACATGAAGCATCTCCAATTGCAGCGTTCATCAAGGGCATATCGTTGGAATATGCAGGAATACTTTATATCGAGACTCTGAAACCGGGAAAACACGCGAATAGAAATTCAGCGACGCCTTCTGTTTCCGGGCGCATTCGTGCACGAGGCTCTGCCGCGGGCGGACGATGACGAACCGGATAAAAAGCGCACCCCGAAAATCCGGAAAGGGATTTCGGGGTGCGCTTCATTCGGGCGGGCGGCTGTCCGGCGCGTTATCGGGCGGGATGTTCCGGGCGTTTGCTGAAAATGGCCTTGATCCGGTCCATGTCGAACTTGGCCGAACGGTCGTAGCAATAGATGCCGTTCTGTTCCTGTTCCACGTCCGTGAGCTGGGTGTAGCAATAGCCCCACACCTGTCCGGAGAGCGAGAGCAGCGCGTCTACCTGGCCTTCGAGCCGCGTGTAGAACTCTTCGAGCGTACGGGGCGCCTGTCCGTAACCCCACGATTCGGTCTGGGAATCCGTGGCCTGCTTCTCCTGGTCCTTCACCCATTTGATGCCGCCGAATTCATCGACCAGGTAGGGGCACGAGCCATCGTACTGCGGCCAGGCGTAGTTTGCGGTCGCCTTCACCTCGTTGAATCCGATGTTGCGCGTCTGGTCGCGGGTCGTCCGCAGGCGGGGATGGAAGAACGTGCCGTCGCTGAAGATTTTCTCTTTCAGTTTGGCCGGGTTCTGCTCGTAATTGTGGACGGCCCAGATGTCGGTCCTGACGACGGCGCCGCCGCTGACGGTGTTGACGGGGCGCGTCGGGTCGAGGCGCCCCGTCAGGTCGTAGACGTCGGAGGCGAAGCGCGGGAACTGCGTGTTGTCGGGCCACCACTCCTCGTTCATCGGCGTCCACGTCAGCAGCGAGGGGTGGTTCCGGTCGCGGACCACGCATTCGGCCCACTCGGAGAGGAAGTTGCGGGCCGTTTCCACGTCGTTGGCATCCATTCCCCAGCTGGGGCTTTCGCCCCAGGTGATGTAGCCGAGTCTGTCGGCCCAGTAATAGTAGCGTTCCTCGAAAACCTTCTGATGCAGGCGTGCGCCGTTGAACCCGGCGGCCAGTCCCAGCTCGATGTCGCGGCGCAGGGCGTCGTCCGACGGGGCGGTCCAGATACCGTCGGGGTAGAAACCCTGGTCGAGCACCAGCCGCTGGTAATAGGGTTCGTTGTTGAGGTAGATTTTGTTGCCTTCGATGTGGACCTTGCGCATCCCGACATAGGATTTCACGGCGTCGAGCACCTGGCCGTCGGGGGCGACCACCTCGTAGGTCAGGTCGTAGAGGAACGGGTCTTCGGGACTCCAGAGCCGGGCCTTTTTGACCGGGATGACGACGACGCTGCTGTTCGACGCCCGGACCTGCCGCGTGCCGACGACCTTGCCGCCGTCCCGAAGGGTCACCCGGAGCGTGTTCGGGCTTTCCCGGAAGAACTGCGGGGCGACGATCAGCTGCTGCTGGTCGATGTCGGTCGTCATTTGGACGCGTGCGAGGGCTTCGGGAGCCACGGCCTCCATCCACACCGTCTGCCAGATGCCTGTCGTGCGGGTGTAGTCGCAACTGTGCGAGGCGTATTGCAGCGACTGTTTGCCGGCAGTCTGTTTGCCGCTGCGCAGGTCGCTCGTGGCGAAGACGACCAGACTGTGGCTGCCGCCCGGCTTCACGAATGCGGTGATGTCGTAGGAGAACGACGTGCTGCCCCCGAAGTGGCGGCCGACGAAGCGGCCGTCGACATACACCTCGGAGGTGTAGTACACGGCTCCGAAGTTGAGCATCACGTTGCGTCCCGACCAGTCTGCCGGAATGTCGATCGTACGCTGGTACCAGATGCGGCCGATGAAGTCCGTGTGGCCGACGCCCGAGAGCTTGCTCTCCGGGGCGAACGGCACGATGATTTTGCCGTCGAATCCCTTCGAGCCGGCGTAGCCGCGTTCCAGGCCGCTTGCGCCGAAATCGAACGTGTAGGTCCATTCGCCGTTCAGGTTGATCCAGTCCGTCCGCTCGAACTGCGGGCGGGGATATTCCGGGCGGGGGATCTGCGAAAACAGACACGCGGCCTGAAGCAGGAAAAAGAGGGTGATTGCGGTTTTCTTCATGGTTGTTTTTGGTTGGTTTGCTTGTTTTCGGGGTGGTTATTCCGGTGCGATGTCGAACCGGCCGGGCGGCTCCGTGCGCTGCGCCCCGGCGAGCGGCGGCAGCATGCCGCAAGGGAGCAGCAGCAGGATGTGCGCATGTTTCATGGCTTCGTCTATGGGTTTGCTGTGCCGAAGTTACGAAACTTTTTCGGAATACGGAGCGGGTCAGAGGTTAATTTTGCAGGGGGACAGGCTGAAGACCCGAAAAAAATAGACTATATTCGTACGATCAAAACTGCCCGACTGATAGGAAAAAGAGACTCTTGCACTGTTGGGGACCCTGCACCTTCGTCGGAGCGCAGGTCCCGTGGCCGACGCTTTTCAACGGCCGGAACCTGAAAGGCTGGAAGACGGTCGGCGGGACGGAATCGTTTTTGTGTTATATTTACGGATAAAACGAATGCGGTTATGGAACGGGAGAACGTCTTTCATATCAAAAACATGGTTTGCAACCGCTGCATTCTGGTCGTCACCCGGCTGCTCGAAAAAGCGGGGTTCACGCCCCTCGATGTCGGACTGGGAACGGCCGTCGTGCAGGAGAAGCCCGGCCGGGAGCGGCGGGAGGCGTTCCGCAAACTGCTCGAAGCCTACGGGTTCGAACTGATCGACGACAGCCGGATGCGCCTCATCGAGCAGATCCGGACGGCCGTGATCGAATTGGTGCATTACAGCGAAGATGCCTCGAAAGTCAACCTGTCGGATTACCTGCGCGAACGCTGCCACCGTGATTACAGTGCGTTGAGCAAGCTCTTTTCGGAGGTCAACGGCATCAGCATCGAGAAATACTTCCTCGCCCAGCGGATCGAGCGGGTCAAGGAACTGCTGGCCTACGGCGACCTGACCGTCAGCGAGATCGCCGACAAACTCCGTTATTCGAGCGTGGCGCACCTCAGCGCCCAGTTCCGCGCCCAGACCGGGATGTCGCCCACTGAATTCCGCCGGCTGAAAGGACGCGGCCTGAAACCGCTGGATGAAGTGTAGGTATAAATCATATCCATAATTCTGTAACACCCGGAGCGTGTCGGGACCTTACCTTTGTTCCCATGGAAAAGAGTAAGATCATCACGAATACGTTCCCGGTCGCAGGCATGAGCTGCGCTTCGTGCGCAGTCCGGGTCGATAAGGCGCTCAACGGCCTGCCGGGCGTCGAGTCTGCGCATGTGAACTACGCTTCCGCTACGGCGCGGGTGGACTACCGTCCGGGGGAGTGCTCTCCCGGGGTGCTGAAGCGGGCCGTGCAGGCGGCCGGTTACGACCTGCTGACCGACGCGGAAGGCCCGGCGGAGGACGAGGCGGCGCACGTCCGTGCGGCGCATTACCGGGCGCTCAAACGGCGGACTCTTTGGGCGGCGGGGCTTTGTCTTCCGATTGTGGCCGGAGGCATGCTGTTCATGGACGCTCCGGCCGTGAAATACGCCGTGTGGGCGCTCTCCACCCCGGTCGTTTTCGGACTGGGACGGGAGTTCTTCGTCAACGCCTGGAAACAGCTCCGCCACGGGGCGGCCAACATGGATACGCTGGTTGCCGTCAGTACCGGAATCGCCTATCTGTTCAGCCTTTTCAACCTGTTTTTCCCGGAATTCTGGCTGTCGAGGGGCATCGAGCCGCACGTCTATTTCGAGTCGGCGGCCGTCATCGTCGCCTTCATCCTGCTGGGGCGGCTGCTTGAGGAGCGGGCGAAGCGCGGCACGACGACGGCCATCGCGAAACTGATGGGCCTGCAACCGAAAACCGTCACGGTGATCACCCCTTCGGGCGAACGCTCCGTGCCCGTTGCGGAGCTTCGCGCCGGGGATCTGGTCGCCGTGCATCCCGGCGAACGCATCGCCGTGGACGGCACGGTGGCCGAAGGCGCGTCGTATGTCGACGAGAGCATGCTCAGCGGGGAACCGCTCCCCGTCTGCAAACAGGAGGGTGCGGCGGTGTTCGCCGGAACGATGAATGGCAACGGTGCGTTCCGTTTCCGGACCGACAGGGTGGGGCAGGACACGGTGCTGGCCCGGATCATCCGCATGGTGCGGGATGCGCAGGGCAGCAAGGCCCCCGTGCAGCGGACCGTCGACCGGATCGCCGGCGTTTTCGTTCCCGCCATCATCGTCCTCGCCGTGCTGACCTTCGCGGCGTGGATGCTTTTCGCGCCGGAGGAGGGCTTCACCCGCGGGCTGCTGGCGCTGGTGACCGTGCTGATCATCGCGTGCCCCTGTGCGCTGGGTCTGGCGACGCCCACGGCCCTCATGGTCGGGATCGGCAAGGGCGCCGGACAGGGCATCCTCGTCAAGGACGCTGCGAGCCTGGAGGTGGCCCGGAAGGTCGACACCGTGGTGCTGGACAAGACCGGAACGCTCACCGAAGGCCGTCCGTCGGTCGTGGACGCTGCGTGGGCCGAAGGGTCGGAGACGGCGCGGCGGATTCTGTTCAGCCTCGAAAAACGCTCGGGGCATCCGCTTTCGCAGGCCGTCGTCGAATCGCTCGGCGGGGAGCGGGACGTTCCCGTGACCGGGTTCGAAAGCATTCCCGGGCAGGGTGTCCGGGGCGTCGCGGAGGGGCGGACCTGGTATGCCGGGAACGACGCGCTGCTGTCCCGCCACGGCATCGTGCCCGACGCCCGCCTGCAACGGCTGGCCGAAGGGTGGGTGCAGGAGGCGAAGACCGTGGTTTGGTTCGCCGACGAGGAGCGGACGCACGCCGTGCTCGCCCTTGCCGATGCGCTGAAACCCTCGTCGGCCGGGGCCGTCGCCCGGCTGCACGCGCTGGGAATCACGGTCTGGATGCTGACGGGCGACAACGCCGGTTCGGCGCGTGAAACGGCCCGGAAAGCCGGGATCACCCGTTTCCGGGCGGGCGTCCTGCCGCACGAAAAGGCCGGATTCGTCCGGCAGTTGCAGTCCGAAGGCCGGACGGTGGCCATGGCCGGCGACGGGATCAACGACAGCGCGGCTCTCGCGCAGGCCGATTTGAGCGTCGCCATGGGGCAGGGGAGCGACATTGCGATGGATACCGCGATGGTGACGATCCTCTCGTCGGACCTCCGGAAAATCCCGGAGATGATCCGGCTGTCGCAGCTCACCGTGCGGACGATTCGCCAGAACCTCTTCTGGGCCTTCATTTACAACCTCGTCGCCATTCCCGTAGCGGCCGGGGCGCTCTATCCCCTCTGGGGGTTTCTGCTCGACCCGATGATCGGCGGGGCGGCCATGGCCTTGAGCAGCGTGAGCGTCGTGGCCAACAGCTTGCGGCTGAAACGCCGGCGGATCGGCGATGAGTGTGAACATGACGAACCGGTTGAAACCGAAGAAAAGATGAAAAAGGAATTTATCGTGGACGGCATGACGTGCAATCATTGCCGGATGCATGTGGAACATGCGCTGAACGCCCTCGACGGCGTGAAGGCGGTCGTGACGCTGGACCCTCCGGTGGCCGCCGTGGAGTACTCCGGGCCGGAAGTCGGCCTCGGGGAGTTGCAGAAGGCCGTTACGGAGCGGGCCGGGGAGTATACCCTGCGGGCGCGGTGACGACGGACGCCCCTGCGCAGGCGGGGCGTTTTTTTCGTGCCGCGCCGCATCTTTCCGGCGAATGTCCGGCGGAAAATGCGTTTTAGCATTAACTTTGCTGTCGGATCGTGTAAAGTATGCTGATGGAGACTCTTTCCCGTTGGATCGGCGGCGTGAACGACGTGCTGTGGACCTATGTGCTGGTCGCGGCGCTCTTGGGGTGTGCCGTGTGGTTCACCCTGCGCACGCGGGGCGTGCAGTTCCGCCTGCTGGGCGAGATGATGCGCGTGCTGGGCGAGTCGGCCGGAAGCGGTCCGGAGGGCGAGCGGCACGTCTCGTCGTTCCAGGCTTTCGCCGTGTCGCTGGCCAGCCGCGTCGGCACGGGGAATCTCGCGGGCGTCGCCACGGCCATCGTCGTCGGGGGACCCGGCGCGGTCTTCTGGATGTGGGTCATCGCCCTTGTGGGCGCCGCGAGCGCTTTCGTCGAGTCGACCCTCGCGCAGCTTTACAAACGCCGCGGCAGGGACTCTTTCATCGGCGGCCCGGCCTACTACATGGAACGCGGTCTCGGGCGGAGGTGGATGGGCGTGCTGTTCGCCGTGCTGATCTCCGTGACCTTCGGATTCGCCTTCAACTCGGTGCAGAGCAACACGATCTGCGCCGCGTGGGAGGGAGCTTTCGGCGCCGATCGTGTGTGGGCGGGCGTCGTGCTCACGGCGCTGACGCTGCTCATCATCTTCGGCGGCATACGGCGCATTGCGCGTGTCAGCGGCGTGATCGTCCCGATTATGGCGCTGGGGTACATCGTGCTGGCGCTGGGCGTCGTGCTGTTCAACCTCGGGCGGCTGCCCGAAGTGCTGGAACTGATCGTCGCTGACGCTTTCGGCTGGGAGCAGACGCTGGGAGGCGCGGTCGGCGCGGCGTTGATGCAGGGCATCAAGCGGGGACTTTTCAGCAACGAGGCCGGTATGGGTTCGGCCCCGAACGTCGCCGCCACGGCCCATGTTTCGCATCCCGTGAAGCAGGGACTTATCCAGACCCTCGGGGTCTTCACCGATACGCTCGTCATCTGCACCTGCACGGCCTTCATCATCCTGTTCGGGGGCGTTCCCGACGCTTCGCTCAACGGCATTCAGCTGACGCAGGCGGCTCTGGAGAGCGAGATCGGTCCTGCGGGCGGGGGGGGGTCGTCGCCGTGGCGATCTTCCTGTTCGCCTTTTCGTCGATCATCGGCAATTATTACTACGGCGAAGCCAACATCCGCTTCATCACTCCGCGGCCGTGGGCGCTGACGCTCTACCGGCTGCTGGTCGGCGCGATGGTGCTCTTCGGATCCGTGGCGACGCTCGATCTGGCATGGAGCCTGGCCGATGTGACGATGGCGCTGATGACGCTGTGCAATCTGGCGGCGATCGTGCTGCTGGGCCGTCAGGCCTTCCTGCTGCTGGCCGACTACACGGCCCAGAAGCGGCAGGGCATCAAAAATCCGGTCTTCACGAAAGACCGGATTCCCGAATTGAAAGACAAGGCCGAGTGCTGGTAGCGCATTACTCCACCAGCCGGCGCGTCACGCTCCACCGCTGCATCAGCCGCACCACCGCCCAGCTCACGGCGAAGGCCCCGCAGGCGATCAGCGCGATGCGCGCCAGCGCGGGAAGTCCCGGAATCCGCTGCACGAGGTCGTAGCCGGCCTGAACGAAGATGAAGTGGCAGAGGTAGATGCCGAACGTCGCGCCCGCCAGCCGCGAGAGCCATGCGCGGGGCCGTGCGGCGGCCTTCTGCACGAGGATGAAGACCGGGGCGGTCATCATAAAGACGTTGATGCCGGCGAAATACCAGACGATTTCGAGGTAGGCGTAGTTGCCCGGGAAATGCTTCTGCATGGTGATGAAGCCCAGTCCCGTGATGAGGTAGCCGATGATGAAGGACGGGATGCAGATGGCCAGCGTCCTGCGCCAGCTCCACGCGGGCGGGAATTTCACGAGGTAGAAGGCCAGCACGAGATAACCGGCGAAGCCCGAGACGTAGTGGAACGTGCCGAACTCGTTCCAGTCGCAGACGCCGTAAAGCCCCGTGTTGCCGTAATTGCCCGTGTAGCCCAGCGCCGGGGCCAGCATCTTCACGTAGGGCAGCAGCAGCGTCACGCCCCAGATCGCGAGGACGCTCTGCAACTCGCGCCGCGAGGCCCGTTCGAGCCACGGGCTGATCAGCGGCATGATCAGATAAAGTCCTATCAGCATATAGAGATACCAGAGCGGCGTGGTGTCGTAGCAGAAGTTGAAGACGAAGGTCCACATCTTGTGCAGCGTCGCTTCGCCGGTGAACAGCGCGGGGTCGATCGACGGGCTGGAGGTCCCGACGTAGCGCATATACAGGTAGTAGAGCACGGGCAGCGTCAGCGACCAGAAGACCAGCGCCAGGAGGACGCGGCCGATCCGCTTGCGGTAGAAAGCCCCCGTTCCGGTCCGCACGGGCAGCAGCAGCACGCCCGACATCATCACGAACAGCGGCACGCAGGCCCGGACGAAACTGCCTGCCAACGCTCCTTGCAGGAAGGTGGCGCGGTCGCTGTCGAACACGGCGACGAAGGCGTCGCAGCTGTGGGAGAAGACCACCAGAAAGCAGGCGATCACGCGCAGGAGGTCCACCCAGCCGATGCGTTCGCGGGCCGGGACGTTCAGGTCGGGAAGTCGGTTCTTCATTGTCGCAGAAATGGATTTCCGGCGAAGGTACGAAAAAAATCCGGGACCGCCGTGCGTTTTCGCCGCGGCGTCCCGGATTTTTCGTTGTCCGCACTCCCTCCGGCGGACGTCCCCTTCGGGTCAGTTGACCACCACCGTCGGGAAGTATTCGCGCAGCAGGGCCGCGGCGCGGTCGAGCTGTTCGGGGGTGTTCTCCCGCACGTCGCGGAGTTTGTACTCCAGCCCCATCGCCTCGTACTTATGCACTCCGAGGGTGTGGTAGGGGAGCAGTTCGACCCGCTCGACCGACTTGTAGCCGCCGAGGCGTTCGCCCAGCGCACGGATGTCGGCTTCGGCGTCGCTGATGCCCGGAACCAGCACGTAGCGCAGCCAGAAGGGTTTTCCGTGGGCTTCGAGCCAGGCGGCCGTGCGGAGCGTCTGCGCGTTTTCGCGTCCGGTGAGGGCGCGGTGGCGTTCGGAATCGGCCTGCTTCACGTCCAGCAGCACCAGGTCGACCAGCCCCAGCAGCTCCTCGACGGCCGGGTTCCACACCCCGCCGTTCGAGTCGATGCAGACGTGGATGCCGGCCTCCTTCAACGACTTTACGAGCGGAACGAGTTCCGCAGCCTGGAAGGTGGGTTCCCCGCCCGAGAAGGTCACGCCGCCGCGCCGCCCGAAGAAGGGCTTCTGGTCGACGGCCATGCGCAGGATCTCCGCAGGGTCGGTCAATGTGCCCGCTCCGGCCTCGATCGTGTCGGGGTTGGCGCAGTAGAGACAGCGGAAATTGCAGCCTTGGAGGAAAACGACGAGCCGGAGTCCCGGCCCGTCGAATGTTCCCATGGATTCGTAAGAATGTACACGAAGCATGATTGTTCCTTGTTTTTGAATAAGGGGGTTCGGGCGCAAACCGGGTTCCGGTATGTAAATCCTGCGCCCGCCCCTAAAAGCGGCTTTTCAAGCCGTTACATCCTTTCGTGGAAGCTGCGGCTGATGACTTCGAGCTGGTGTTCGCGGCTCAACTTGGTGAAGTTCACGGCGTAGCCCGAGACGCGGATCGTCAACTGCGGATATTTCTCGGGGTGCTCCATGGCGTCTTCGAGCATCTCGCGGTTCAGTACGTTGACGTTCAGGTGGTGTGCGCCCTTGGTGAAATAGCCGTCGAGCATCGTCACGAGGTTCTCGATACGCTCTCCGGCCGTCGGGCCGAGCGATTTGGGCACGATCGAGAAGGTGTTCGAAATACCGTCCTGCGAGTCGCGGTAACGCATCTTGGCCACCGAGGCGAGCGAAGCGATGGCGCCGCTCTTGTCGCGGCCGTGCATCGGGTTGGCTCCCGGGGCGAAGGCCACGCCCTTGAGGCGTCCGTCGGGCGTTGCGCCGGTCTTCTTGCCGTACATCACGTTCGAGGTGATCGTCAGCAGCGACAGCGTCGGGCGGGCGTTCTTGTAGACGGGCAGCTTCTTCAGCTCCTCGCTGAAGTAGTAGACGAGGTCCACGCCCAGGTGGTCGACACGGTCGTCGTTGTTGCCGTAGCAGGGGAATTCACCCTCGATGTCGAATCCGTCGGTGAGCCCCTGCTCGTTGCG
>ERZ809296.2344-NODE-2344-length-18445-cov-18.516150_pt1 | contig 18445 bp, 10 predicted proteins | sample MGYA00520511_ERZ809296 | MGnify/ENA primary metagenome ERZ809296 (study PRJEB31576, sample SAMEA3212662) | Homo sapiens | biome: human-gut; feature: human gut; material: fecal | place: Sweden | collected 2012 ... | reverse complement strand
TAAAATCAAGGGATTCCGGTCAGGAAGCTACCGAGTAGCGACCACGATTTCGAGTGCAGCTCGTTATGACCACTTCGATAACTCTCCAAATCAGTGCATAAGAATCGTCAAATCCAACGACGATACAACACTTTGTATTATATCACATTTTACAAAGAAAAGCAAGCTTTTTTTAAAAATTGTACTTGTGCACAAATTTCATCTCAATGTTTTGGTGAAAATTATCTCATTTGTTGTATTTTCACTAGTATTGCAGAAAGGCTTGACTTTTCCGGAAAAATCCATTATAATAAAGTGAAATGTCTTTGCGTAAAAACAGTAAAATTTTCTTTTTCAGAAAGGTTTTGGAATATGAAAAACTTCTTTGCAAACTTGTCACACCCCACCAAAATCACGCTGATCACCTGCTCCAGCTTTGTGATATTGACAATGCTGATCTTGATTTTTTTGATGCTCTGTCCGATTCAGGAAAGCAGTTCCGCCAATAACGTCAATGATTCTCTGGTGGTAACTGTGGCTTCCACAGAAGAAACCCAGATCACCAGCGAAACCACAGCGTCAGCAGTTTCTACTAAATTTGAGCGAAAGACCACCGATGCCAATCGTGTCACTACAGAAACTATTACTACCGCGAAAATCTATGGCACACAGGCAGTCTATGAAGATGATGATACGTATAACAACTACGGTTCATATGATGACGATACAGACAACAGCTATCAGCCGGCAGTGACCACACGGGCATACTACAACAATAATACCAGTAACGCAACAAAACCCCGATACACCACTCCGGCAGCGACACAGCCGCCGGCTCCAAATGCTCCTGTTGTTACACAGGCACCAGTAGTTACTGCGGCACCTTCTGTTCCGGAAGAAACGATTCCGGCTCCAGATGATGGTTTCTATGATTGATTTTCTAGGAACAAAACCATATTGATGAATAAAGAAAAAACCGGACTAGGCAGCACTGCCGGTCCGGTTTTTTGCAATAGGACATGAAAAATGTCTGAACAGAGAGGAATACAGATGAAAAAGAATTCGTTAGGCTTTCGCCTGCTTCGGCTGATGACATTTTGGGTCACAGGAAATTTGACAGCCATTTTTGCCATATGGCACGCCGCTGTCGGTTGGAAAATTCTTGTCGGCATCTTGTGTGGTATCCTGTTTCTGTTCTTCCAGTTTGCTCATGTGCATACCATAGCAGGAGAAAAGAAGCTGGCTTCATTGGCACACGGCTGTGATCTGCTCCGCACCAGCACTGTCTGGTTTTGTCTGGAACTTCTCACTGCCGGTGCACTTTTTTGGGGCGTGAAATTGTTCTGGGTAATTCTGCTGATCGATCTGGGTGTGTTCTCTCTGCTCTGCTGGTTCACGGTGTTTCAGGGGCTGCTGCATATCGCTCTGCACTCCACACAGGTGAAACTGCCGTGGCATGTTGCCCTCTTTTTTCTCTGGTGGGTGCCGCCGCTGAATTTGTTTCTGGTGGGGCATGTCTATCGTACTGCCAAACGGGAATTGCAGCTGGAGTGTGCCAAAGCCGAATGTAATGTTATGCGAAAAGAATCAGAGATCTGCAAGACCAGGTATCCGATTTTGCTGGTGCACGGCATCTTTTTTCGGGACTGGCAATTTTTCAATTACTGGGGACGGATTCCGGCAGAACTGATTCGAAACGGAGCAACTATTTTTTACGGAAAACAGCAGTCAGCACAATCGATTTCCGTCAGTGCCAAGAAACTGGCAGCACAAATTCAGTCTGTTATTGCTGAAACTGGTGCGGAAAAGGTCAACGTCATTGCCCATTCCAAGGGCGGTCTGGACTGCCGCTGTGCCATGCAGGAATATGGTGCGGCAAAGTATGTGGCTTCTCTGACAACGATCAATACGCCGCATCATGGCTGTGCCTTTGTGGACGATCTATTGCAAAAGGTGCCGGCAGGTGTGGCACGATGGATCGCAGCAAAGTATAACCGGCTGTTTACAAAACTGGGAGATCAGAATCCGGATTTTCTGGCTGGTGTGCGGGAATTGACTGCCGAAAACTGTCAAAAATTTCATACAGAACATCCCCCTATTTCCGGTGTCTATTATCAGGCGGTGATGTCCAGGATGCACAGTGCATTTTCCGCCCCGTTCCCGCTGTGGCTGGGATATTTCCTGAACCGGCGAAAAGCTGGAGAGAACGACGGCCTGGTACCGGTTGTATCGGCAAAGCTGGAGTGGGCACCTTTTCTCATGGTGCCTGAAACTAAGCGGCGGGGAGTTTCCCACGGGGATATGATCGACCTGAATCGAGAAAATATTCCGGACTTTGATGTGCGGGAATGGTACAGCCAGCTGGTACAAAAGCTGAAACAAAATGGATTTTGAGGTGACTGCAATGAAAACCACGTATGATGCAAATATCTTTACCTATTGCCAGTGGCGGGATGATCTGACCATGCAACAATCGCCTTTCTGTCACGTGGACAATCTGATTTTCTGCTGCCTGTCCTATTTGAACTGGGACGGCATCGCAGAAGGTTTTACCGCAGCGGAATCGATTTCTCTGCGAGATGCAGCAAGGCTCTGGGAACACCGTCCCACCGCAGAACAGAAAGTGCGGGTAGAAACTGACCGCGACCTGCTTCGGCAGACCGCAGCCAGCCGGCGTTTCGGAGAAGTGCGTTTATTCCGTTATGCAGAACAGTTCAGCGAAACCCAGCAGCAGCAATTTTCCGCCACTGCATTTCTGCTGGACAGTGACACCGTTTATGTGGCATTCCGTGGCACAGACAACACACTGACTGGCTGGCGGGAAGATTTCAACTTGTCTTTTCTGCCCTATGTGCCGTCACAGGCAGCAGCAGCGGTGTATCTGCGGGGGATTTTGTCACTGGGATTTTCCAACGTCTATGTGGGCGGACACTCCAAAGGCGGCAATCTGGCAGTTTATGCAGCCGTCCAGATGCAGCCGGAAGACTTTCCACGGATTCGTGCAGTCTATAACAATGACGGACCAGGCTTTGTGACAGACCTGTTTGCTGAGCCGCAGTTTCAGCAATTGCAGGAACGAGTGTATACCTTTGTTCCACAAGCTTCTATAGTAGGCATGCTGCTGGAGCATGACGAGGAATATCAGGTAGTTTACAGCACACAAAAAGGTTTTTTGCAGCACGATCCATACTCGTGGTGTGTGATCCGGAACGACTGGTACTATTCCGAGGATACCACCAACACCAGTAAGCTGCTGGATTCCTCGCTGCGGCAGTGGATCCTGGGCATGAAACCGGAAGAGCGAGAAAAGCTGACCGATGCCATTTTCCACATTCTGCAAAGTGAAACCAATGCCCATACCATACAAGATCTGATCGGCGGCGGTGCAGGAACGCTCTCTGGTGTGCTCCGTGCATGGACTGACATGCAGCCAGAAACCCGCCGATTTATGCAAAAAATGCTTACAGAACTGCTGCACTCCGTAGGACAGGCGGCAGCATCTCAGCGACGGCTGGAAATGCGGGACGATTTTCATGGAAAGCATGAGGGAACATGAGTAAGCGAATCTTTTGTCATCGCCGGAAAATTGATATTCTGCTGCATGTCTGTTCGGCAGGTACGAACAGGAATCACTCTGTGCAAAGGAAATACTGCACAAAAATGTACAGGTAGCTATATCACATTATTTCGCAGCAGGCAAAGATCAAATCCGTTCAGAATTCTATCTGCATTCAGATCCCCTGCCTGCCAGTTGGCAAGTTTTGTTTCAGGAAATCCCAACAGCCATTTTTGCAGCAACACCACATCTGCCAGATTCGTTTTGCCGTCTGCATTGATGTCACCGGAAATCACAGGCGGTTCTGTAGCAGTTGCAGTAGTGGTGCTAGTTGCTGCGGCTGTTGTCGTATTTGTGGTCGCTTTGGCCGTTGTCGTTGTTGTTACAGTTGTAGTTACCTTAGTTGTTACAGTAGTGGTTTCTGTCTTTGTCTGCCATTTCTGACAACTGCTGCCGGTCGGTTCCCATTGCTGCACATTGGCACCGTTTGCAGTGGATGCATCGGCGACTTCTACATAACAGGAATCACTAGAAGCGTGTGTCAAAATGCTGTAGGATCCGTCCAGATTCTTAGTAAACCGGAACAACTGAGTGCTATCTTTATTGGACCATGCTGCAATTGCCAGATTTCCGCCGTTTTTGCTGCCCTCTGCCTTCAATGCATAATGACTATCCTGCTGTGAGCGAATCCAATAGTAATTGCCAGAGCCAAAGGCACGAAGTGTCCACTTCTGGCAATTCAACCCGTTGGACGACCACTGCTGTACATTTGTATTGTCTGTCATTTTTCCATCGGTGATATCCATTACCAGACCAGAACCAGCATTTTCAAAGGTATAGATCACATCGGTGTTCATGGAGCAGCCGGGGTCAGTTGTCGGCTCTAAAATCCAATTCTGACAGTTCGCACCGTTGACTTCCCACTGCTGCACATTGGCACCGGAGGTTTGGGAGGCATTTTCTACTTCTACCACAGAATTTCCATTTGAAATATGGGTTCGAATCTGATAGCTGCCGTCCCCGTTTTTTGTCAGCATAAACTTCTGATTGTCACCGCCGTTATAGGTGTAAATATCTATATTGGTTCCATTTGCGGCCTTTTTTTCAGCAACGTCCAGCACATATGTTCCGCCGTCCCCTACTGCAGAAACCAGATAGTAGTACCCTTCACCGGCACTGTACAATTTCCAGATGTCGTGAACTGCGATTTCATCTGATCCCCACTGCTGCACATTGGTGCCATTTTTTGCGGCAGCACCTGCTACCTGCAAATACAAGCCGGAGTTGACATTGCGAATACGGTAAGCAGAACCCTCGGCAAAAAGTTCTGCCAATGGTGCACTGGGTGATTCTGTATAGCTTGCACTTGGCACACCAGCAACTGCATATCGCAGATACATCATATGATTTCTGTCATTTTGACAGCCGCTGTAGTTCTCACAATAAACCTTTGCCTCATCTGCAGTGCGAGAAATGGTTTTGTAATTGGAAGTTGGTCGCCATGTACAGTCCTGTGCATACCCCTCGATCGTTGTTCGCTTGCAGTTCACCGATTTTGAACCTGTTTCTGCATAAGAGCCGGGATAGGTTACTGTGTTCCAGTCACAGATAACGTTTCCGCCGTCTTCATAATAACAGTTTTCTGCAAAAATCTTAGATGCTGTGTGCACAGTATATGCCATGCTGAATGTTTTCACATAGTTATTCAGCGAATGAAAATAACCGTAACGCATCAGCCCAGGGCCGCGGGTTAGAGTTTTTTCAAAGCGATTGCTGATAATGGACATGCGGGGATAATTATTATAGGTTTTATAAGAGTTTTCATCATCTGCCGGATACCCCAATATCACACCGTATTCGTGAAGTCCGAAAGAGCAGTCTGAAACTGTTGTGTAGTCAGCATCATAGCAGCATGCCAGAAACTTATCCCAGTCTGGTAGTCCGGTAGATGCTGTATTATAATCGCTATGGCCTACAAAGGTGCAGTGATCTACCCAGATGTTCTGTCCAGAGCCGAGATAGACAACAATGGAATCATTGCCGTTGGACTCCGCATCGTGCTGTAGCTCAAAGTTTTTCAGGATCAGATTGTTTCCGGTTCCGTTATTGGAAGATGTACAGAACTGTACATTATACATAGTATGTGCCGCGTAACTGCCGATGATCGTTTTGTTGCTGTGAACATAAATTCGTCCGTCCGGACAATAGTTGCGTCCGGAGGAATCCTTTTGCAGTGCGGTAACACGAATATTTGCCGTGACAACAATGGTATAAGGTATATCAGCGGTAGCATATTTCTTAAGATCGGCAAAAGTGGAAACCTCTACGATTTCGCCGAACAGACCACCAATGTCCCCTGCCTTGATGTTGCCGGTGTTGTCATCAAAGCAATATCCTGCAAAACCCTGTAATCCGTCAGCATTAAGCAGCCAGAGCTGATTGTCTGTTCCGCTGTATTTGGCTAATGTCATGCCGGAAGTTCCCTGCGTCAAGGCAAGAGAAGTATCAGAATAATTCACAATTTTATAGTATAGATCATTGCCCAGATGATCTTGTTTCACGGGAACAACATACCAATGTTGAGATTGTGCGGATTCACTGCCGTACAAAATCACATCTGTTTTGTCAGATACGTTATAATTTCGCGGCGTCAAAAGCCTTCCGGACTGTGCGTTGACTAGTTTGAAAAAAGTACCGTTCCCATCCGAACCGACACGATCGAACCGCCATGATGCAGATAAATCACTGCCCAGCGTTTGCAGAGAAAGTGCCGCTCCGTCAGAAGTTCCATTTGCTGTCAGAACTTTGGTGCTGCCCTTGCTGGCAAGATGCATTAGCTGTGCCGGATAATCTGTAGAGATTGCCGCTGCCGACAAAACTGTTCCATTCCATTGAAACAGCGGCAACAGCCAAGCCATCAGCAAAATTAACGACAGGAGCAATGCCTTTTTTACGCGAATCCATTGTTTCATACATTTATACCTCCTTGAAATCGATGCACATCTCAAAAGAGTACATCGTCAATGCGGATGATTCTGTCAACAATATTATACTATATTTTGTGAAATATGTCAACACAAAAATCTGTAAGCAGATTGCGTGCAAAGCAGTTTTTCTCACAAAACACGAGAAGTTTGACCTTGACTACTACAAGAACGAAACAACACCCTCCCCTCTCCAACTTCCAAAAATTGAACGAAATATCAAAAAATCCTCCTTTTTTCTTGACAAAGAATACTCGATTGTGTTATAATAGGAATATCAAGGATATGTAATATATCCGAAAACAAAGGAGGCATATTATGAAGAAACAATGGGAACGGCTGGCTGCCCTTTCGTCGGCATTAGTCATGGCGGCGGGAACGCTGCTGTACGTACCGACCGATACCCTGCAAAATATCTCGTGGGGAATCACGGTGAGTGCGGAGGACGCAGGTGCAGGGACAGAATCGGGATCGCAGACATGGCACTATGGCGACCTGACCTGGACACTGAGTGCCGACGGCACAACAATGACCGTCAGCGGCAAAGGGGAGATGACGGATAGTCCTGCACGCAACAATAGCAACATAAAAAAAGTTGTGATTGAAGATGGCGTCACAAGCATCGGAGATTCTGCGTTTTCGTGGTGCAGTAGCTTGACAAGCATCACGATTCCAGGTAGTGTCACAAGCATCGGAAATAGTGTGTTTCGGGAATGCAGCAGCTTGACAGACATCACGATTCCAGGTAGTGTCACAAGCATCGGAAGTGATGCGTTTTCTTGGTGCAGCAGCTTAACAGACATCACGATTCCAAGTAGTGTCACAAGCATCGGAAGTGGTGCGTTTTTGGGTTGCACCAACTTGACCAGCATCACGATTCCAAGTAGTGTCACAAGCATTGGAGCTGGTGTGTTTAATCATTGTTCTTCTTTGAAAGAGGTGCTTCTTGAAAACGGCTCTAAGCTGACAAGCGAAAGCCTCGGCGTAGATGCAAGCATAATCAAAACCTACTGGAACGAAGGCAGCCTGACCTGGACACTCACCGCCGACGGCACAATGACCATCAGCGGCTCAGGGGCGATGAAGGGTTATAGTTGGTACTCTGGTAGCCCTGCAACCCAAAAGAAAGACAACGTAAAAAAAGTTGTGATTCAAGAGGGCATTACAAGCATCGGAAATTCTGCGTTTTACAATTGCAGCAATTTAAAAAGCATTGAAATTCCAGAAGGTGTCACAAGCATCGGAGCTTTTGCGTTTTACAATTGTGGCGGCTTAACCAGTATCGAAATTCCAGAAACTGTCAAAAACATCGGAAATGGTGCGTTTGCCGGGTGTGGCGGCTTAACTAGCCTCGAAATTCCGAGTGGTGTCACAAGCATTGGAGATAATACGTTTTCCGGTTGCAGCAGCTTGACAGACATCACGATTCCAGATAGTGTCACAAGCATCGGAAATTCTGCGTTTTCCGGTTGCAGCAGTTTAACAGACATCACGATTCCGGAGAGTGTCACAAACATTGAAGATTCTGCGTTTGAGTATTGCAGCAGCTTGACAGGTATCACAATTCCAGAGAGTGTTACAAGTATCGAAAGGTATGCGTTTCGGAATTGCACCGGCTTAAAAAGCATTACCATTCCAAAGAGTGTTGAAAGCGTAGGAGATGAAGCATTTTCCGGCTGTACTGCTCTGACTGAGGTGCTTCTTGAAGGCGGCTCTACGCTGACAAGCGAAAGTTTCGGTGAAGTTGCAGACAAAGTTGTAACCCGCTGGAACGAAGACAGCCTGATCTGGACACTCGTCGCCGACGGCACAATGACCATCAGCGGCACGGGGACGATGAAGAATTACTCTAATGATAGCCCTGCAACCCAGAAGAAAGACAACATAAAAAAAGTTGTAATTGAAGATGGCGTTACAAGCATCGGAGATAATGCGTTTTACGATTGCACTGGCTTAACCAGCATCGAAATTCCGAGTAGTGTCACAAGCATCGGAGATTGTGCGTTTTATAATTGTACCGGTTTAACCAGCATCACGATTCCGAATCGTGTCACAAGCATCGGAGATTCTGCGTTTAGGAATTGCACCGGCTTAACCAGCGTCACGATTCCAGATAGTGTCACAAGCATCGGAGATTGTGCGTTTTCTGGCACACTTTGGTTAACAAACAAACAGCATGAAGATTCACTTGTGATCGTAAATGGGATCTTGATCGACGGCACAGCTTGTTCGGGAGAAGTAACGATTCCGAACGATGTCACAAGCATCGGAGAGGGTGCGTTTCAGAATTGCACCGGCTTAACCAGTATCACGATTCCAGGTAGTGTCACAAGCATCGGAGAGGGTGCGTTTCGGAATTGCATCGGCTTAACCAGCATCAGCATTCCAAAGAGTGTTACAAGCATCGGAAATTTTGCGTTTTACAATTGCACTGACTTGACCAGCATCAATATTCCAGGTAGTGTCACAAGCATCGGAGATTATGCGTTTGACAGTTGCAGCAGCCTGACAAGCATCACCATTCCAAAGAGTGTCACAAGCATCGGAAATTTTGCGTTTTATGGCTGCGGCAAGCTGACCGTATACCTTGAAAACGGCTCTACGCTGACAAGCGGACAACTCGGCGTAGATGCAAGCAAAATCAGAACCTACTGGAACGAAGGCAACCTGACCTGGACACTCACCGCCGACGGCACAATGACCATCAGCGGCACGGGGACGATGAAGGATTATTATAATGAAAATAGCCCTGCAACCCAGAAGAAAGACAACGTAAAAAAAGTTGTAATTGAAGAGGACGTTACAAGCATCGGAATGTATGCGTTTTCCGGTTGCATCAGCTTGACAGACATCACGATTCCAGGTAGCGTCACAAGTATCGGAGATTCTGCGTTTCAAAATACCACCTGGTTGAAAAACAAACAAAATGAAAGCCCTCTTGTGATCGTAAATGGGATTTTGATCGATGGAAGAACTTGTTCGGGAGAAGTAACGATTCCGAACAACGTCACAAGCATCGGAAATTATGCATTTTATGAATGCACCGGCTTAACCAGTATCGAAATTCCAGAAGGTGTCAAAAGCATCGGAGCTAATGCGTTTTCCGATTGCACCGGCTTAACTAGCATCACCATTCCAAAGAGTGTCACAAGCATCGGGGATGAAGCGTTTTCTGGCACACCTTGGTTAACAAACAAACAGCAGGATAACCCGCTTGTGATCGTAAATGGGATCTTGATCGACGGCACAACTTGTTCGGGAGAAGTAACAATTCCGTACGGTGTCACAAGCATCGGAAATTTTGCGTTTTACAACTGCACTGGCTTAACTAGCATCAGCATTCCAAAGAGTGTCACAAGCATCGGAACTGATGCATTTTATGGCTGCGACGATTCGCTTGAAATTACGGTTCCCTGCGATTCTACGCTGATAAAAGACGTTTTCGGATATGCATCTGAAAAGGTAAAGTATCGTCATTCTCTCGTGAAAACCGATGCCAAGGATGCGACTTACACCGAAGCCGGAAACGTGGAATACTGGACCTGTGAGAACTGCAAAAAGTATTTCCTGTCTGACGAAACCGACGCAGAAGCTGCCAAAGAGGTAGAACTGTCGGAAATTGTGAAACCTGTTCCGGTTCAGGTTGCCACAGCGACCACGCAGATCAAGTGCGTTTACGGTCAGGACATGGACGAGATCGACCTGCAGAATTACGTGAAAAATGCTAACGCAGTGGGAGAAGTTTCCGTGAAGGTTGCAACCGGTTCCACTATGCTGGACGGCATGCAGCTGGACGGCAGCAAGCTTTCCGGCAAGCCTGCAAAGGCGTACACGGACGGCAAGGACGTGACCTTTACATTTACCGCGAAAAACGGCAATACCGCAGACCTGACCTTAAATTTCTTGGTGGCAAAGGCTGACCCGACAGTGAAAGTGACCGTAGACGGCGACACCCACACCGAGGGCGACCTTGTGGAAAAGCTGGGGCTGAGCATCAGCAAGGACAGCACCAAGGGTGCGGCAAAGATTGTCAGTGAACTCAAAGCACTGGCTGCCGGTAAAAATACCCTGGCATGGGAGTTCACCCCGGAGGACAGCGAGAACTATAATGTTGTGACCGGCACGGTTGTGGTAAATGCACAGACCACTACCACTACAAACGAAACGACTTCCACAACAAAGGAAACAACTGCCACTACCAAGGCAACAACTGCCACCAGCGGAACGACTTCTGCGACCAAGGCAACAACTGCCACCAGCGGAACGACTTCTGCGACCAAGGCAACGACTGCCACCAGCGGAACGACTTCTGCGACCAAGGCAACGACTGTTACCAGCGGAACAACCGCGACAACTAAGGCAACTGCTACCACAAACGAAACGACGGCAACAATTGAAGAAACTACTACCACAAACGAAACAACCGCAACAACCGAAGAAACTACTACAAACGAAACGACTGTAACAACTGAAGAAACTACTATCACAAACGAAACGACTGTAACAACCGAGGCAAGCACTGTTACCACAAACGAAACAACTGCAACAACTGAGGGAACTACTACTACAAACGGAACAACTACAACAACCGAAGAAACTACTACCACAAGCGAAACAAGTGCAACAACTGGGGAAACTACTACAAACGAAACAACTGTAGCAACCAAGGCAAGCACTGTTACCACAAATGAAACAATTGCCACTACCGAAGAAACTACTACCACAAATGGAACAGCTGCTACAAGTGGAACGACTTCTGCCACAAAGGCAACGACTGCTACCAGCGGAACGACTTCCGCAATTCAAACAACCACAACGACAAAGGAAAGCACTACCGCAAGTGAAACAACTATGACCACCAGTGTTTCCAACACAGAATCCACTGCCGCAACATCGGCAACCACGATCACAACAGCAACTACCACAAGCGTAACCAACATTGCAGACGAAGATCTTTGCAGCTGGGCACTCAACGATTATCTGAAAAAAACGGGAGTGATTGCCGTAAATGCAGAAATCACTGCACGTTCAGAGGAAGCTTGCGAGATTACGCTGACCGACGAAAACGGCAATGTGCTGGACATTTACACCGTTGACCCGAAAACCGGCACCGGTACAGATTCTTCCAACGCAGAAGTCAACCTGCCTCAGACCGGAAACAATTCCATGACAAACTGGCTCCTGTGCGTGGGTGCGGCACTGTTCATAGCATTCGGATTCGGTGCGGTGAAGGCATCTGGCATCTTCAAACGGAAAGAGGATGAGTAAGACCAAAAAGTAGTGGGCGATCCTGTGTTATAAAAATCGATACCAAGATTGCAAAGGGTTAGAAAACAGAATCGACAGACTGTAATAAGAAAGCACCGGATCGTCCTAATCGACAGGAAGATCCGGTGCTTTTTGTATATGAAAAAGTTGCTTTTTCCCTCCGCAGTGGGAGCCTCTGGATTTTTCTGTTCTTATTTTCCGCTTTCTGCAAGTTTTCGCCCGTGATCAGGGCATGAAAAAGCACCTCGTGAGAGATGCTTTGAAAATATTTTTGCTATGCCATTGTTACTTGCTCATACCTTTTCGACAGACACGATGCCCGGCATTTCGATCATAACATAGCGGTCGTCGACATCAAGTTCCAACTCGTCTTTTTTGATTCAGTGTCAAGTTCATCTTCAAATCCAGTGATGACACCAATAAAAGACTGTGCATCAGCAGTTGTGATTTTCACTTTTGTTTCAAAATCGAGATATTGTTCGTCATTTGTATTAATCATAATTTTAATCTGTTCAATCGGGATACCTATCTGGCGCAGTGAAAGAATTTTTTGCACTGTGACAAGCTGTGAGGACAGATAATATCTGTATCCGCTTTTAGAATCCGTATAAGCAGGCTTCAAAAGTCCTTCTTTATCATAGAACCTCAGAGCTGCAATTGTGGTTTTTGTTAATTTGGAAAATGTTCCTATACTATACATTGAATTTCCTTTCGATAATATCTAAGCAGTATTTCACAAATACCACCTGATGATTCTACATATTATATGCCCTGAATTTCTTGACATACTTTGTAATTTTCTTATCCAATTTTGCAAGTATAGCGGAAGTAGTACTCTCGATCCATAAGCCAAAGCGGAAACCCAATGGGATCACCAAAGCTGACCGGGAAGCTCGCAAATCCGATGATCTGAGGAAGATGCCACAATAATGCAATACGAAAGTATATGGGCAAGAATAAAGGAGGAATTGTTTTATAACAGAGGCAGCTGCTTAACTTCAAAACCCTTGCGTTTAATGTGTCAAGTGTTATTGACAATTTCATTTTTTGATTTTCAAATTAATCTGCTCCTTTCAGAACAGCCGTATTTATCAAGATGCAAATGGATAAATACGGCTGTTATTTTTGTTTTATCAATCGGTTGCCTTAAAAACGGCTCTTACAAAATTATACATATGTGCACGGATACAATTGCCTCCATGATAACCGCCTTTCACATAATGCCAGATGTGAGGTACGCCGTTGTTGTTAAGGATATCATTATATCTGGACGGTGTAGAATAGACCACTGTATCGTTTGAACCAGCTGTCAGGAGCAGCAAATATGGTGATTCATCGGTATATTGAAAGTCTGATTTTGCAATCAGTCCCGGAGAAACCCCTGGTGCAGGACAAACTGCACCCACATAACCGAACAGGTCGGGACGCTTCATTGAGATATAAAGTGATTCTCTTCCTCCCATAGAAAATCCCATAATGGCTGTGTTATCTTTTCCTGTTTTAACAGAATAATGCGACTCGATGTACGGCATTAAATCGTTAGTCAACTCGTTAATAAAGTTGTCATAGGCTGTATTGTTTGCCTCGTTCATGCCACTGCATGAATCCTGTGTTTCGCTTGCATAAATATACGGAAACACAACAATCATATCCTTTGCTTCTCCCGAAGCAATGGCGTTACCGATAATCTGACGCAGACGCATACTTTTATCAGTTTCATCAATCAGTGTATCCTCTGTCTGCCAGTAACCATGCATTGCATATAAAACAGGATATTGCTTACTCTCAGAGTAATTTGCCGGAAGCAGTATATTGAAACAGCGTGTCCTTTTACAGGTTGTCGAATAATAGCTTACTTTTTGGATTGTTCCATATGTTACGCCTGATTTTTCTTCCCGTTCCTCCGCCGGTTCTGTTTCCAGAATATTGGCACTTACCAGTGCAGTATATTCTTTCATAGAAACGGTAGATTTTATTGGTTGTCCTGCTTTTCTGCAATTGGAAATTCCGTGATTTTTGCAAAAAGAAAGTCCTGAATCAGTTTGAGATCTGTAACGTCGACGGTTCCACTTTGATCCACATCTGCGGCGATCTCATATCTTTTGCTGTCAAAACCGTATGATACTCCATGTTTTGCAAGACATAAATCAATTGCATTAATGACATTATCAGAATTTAAATCTCCTAATATAATGTCTTTTGACACACCTGCACCAAGTATTCCGATGCCATCTGCTGCACCAATGGCTTCATCTATATAAAAATTATTGGTGGTGTTTGCAGTTTCTACATAGAGCTGCATATTCGATGCCCCCGCCGGTATCTGATAATTTGTGTTTGCAAGCTGAATCCATTCACCCTTGATACCTGTTCCTTCTGCAATTGTGTTATATTGTGTATCACCGTTTGCGTCGATGTACTGAAGCTTCAGATAAAATTTATCCGTCGCCGTACCGTCAAAATATGTCACATTGACACTGAAGCTGTATTCATTTCCCGGTAGAAAGACTCTGGGATTCAGTGCCTTGTATGCACCATTCCATGCAGCGGTTCGATTCTGTATAAGCAGTGCCTCACTTCCTACATAGGCGGTTCTGCCGCTTGTCTGAATGCTTGCGGAGCCTCTTGCCTGCCATGAACAGATATCTCCCTCAAAGCCGTCGGCAAAATACCAACCGTATTCATTCAGTTTTATCACAGTCGATGCATTCCAGTCGGCACGCTCATAGTCAAAGTAATCAATATCCGCATAACCGCCTGTCGTTTTTGTTGCATAGCTGTAAATGCCGCTGCGGTAACCAGTAAACAGGGTCAGACTGTATACCATACTCAACTCCTCGCCGATTTTTTTCCAGTCTGCACCATTATAGGAATAATAGAAATTCGCTTTATCAATATTATAGGAACTGTTTCCGGTAGAATCCACCGTATTGAACAGAAAATCAACTTTGAGATAAATCTCATTTCCGCTGAGATTCGTCTGCTCTATGATGTTGTTATAGCTATCACCGACAGTGGCACTGTCGGAATAACCGCCATTATTTGCCATATAGATTTTCTTTGTTCCGTCATCTGATACATAAACGCCTACATTGCCATATTTAAACTGAAAAGCTGAAAGGCCTGCGTAATCACCTGCTTTCATTCCAGAAGTATCCAGCTTTATCACGCTGCTACAGGAAGGCCCTTCCGCACGCTGTGTTAAAGTGTTTTTTGCATCCAACAGATTGGTTGCAAGGGTATTGTTTTTTAATCTGAGATAGCCAGGGCGTTCTGTCACCGACCATGCAGTATTATCAGGATTGTGATTCCACTGCCATTCGAGATCAAGCTTGTTGGAGCTGTATGTGAAATCGTCGTCTTTTGTAAGTTGAGTGCCGGCATAATCACTATCAATTTCAAGTGTCAGGGGTACTTCGCCGTTTACGCCCATCATCGGCCAGTTATTTTCCCATGTCACTGGAACAAGCACAGGGATTCGTCCTACACTGCCGTGATCCTGAAACAGAAGTCCGTACCACTTTCCATCAGGCGTATCTACAATACCGCCCTGTGCAACACCGCTGCCATAAGTGCCAAGTCCGGAATTCAGAATCGTTTTTCCCTCATATGTGCCAAGCAGTTCCTTACTTCGATAACAAAGCTCTATACGTTTGCTGTTTGAAGGCCATGCAATAACAAAAATGTAATAATATCCGTTTATTTTCTGGATATGCCAGCCCTCTCCGGCAAGATTGTCCAGTCCTGTGGAAAACAATGTCTGTTCCACACCGTCTTTCTTAAAGCCTGTCATATCTGAATTGAATTCCTTGATTTTTGCTGTACCACCTGCACCGTATACCAGATAATTCCGTCCGTCATCATCAAACAGAATGGAAGCATCATGATACATTCCGTTTATCTCGCTGCGTGTCCACGTTCCGTTTTCAATGTCCGAAGTCTTGTATATATAGGATTTTCCAGTGCCATAACTTCCAAAAAATACATAGAAGTTACCGTCATGGTATCTAAGACTTGCCGCCCACTGTCCATGCGAATAATCATTTTCACCATTTTTGAGAGTCTGCTTATCACCATCAGCGTAAGTGTCATAGACGTAATTGCATATCTCCCATGAAACCAAATCTTTTGATTTCATGATCGGGGCACCCGGACTGAAATACATTGTGGTGCTTACCATATAGTAGGTATCATCCACACGAATAATGTCCTCGTCAGGAACATCTGCCCATATAATCGGGTTCGATATGGTTGTTGTCTGTGCAGCGTCTGCTGTTGTCAGCTCAGATGATTGAAACGGTAAAGCTGATGCCAAAAGTACCACAGAAACAGTGGAAGCCAATATTCTCAGTATGAACTTACTTTTCATTTTCATTGCGATTCCTCCTCAAGATTTTTATTGTTCAAGCAGCATCCGCTTCAGCAGATGCAAATCAAATACATTTATAATATTATCTTCGCATAAATCCGCAGCTTTCCAGTCGGTAAGCTCTGCATCGGGTACAGCAAGAAGCCATTTCTGAAGCAGTATAGCATCGATAACACTCAGTGCACCATCTGCATTGACATCTCCTTCTATTTCTTTCACCGGCTCCAGAATGAACTTCTGCCCATTTCCGCCCCAATATTCCCATTGGCAGATATTCGCACCATCCTCTTTACTGATGTTATATACATCAAGACAGCTTTTATTGTTCGAAGCGGCTGTCAGAAGTGCATATGTCCCATCAGTATTTCGGCACAGTGTGTATTTTTGAGATGTATCTCCTTTGTGCTTTTGAAGTAAAATATTTGTGCCATTTGTATCAGCACTTTTTTCTACGGTAAGAGCCCTTCCGTCCAATGTAGTTATGTAAAAAGTGTCGTCATCATTTTTTGTGAATGTCCAGACAGTTCCATTGCTCTGGACAGCGTTCCCGTTTTTTTTCGAAATAAAAAGTTCACTGTTTACATTCTTTATTCTGTATCTGCCGTTTTCAATTACTGCCCCCTTTGGATTTAAAATCTCATTATTCTGCGGATAAATATTCCGGAATACCTGAAGAGATTTCAAAGAATTTCCCTCAAAATCAAACAAAGCCTGATTGTCATAAGAAGAACCCCCTGCACCTGTCACCGATGCATCATACTCTGCGGCATAATCCGTAGCCCAACCGCTACCGTATTTTTTCCACAGACTGCTTTGCTCCTCCCATGAAATGCCGTTTACTCCAAGCCATGCCGGTTCCCAGTAGAAAACGCCGATTCCCTTTTCTCCCACATTTGCTACCGCTTGGAAAACATCTGTCAGACACTGTGCCTGCCCTTCCACAGAGATGTCATACCGAAAAACAGCACTGTCTGAATCTTCGGATACTGCATTTCCGAATGTATCACCGTCTTCACTTGTGTAAGGATAAGCTGTTTCAGCAACCATAACATACTTGTTGTATGTATCAGCAATTTCTTTAAGGACAGCCGTCAGATTTTCCGTTGTTCCATGCCAGTATGGGTAATAAGAAGTTGCAAATACATCATAATCCAGATTACATTCGTCCATTACCTGTGCATACCATGCATAAGATCCGGTTGATGGATTTGCAAAATGGTGTGCAATCAGGACAGATCTGTCAAAATCACGGATTGCCTGATCTCCGCTTGCAAACAAATCACATATTTTGTACATGTCCGTTTCACCGCAAAAAAAGCAGTTGGTTTCATTCCCCACCTGAACCATGCCAATATTTCCACCGGCTTCAGAAATGGTTTCCAGTACCCATGCGGTGTATTTATAAATTTCACCCTTTAATGTTTCATGGTCATGCTGTATCCAGTATTTCGGGCGAGTCTGTTTTTCTGGATCTGCCCAGAAATCAGAATACTGAATATCAACAAGCAGTTTCATGCCATATTTGGCTGCACGTCTCCCAATTTCAGCAGCAGTGTACAAATCGCAATTTCCGCCACCGTAGCTATTTCCCCTGCTGTCATAAGGTTCATTCCAGACACGCACTCGAATATAATTGACACCATGCTCGGAAAGTGTCCGAAAAATATCCTGTTTTCTGCCATATTCATTACAGAATGTGACACCGGCATTCTCCACAGCCAATATAGAGGATATATCAACACCTCGTATCGGTTCACCACCATTTACATTCATATCAAATTGACTGAAATAAACAGTATCATTTTCAGCAGATACAAGTGGGAACTTTGTGAGATCCATCAGGAGCAGAGCTGTCACAACGGATAGTATTACACATATTTTTTAAAATTTCATATGATAATATTCCAAACTTCTCCTTTTATTAGTTATTTTATCAGGACAATATCGTTGCAATTATCAATTATGCTGTTGTCTACTATAACACGGAAAACAGATTCTGTATATCATATTTGTCATGCTTTTTGCACATTCGTCAATGTGATCTTGTATAATAGAACTTGGCACGCAAGCTACAAAGGAATGAAATGGAAAAACTGTATATTTCGTTGTGCAAAAGCACAGTTGAAAAAGCAAATCAATAATTACGACTAAAACAGCAGTATTTTGACTAAAATACTGCTGCTTTTCAACTTTTCAAGCTTCATTTGAAGCCGATTATCTGCAAAAGGGTACACTTTGAAATTGTCAATAACACTTGACACATTAACCGCAAGGATTTTGAAGTTAAGC
>ERZ809296.2340-NODE-2340-length-18461-cov-7.339129_pt1 | contig 18461 bp, 12 predicted proteins | sample MGYA00520511_ERZ809296 | MGnify/ENA primary metagenome ERZ809296 (study PRJEB31576, sample SAMEA3212662) | Homo sapiens | biome: human-gut; feature: human gut; material: fecal | place: Sweden | collected 2012 ... | reverse complement strand
GCGTCCTCATCCACCAGCCGGCGATGGAGGGCATGCAGGGGCAGGCTTCGGACATCCAGATCGTCGCCGACGAAATCGACCGTATGCGCGTGTGGCTCGAGGACACCATCTCGAAGCACTCGGGCAAGCCGGTGGAGCAGGTGCGCCGCGACATCGAGCGCGACAAGATCCTCACCGCCCCGCAGGCCGCCGAGTACGGCCTGATTGACCAGGTGCTGGAGTCTCGTAAGGCTCTGTGACGCCTTTTCGTCACTGACGAGGCCGTGGCCTTCCCGCGCTGATGTGTGTGGGGTGCCACGGCCTCGTTGCTATTTGCCTGGTCAGACGGTTGTCGCGCTGACAATTGTCGGCTACGGGTGAACTTTTCATAACAATAGGCGTGGCTACGCGGGAATATACCTCGCGTGCACTACGTTATTTGCTAGTAAGTGCGAAAGCACATCCGACCGAACGGCAAAACGTTCAACACCTTGGAGGTCTCGTGGCTCGTCTGACTGATGGCGCGGAACTGCTCAAGTGCTCTTTCTGTGGGAAGAGCCAGAAGCAGGTGCGTAAGCTCATCGGTGGCTCCGGCGCATATATCTGCGACGAGTGCATTGAGCTGTGCAACGAGATCATCGAGGAGGAACTCGGTTCACAGCAGCCCTCCTCGTCGACGACGCCGCTGCCAAAGCCGCGCGAAATCAACGAATTCTTGAACACGTGGGTGATCGGCCAGGACCGTGCCAAGCGCGCCCTGTCGGTGGCCGTGTACAACCACTACAAGCGCGTGCGCTCGCGCGAGGCCGGCAATGCCGAGGACATGCTGGGCACGAAGTCCAACATCCTCCTGCTGGGCCCCACGGGCACGGGTAAGACGCACCTGGCGCGCTGCCTCGCCCGCCTCCTCGACGTGCCCTTCGCGATCGTGGACGCGACCGCCCTGACCGAGGCTGGTTACGTGGGTGAGGACGTGGAGAACATTCTCCTGCGCCTCATCCAGGAGGCCGACGGCGACATCAAGAAGGCCGAGAAGGGCATTATCTACGTCGACGAGATCGACAAGATCGGCCGCAAGGCGGAGAACGCTTCCATTACCCGCGACGTGTCGGGCGAGGGCGTGCAGCAGGCCCTCCTGAAGATCATCGAGGGCACGGTCGCCTCCGTGCCTCCCACGGGCGGACGTAAGCACCCCCACCAGCAGTTCCTGGAGATCGACACCTCCGGCATCCTCTTCATCGCTGCCGGCGCCTTCGCAGGCATCGAGGACATCGTGAAGGGCCGCCTGGGCCGCCGCTCGACGGGCTTCGGCTCCGAGCTGAAGAGCACCTCCGAGATGGGAGACCTCTACGAGGCCGTGTCCGCCGAGGACCTGCACAAGTTCGGCATGATCCCCGAGTTCATCGGCCGCCTGCCCATCCTGACCTCCACGAAGGAGCTCACGGAGGAGGACCTCGTGCGCGTCCTCACCGAGCCGTCGAACTCGCTCGTGCGCCAGTACCAGCACCTCTTCGAGCTGGACGGTATAGACCTGGAGTTCACGCACGAGGCGCTCCTTGCCATCGCGGCGCGTGCCAACGAGCGCAAGACGGGTGCCCGCGGCCTGTCCTCGATCATGGAACAGACCCTGTCGGACCTCATGTTCGACCTGCCCAGCCGCGACGATGTCGCCCGCGTGGTCATTACTCGCGACCTCGTCGAGGGCGTCGGCCCCGCCGAGCTCTACCCGGAACGCTCCTCGGAAGGCAAGCGCAGCGCCTGAGTCCGCCCGCTACACTGAGGTCAGTTGGGACCTTAGGGGAGGAACAATGGCACAGCGTGACGAGGCCTCGGTGGCCGCTTCGGCGGATGCGGGCGTGAGCGGCATTCCCTCCGAGCTGGCGGAGGCTCGTGCAACGATCGACAACATCGACGCTGCCCTCGTCCACATCCTCGCCGAGCGTTTCCGCTGCACCCAGCGCGTCGGGCACATCAAGGCGCGCCTGGACCTCCCTCCCGCCGACCCGGATCGCGAGGCTCGCCAGGTAGAGCGCCTGCGTACTCTGGCGGCGTCCTCCGGCCTCGACCCCGATTTTGCTGAGAAGTTCCTGGGCTTCATGGTCCGCGAGGTCATCCGCCACCACGAGGACATCAAGGCCGAGTACGACGAGGGCTCGTGCCTCTAAAACGCACGCTGGGGGAGTGCCAAGCCCCGGCCTCGTCAGTTGTGCGCCCGACCGATGCGGCGTTGATCCCGCTGAGCGAGCCGTGAGTCAGCTAGACTGTATAAGCTGAACACAGGGAGTTTTGGGAGGGGGATCGATGGTCAATCTCGGTGATATTGCCAAGGCGACGGGTTACTCGAAGGCGACGGTGTCTCGCGTCCTCTCGGGAGACCCCAGTTTCACCGCAAAGGAATCGACCCGCCACCGTGTCATCCAAGTAGCCAACGAGCTCGGCTACGCACTGCGCACATCGCGCGCCGGCGTCCCTCAGACCATAGCGGTGCTTGAGAACTTCGATCCCACGAACGGACCCCAGGATTCCTATTTTTCCGACGTGCGTGAGGCACTGCGCGAGCGTGCGGTGGAGAACATGATGAGCCTGGCGTTCTTCCCGACCGTGGACGCGCTCATCGATGCTGCGGACGAGTTCTCTGGTTTTGTGTCCATCGGTCCTGCGCCGATCGCGCAAGACGACCTCGACCGTTTGTATGAGGCGTTCTCGCACGGCGTGTTTATCGACATTAACCCCGCGCCGGCGCTTTTTCACTCTGTGCGCCCCGACCTGCAGCAAACGGTCATCGACGCGATCTACACGCTGCGTGAGCAGGGGCGTCAGCGTATCGCCTTTATCGGCGGCTCCGGGCACATGATGGGCTCTCATGTTTTCGCGCAAGACCCGCGTACCGTCGCCTTCAACGAGTGGGCGCACCTCCTCGACATGCCCACTGATGGCTACGTCTGCGCCTCTGGCCCCTTCACTGTGGAGAATGGACGCAGCCAGGCCGAAGCACTACTTGATTCGTGCGCGGATGATCTGCCCGACGCTGTCCTTGTCGCGGCTGATCCGCTGGCGGTTGGCGTCATTCAGGTGCTCGCTGCCCGTGGGCTCCGTGTACCCGATCAGATTGCCGTCGTCTCCATCGACAATCTTGAGGTCTGCGAGTACACGGCTCCCACGCTCAGCTCCTATGCGATCGAGCGCTCCGAGTTGGCCGAGACCGCACTCATGCTCCTCTCAGACGCGATCGTGGGCCGTTTCATGCATAAGCATCACGTTCTACTGTCCACCCGCCTTGTTGTGCGACAGAGCTTTGTTCCCGCGCACGGCACCACCGCATAGTGATCGGGCGTGAACGCATAACGGCAGCGGCGGGGGAGTTGCCTCACACCCGCCGCCGCTGAATGCCTCTCAGATGAGAGACAGCGTCACGTCCAGGACCTGCTTCTCGGTCGCATCAATCTGGTACTCGTCATGCACCGGCGAACCCCACGAATCGTCACCGCCGACACCCATCTGTGCAGTGAGCAGACGTAGGTAGGTCGCAGGCCGCTGGGAGGGCTCTGGTAGCTCCCACCAGTGTCGAGCGTTTTCGATGTGCGCGGAGGAGTAGGGCAGGAGCGAGACCCCGAGATCGCCGTGTGCCTGAACACGCAGGCCGTGTCCGTCGTCGTCCGTTGCCTCGCACCAGCGGATGCCGGGGTGGAAGCCGCACTCCTGCGGTACCGCGTAGGGGGCCAGCCCTTCGGCTGCGCTCTGGGACCACACGCCCAGGGTTGCTCCGGCCAGGCGGTCCGCGTAGGCCTCGACCGGGCCGAGGCCATAGAAACTCAGGCGGTCAATCGACGAGGGGAGCGCCCACTCGAGCCCGAAGCATGGCATCGTTGGGAGATCATGCGCACCCGGGTAGGTTGCCGTTAGACGAATCGTGCCGTCGGCGCGCAGCTCGTAGCGCACAGGCACGGTGACATCTGCAACGCCCGCAAGACGGTAGTCGTAGGTAACGACGACACCCTCGCCGGTCTCTTCGACGGTGGTGTTCACGCACCGTGCGTAGGCTCCAGCCGTCGTCCAGCACGCGCGGTCGAAACCGTGCCCACAGCCTCGATCATTGTCCGTTAGCGGTCGGAAGGTTGTCAGCTTGGGTGGGAAGAGGACCAGGGCCTTGTCGCCGCGACGCCACTGGACGATGCCACCCGCGGTACGCGACAGCAAAGCCTCGTTCTCGCCCTCACGCATACCAATGTTCCAACGGCCCACGGTGAATGTGGCGTGGCCACTGGGTGTCGTGTCGGCCTGCTCGGGGCAGGAGAACACTGTCTGGCCCACGGAGACAATGTGCCCAGCCTCGCACCACGCGGTGTCGGAGGAGATGACAAGTGCTGCCTCCAACACGATCTCTTGTTTTGTGTCGGCTAGCAGTTCAGACGGCCATCCCACACTGACGGTGCTCCGCCCACGGGAGATGTCTGTTGCCGCGACCTCTTTCTCCCAGACAACCGCGCCGTCAGCAAGGATCCGGGCACGCACACACAGGTTAGCAAGCGGCGCCGGAAGGACAACAGCATCGATAAGGATTCCGTCGATGCTTGGCGTGAGAGTGACGGGGGAGTAGAGCTGTTTGACCGCCATGGCTGAGGGCTTGGGTGTGCGGTCGGCGAATAGGATGCCATCACAGGAGAACTCCCAGTCACAAGGGCGATCCTCGAAATCGCCGCCGTACGCCAGGAACTCGCCATCCGAGCCAGCGGTCGGCTCATGGTAGAGGGCCTGGTCGATCAGGTCCCAGATGAAGCCGCCACCATACGCAGGGTAGCGCTCCAGGTCCGTGTAGTGGCTAAGGCCTCCAACAGAGTTACCCATCGCATGCATGTACTCGCACGACAGATAGGGCTTCGCCGGGTTATCACGCAGGTACTCCTCGATCGCGTCAGGCAGCGCGTACATGCGTGACTCAATATCGGAGGCATTGTCGAACTCTCGATCCCACGTGACACCCTCGTAATGGACAGGGCGGGAATTGTCCAGCTCATGACAGCGCCGGTACATAGAGCGGAAAACCTCGCCGCCAAAAGACTCGTTACCCAGCGACCACATCAACACGGAGGCGTGATTGAGATCCTGGTGCAACATCGACTCGACGCGATCCACGCAGGCGCCCTCCCACTCCATCTTTGATCCCGGGATCGCCGTGGCTGGGGTGGGGATGTCGCCCGGCGTGCACCACGATCCGTGTGTCTCCAGGTTCGCCTCGTCAATGACGTACAGGCCGTACTCATCGCACAGGTCTAGGAAACGGGTGTCGTTGGGGTAATGGCTTGTGCGAATCGCATTGATGTTGAGCTGCTTGCACAGGCGCACGTCCGTCACCATGTCCTCCATTGACATTGTGCGACCTGTACAGGGGCTGAACTCGTGACGGTTGACGCCGCGGAAAATGAGGCGCTGGCCGTTGAGCATGAAGACAGAGTTGAGGATTTCGAAGCGGCGGAAGCCCACGCGCTGAGTCACGGTCTCGCAATCGTTTCCATCGGCGTCGTGAATCGTGAGGCTCAGCGTATACAGGGCCGGATCCTCCGCAGTCCAAGGGTGTGCGCCGTCTAGTTCAGCCCGAAGCGTGATGCTGGGATCGTTTGCGGGCACGCTTTCGCTCCATACAATGGTGCCGCTCGAATCGGTGAGCTGGGCGCTCGCGGTGGCATCGGCCTTGGCTCCTCCCTTGAGATCGATCATGACGTCGAGTATTCCCGCGCCTGTTTCCGCGTCGTAGTCGGCGTTGGTTGCGAGGTGGGCGACGTGGCAGGCAGGCAGAACTACCAGTGATACGGAACGGAAAATGCCATGGAAACGCCAGGAGTCCTGTCCTTCCAGCCACGAGGCGCTGGAATGCTCGTAGCAGGCGACGACAATCTCGTGGTCTGGCGAGCGCGTCAGTGCTGACGTGATATCAAACTCGCTCGCCGTGTACCCGTCCTCGCAGTATCCGACGAAAGTGCCGTCTACCCAGACGTAGAGAGCCGTTGCAAAACCCTCGAAGCGTAGGCGTGCGTGTCCTTTCTTGCTCAAAGACTCCTGGAGGGAATCATGCAGGGCGAAGGTGCGCCGGTAGAGCGCAACTCGGCACTCCTCTGGTGGTTTGGGAGCCTGAGGGTTCTCGTGGCCGTCCCACGGCATCTGAATGTTGACGTACGCCGGAGGCCATAGCCCCTCAGCTTCGAGAGTTGAGGGAACGGGAAGGCTGTGTACTGCTTCCTGGTCGAATGTGATGGTGGGGGAATCGAGAGTCACGTGCGAACTTGACGTAAGTGCGACTTCCCAGGTTCCGTCAAGACTCTGCGTTGGGGCGTTCGTGCGGTGTGCGCTGTGCGCGGGAAGTCGATTGACAGCAAAGGTCTGCGGATCGCTGAGCCATGCCGATGTGGGGGAAGAGATGGGCGTATGGAACATGGTGACCTTCCGGAAGTGCGACGTTGCGGTGGAGCGATCGTGCTCTGAGGACAGAGTAGCCCGTTGATTGAATCAATGCAATACAGTTACGCGGATATGTTTATGTGACCTAGATATCCTTGGAATGCTCAGGTAAACATGTTAACTTTATTGTGTCCGAGCAAGAGTTGCTTCGAAGGAGAGGGACCATGGCACACGAAGAAAACGTACACAAGAGCTGGGTGTCGCGAATCTGCTACGCGATCGGCAATCTGGGGCAGGCTGCGTTTTACAACGCGCTCTCAACATTCTTTGTCACCTACTATGCGGCGCAGACCCTGTTCCGCGACTATGAGGACTCCGAGGCTGAGGCGATGATTGCGATCATCACCGCCCTCGTCTTCATTATTCGGATCGCCGAGATCTTCATTGATCCACTGCTTGGGAACTTGGTGGACAATACAACCTCGCGCTTCGGGCGATTCAAGCCCTGGCAAGTCATTGGCGGCGTTGGATCATCCATCCTCCTTTTTGCGATCTTCACCGGACTCTTCGGCCTCGTCAACGTCAACAAAGGAGTGTTCATTGTTGTTTTTGTCATCGTCTTCGTGGTTCTTGACGTCCTGTACTCCCTGCGTGACATCTCATACTGGGGCATGATTCCTGCGTTGTCCTCCTCCTCGCAGGAGCGAAGTGTGTACACCGCTCTCGGAACATTCACGGGTTCCATCGGCTACAACGGCGTCACCGCGATCGTCGTTCCCGTAGTTGGCTTCTTCGGTGCTCTTGCGGGAGCTGGTTCTGAGAGTCAGGAAGGATGGACGGGCTTCGGTGCGGTCATCGCTATCCTTGGTATCGTCACCTGCTTGGCTGTCGCGTTCGGAACGCGCGAGGAGGAGAGCGTCCTACGCGATCCCTCCGATAAGTCCAACCCGCTGCAGGCATTCCAGGCGATCGTGCGCAACGATCAGTTGCTGTGGACTTCCCTCTCGTACGTCCTCTACTCGATCGCGAACGTTGCAACGACGGGCTTCATGATCTACCTCTTCAAGTTCGTGCTCCAGAAGCCCGATATCTACTCGGTGGTCGGCATCATCGCCTTCGTTATCGGCCTGGTGGTGACGCCCCTGTACCCGGCGATCAACCGCCACCTGCCCCGCCGCTACCTCTACCTTGGTGGCATGGTGCTCATGGCGAGTGCATACGTCCTGTTCATTCTCTTCTCGTCGAACCTCATTGTCGTCTTTGTCGCCCTGGTCCTGTTCTACCTTCCTGCCACGTGTATTCAGATGACGGCGATCCTCACGATCACCGACTCTGTTGAGTACGGGCAGTGGAAGACTGGCAAGCGTAACGAGGCCGTCACCCTCTCGGTGCGTCCCATGCTCGACAAGATCGCCGGCGCCCTGTCGAACTCCATCGTCGGCTTCGTCGCCATCGCGGCAGCTATGACCAACGATGTTGATCCCGCCCTGCTGACGACCGGGAACATTGAGACCTTCAAGACGGCTGCTTTCTACGCTCCTCTTGCGGTCATCGTCCTGGCGTTCATCGTCTTTGCGCGGAAGGTTACCCTGACCGAGGCCAAGCACGGAGAGATCGTGTCCATCCTCGAGCAAAACCTTGCTCGCTCCGAGGCTGCTGAAGACTAAACGAATAAGCGCCCGATGAGGAGGAGTGTCGGGTCTGAGGCGGGGGATGTGCGAGCGTCCCCCGCCTCTTTTTGCGCTCTCAGGGTTGTCTGATGAAATTCTGCGCAGGCTCCCCGATAGTTTTCAGGTAGCTTTCAGGGTTGTGGACTGTAATCTATACAGGCAGTGAGAACCATTGCCGATAAGCAGTCCTCAAGGAGTTTTCGATGAAGAATCGCGCACAGACGCGCGCCCTTGCCGTCATCGCCATCACCCTGGCGGCGGCCCTCAGCGCATGCGGATCGACCGGATCGTCCAGCTCGTCCGCGTCCAGCACCAAGAGCCCGAGCGCGGCGTCCACCAACGCGGCCAGCAACGACCCCAACCTGGTGTTCGCTCAGTGCATGCGCGACAAGGGCTTCGACGTGCCCGACACGGGCCTGACGCCCGACAACCTGAAGGACACTTCCGACGCCTTCAACAACGCGCTCAACGAGTGCATGGTGAAGGTCTCCGGCATGACCGGCGAGGACAATGTCGCGAACGACCCCGCCGCGCGCGAGGCCATGGTCAAGGCGGCGCAGTGCCTGCGTGAGGCCGGATACGACGTGAAGGACCCGCAGGCCGGCGAAGGAATCAGCGTCAAGGACATCCCCGAGGACGTGCTCAACAAGTGCTTCCAGCAGTCAGGGGCCGCCAAGTGAAGCGTCCGCGAACCCCACGCCCCGCGGCTGCGCTTGCGATCCTCGCGATTGGCGCACTGACCCTATCCGCCTGCTCGGGTACCAACGCAGACGCCGAAGCCCCCCAGTCCTTTGATGGCGCGACGGCGACCATCACGAAGGGTGACCTGGTGGGGGAGACCACCGTCCAGGGAACGCTCCACTACGCCGACTCCTACACCCTCAAGAGCGCCTTCGAAGGCATCGTGACCGCCCTGCCCACGCCCGGCACGACCCTCACCCAGGGATCGCACGTGTACACGGTCGCCGGCAACAACACGTACCTGCTCCACGGCGCAACCCCCGCCTGGCGCGCGTTCGAGGAGGGCATGAGCGACGGCGAGGACGTCACCCAGCTGGAGACTGCGCTGTCCGAACTCGGCTACTTCGAGGCCACGCCGAATGCCCACTTCGACTGGAACACGATCGCGGCGATCAAGAAGTGGCAGAAGGCTCTCAGCCTGCCCCAGAGCGGCTCGCTGCCGCTGGGCACCGTCCTCTTCGCTCCCGAAGACCTGCGCATCGGCGCGCTGAAGGCCCGCGTCGGCGATAACGCAACGATGGAGACAGAGCTGTTCACGGCCTCGTCCTCGCGTCAGATCATCTCCGCGAACCTGAAGCTCTCCGACCAGGCCCTCGGTGTCGTCGGAAACTCCGTGACCGTGCGCCTGCCCGGCTCCGCCACGACCACGACCGGGACGATCACCTCGGTCGAGCCGCCGCGAGAGAAGGACAGCGAGGAGGGATCCAAGGAGACGACCAAGGAACGCATCATTCCGATCACCGTCACCCCCGATGACACCTCCGCCCTCGAAGGGCTCCAGGAGGCCTCGGTCTCCCTGGGCCTGACCTCGCAGACCCGCACCGGCGTGCTGTCCGTGCCCCTCGGCGCGCTCGTGGCCCTGAGCACCGACCAATTCGGCGTCGAGGTCGTGGATGAGAAGGGCGAGATTCGCCGGGTTCCCGTCACCGTCGGCCTGTTCGCGGGAGACCGCGTCGAAGTGAGCGGCGACGAGATCGCCGAAGGCCAGCGCGTGGTGGTGCCCAACCGATGAGCCACATCCTGCAACTGACCGACGTGCACCGGTCCTTCGGCAGCCCGCCCGTGCACGCCTGTAATGGGGTCTCCCTGGCCGTTGACGAGGGCGAGTTCGTCGCCATCGTCGGGCCGTCCGGCTCCGGAAAATCCACCCTGCTCAACCTCATCGGAACGCTCGACCGGCCCACCTCGGGCAGCGTGTTCATCAACGGCACTGACGTGTCCTCCCTGAGAGACGCCGAGCTGTCGGGGGTGCGCTCCTCGCTGATCGGCTTCGTCTTTCAGCAGTTCCACCTCACCGCCGGTGTCTCCGCCCTCGACAACGTCGCGGACGGCCTGCTCTACCGGGGCGTGCCCCGCGCCAAGCGCCGCGAGGCAGCGCGTGAGGCCCTGACCCGCGTGGGCCTCGGGCACCGCATGGACCACAAGCCCCACCAGATGTCGGGCGGTGAGCGCCAGCGCGTCGCCATCGCTCGCGCCATCATCGGGCACCCGGCCCTGCTCCTGGCCGACGAACCCACCGGCAACCTCGACTCGCGCTCGGGCGCGTCCATCGTCGCCCTCCTGCGTGAGCTCAACGAGGCCGGCACCACCATCATCGTGATCACCCATGACAATGACCTGGCGGCCTCGCTGCCCAGGCAGATCGCCATCCGCGATGGCGAGATCGTCTCCGACTCCGCGCACCCGGGAGGTGACCATGGCGAGTAAGAAGAACTCGGGAGCCGGCCGCTCCGCGCTGCGCCTCTCAGACGTCGCACGCCTGGGCCTGACGGGCCTGCGCGCCCGCCCCATGCGAGCCGTCCTCTCGGCCCTGGGCATCGCGATCGGTATCGCGGCTATGGTCGGCGTCGTCGGCGTCTCGGCGTCCTCGCAGGCCCGCCTGCAAGAACAGCTGCGGGCGCTGGGCACCAACATGCTGACCGCGCGCAGCGGTGCCGACCTGTCGGGAACGGACCTGATCCTGCCCGAGGACTCCGTGGGTCGCACCCTCATGATCCCGGGCGTGACCGACGCGGCCTCGACGTCGACGCTGAGCGGCGTCTCCGTGTACCGCTCGCGACTGTCCGACCCGAACGCAACCGGCGGCATCATCACGATGGCGGCCGACACGAACCTCCTCAAGGTCGTATCCGGGACCATGAAGAAGGGCGCGTGGCTCAACGACGCCACCGCGAAGTACCCGGGCGTCGTCCTGGGCTCGAAGGCCGCGCAGCTGCTCGGCGTCGTCGAGCCGGGCACCCAGGTGTGGCTGGGCGGCATGACTTTCACCGTCCTGGGCATCATGGATCCAGCGCCCCTGGCCGAGGAACTCGATAACGCCGCGCTCATCGGCGTGCCCGCCGCGGGCACGTACTTCGACGCGGGCAAGACACCCACGACGATCTACGAGCGCTCCAGCGAGGACCAGGTGGAGAACGTCCGCGAGCTCCTCGGACCCACGCTCGCCCCGCAGGGGGCCACCGGCCTGAAGGTCTCGCGTCCCTCCGACGCGCTGGCCGCCCAGAACGCGGCCGACCAGACGCTCACGACGCTGCTCGCCGGCGTCGGATCGATCGCCCTGCTCGTCGGCGGCATCGGCGTGGCCAACACGATGATCATCTCCGTCCTGGAACGCCGCAAGGAGATCGGCCTGCGCCGGTCTCTGGGCGCGAAGAGGGGACACATCACCGTGCAGTTCCTGGCCGAAGCCCTGCTCCTGTCGTTCCTCGGCGGCTTGGCCGGATGCCTCATCGGCGCCGGCGTCACCTGGGGCATGTGTTACGCGTACGGCTGGCCGCCCACCCTCCACTGGTGGGTGATCGCCGCAGGCCTCGGCGCGACTCTCCTCATCGGCGCCGTCGCCGGGCTCTACCCCGCGATCCGAGCGGCACGCACGCCGCCCACAGCGGCGCTCGCCTCGCAGTAGGTTGCCCACCCACAAAAGCCGTGGCCGGCTCGCCAACCCCGATACCAAGCGGGGGAGCGCGAGCCGGCCACGGCCTCGTTCGTGGGCGTCTCGGTCGTGCGTGCGTCAGTCCTGCACGGGGCCGCCGTAGATCTCGTCGATGACGGGCGCGAGGCGGCGCGTGGCCTCCAGGCGCTTGACCTTCAGCGAGGGCGTGAGCAGGCCGTTCGCCTCCGTGAAGTCGGTCGTGAGGACCTTGATCTTGCGGATCGACTCGGCGCGCGAGACGTGCTCGTTCGCCGAGGCCACCGCCTTCTCCAGCGAGGCCAGGACCTCGACGTTCGTGGCCGCCTCCGCCACGCTCATCGGGGGCAGCGAGTGCGCGGCGAGCCAATCGGGCAGCATCTCCGCGTCCAGTGTGATGAGCGCGGCGATGAAGGGGCGCTGGTCGCCCACGACCAGGACCTGGGAGATGAGCGGGTGGGAGCGCATCGGATTTTCGAGGGCGGCCGGGGCGACGTTCTTGCCGCCCGCCGTCACGATGATCTCTTTCGCGCGGCCCGTGATGGACACGTAGCCGTCGCGGTCCAGGGAACCCAGGTCGCCCGTGCGGAACCAGCCGTCTTCGGTGAAGCAGGCGGCGGTGGACTCGGGGTCGTTGTGGTAGCGCTGGAAGACGCTCGAGCCCTTGAGCAGGATCTCGCCCTCGTCGCTGATCTTGAAGGACATGGGCGGCAGGGCCGGGCCCACGGTGCCGATCTTGGACAGGCGAGGCGTGTTGACGGAGACCGGGCCGACCGTCTCGGTCAGGCCGTAGCCCTCCAGGACGGGGATGCCGACGCCGCGGTAGAAGTGCGCGAGCCAGGGGGCCAGGGGTGCGCCGCCCGACACGATGTAGTCCGCGTTGCCGCCCACCAGGCGGATGATCTGCTGGTAGACGAGCTTGTCCGCCAGCGCGTGCTGGGCCTTGAGCGACGCCGACGGGCCCTCTTCGGCGTCCAGTGCCTGGGAGTAGGCGATCGCGACCTTGGCCGCCCAGCGGAAGATCTTGCGCTTGGGGCCGGACGCCTTCGTGTCCGCCGAGTTGTAGATCTTCTCCAGGACGCGCGGGACGACGAGGAGGTAGCTTGGACGGAACGACGCCAGGTCGTTGAGCAGGTTCTTGATGTTGGAGGCGTGGCCGAGGACGCCGTTGCCGCTGATCTGGAAGACCTGCAGGAAACGCGCGAACACGTGGGCCAGGGGCAGGAAGAGGAGCAGGCGCGAGTTCTTGCCCGCCGCGATTTCCGGCATCCATGCGTGGGCGTTGAGGCACAGGTTCGTGAAGTTCTCGTGGGACAGGACCGTGCCCTTGGGCGTGCCCGTCGTGCCCGACGTGTAGACGATGGTGGCGATGTCGTCCTTCGTGAGGGCTTCGGAGCGGGCGAGAACGCGCTCGCGCGGGGTGGCCGAGCCCTCCGCGATGAGGGTTTCGATGGCCTCCGAATCCAGGGAGAGTACGTGGGTGTTGTCCCGGCCTTCGCGTTCGGCGGCGGCGCGCACGATTTCTGCCATGGACACGGTCTCGGTGATGATGAGGTGGACGTCCGCGTCGACGAGGACGTGGGCGACCTGGTCGATGGAGCTGGTCTCGTAGATCGGCACGGGGACGAGGCCGGCCGCCCAGCACGCGAAGTCGAGGAGCGTCCACTCGTAGCGGGTGCGGCTCATGATCGCGACCCTGTCGCCGTGTTCGAGGCCCCGCGCGATGAGGCCAGCGGCGAGCGCGTGGACCTCGTCGTAGAACTCGCGCGCCGTGATGGAGCGCCACGTGTCGCCGATGCCGATCTTGCGCAGGATGAGGGGGCGGGTCGCGCCGCGCTGCACGCGTTCTTTGAGCAGGTGGGGGATCGTCGTGTGCTCGTCGATGCGCACCAGGACGGGGGCGTGCCACTCGAGGGCTTCCGTGGTCGTCTGCGCCTGCGTCGTCTCGTCGTCGTTTGACGAGGCCGGGGTTTCTTCGGCGGTCATGTCTACTCCCTGGTCGCTGGGCGGTGAGCACCGCGGGACGGGGCCAGCGGCGCAGCTGTTGCTCCCCCTATCCTACGCGACCGTAAGGTGGGGGAGAGGGACAGTCATGTGTTCAGCTCCGGACTTGTACGAACACCCCCGAAACCAACACTTGGTAACCCACCTTGAACGCGGAATATCCCGAAATGTTCCTTCCGAAGTTCTTGCGCAAAATCACAGCGATTGTGGGCAGTGCCTCAACGGTCGGCGCTACCTAAATTACATCGACTGAACTAGCAGGTAATCCATCTGCAAAGTCTGTAATTCGAATTGTGTACAACATAAAACGCTAGAAAGTGGACATTGTGCTCGTGTGCGTATCGGACGATTCTGTTTGAGTGGTGTCTGAAAGTATGCGAAGCTTTAGTGTCGATATTGTCGAGTTGTTGAATCTGCTCTCTTAAGTCATCCTCTTCGATAGTCAAGGTGAAGGCATCTGCTGGATCATACTCGCGTCTCAAGTCAAAATTATCTTTTGTTTGTGAAACGATGTCAATATTACTGTTGGCGGGGTTGTAAAATGCGGTGAACCATGGAGTGGGAACGGTATAATTCTTTGGAATTGTGAATGATTTGCCTGGATCAATGCTAGATGGCTCTACTGTGCATAGATATCGAATCGCCTCTGTTAGGGTTAAATCAAAGGCGATGCTGAGGCGAAGGAGTTGGTCGGGTAAACGATTTAAACGTAGTGTATCGGCGATGAACTGGGCTTCGTGTGCTGCTTCGTGGCGTAATTTTAAAAGTTCCTCAAAATCAGTGTGTGGATCCTGTGGTTTTGAGTGTAGTTTCGGTATTGTGAAGCGATAAGCTTGTTGAAAACGGTCCCAAATCTTGTCCAAGCCAATAAGGGCGAGTGAGTTTGCAAAGTGTTCAACTGTAACATTTGAATTGGTCCAAGATAGTGTTTCTATGGGTAATAGATAGTCTGTGTGTCGGCTACTGATTTCTCTAATTGACTCTAATCTGTCGTAGATTGCGAGGTTGCTTTGTTGAGTAATCTGCTTAGCAGCAATTTCTAGACAATGTTGAATAATGGATTCTCGCCTATCCTCGAACAGGGTGTTAAAGTTGAGGAACTTATCACTATTGTTGTTCGCTGCGTGTGCAAGTTCAATCCAACGTTTTTCGATAAACTCTTCGAATAGGTTAAATGTTGTTACGTAAAGCCCTTTTCTGATTAGACGGCCAGCTTCTGACTCTTCGCGAACCGTTAAATTGCTACATGCTACACGAAGTGAGTCGTAGTTGTTCCATAGAATGTCTCTCGAGCTTTGCATTAGATGTAACTCCGGAGTAGGTCTTCCAAAGTTGAAACTCGATAAATGAGCCTCCCCTTGGCATTGGTTCCGTTAGTTACGGCTTTGTAGAAGTCTTCGTTGTTAAACAGTTCAAGCCACTCGGCAACAATTTCGTCACGGGATTCTATTAGTTTTTGACGATCGTCGTCATCAAATGAGGCTACTGCGAGCATTTGAGCGTCGTATACACCTGCTAACGCTTGCTCACGTTGTGGTCGTTGAAATGTGCTTTCGCCCCAGATTGAGTAGACTGTATCAAGTGTATCGATGAATTGGTGTTTAGTCTCTCGGATCCAGTTTGAAGAGGGGTTTGAGAACTCGGCCATGTAATCGTCCATGGTTTTTTGAAGATTGCCGGAAAAGTTACGCCAGTTGTCTTTTAGGGATAAGAATCTTAGTACGTATTGCACATCGTCCATTTTCTGCATTGCTTTCGACTGGTTTGAAAAGCCAAACTGGCGAACGAATATCTGATTCTTGGCAAGTTCGATCAAGCAGTCATTGAGGGTTCCGCGGAATGCAACGTTGCGTAGCTCCTGTGCAGTCAGCTGTGTTCCTGCAGTATTCAGGCGTTTGAATACCTCATGGGCGATTTCTTCGCTTGTTCCGTGTTGGATAGAAATAATTCGTATTGTTTTAAGTCGTAGTGAGGATTGTACCTTCTTTGGCAGTTGTGAGAATTTTTTTCCGTTAAATGGATTGTTGGTAAGATTAGTGAGTTCTAGTTCGTCATTAAAAAATAGTGTGATTGCTGTCGTGCGTTGTTTTCCGTCAATTACTGCGTACTCACCCATATTGTTTCGATCTTCAGCGAGGTAGATGGGGGGTACTGGGATATTTCTCAGGAATGAGTCTATTAGTAGCGATCGTTGTTTGTTTGACCAGCGGTCGCGTCGTTGGAAATCTGGCGCAATGTCAATGTGTTGCGCTAGAACCATATCGGACAGTGTGCTTAGGCCCATGTCGGTCATGTCGATCTGTGCGACGTGTTGCTGGGCCTGGTACCATTCAATGTCGGCTGTATTAGTCTCGGATGTCATTTCTCTGCCTTCTTAGTTGTATGTTATTTTGGTGTTGTTTTGGCTGGTTTGCTATGTTTAATTGCACTTCAGGTCATTATGGGGCCGTTTGTATGGATGTTATGTTCCTTTCTGGGAATCTGATCCTATTTTGTGGAGCGTATGACTGCACTGTCGGTCCCCTGCGTCGTTATTTCTGGTGTTGCGGCTTTTTGTTGGTGCTGACGTGTTGGACTCTGTCTCGTCGATTCTAGGGGATTTTTTTGTTGGTCGTTACTGGTTGACACTTGGTTTGAAACTACAAGGTTTTTCTCGGCTTGTCCTCACGATTTGCCTTCTGCTTGTGTCTCGTTGGTGGTTTCTGAATCGTAGGTTATCAAGATTTAGAGCTGTTGCCATTGCCGCTGCGGACAGATAAGGGGGCCGCCCGTGGTTTCCCACGGGCGGCCCCCAGCAGCCTAACGCTCAGCCCTTGCGCTTAGCAGGAGCCTCGCCCAGCTCGAAGGACTCGACAACGGCCTCGGTGGCCTCAGCGTCGTCGGAAGCAGCCACGGTCAGGGCGCCCACAGCCTTCGATGCTGCCTCCAGGTCGCCCTTCACGGACTCCAGAGCCTCGACCTGGGCCTGCGGGGCGCGCACCGTCACCGCCAGGAACGGCGTACGCGGCGACACCTTCGCCTCAGACTTCACGCGACGCAGCGCGATCAGAGCAGAGGAGGCGGCCTCCAGCACCGAGGGATCGCCCTCGACGCCAGCCAGGTCCGCCACCACCGGCCAGGGAGCGGTGTGCACGGAGCCCTCGCGGTACCAGCTCCACACCTCTTCCGTCACGTACGGCAGGTAGGGGGCCAGCAGACGCACGACGTTGTCGATGACAATCGCCAGAGCCGCACGGGCAGACGCGGCCGAGGCCTCGTCCCACGCGCCATCGCGGTTGTAGGCGCGCTCCTTGACCAGCTCCAGGTAGTCGTCGCAGAACGTCCAGAAGAACGACTCCGTGACCTCGAGCGCGCGAGAGTGCTCGTAGGACGCCAGGGCAGCCGAGGCCTCGTCGATGACGGAGGCAAGCGCCGCCAGCACCGAACGATCCAGCGGCACGGTCACCAGCGCCGGATCCAGATCGATCGCCGCGCCCTCGCCGCCCATCGTGAGAGCGAACTTCGACGCGTTCAGCACCTTGATCGCCAGGCGGCGACCAATCTTCATCTGCTGCTCGTCGAACGCCGCATCCAGGCCCAGGCGAGCCGACGCCGCCCAGTAACGCACGGCATCCGAACCGTACTTCTCCAGGATGCCCATGGGGGTCACGACGTTGCCCTTGGACTTCGACATCTTCTTGTGGTCCGAATCCAGGATCCAGCCCGACAGGCCCGCGTGCTTCCACGGCAGCGCACCGAACTCCAGGTCCGCGCGCACGACGGTGGAGAACAGCCATGTACGAATGATGTCCTGGCCCTGCGGGCGCAGATCCATCGGGTACGTGCGAGCGAACAGGTCCTCGTCATCCAGCCAGCCACACGCCAGCTGTGGGGACAGCGAGGACGTCGCCCACGTGTCCATGATGTCCAGCTCGCCCACGAAGCCGCCGGCCACGCCGCGCTGATCCTCCGTGTAGCCCTCCGGCACGTCCGTCGACGGATCGACCGGCAGAGCGGCCTCAGACGGGGTGATGATGTCGTCGTAATTGACCTGGCCGTCCGCGTCCACGCGGTACCACAGCGGGAACGGCACGCCGAAGAAGCGCTGACGGGAGACCAGCCAGTCGCCCTTCAGGCCCTTCACCCAGTTCTCGTAGCGCACGCGCATGAAATCGGGGTGGAACTCCAGCTCGCGGCCGCGGCCGATGAGCTCCTCATTCAAGTCCGCTCCCGAGGTCGGGTTCGTCCACGCGCGGCCACCGTTACGGATGTACCACTGACGCGAGGTGACGATCTCGAGGGGCTTGTCGCCCTTCTCGAAGAAGTTGGTCTGACGCATCGTCTTGGTCGGCTCGCCCTTCAGCTCGCCCGACTCGCGCAGGGCGGCCACCACGGCCTCGCGCGCGGAGAACGTCGTCTTGCCGGTGATCTCCTCGAAAGCCGCGCGGCCCGCATCGGTCGTGATCCACTCGGGGGTCTCGGTGATGATGCGGCCGTCCTTGCGCAGGATCGCGCGCAGCGGCAGCTCCAGGTCACGCCACCAGTCGATGTCGGTCGTGTCGCCGAAGGTACAGCACATGGCGATGCCCGCGCCCTTGTCCATCTCCGCCTCGGGGTGGGGCAGGATCGGCACCTCGACGCCGTACACGGGGGAGGCGACCGTCGTGCCGAACAGCGGCTTGTAGCGCTCGTCGTCCGGGTGGGCGATCAGGGCGACGCAGGCGGCCAGCAGCTCGGGACGCGTCGTCTCGATGCACACGTCCACGCCGTCCTCGACGGGGGCGCCC
>ERZ809296.2331-NODE-2331-length-18495-cov-11.878688_pt1 | contig 18495 bp, 17 predicted proteins | sample MGYA00520511_ERZ809296 | MGnify/ENA primary metagenome ERZ809296 (study PRJEB31576, sample SAMEA3212662) | Homo sapiens | biome: human-gut; feature: human gut; material: fecal | place: Sweden | collected 2012 ... | reverse complement strand
GTAGTTTATAACGGCGCGGATGAAGCGCTCAGGGCGGCACAGACCGTGCTGGACTGCACCCGCCGCCACCCGCTGACACTGTATCTGGTGGACAACGCCAGCCCGGACGGCAGCGGCCAGCACCTTGCCAAGGCCGCGAAGGACGGCACCCTGCACATCCGCGAGGACCAGAAGGTGGAGGTGCTCTGCCGCACAGAGAACGGCGGCTTCGGCACCGGACACAACACGGTGCTCAGCCTGCTGCACAGCCGGGTGCACTTCATCCTGAATCCGGACATCCAGCTGACGGAGGACACCCTCAGTGACCTTGCGGACTGGATGGCAGCGCACCCCGGTGTAGTGATGGCGCGGCCCGCACTCACCTTCCCGGACGGCAGGCCCCAGCGTCTGCCGCTGCGCCGGTGCAGCGTGCGGGCCATGGTATACCGCCAGCTGCCCTGCCTGAAATTCTGGGCCAGGTACAACGAGCACTATCTGATGGCAGACAGGGACCTGACCAGCCCCACCGAGATCGAGTTCTGCACCGGCAGCTTCTCGGCGGTGGATACTGCAGCCTTCAAGGCCGTGGGCGGCTTTGATGAGGATTACTTCATGTATGTGGAGGACGCCGACCTGACCCAGAAGATGCGCACCCGGGGCAAGGCGTATCTGGTGCCCCAGTACACCGCCATCCATGCATGGCACCGCGCCGCGCACCGCAGCCTGAAGCCTTTTCTGTGGCAGCTGCACAGCCTGCTGCGCTATTTTTCCAAGTGGGGCTTTGCGTGGTAACTCCCCCAGTCAATGCCTGCGGCATTTCCAGCCCCCTCGGAGAGGGGGCCTTTTGGGCGGAGCAAATGCGAGATTGAAGGAGTTTCAGAACGGCTTTTCCGGAAAATTTTTCGGAAAAGCCGTTCTTTCTTGCTTTTTGTGTGATTTGATAGTAAAATAAAGTGAACTGCTATCCCATTTTGCCGTTCCGGGCAGGGGAGAGCAGCCCCAAAATCGTTTACAGCGGACGCAGCTCCGCTTTGAATCCATACGTCATCCGGGCGGCCTTCCGTCTGGGCGGCGTACAGCTGCACAACTTTTCAATCTATTTTAAAGGAGTGCACAAATATGAAAGGCATTATTCTCGCCGGCGGTGCCGGCACACGGCTTTACCCGCTGACCATGGTCACCAGCAAACAGCTGCTGCCGGTTTACGACAAGCCGATGATCTATTATCCTCTGTCCACGCTGATGCTGGCAGGCATTCAGGATATCCTGATCATCTCCACCCCGACCGATACGCCTCGCTTTGAGGCGCTGCTGGGTGATGGCAGCCAGTACGGCATCCATCTGCAGTATAAAGTTCAGCCCTCCCCGGACGGTCTGGCACAGGCCTTTATTCTGGGCGAAGAGTTCATTGGCGACGACTGCTGCGCCATGATCCTGGGCGATAACATCTTCTACGGCAACGGCTTCTCCAAGATCCTCAAGACCGCCGCCGCCAATGCGGAAAACAAAGGCCGCTGCACCGTGTTCGGCTATTATGTGCAGGACCCGGAGCGCTTTGGCATCGTGGAGTTCGACAAGGACGGCAAGGTGCTCAGCGTGGAGGAAAAGCCTCAGCATCCCAAGTCCAATTACGCCATCACCGGCCTGTACTTCTACAACAAGGAAGTCGTCCGGATGGCAAAGCAGGTCAAGCCCTCTGCCCGCGGAGAGCTGGAGATCACCACCCTGAACGACATGTACCTGAAGAAGGACGAGCTGGATGTTCAGCTGCTGGGCCGCGGCTTTGCATGGCTGGACACCGGCACCATGGACAGTCTGGTGGAAGCAGCCGACTTTGTGCGCATGATCGAGAAGCGTCAGGGCATCAAGATCAGTGCGCCGGAAGAGATCGCATTCAAGTACGGCTGGATCGACCGCGACACCCTGATGGCAAGTGCTGAGCGCTATGGCAAGAGCCCCTATGGCCAGCACCTGAAGAATGTTGCAGACGGCAAGCTGCGCTACTAAGCAAAAGAGAGGCGTACCCATATGAAAATCATTGTTACCGGCTGCAATGGCCAGCTGGGCACCGAGATCATCAAGCAGCTGCACGAAGGCCGCAGCGAGATCGGCCCCATCCCGGATAAACTGATCAACGCTACGGTGATCGCCGTGGACCTGCCGGATCTGGATATCTCCAACTATAAGATGGTGGACGAGTTCGTCCGCCGCAACCGCCCGGACGTCATCATCAACTGCGCCGCCTACACCAATGTGGATGGCTGCGAGGTGAACCATGACGCCGCCTTCAAGGCAAATGCTTTGGGCCCCCGCAATCTGGCACAGGCAGCCGAAAAGACCGGTGCCCGTCTGGTGCACGTCTCCACCGACTATGTGTTCTCCGGCCGCGAGAACGGCGGCGTTGCACAGGACGAGGCCACCATTCCCGGCCCCATCAGCGCCTACGGCTCCACCAAGCTCATGGGTGAAAAGTACGTGGAACAGTTCTGCCACCGCCACTTCATCGTGCGCACCGCATGGCTCTACAGCTACTACGGCAAGAACTTCGTCAAGACCATCGTGAACGCGGGCAAAAAGTTCGGCAAGCTGGAAGTGGTCAACGACCAGTGCGGCAACCCCACCAACGCGGTGGATCTGGCCCATGAGATCCTGCAGCTGTGCGTCACCCACGAGTACGGCCTGTACCACTGCACCGGCGAGGGCATCTGCTCGTGGTATGATTTCGCTTCCGAGATCATCCGCCTGTCCGGCGTGGATGCCGCTGTGGCTCCCTGCACCAGCGAGGAATACAAGGCAAAGCACCCGGAAAGCGCCGACCGCCCCAAGTGGAGCGCACTGGACAACCGGATGCTGCGCTGCACCGTGGGCAACGACGTGCGCGACTGGAAGGATGCTCTGGCCTGCTTCTTCACCCACTGGGACGGCGACAACGGCATGAAAGACTGATGATGTATCATGTTGGATGCGATTTTTAGCAGACCTGTTAAGGCCCTGAAGCTCCTTGCAAAGGTGCAGTGTGTGCTGGCGTTTGTGCTTTCGGTCATGCTGTACGGCTATGTTTATGAGGGGCTGAAATACTTCAGTTTCTTTGCAGCCATTGTGCTGGGGTTGGTAGCTGCTGTGGTGCTCTGGATGCTGCAGATGTTCCTTGCATGGGCGATGTACGCTTTTGCAGAGCTGGTGGAGTATACCAGAGCCACCCACGAAGAACTGAGCAACATGAGCAGCGGTCTGGCAGAATATACCAAAGCAATGAGCAGGACAATCAATACCATGAACCGAGAGTTATGCGTGATTGCAAAGCACTATCATGCAGAGGAAGAAGCCAGAGACAACAACACCGCCAGTGCGCAAGCTGCGGCGGATACAAACGATATAGAGGAAATTTGATTTATGAAAACCTATCTGATCACCGGCTGCGCCGGTTTTATTGGTTCCAACTTTGTGCATTATATGCTCAAGAAATACCCGGAGATCCTGCTGGTCAACCTGGATAAGCTGACCTACGCCGGCAATCTGGAAAACCTGAAGGACGTGGAGGGCGACCCCCGCCATGTGTTCGTGCAGGGCGATATCTGCGACAAGGAGCTGGTGGAAGGCCTGTTCCAGAAGTACGATTTCGATTACGTCATCAACTTTGCCGCCGAGAGCCATGTGGACCGCTCCATCAAGAACCCCGAGATCTTTGTGCAGAGCAACGTGATGGGCACCGTCAACCTGCTGCAGCGTGCCAAGGAAGCATGGTACGACGCCGACGCCAAGACCTGGAAAGAGGGCAAGAAGTACCTGCAGGTGTCCACCGATGAGGTGTACGGCGCTCTGGGTGCGGACGGCTTCTTTATGGAGACCACTCCGCTGTGCCCCCACAGCCCCTATTCTTCTTCCAAGGCCAGCGCCGATATGTTCGTTATGGCCTTCCACGATACCTACGGTATGCCGGTGAACATCACCCGCTGCTCCAACAACTACGGCCCCTACCAGTTCCCGGAGAAGCTGATCCCCCTGATGATCAACAACGTCAAGCACCACAAGCAGCTGCCCGTCTACGGCGACGGTATGCAGATCCGCGACTGGCTGTATGTGGAGGATCACTGCAAGGCCATCGACATGGTGGCCAACGGCGGCAAGATCGGTGAGGTGTACAACGTTGGCGGCCACAACGAGCGCCCCAACATCTTCATCGTCAAGACCATCATCAACCAGCTGCACGACCGTCTGAAGGACGAGGGCATCAGCGAGGATCTCATCAAGCATGTGGCCGACCGTCTGGGTCACGACCGCCGCTACGGCATCGACCCCACCAAGATCAAGAACGATCTGGGCTGGTACCCCGAGACCCCCTTCGAGAAGGGCATCGTGCTCACCATCGACTGGTACCTGAACCATCAGGAGTGGATGGACCACGTCACCAGCGGCGATTACCAGAACTACTATCAGGATATGTACAAGAATAAGTAACAGCCTGTAGAGAAAAGCCCCCCTCATATGGGGCTGCCGCAAAATGCGGCGTTCTGAAACTGCTGTTCTGACATCAAAGCAAGTGCAGCGCTTTTCATCAAAGACCGGAAATTTTTGATGGAGATGCGGGGCACTTGCTTTTTTGTGTTGGCTATATCGTTTTGCGGCAAAGTGTGTTAGAATAGAGCTATCAACATTTCAGGAGGGTACCTCATGCTCAAACGACTGCGCACTGCGCACCCGATCGTATTCTGTGTTCTGGCCGAAGTGGTCTTTCTGGCAAGCCTGTTTGTCACCGACCTGATCTTTACCATTGTGCTGGTGCTGCTCCGGGCAGATTTTTCTGCACTGGATACATACCTCTACAGCACCCTGCAGGAGCTGGTGGGCGCATTGGTGGCGGTGCTGTTTCTGGTGCGGACAGACCGTGCCGGGCTGCTGCGCCGCCGCGGCAGCGGCTTTTTCAACGGCCTGCTGGTGGGCATGTACCCGCTGGTGTTCATCGGCTACAACACCTTTGGTTCGCTGCTGCTGGGCCGGCCGGAGAATGGCACGCTGCAGCCCGCTGTGCGCATCTGCACCTTTCTGGCCAACATGGCCATGGTGGGCGTGGCGGAAGAGTTCATCTTCCGGGGCGTCATCGCCCAGACCCTGCTGGAACACTTCGGCACCAGCCGTGCCGGTGTATGGAAGGCCTGCCTGCTGTCCGGCGTGCTGTTTGGTGCGGCGCACCTGACCAATATTCTGGGCTCGGCACCTTTCGGCGTGCTGATGCAGTGCGTGTTTGCGGCTTCGCTGGGCACGCTGTTTGCCGCAGTCTACTTCCGCACCGGCAACCTCTGGGTGACGGTGTTCCTGCACGGCGCAATGGACATCTCCTCCATGCTCATCGGCGGGCTGTACGGCACCACCACGGTGGCCGAAGCTGTGAGCGGCTACGATGCCTCCATGCTTCTGTCGGTGCTGTTGTACCTGATCCCCACCGCGTTTCTGCTGCGCAGGAAAAAGTTGCCGGAGGTGCAGCTGTATTGGCACCAGTACGTAAAAAAATAAAGGCAGGATGCAAAAAATATCCTTGCATTTTGCACAGGGTTCTGGTATACTGTATCTGTTACCGTGGTACGGGGCTGGGAGTATGCCCGCTTTTGGGAATGCCGTTTCCCGCCGCTGTTCCATTGGCACATAAAATTTTATAAAGAGGTATGTTACTATGAACAAGCAGGAAGTTATGGCCAAAGTCGCTCTGACCGAGAAGGACATCGAGCGTTACCGTGCTCTGATCGCAACTCTGGGTCTGCGTAAGTAATTTAAACAGAGGGCAGGTACCGCAAAGGTGCCTGCCTTTTGCTTTTTATATTTTCTGTACAAATGGCGGCGGCAGCGTGTTGCAGCAGTAAATCGAGCGCCTGTGCCTGCAGGCAGGGACGCTGGATTTATTGCTATGATGCGCGTGCCGCAGCCTTTGGAGAATAAAAGATCCGCAAAAACAAGGAGGCAAAAACAATGGCAATTGAATTTGGTTCCCGCAAAGAGACCTTTGAAAACTTCAAGGTCTACGAGACCATGCTGGCCGGCCGCCCGTTCAAGGTAGAAATGGGCAAGATGTGCGGCCTGTCCAACGCCAGTGCGCTGATCCGCTACGGCGAGACCTGCGTCATGTGCAACGTGGTCATGAGCCCCAAGCCCCGCGAGGGCGTGGATTTCTTCCCCCTGAACGTGGAGTATGAGGAAAAGCTCTACGCCGCAGGCCGCATCCCCGGCAGCTTTATGCGCCGTGAGGGCCGCCCCGGCGAGCGCGCCATCCTGACCAGCCGCGTGGTGGACCGCCCCATGCGCCCGCTGTTCCCCAAGGAAATGCGCAACGACGTGTGCATCACCATGACCGTGATGAGCCTTGACCCGGACTGCAGCCCCGAGATCGCCGGTATGATCGGTGCCTCTCTGGTCACTGCCGTGTCCGACATCCCGTGGAACGGCCCCATCGGCGGCGTACAGGTGGGTCTGGTGGACGGCGAGATCGTGCTGAACCCCACGCAGGAACAGCGCAAGGTGAGCGATCTGGCCCTGACCGTTGCCGCCACCATGGACAAGATCGTGATGATCGAAGCCGGTGCCAATGAGGTGGACGAGGACACCATGCTGAACGCCATCAAGGCCGCTCACGTGGAGATCAAAAAGATCATCGAGTTCATCAATAAGATCGTTGCTGAGCGCGGCAAGCCGAAGATCGATTTTCAGGTTGTGGGTCTGGATATGGACGTGTTCCACGCCATCCAGAACAAGTATCTGGACGACTTCAAGGCCGCCATGGACACCGACGACAAGAACGTGCGTGACGCTGCCCTGCTGCCCATCATGGACCGCATCGCCGAGGAGTACCCCGACCTGACCGCCGCTGACCTCGACCTCGTGAGCTACAAGATGCAGAAGTTCGTGGTGCGCCGCTGGCTGCTGGATGAGGGCAAGCGCGTGGACGGCCGCGGCATCAACGAGATCCGCCCGCTGGCTGCTGAGGTGGGTATCCTGCCCCGCGTGCACGGCTCCGGCATGTTCACCCGCGGCCAGACCCAGGTGCTGACCACCTGCACCCTGGGCGGCACCAAGGACAACCAGCTCATGGATGACCTGACCGACGAGCAGACCAAGCGCTATATCCATCACTACAACTTCCCGCCGTACTCTGTGGGCGAGGCCCGCGCACCGCGCAGCCCCGGCCGCCGCGAGATCGGCCACGGCGCACTGGCAGAGCGTGCTCTGGTGCCGGTGCTGCCCTCTCTGGAAGAGTTCCCCTACACCATCCGCTGCGTGTCTGAGGTGCTCTCTTCCAACGGCTCCACCTCTCAGGCATCCATCTGCGGTTCTACGCTGGCACTGATGGACGCAGGCGTGCCCATCAAGGCACCCGTTGCCGGCATTTCCTGCGGCCTGATCACCGAGGGCGACCGCTGGATGACCATGCTGGACATTCAGGGCGTGGAGGACTTCCACGGCGATATGGACTTCAAGGTGGGCGGCACCCGCAAGGGCGGCAAGGTCATTCAGGACATCTGCGCCACCTGCAACTGCAAGATCGATGTGCAGGAGGACGGCCATGTGTTCGTCTCTGCCGTGGATCAGGAGGACGCAAAGCGCGCCATCTTTACCATCAAGACCATTGTGGAGGACCCCGAGATCGGTGCCATCTACAAGGGCAAGGTGACCCGTCTGATGAACTTTGGTGCCTTCGTGGAAATCGCACCGGGCAAGGAAGGTCTGGTGCACATCTCCAAGCTGGACACCAAGCGTGTGGAGCGCGTGGAGGATGTTGTGGCCGTGGGTGATGCCATCGTGGTCAAGGTGACCGACATCGACCAGCAGGGCCGCATCAACCTGAGCCGCCGCGACGCCATTCTGGCTCTGGAAGCCAAGCGCGCCGAGCAGCAGGCACAGCAGTAAACAAAACCGGCTCTCCCTCCGGGAGGACCGCTGAACAGGCAAAAAAAGCATCTGCAGTCATTACGGCTGCAGATGCTTTTTTGTTGAGAAACTTATTCCGTGCAAAGCTGCGGATAAAAGCGGCTCCTCAGTGCGTTTTGTGCGTTTCATCCTTTGTGGAGCTGCGTTTGCGGGGAGCGAACAGCAGCCAGAACAGCAGCACCAGAAGCAGGGGCAGCGCCATGATGGGCGCGGTGAGGATGGGCTCGATCTTGATGGCGTCGGAGGTCACACGGATGTGCTTGAGCTTGTCCGGTGTGGTGATGCGGCGCCCCCGCACCAGCAGCCGGTGAGTATTGATGCCGTAGGGCGTGCAGGTCATCAGGGTGATGTAGTCCTTGCCGTCAGCCACTTTCAGGCTGTCGGTCTCGGTGGGCAGGACGATGGAAATGTTGTCCACCTCGTAGGTGAGAGTCCGGTCCAGCACCGTGATGGTGAAGGTGTCGCCCACTTCCAGCTGATCCAGATTGGTGAACAGCTTGGCGCTGGGCAGGCCCCGGTGGGCCGAAATGACCGCGTGGGTGCTGGCACCGCCCACCGGCAGGCTGGTGCCCTCCAGATGACCGGCGGCCACCTGCAGCACGGCATCGCTGGTGCCGTGGTAGATGGGCAGCTCCACGCCGATCTTTTCAATGGTGATATAGCCCATGATGCCGGTGCCGGTCACGTCCAGCGTGCTCTCGTAGGACGGGAACCGGTCCGGAAAATACAGGGCATCCGGGTCTGCGGCGATCTGCGCATTGAAGGCATCAGCCGCTTCAAAATAGGCGGTGTAATCCGCATCCGACAGTTTATCCACATCGGCGGCGTAGTTGGCCACAGCACGGGTCTGGTGCAGCTGGTTGACGTAGTCGCTGATGGTGGGGTATAACATCACGGATAGACCCACGAAAAAGACGAGGATCAGGATGATGGTGCTTTTGTTCTTTTTCATGGGCTACTCCCTAACGTTATAAGATTAAGGAAAGGATGCGGAGGCCGAAAGACCTCCGCATCTCCTGTTGCTATAGGATTTTTCCGGGAAGAAGAATTACTTGTTCTCCATGCGCTTCTTGGTGACCAGCAGGACCACTGCTGCTACCATCAGGCCGCCGCCGATGACGTAGAACAGGGTAGTGCCCATGCCGCCGGTGGAGGGCAGGGTAGCACCGGCGTTGTTGGAAACGTATACAGTGCCATTAGCGGTTTCGTTGACCTTGCCATCTTCGGTAATAGTAACAGTGACGGGGTCGGTCAGTTTGTTGTAGCCATCGGGAGCCTTGGTTTCTTCCAAGTAGTAGGTACCAGCATCCAGACCGTTCAGAACGAGTGCTTTAGTACTGTTGGAAGTCATGGTAACACCGCTAGCAGTAGCGTCGGTGGTCCAGCCGGTCAGCAGGCCGTTGGCATCGAACTGAGCATAGTAGGTTTCCCCGCCGACAGTCTTGTAGAGGCGGAACTCTGCGCCGGGCAGCAGGTGATCGGTATCAGTGCCAGCGTGCTTAAAGACCTTAAAGCCAAAGACTTTAGTCGTGGTCTGCTTCCAGGAGCTGTTGCCGCTCGTGCCATAAGTCAGCTTGGCTTCGTTGGTATTAGAGCCGGGATTGATCACAGCCGAAGAATTGATCTGGCCCCAATAAGTAACAGTGACCACATCATTGGGCTGCAGAATGCGATCGTTGATCTTCAGTTCAAAAGTGCAGTCATCCGTGATGGAATCATTAAAGCTGTACTCAGTGGCGTTCAGAGCACGGGAGCCAACAGTGACCCCAACAGGATGCTCATTGGTGTTGACAAAAGTCAGGCCAGCGCTCATCTTATCGTGGATAACATAGTTGGTAGGCTTGCCATCGATAACATTGACAGTGAGTTTGAACTGAACGTAATCGCCAATACCGGCAGTGTTGTTTTCAACAGGGGTGTTGTTTTCAATAATCTTCTTGTCAATGGTAGGCTTACCGTTTTTCTCTTGGACAGTCACATTAGGACTGCTACTGTTCAGAGAGAAAATAGCGTCGGCATTGTTCGTACCCCAATCGGAGGAAGAGAGCAGATAATAACCAAGTTTCTTGCCAGTAAACTGAATTGAAGTGTCGTTAGCAGCAGCAGTCTGCTCGCCATCAGCGGTAATGTTGTGATTGCCCAGCCATGCCTTGGCCGCTTCTGCCAAGTCAGCAATATTTTCAGAAGTAAGGCCATCTTTTACAACGACAACACCGGTAGTGTCATCGATGCTGGTAAAATATGCATTACCAGTGCTTTTAATAAAATCTTTCCAATTGTCATTGACCTTGTAGACAACAGAGCTGTAGTCGCTGTCATGGGTAGCAATGTCCAGAATGCGATAAATTTTATAGGTCTTACCAGAAACAACATTTTGAACAGTGACAGTGCCAGTGGTTGCAGCAGGAGCAGTACCCTCTGCCGCAAACGCAGGCACCGCCATGGCGCACAGCAGGGCAACAGCCAGCAGAGCCGCCATGAATTTTTTGATCGTCTTTTTCATCGCTTGTAAAAACTCCTCTCAAATTTTGCTTTTGATTCCTTTATCGGGTCCGCAGACAGCGCAGGAATGATCTTGCCGCTGCGTAAGAAGGGTGCAGCCCTGCCTTCTGCATCTGCACACTCTGCAGACCCGGCACACCAGAGCGGTAAGCGTTATAGCTGTGCCGTCTGCTGTTACAAAAGTAATACCGGCCCCGCCGGAACTAGGACATCAGCGAAAAACCGGACAAGGGCCAGACCCTCAGAAAGACCTTGCCCACGATCTGGCTTTTTTCCACCGAGCCGATCACACTGCTGCGGCTGTCGATGGAGGTGGCCCGATGGTCACCCAGCACAAAATAGCGGTTTTCCGGCACCTGATAGGGGAACTTGATGTCGCATTCCCCCAAGGCAAGCTCGTCCACGTAAGGCTCGTCCAGCGTCTGACCGTTCACAGTGACAACGCCGTCCTCATCCAGCGTGATCACGTCGCCCGGCAGGCCGATGACACGCTTGAGCAGAAGCTTGTTCTGCCAGTAAAAACCGCACAGGTCGCCGGTTTTCATGTCGCCGGTCTTGACCAGCAGGATGATGTCCTTGTCCTGCAGGGTGGGGTTCATGCTGTCGCCGGAGACCTGAAGCACCGGCAAAAACAGGGTGGCCAACAGCACCGCAATGGCTGCAACCACCAGCAGGGCATACACCGTGCTGCGCAGCACGCGGAGGTAGCGGCGGCGGTAAGCCAGCCGGTCACGCTCTGCCTTCACCTCGGCGGTGGAGGGGATAGGCGTGAACTTGATCTTTTGCTCTTTCATTTGTCAGCACGCTCCTCCGGCAGGAACTCCGTGCTGTGGTAGCCGTCCAGCAGCTCGCTGGCGCGGCGGTCAAAGGCGGCCCAGCGCTGCCGGATCTCCTGCTGGGTCCGCGCAAGCATGGCTTTGCAGTCGGCCTCGGTCTGGGCACGGCTGCGCGCCGCAGCCTCTGCCTGCTCGTCACACTCTTTCTGGGTGCGGGCCTTCAGGTTCGCGGCTTCGGTCTGGGCCTGCGCAAGGATCTGCTCCGCCTCGGCCTCAGCCTGTGCCCGCAGGGCATTGGCGGCGGCATCGGTGTTTTTGTTTGCGGCGCGCACCGATGCAACATACTCGTCCGCAGCGGCCTGTGCGGCTTCAAACACCTTGTTCAGTTCCAGCGCGGCCTGCGCAATGGAACCGGCGTTTTCAATATGGATCTGACGCTCCTGCAGCTGGGCAGACAGGGCAGCGTTCTCTGCCCGGAGCCTGTCCTCGGTCTGCTTGAGAGCCAGAATGATCTCGACTAATTCGGCGCGGCGCATCCGCCGCAGTTCACGGTCTGGCATAATGGTCTGTTTCTCCGCAAAAGATGGTCTGAGCGACCGGAAAAAAGTTATCAAACACAAATTTTCCGTTGTGAAAATGGCGGCTTTGAGATACCGTCATTCCACCGGACTGCGTATATTCAAAAGTCAAACGCATAGTTTATAGGATAGCATACGATGTGCAACAATACTGACACGAATGTGTAACAATATTATCACAGAAACTGTAACAGAAGTGTAACAAAAAGGGCTGGTTGATGTGTCTTTTTGTAAAAAATCATAAAAAATTTTTCCAATAAATGGAGCGCTGCTGCGGAAGATTGAAAGAATGAATGAAAACAAAAAGAACTGTCCCCTAAATGAGAACAGTTCTTGAAAATTACAGAAAGCGCGGAGATGCTCAGAAGCCCTTCAGCAGGTCGCTCAGGGTCAGGAAGGACTGATAGATCACGTTGACGTTGTTGATGATGGAGCTTGCACCCGAGAAGATGCGGGCGATGGCGTTGAACACCTTGCCCACATTCAGGAAGTCGTTGTACAGGTCGCTGGCACCGCCGTCCAGATAGACCATTTCCTCTTCGTTGATGACGGCGTAATTAGCAGGCAGTTTCATAACAGACATGGGGATCTTCCTTTCGATTGATGGTTTGATGAAGTGTAAGGCGAAAACAGGTCGTTACATAAAGGCAGCCACGGCCAGCGTGGTGAGCAGGGCACCGGCAACGGTAAGGATGCTCAGGGTCATGCCGTCATCCTGTTCCGTCTGCTCGGGCTGAGCGGGCTTGGAGGTGCTGGTGCTGCTGGAAGCGGCGGTGCTCTTGACGGTCCAGTGGGCATACACGGTGGTATCCCCCGTGAACACCGTTGAAGTGGTGACCTTTGTGCCGCCCACCGTCTCGGTGTACCAGCCATCGAAGGTGTAGCCGTCCAGCGTGGGCTGGGCGGGCAGAGCGCTGAGCTTGCCGTTCAGGTTGGTGGTAACGGCTACAACAGAGCTGGTGCCGCCCATGGCATCCAGACCAATGGTGTAGATCTGTGCGTCCTTTTGCTCTGCAGCAAAGGCAGAGGGCAGTGCACAACACAGCAGCGCCGCACTGAGCAGGCCGAGAACCAGCATTTTCAGGATCTTTTTCATAGGACTCCTCACTTTCCTGACGAGTTGGGGGATGGTGCAGCCGACTGCGGAAACACCAGAACAGACCTCGTGTCTCCCCGCCGCAGGGCAGCAGACGAAAAAGTCGGGATGAGGAGGTTTATTCAGATTTATTTTTACCACACAGAGTGCAACAAAAGTGCAACAAATCGGGCGGGTTTTGCTGCAGGAATGAAAAAAACCGCTTTTTTACAAATCAAGCAGCACAAAAGGCTGCGGAGGATGGCCGCAAAAGCGGAAAAGTGGAGCCTTCCCCTTGTGGAAAAACAAAGAATATGGTATAATATCTTGCACGATGCGCCATCGCCAAGCGGTAAGGCAGGGGACTTTGACTCCCCCATCGTAGGTTCGACTCCTGCTGGCGCAACCAAAAGCCCCGTCATCCTGAAAAGGCTGGCGGGGCTTTTTGCATCATTTTTTCCACAAAGTGTGGCTGAACGGTGCAAAACTCAGCGGCGGTGGATCTTTCTGGTGGGCTTGCGGCGGTTCCAGCCGTTCAGGAATGTCCACAAGAAGTAAATTGCGGCAGAGATAATACTTAGCGTTATCACAACTTTGAGATACAGACTGCCAAGGAACTCCCGGAACCGGGCCACCGTGAACAGCAGCGGGTTCAGACTGACGTCCTGCCCGGCGATCAGGTCCACCACGCCGATGGTCTCACCGGCCAGCTTCAGTTCCACGGTGCCCACCACATCGCCCTGCTGGATGGGCGCACTGACTGCATCCGGCAGGTGAAAATATTTCTGGGTCACGCTGCCGTCGCCGGTGGAGGGCAGCAGGGTCATCATGCTGTCGGCGGGGTACAGTTGCAGGGAGCTGGTGTCGGAGGAATACTTCACCGGGATCTCGGCCAGCGTAAGGTCGGTGTCCAGCGCGGCCTGAATGGAAAAGCTGTCGAACACCCAGTCCATCAGCTTCACGGTCTCGCACAGGGCGGGGCGGCGGTTGGCGTAGCCGAAATCGTCGCAGGTGTCAGGGCTCTGCATCACGCAGAAAATACAGGTTGCACCGTCCTTGTTGGCCCATGAAACATAGCTTTGGCGGCCACTGTCGTTTTTAAAGGCGGTCACATCGCACATGCCGCCCTGCATGGCGCTGCGGTAGTATTTGCCGCCGCTGGATTTGCTCAGCGCGGCGTTCTGGCTGACCAGAATGGAGGACGACCGGTGCTTTTCCTTGGCGGGCATCGTAAAGGTGGGAGCACCGGAGATCTCGGCAAAGGCATCGAAGCTCATCAGGTAGCGCAGGATCAGGTACATATCCACGGCGCAGGTCACATTGCCGCTGTCGATGCCGCAGGCGTCGGTCCATGTGCTGCCGGTGGTGCCGATGCGCTGGGACAGGGTGTTCATCTGGCTCACCCAACCGGCCAGATCGCCGCCGGAAAGGGTGTAGGCCAGACCCATGGCGGCTTCATTGGCGTTGCGGGTCAGCATGGCGTAGACAGCTTCCCGGTAGGTGAAGGTCTCGTTGGAACGCATGTCGGCGTTGTTGGTGTTGTATACATAATCCGAAATGGCGAACGGCATCTGGAAGGTGTCGTCCAGATGGTCGGCGTAGTTGGTCAGCAGCAGGGCAACGGTCATATACTTGGTCAGGCCGCCGGCCGGTACCTGCTTTGCGCTGTCCTTATCGTAGACGATGATGTTGGTGTCAGTGTTGACGATGTAGGCGCTCTGCGCCTGCACCTGATAGACCGGAGTGGGGTCGAACATGGCGCCGACAGGCAGAAGCAGGCAGCTGAACAGGACAGCGAACGACAAAACCAGTGCAAAAATACGTTTCATGTGGACAATTCCTTTAAAAAGCGATAATATAAAACAACAGGCAGCACGGCACAAGCGCCGTGCGCCGGGTAAGAACGAGATCACAGCAGAAGGCTGTATTCTTTATAATAACAGGTTTGGCGGGGTGTGACAAGGCTTATTGTGCCGATTTCACATCCGGTCAGGGAGGACAGGAATGGTATATCTGACAGGGGACACCCACGGCGACATCGACCGCTTCAAACACGGCAAGCTGCGCTGGCTGGGCAAACGGGACACCGTGGTGGTGCTGGGCGATTTCGGTTTTGTATGGGACGGCAGCAGGGAGGAACAGAAAAAGCTGGATTGGCTGCGCAAGCGCCCATATACCCTGCTGTTTCTGGACGGCAGCCACGAAAACTATGATCTTTTGAAGCAGTATCCCACCGAGGAACGCTTTGGCGGGAAGGTGCAGGCACTGGGCGGCAATGTGTACCACGTGTGCCGCGGCAGCGTGCTGGAACTGGAAGGAAAAAAGTATCTGTGCTTTGGCGGTGCGGAAAGTCAGGACCGGGAGGACCGGGAACCCGGCGTGAACTGGTGGAAGGAAGAAATGCCCTCGGATGAGGAATACGCCTTCTGTGAGGAGAACCTTGCAGCCTGCGATTACAAAGTGGATTATGTGCTGACCCACGATGCGCCAAGCAGATTTTTGGATTTTACCGCCCTTGCCAGCGGCGAGAACAACCAGCTGCACAGTTTTCTGGATAAAATTTTGTTGAAGCTGACCTATGACCAGTGGTTTTTTGGCTGCTATCATAAGGATACCCAGCTTTCCACCAAAAGCCGCTGCGTGTTCTGCGATGTGATAAGCATGGGCGAACGGCACGCAAAGCGTTCCGTTCGATAACAGGGGCCGCTGCACCAGCCGTGCAGCGGCTTTTGCATTTGCTGCTGTTTGTGCGCAAAAAACTCCGGATCAGTTCATGGCTCCGGCTTTCTCAAACATCTGCTGCACCTGCTGTTCCAGCAGTGCGTGCTCCGGCGCTTCCAGCAGAGGGTCTTCTGCCAGCATGGCGGCGGCCTCGCTCTGGGCGGCGTGAAGGGTGCGGGTGTCGTTCATCAGGTCGGCAATCTGCAGGGTGGGCAAACCGTGCTGACGGCTACCGAAAAAGTCGCCGGGGCCGCGGGTCTCCAGATCGTACTGCGCCACCGCAAAGCCATCCGTGGTGCTGCACAAAAATTTCAGCCGCTTTTGTACGTTTTCGCTTTGGTTGTCGCTGACAAGGAAGCACCAGCTTTCCGCAGCGCCGCGTCCCACGCGGCCGCGCAGCTGGTGCAGAGCACTCAGGCCGTAGCGCTCTGCGTTTTCGATCACCATTACGCTGGCATTGGGCACATCCACGCCCACCTCAATGACGGTGGTGGATACCAGCGCATCCAGACGTCCGGCCTTGAAGTCCTCCATGACGGCGGCCTTCTCCTTGGGCTTCAGCTTGCCGTGCATCAGTCCCACCCGGCGGTCCGGCAGCAAGGCCTTGGCAATGTCCTCGTAGTAGCTCTTGACGGCATTCAGCCCGCCGTCCGGCACATCCTCAATGGCCGGGCACACCAGATACACCTGCCGCCCTCTGCCGATCTCCTGATCGAGAAAATGATAGAGGTCACGCCGCTTTTTGCCGGTGATGCATCGGGTCTTGACCGGTGTGCGGCCCGGCGGCAGTTCGTCCAGAATGGAGATGTCCAGGTCGCCGTAGATGAGCAGGCCCAGCGTGCGGGGGATGGGAGTGGCGCTCATCACCAGCAGATGCGGGTTCGCGGCTTTTTCGGCCAGCATCCCGCGCTGACGCACCCCAAAGCGGTGCTGCTCGTCGATCACGGCAAGACCCAGCCGGGCAAATTCTACGCCCTCGCTGAGGATGGCGTGGGTGCCCACCACAAGGTCGGCTTCGTCGTTCCGAATGGCGGAAAGTGTGGTGCGGCGTGCAGCGGCCTTCATGCCGCCGGTCAGCAGAGCCACCCGCATCCCGAAGGGGGCAAGCATCCGGTTCAGGCCCTCGGCGTGCTGGGCGGCCAGAATTTCGGTGGGGGCCAGCAGCGCGGCCTGATACCCCGCCCGGATGCACGCCCAGATGGCGGCAGCTGCCACCAGCGTTTTGCCGCTGCCCACATCGCCCTGCAAAAGGCGGTTCATGGAGGTCTGACCCGCCATGTCGGCCAGAATCTCGCTCACGGCTCGGCGCTGAGCACCGGTGGGGGAGAAGGGCAGACTGGCCCAGAATGGGGACGGGTCGGCAAGCTGCATGGGGGCACCGGTGGCAGCGGCACCCCGGTTTTTCATCCGGCCAATGCCCAGCTGCAGCACCAGCAGCTCTTCGTAAATGAGCCGCCGCCGGGCGGCATAGGCCTGCTCTTCCGTGGCAGGGCAGTGGATGGCCCGCACGGCATCTGCCTTGGAGAGCAGACGGTATTTTGCCAGCATTTCCGGCGGCAGCGGGTCGGGCAGCAGCTCCGCGTGGGGCAGAAGCTGGCGCACACATTTGGCAATGGCATTGCTGGTCAGGCCCTCAGTCTGGGGGTAGACGGCTTCAAAGGGAGAAGCCGTGATCTGCTCGGCTGTGCGCACCTGCGGGTTGACCATCTGGCGGCGCAGCATCCCGCCGGTAACGATGCCCTGAAAATAGTATTCCTGCCCCAGCTGCAGCTTCTGGGCGGCATAGGGATTATTGAACCATGTGATCTCCAGACTGGACACATCGTCCCCGGCGGTGATGCGCTCCATCCGCCGCCCGCCCGGCAGGATGCGCCCGCCGGGCTTTGCGAACACCTCGGCCTTTACCACGCATTCCACATCGGCGGGGGCCTCTGCGATGGAGTAGGGCTTCGTGAAGTCGATATATCTGCGGGGGTAGTGGCACAGCAGGTCGGCCAGCGTCACGATGCCCAGCTTCTCGAACCGCTCGGCGGTCTTGGGGCCGACGCCCTTCAGGTAGCGCACCGGCGTATCCGGGGTGAGGGTGGTATGGTTTTCGGTGGGCATGGCGTCAGCTCCTTTCTATAGCAGTATAGCCATTGTAACACGGACAGGGAACAGATGCAAACAGGAAAGTGTCTTTGCCTTTGCGCGGCAGCTGTGGTACACTGGTAGCACAGAAAAAAGAGAGGGGAGATACCATGGAGATCCGTAATGCGACTATGGATGATTTACAGGCCATTGCCGCCGTGGAGGCGGCCTGTTTTCCGGCAGCGGAGGCTGCCACAGCGGAAGAATTTGCCGGGCGGCTGGCACACTATGCCGGTCATTTCTGGCTGCTGCTTGAGCAGGGGGAGCTGGTGGCCTTTGTGGACGGCTTTTGCACCGACATGCCCGACCTGACCGATGAGATGTACGCAGATGCCGCCCTGCATGATGAAAATGGCGCATGGCAGATGATCTTTGGGGTGAACACCCTCCCGCGCTGCCGCTGCCGGGGCTATGCCGGGCTGCTGCTGCAAAGAGCCATTGCAGACGCCCGCGCACAGGGGTGCAAGGGGCTGGTGCTGACCTGCAAGGAAAAGCTTTTGCACTACTATGCAAAGTTCGGCTTTGTGAACGAGGGCGTTTCCGGCTCTATCCACGGCGGGGTGGTGTGGTATCAGATGCGGCTGCGGTTCTGAGGTAGCGTTACTTTTATTATAGCAATGCCGGAGCGTCTGCGGACGCTCCGGCATTGCATTTTCACGGGAGAGATGCCCCGTTGCGGGTTGAACCCTCTCCGTCACGGCTTACGCCGTGCCACCTCCCCCGGCAGGGAACAGCGCAAAACAAAAAATCCCGGAAGCCGAAGCTTCCGGGAATCTTTTGGAGGTGACGACCAGATTTGAACTGGTGGATGAGGGTTTTG
>ERZ809296.2321-NODE-2321-length-18538-cov-7.836823_pt1 | contig 18538 bp, 13 predicted proteins | sample MGYA00520511_ERZ809296 | MGnify/ENA primary metagenome ERZ809296 (study PRJEB31576, sample SAMEA3212662) | Homo sapiens | biome: human-gut; feature: human gut; material: fecal | place: Sweden | collected 2012 ... | reverse complement strand
CTTCCCGTATATTCCTTATCATCAAGTGCATCTACAATTCCAGATGCCTTCGTAATTCCATTCCATCTTGTACAAAATAATCTGGAATGACGAACCGGAGATTCATCTGCCAAAAGTGCTCCAGCATTCGTTAGATTTCCTTTTTCATCAATCAAACCAAAATATTCATAATCTGTATCTTCAAATGTATTCCCCGTTCTCTGTTTATATACTGATTTTAATTTTGTAAAGGACATATTGTTAAAATCATATCTTAATTTCAAGCTATCATAACTTTCACCGCTCCCACGAAGTACCAATTCTCTCAACTGCGAAGGGGTTGCCGGAACACTTTCATTTCCTATACGCATAAATGCAATAAGTTGTCCATCGCCTTCATAATAGTATGGTGTCTGCTGCCCTTTCATAACTTCTACAATAACGAATGTCTTGTCATTATCTTTTTCAAATGAAAGATTAAACTCTGGTATTGGATTAAGGTGTGTTTTAATTACCTCACTAATTTTCTCTGCATCTTCTTCAGCATCCGAAAGACCAACCAACGCATCATCGTTTGCCACACCAAATACCAGCTTACCACCATAGCAATTTGCAAATGCACTTATACTCTTGCACCAGCTTTTGGGTTTCTTTGTCTCAAGTGCAAGCTTTTTGTCATAATCTGTGGTCTCACCAATTAGCTGCTTTATGTCCATGAATTCACTTCCTTTACTCATTTAACAATATACATAATATTTTTCTAATATATATATTATCTTGCCACTCTCTTTTGAGGCTTTTTTAATTTTTCAAACACAATCCTATCATTTGCAGTTTGTTCTATCACAAAATCTTTTCCAAACATTGACACAAGATTTATTACTTGTTGTTCATAAGCCAACTGACTATGATAAAATATCGTAATTTTGCAGACAAAATCATTCATAAAAATTTCTTTTAAAATCCCCTTATCACTATCTGCAAGTGAGTGACCCATAATAAATACATTTATTGGAACATCCTCCAAAGATTTCTCTCGTGCATTTGGTTCTGTAATCCATGATTTGTAATAATTACCAGTGCGCTTCTGAATTCGTTGAAAGTATTTTTGAAAGTATATATAATCTAATGTACTAGGAAATGATTCATCCGGAATACCTAGCACCATATCTTCCTCTAAACAATCACCATGTATTCTATGATGTTCTCGTAAACTATTTTTCCCATATACAGATGCATATGTATATGTATAATTGAAATTCAACAAATTAATATATGACAATTCTTTAATCTGCTCTGAGTACTGTTCAACTTTTATATTTGATACAAAATCCAATAAATAATAGTCTAAACACTTTATTAAATCATCAAGTTCTCTTTTCATTGTACTTAGTAACATTTCTTTATTATTTTTCAATTTATCTTTTTCTGTATCGCTCCTACTTATAATTTCCTGTGTAAAATCAATATATTCCTCTGGACAATTTTTCTTAAATATATTAATTACTGTACTCATGTCCCCTGGTATGTATTTTATTGGAGCATCATTCCTCTTTCTCATCTCTGGAATAAATTCCGAATAATATTCTTCAACCAATTTAAGGACATTATATATCTCACCTTCGAAATCAATCCAATTCACACTAGATAACTGTTTTTTCAAGAAATATTGAATCCATAAATTATCAATATGACTGTTAATAAATTCTAGATGTTCATATTTGTAATATCCTTGATGAGAAGCAAAATCTCTCATCGACTCCTCGATTATTTCATTTTGTTCAGATAATTTAACTCTAAAAGGTGTACATACTTGAGCCTTAGCCTCTCCATTATAATTATCCCAAAATATAGACCAATAGCTTATAAATTTTAGAAAATCTGTATACCGAGTCGGTAATCCATGATATAAGTCGAAACCATTTCCTACTATGAGTAAGTCAGTCATTATTCCATTGCTCCTTTGTATTTCTATTTTCTCACTTTATAAGTTGCCTCACTTTCAGCAACCATCAAGGGCTTTGCATAATTTGCTTCAGCATATGATGTTGATTTTCTGTGAAAGTTAATAACATTCTCCTCGCCCATATCATTATTATCTGTCCAAAGTTCACACTGTGTCATAACAGTCTGAACTGCATCCTCCATCCCCTCTGGCGGATACTTATGTTTTTTCAGCAGTTTCTTTATAAGCATACGCATTTTTGCTCTCGCTGATTCTCGTTTCTGCCAGTCAATTGTTTTATTTCTTCGGAGAGTGTCTGCAAGTTCTTTTGTAATCGCTATCAGTTCTTCATTTTCATAAAAATCCTTTATTGCCTGTGGCTTCGTTAATGCATCATAGAAGGCAAGCTCATCAGCAGTAAGCCCAAGCTGGTCACCTTCCTTTTTGGCTGCTGCAATCTGTTTTGCAAGATTCAGCATTTCCTCAATAACTTCTTCATTTGTCAACATACCATTAAGATACGCATTAAGTGAACGCTGCATAATTTCACTAAACTTCTCAGATTTAACTACATTAGTTCTGCGATATACTGAAACCTGTTCTGCAATCAGCTTCTTAAGAAGTTCAACCGCAAGATTCCTCTCTTTCATATTAGCGACTTCTTCAAGAAACTTCGGATCAAACAGTGAAAATTCTTCTTTAATATCTGAAAAAAGATTGATAACTCCATCACTTTTGATACTCTGCTTTAAAAGCTCATTTATCCTTGCATTCATTTCTGGAAGAGAAATCTTCTTTCCAACTCCTGTGTTTGTTAGTCTAAGAACGAGAACACGTACCGATTCAAAGAATGCTGCTTCAAAGCGGCTTTCTTCATCTACCAACGAAGAACAAAGAGACAATGCCTGATGCAACATAAGTGCTTCTTTTACAAATGAGTCCTTATCATCAACTTTTTCTCTGTCCATAATAAAGTTAACAGCACCACTGATAGTTTTTGCTCTTTCAAGGTCTGTTCCACCCGTAAACTTCGAGTAATCATATCCGTGAAACATATCCCGACAAACTGAAAGCTTTTCCAAGAACTTCGGATATGCTACCTTTGCGACATCAGTATCACCATAGTTCTTTTTATCACGAGAAGTATAATCGTTCATTGCTTGTTTCAATGCAGAAGCAATTCCAACATAATCTACAACAAGTCCGCCTTCCTTATCACGAAACACACGATTTACACGAGCGATAGCCTGCATGAGATTATGTCCAGACATTGGCTTATAGACATACATAGTTGCAAGTGAAGGAACATCGAAGCCTGTCAGCCACATATCAACAACAATTGCTATCTTCATAGGGCTGTTATTATCTTTGAATTTCTTAGCAAGTTCATCCTTATGATGTTTATTGCCAATAATCTTTCTCCATTCTTCCGGATCATTATTACCAGAAGTCATAACAACTCCAACTTTCTCAGTCCATGCAGGACGAAGTTCTAAGATACGCTTGTATATCTTCATTGCAATAGGACGAGAATAAGCAACTATCATTGCCTTTCCTGTTAAAAGATTCTCTCTGTTATTCTCATAATGGTCAAGAATATCACAGACAAGAGAATTGATAGTATTATCATTGCCAAGAACAGCTTCCATCTTACCAAGTTCACGCTTGCTTTTCTCAACTACTTCTCCATCAGCATTTTCAGCCATAACATCATATTCACTATCAATCAACCTAAGAGTATCTTCATCAAGGTTAAGCTTGATAACTCGGCTCTCGTAATAAACAGGTCTTGTTGCTCCATCCTCAACCGCCTGTGTCATATCATAAATATCAATATAATCACCAAATACTTCACGAGTGCTGCGGTCTTTTGATGAAATAGGAGTACCAGTAAATCCGATATATGTAGCATTAGGCAGAGTATTTCTGATAATTCGTGCCGTTCCAATTTTTATCTTACCGGTTTTGGCATCAACAGTTTCTGTCAGTCCATATTGTCCTCTGTGTGCTTCATCCGCCATAACTATAATGTTGTTTCGCTCCGACAAAGCTTCGTGAGATTCTTCAAACTTCTGCATTGTAGTAAAAATAATACCATTTGCCTGTCTGCCGGCAAGCAAAGACTTTAAGTTTTCTCTGCTTTCAGCATGTATCGGCTCTTGTCTTAAGAATTCTTTACACTTTGCAAATTGCCCATAAAGCTGATCATCAAGATCATTTCTATCGGTGATAACAACTATAGTTGGACTATCCAATGCTTCTTGCAACAAATGTGCATAAAATACCATAGAAAGTGACTTACCACTTCCTTGTGTATGCCAGAACACGCCTCCCTTACCATCCGTAACGGTAGCGTGTTTTGTGGATTCAATTGCTTTTCTAACTGCAAAATACTGGTGATATCCTGCAAGAATTTTGAATGAGTTAATACCCTCATTTGAAAAACAAATAAAGTTCTTTATAATATCAAGTAGTCGTTCTTTCTTGAACATCCCCTCAAAGAAAGTATCAAACTGTGCAAACTGTGTATTCTCATAATCTCCATCTTTCGTTTTCCATTCCATAAAGCGGTCTTCACCTGAAGTGATTGTACCTGCTTTAGATGTCAACTGGTCGCTCATAACGCAGATGGCATTATAAATAAACATAGATGGGATTTCCTGCATATAATTACGGAGCTGTCTGTATGCTTCCGAAGCATCCGTTTCTTCACGAGAAGGGGATTTCAACTCAACCAATACAACCGGCAAGCCATTTAAAAAGAGAATTACATCAGGACGCTTATTACTATTTTCAATGAAAGTCCACTGATTCGCTATGATAAATGAATTATTGTCAGGATTTTTGTAGTCAACAAGATAAACTATAGAGGAACGCTCCTCTCCAGCTACAAAATATCTTACCGGAATTCCATTTTGCAAATAATCCATAAATGCAGCATTTTTCTGAACAAGCTCTCCATTTTCAAAATTTTTAAGCTTGAATAAGGCATCCTGAATAGCGTCATCAGGCAGATCTCTGTTCAAACGATACAGAGAATCAAGCAGAACTTCCTCATATAGTGGATTGTAAAAATCTCTTTCTATATCCGGACCATAAACATATTCATAGCCTAAATCATTTCTAAATAGCTCTATAACTGAATTTTCATAATTAGCTTCCGTATAATTAGCTGACACTTTATTCACCTCTCTCATCCGTTGCTGTAATAAAATCTTCAACCATTTGATTTAATAATGTCACAATCTGTTCTGCCTTTTTCTTCGCAGCATCCTTTGATTGACATTTTTTTAAATAATATCCTGTAATAGACATATTTATTTTACTGAGTATTGGATTACGCTTATACCAATCAACAGTAAAATGCTCTTTTATTATGTTTAATACTTCCCTAACATCTTCATCCTCAATAATATCTTTAAATTGATCTTTAAAATTGTCAAGAATGTATTGTTCAAGTTCCGGTTGTTTTACACCTATATCCTGCTTATTGCTTGCAGACTCTTCTTCATATTTTGTAAAATCTGTAACAGGATTAACCAGATTACGATTCGCATATTTTATGTAGCTTAGTTGATGCTCTAATTCAGGAAACAAAGTAGCCTCATTTATGTTATACAGATCTAGTTCCTTTAAAATATTTTCTTTATCTTCTCCTGAAATATAAAAACATGTATCGCTAAATTCTTCTTTTAGTTTTCCCTTTGCTTTTGATATAACAGAATTCTTGACTTCATTCTCTTTATTAAAAGAAAATAGGCTTGTCAGTAAAAATACTCCACTTTGCTTTCTCAATCTTTCATTTGTATAAGTTGGCATTACCATGTAGTTATTTTGTACTATTTTTACAAACTCTCCGTAATTTACTAACCAATTATCCTTTGTTCTTTCGTCTATAATCCGGTCATGATATAGTCTTTCAAGAACATCAGACAAAGTATTTTCTTTTTCCAAATCATAACTCGCCAAAGCAGACACGATTTGAATTTCAATATCTGTGGATTGAGATGAGTAGTATTTGTCCGTGTAATAAATCACTCCATATGGTTCTTTTTCCACTTCTCCATCTTCTGTAATATATTTTACTGCACCATGCTTTTTACATGCGAAGTAGAGGGCAACCAACGGATTCGTTGTCAAATCCAAAAGACGAGTACACATCCCATAATGCTGATACTTCGTCATAATATCAAACATCGAATTCAAGTCCCTAAATTCTGTTGGTGACTTCTGCAATGGTATCTGCATCAATTTATGTTCAATGCTTAACATATCATCTCTAAATATGCTCGGCTCAATATCCCAAAATTCAGTCTCCTGACCCCTGAAATACAATTCAGTAGAAGTTCCGTCTTGAGCTTCCTTCGTCTCTTTTACCTGTCTTATCATTTCAATAAAAGAACTAACTGAATCAATCAATGTTATATTAGATTCATCAATTTCTTTATATGCCACTTTATCTACTCCTTTGCAAACTAAACGATTATCCTTTGAAGTGTTTTGGCTAGCAGTGCACCACCTGCCAAATTAGCGCTCAAAGTATATAAAATATCAAAAATTACACATACAAATTCTTCCACTTTACTTCCCATGGCGTCATCTCCCTTCGCTTTTATCACTATCTTGACAACAGATACAGTAAATAAGACTACAAGCGATGAAATAGCAATTGGTGCAACTCCCCCTTGCACTGCGAGCCAAAACACTTCAAGTATAGTAAACAATAATTTAGAGCAACAAGCCAAAGCCATCTTTTCAAATGAGTTTTTAACTCTTGAAACGCTACCTGATGGTTGGAAGCAAGCCAGTTTGATAGATATTGCAGACTATCTAAATGGTCTTGCTATGCAAAAATATCGTCCAACTGTTGATGAAACAGGCATTCCGGTTCTTAAAATTAAAGAACTTCGTCAAGGCTGTTGTGATGATAACAGCGAACTGTGTTCTCCAAGCATTAAAAGTGAGTATATCATTCACGATGGCGATGTTATCTTCTCTTGGTCAGGCAGTTTGTTAGTTAATTTTTGGTGTGGCGGTATCTGCGGCTTAAATCAGCATTTGTTCAAGGTAACATCAAACAAGTATTACAAGTGGTTCTACTATGCTTGGACAAAACACCATCTTGACCGTTTTATTGCCGTTGCTGCTGATAAAGCTACAACTATGGGACACATCAAGCGTGATGAACTTTCAAAAGCAGAGGTTCTCATACCCAACAAAGCAGACTACAAGCGAATTGGAGCCTTGCTTCAGCCAATTTATGATTTGATTATCGCAAATCGAATAGAGAACAAAAAACTTGCTGAAACAAGAGACACGCTTCTTTCAAAACTAATGAGTGGAGAGATTGATATATCGGAGGTGGATTATGAATAAAAAAGACCTCTCAATACCTTTTAATACACCACTACATTCACAAGACACAGAATTACAAACATACGGTTGCAGAGCTAATAACCCAGATATATGTGGGAATAACGGATTACCGAATGTCTGTGCCTTTTCCTCGGAAGATTGTATTTGCAAAAAGCCGTCACGCGCTTGGAAAAAGCAATATGCCAAGCTTAAAGGCTAAGCTACTAAATTATTGTTTATCCTCTCATTTTCTTCAATTTTGTCATCAATAGAGCCGAGAATAGCTGCAATCTTTTCCTGCACTTTCTTATCAGTAGGTACATTCACAAGAATATTTTTCATTGTGTTTCCAGATACTTCTTTGAAAGTCGTACCGCTACCCATTCCTTCAATTTTACCCTTGTTGTATTTGAGTAAATAGAACAGGAAAAGAGGGTCTGTATTCTCATTGGGAATAACACTCTTAAAGCCCTGATTGGTGCAAACTTCATTAGCGGCAATAGCGACATACCCTATCGGTGCTCTTGATGAAAACAATACAGTGTTCGGGGGCAAGAGTTGAGTAGAACAACTTTTCAAACCTATTTCTGTAATGTTTCTTTCGCCACGCTCAATATAACGACTGGAGAATGTGGATAAATCCTTTGGTGTAATCCAAGCAATTTTCCCATCATCATAGTTTTCTGGTTTCTTTGTCGAAGGTGTTGCCCCACCCACAACAGTTCCAATATCAGATATTTTTCGTTCAACCCACTCAGCCATAATCTTTTCCTTTCTATCCTATATATTTTCGGTGAGCAATCTTAACATTGCTCTGTTTTACCATCGCATACTGCAAAGTCGTATCTATCTTTCTATGCCCCAAGAGCTGTTGAAGCTGCTCAATGGGCATTCCTTTATCTATTGCCATAGTTGCAAGTGTACGCCTGAACTTATGAGGGTGTACCTTGTTAATTCCTAATTGCCTTCCAAATTCTCTAAGGCGAACCTCAACACCGCCGATTTTCAACCGTTCGTGTGGCGATTTCAGTGATACAAACAATGCCTGATTGTCGTCTGTTCTGCTCTCCAAGTAGTTCTGCAAATGTATCTTTGTACGAGCGTCAAAATAAACCACTCGCTCTTTACTGCCTTTACCAAAAACAACACATTCTCTTTCATTAAAGTCAATATCATCTCTGTTAAGCAGTACCATTTCGCCAACACGCATACCCGTTGAAGTAAGCATATCAATAATCGCTAAGTCTCGAAGCTCTGTGCAGTTGTCTCTCATAAGCTCTAACGCTTCATCAGAGTATGTCTCCTTGATGTTTGTCCCGGTTTTTACCTTGTGTATACGGCGAACTGGGCTTTTCAATATATAATCTTCATCTTCCAACCAGGAAAAGAAACTTGATAAAATACGCCGAATATTATCTATCGTTACTTTACTTGATTTTTTCTTTTCCTGATATTCTGTCAGGTACCCTCTAATATCATCTGTATCTATGTGTTTAACATCTTTTTGAAGCTCATCAAGCATTGCCTGAATCGTCGCTTTGTAATATTTAAGAGATTTCTCAGAACATCCCTCTATCCGCTTAGCCGATAAGAACAGCTCTACGAAGTCTTGTTCCGATACCATCTCCTTATTTTGATTTTGTGTTACATCGTATTTTGCAAATGCATACATTAATACCTCTTGCAGTTTTTCATTTTGTGCATTGTTCAAGTAAGGTAACATTCCCTGAATAACATCTTTGATTAAATCTTGTTTCATAGTCAATTCTCCTTTGAATTATTCTAAGAGAACGACTATGAGGCGGAAGTCCCCTGATATTAACTCCCGCCACCCACGAGAGTTATGGAATATGTTATAAACAATAATTTACCGCCTCATCTGTGCGTAGCACGAATAGCTGCAACGCAGCTAAGACAGACACCGAAGACGAACGGATGCTAGCATACGGATGACAAGGTGTCTGACAGAGGCGATAACGAGAAAATACCGCAGGTGTTTTCGAGTCGGAGAGCAGCTTAGAGGTCGATATTGGAGACATCAAGTTCACCTGACATTAATTTAGGCAATAAGTTGTCTCGTAAGTCTGAAAGGCGTATATTTTCAGCTTGCAGGAATTCTATTTCTTGATGCATCGGCAGTGCTAAGTCGTGAAATCTCTGTATAATATCGAGATCACTGTGCAAGTTTAACTGCTTTATTAAAACTTGACTTATATTCTGCTGTGCAGAACCTACCGCACGATTTATGAATTTTTGCTGTGACTCATATGCAATCTGAAACAAGTATGTATATGGATAATTTTCGTTACAGAGAAGTGCACAAACTGCTTGGTTACAGGTCATCGGTTTAGAAATAACACCATATGCTCCCACAGTAGCGCCATACATAGCAATCAAAACACTATGCTCTGGCAAAAATTTTGCAGATGATTTTTTTATTGCTAAATCGTTAATATGCTCCTCGGTTTCATGAATATAATTTCCAAGCAGTTCTTTGGATTTCACCCAACAAATTGAACTGTCAGAATAATATTCATCATGCTTCCGCGAAGGCGTTCCTCCGGATGTTGTAGCAACAACATCTCCAAGAGGTGTATCCATAGCAGATTCACAAAAAAGCCTTAAATAGAGTACATGTAGTTGCTGAAGTAAATTATTGTTTATCTCATTATTAAGCTTTATCTTATCGTCAAAATCTTTTAACAATCCTCCTATCTTTCTTTGTTCCTCAATAGGTGGCAATTCAATATCTAAATTGGCAACAACATCAGTCTGAACTCTTTGGCGACCAGATGAACCAACCATAGATTTAATCGCCGGATTGCGAACCAATGGACTACATATCAAATAGTACAAGAAATCTGCATCACTTACACCATCAATAGCTCGAAAGACAATGTATTCCGTTGATCCAAAACCTATTTCATCATTATCCAAAATCGAAACTTTTGCAATTTTTCCGTTTTCAAGACAAGGAGTAATTCTTGCCATAATCGTATCATTGTTTCTAAATTTTGCGCCACCCTTATATTCCTCAAATACAAATTCTGGAACATCTCTACAAAAAGGCTGCAATTTATCCATTGGCACTTTCTTTGCAACAACACCTTTTCCAATACTCTCTCTTGGATTGATATAAGCGATTTCTGATAGCTTTTTCGTAGTCCAATTAAACTTCATACCCAATCGCCCCCAGTTTCTTACGAATTTCTTCTTCCAACTCATGAGACTTTGCAAACATATCTGAAAGCTCTGATGTAAGGCGTGTCATCTTTTCTTCAAATGGTTCTCCGTCGTCCTTAACTTCTTCAATACCAACATATCTACCTGGTGTCAGAATAAAATCCTGCTTTTCAATTTCTTGAAGGTCTGCCACAGCACAGAAGCCCTTTACATCTTCAAGCGTACCATCTTGAAATGCTGTAAATGTATCAGACAACTTCTGAATATCTTCATCAGTAAAATCTCTATGCTTGCGGTCAACCATATAACCCATCTTGCGGGCATCTATAAATAAAGTTTTACCTTTCTGTTTTTTGTTCTTAGAAATAAACCAAAGTGTAACCGGAATTGTAACGCTGTAAAATAACTGCGTAGGTAGTGCAACGATACCTTCTACAAGGTCAGCCTGAATAATATTCTTTCTAATTTCTCCCTCACCGCTTGATTGAGATGACAACGCACCATTAGCAAGCACAAGACCAATTTTTCCATTCGGTGCAAGATGATGTATCATATGCTGAATCCACGCATAGTTGGCATTTCCTGCTGGCGGCGTTCCATATTTCCATCTAACATCATCTTTTAACTTGTCTTGTCCCCAGTTTGAAAGATTGAATGGCGGATTTGCCATAATAAAATCAGCTTTAAGCGTTTTATGTAAATCATTGAAAAATGTATCTGCCTGATAAGGTCCAAAATCCGCATCAATACCACGAATAGCCATATTCATTTTTGCCATCTTCCAAGTATCAGCATTAGACTCCTGACCATAAACAGCGATTTCTCCACGCTTGCCGCTGTGTGCCTGAATAAACTTTGCACTCTGAACAAACATACCACCTGAACCACAACAGGGGTCATATACACGACAATTTTTGAATGGTTTCAAAATAGCAACGATTGTTTTAACGATACTTGCAGGAGTATAGAACTCGCCACCTTTAACCCCTTCATATGCTGCAAACTGCTGAATGCAATACTCGTATGTTCTGCCAAGCAGGTCTTTGCTTTCTTCTGTATCTCCCATATCCATATTAGTGAAAAGATCAACAACCTCTCCTAATACTCTCTTATCCAAATCTGGACTTGCATAATTCTTTGGAAGCACATTTTTAAGAGTTGTATTTTCCTTTTCAATAGCTCGCATTGCATCGTCAATAACAGTGCCAATTTCTGGAGTATGTGCTGCAGAAGCAATCTTGCTCCAACGGGCATCCTCTGGTACAAAGAAAATATTATCTTCTGCATATGCATCCTTATCATCTTCAAAACCATCCCCCTCATCAACAAGCTGTTGATATCGTTTTTCAAATGCACTCGATATATAACGCAGAAAAATAAGTCCTACGATAACCTTTCTGTATTCTGCTGCCGGAATGTGTCCCCAAAGAACACAAGCCGCATCCCATATTTGTTTTTCAAATCCAATATTAGCATTATTTTGAACTGCCATTTATAAATTCCTTTCTATTAGCACCTTGCTATATTTATTTGTACATGTTTCTTCATTTTGCAATATCACTATCGTTCTATTTCCACAATATCATCAAAGCCACATTTCAATTCAACACATATCCTAGCTAGAATATCTAACGATACTTGTTGATCGTTGTTCATTTTGGTAAATGTACTTGGTGCTATCTGTGTTTTCTTTCTTAATTCCGTTTTTGTCATATCCCTATCAATTAACAACTTCCATAAAGGTTTATAAGTTATTTTTACTTGATTTTCTGACATGTTATTTCCTCCGATTATCACGTCACATAGTCCTTTTATCTTGATTTTTATTATATCATCAGTTTTTCGCTTATGCAATTGCAAATTTTGAGTTCTCGAAATCAAAAATTGTAATTAGCAACCAAATATAAAAACAAAACAAGCTCGCAAGCGCCCATTTTATAGGCTTTTGCGAGCTTTTTAAAATTATTCAAACTCTTGGGTGGAGAGATTTATCTTGCTGTTTCTTGGTACACATTTGTGTGTTTTATTCTTCATATTCATCGCATTTTGCATTTTTGTATACCTCGTCCAAAATTTTTAGAGCCAAAATGGAGCCAGCAAAAATCAAAATCACTTTTGATTTTTCTTAATCTCATCTTTTTTTACAAACATACAAATCGCCCTCTTGGGATTATTTAACATTATTACTGGAAATACATTCATTTTAGGCATATTGAATTCACGTACTACAGTATATACATTTTCTTTAGGAGTAAAACGTGGCCATATTTCCTTTACCTCCTCCATAATCTGAGTTGCTTGTTTTACTATTTGCCGTTCATAGGAAACCCCACCTAAATTGATATGTTGTTTATTAAGAAAATCTTCAATTGCTTTTTTTCCTACTTCAGTTCCATAATATCCATGTATCTCTATTGTACAATTATTCTTTTTAATAATAGACTCCAATGGAACCTCAACATGTTGTTCCTGTGCAACCTCTAAACCATTTTGTTTGATAAAATATATTTGTCTACTTGCTCTTAACTGTTCTACTTTTCTCTTTTCACTTTCATCCGTAATATCAAGATTCAGATAGGCCTTCAGCATTCTTATAGTTGCTGAACCACATTCAAAATTATCACAAAGAAATGTAATGTTATTAATCCGATTGTCATTGTAATAAAACCCATCTTCTTTCAACTCCAGCATATGATTATACATATCATTTGACTCTCTAACACTTTTTGCTTTCAAGTATGTTTCGTATATACTTGCAAGCACACTATCACTTTCTCGCCCATCCTTAGGAACATATAATGTATTTATATCCTTTCGTATAAATTTTTCATCACGATTAATATTTGAAAATTCCAACTTCTGATGATGCATAAATATTTTCAAATAATTCCCTATCTTTGCTTTATCAATTCCTGACCAAAGCAAATTATGTATTAATCGATAATATACTTGCGAATCAAAATCACAAAAGTATCTTTTTCCCACTTCCTCTAAAGCTTCTCTTTGAAGTAACATCATATCGGCAATTTCATCATACTGTGTTCGACTTATTTCAGAAACTGTTTCCAATGTAAGATAATTCTTATTCTGAGTCTTTTCAAGTGCTGACAACATCTTTAACAGAGTCTGATTGCAAACAATGCCACTTTGTTTCCTATTGTTATATAACAAATAATACTCGTCACCATTTCCCCAAATATCTTCAAGCAATCTTTCTGGATCATCAAGAACAGCTGTGTTTATCACTAATTGGGGCATTTCTGTATCTTGCCTAAACTTTTTTCCTACAACATCACTGACCAAATCTACAATCAAAATAAAATTTCCTTCACTATCCTCTTGAACTTTACCATGCAAAACATACCATTCTGTTGGATTTTTACATCCTATAATCTGATACATCCAACTATTATCGCTCTTTAAAGGATAAAAATCCAATGGTTCTATTTCATGCTCTTCAATGTTTTTCTCCCTTGAATTTTTATTTTTCTTATATGCAATGGCACAGTATTCATTTTCTCTTTGCCATTGCCCTGCTATAAATGTCAAAGCTTCTACAGAATTAGAACAATGCTCCACCCAATTTTTCAACACTTGACTTTGATACCATTCACTTGAATTTAATTCATCCACCCCAAGTCCATTCACTCCTACATTCTCATTTTGAAGAAGCATAATGGCTAAACCAAATGCCACTCTATTCATCACACACTCTTTGCAAACTTTAAGTGCCGAACTCCTGTATTCACGTAACGCATCTATTAAATGTTCTTTTTCGTAAATTGTGCCCGTCTTATTTTTTAACCATCCTTTTACTATTTTATTATCATTATAGCAGAATGGATTGACTGGTAATAAAGATCCATCCGCTTTCTTAATAATAGAATGTTCAAAAAGAATATTATATGCCTTTTTATCAAAAAATAATCTCAAAAAAGCCTGTCTTCCCTCTTCAGTTTTTAGAATGTCAGAATGATCTTCCAATGAATCGCTTTTCTCCAAATCATATTCCACAAAAAAACCTATTTTATTCCTATGATAATCTTTTTCCTCTTCAATTGTTACTCCATCGATTTCCCATAAAGGCTTTCCTTCAAAATATTCTCGGCTTTTATGCCTTACAAGAACTTTATTTGTCATAGCATCATAAAAGATCATAACTCCATTTTTCTGATAATTAAGTAAATCCAACGTATCTATTATATACCCAGAAGTGTTAAGATACTTAATAAATCTTAAATTGCACTGGTCAATTAGTGTCTGAAGAATTTTCTGTTTATCTTCACTATTAATAAATAATCTAACAGCAAGTTGAAGTATATGTATCTGATATATTCCCAAGGGATTATTAATATCTACAAATTCTGGTCTTTCAACAACTTTTGCTATCATATTATGAATAGGAAAAACATATTGTTCGTTTTCTTTAATGTCAAAAACAAAATAAATATTATCTAATTCCTGTATAAGAATCTGTATAGAATTTTGAAGCAACTCATCCTCTATTCTCCAAACATCCCCAGTCTTACCATGTATTTTTAATTCATGTAAAAACCATACTGTGGTCAAATTACTATCATATCGTTCCTTTTTAGTTGCTTCTACACCAATCTGTTCAATACTCTCAAATGTCTTTAATAATTCTTCTACTATGTCTTGTGGAACATTTCCTTCATACATAGATTGACAATACTGAAGTAATTGGCAGTATAATGCTGCAACCAGTAATCTATTCTCCGATAATTCTTGTGGTGTACATGATTTTAATTCTTCAATTGTTTTCAATATTATTTTTTTTTCGTGCTGTCCTGCCTGCAACGCCTGCAAATATATCTCAAGCTTTTTCATCTGACACCTCCGCAGTAATTAATCTCAAAGCATCTATGATTATTTCGTCATCCTTCTTCATTTTTGTATCAAACAATTTTTCTATATATTCATGCTTAATCCTTTCGAAAAGAGGGGGGGTAATCACATGATCTTGCACAGCATAATACAGCGAATGTACAAAATTGCTAAAATTTAACGAATCAAGTGATATAAGTTCTAACTCCTCATTATCCAAAATAAGCTTCATATATCTTTCATTTTTAAATAAAAATTCATAAAATTTTCTAAAATTACTACCTCTACCATTGCAACTTTTCAAAATATCTTCACGATAGTAATCTAAGCACCAACTTTGTGCCTCTGAAAATGTATTTGTACCAAATATATATCCCAAAGAGCCCACATTAAATGGATTTTTCATTAAATAATTCTTTAATTTTTTTCGTCTTTCTTCTTCAACAAGAATTCCTGTATATTCATTTTCCTTTAATTCATAGTTAAAACTATCTTGATGAAGAAGTTCTCTTCTATCTTTGTCATTTATGGAACTAATTTTTCCAAAATATTTGGTTTTATCATAATTTATGGGGAGTCCCGCTGATGGAAGTGTGCCAATTAAATAATCATACATTGTCTTTCCATCAAAATCTGGTTCACAAAAAAAGACAATATCATCAACATAACGATACATATAAAATCCGCTGTTTTTAAATTGCTGACACATAGACTCTAATAATTGATTCAAAAACATCTCAGCAATAATCCTTGCATAAGCTGGTCCCTGTGGAACACCAATCCGTCGTCCATTCTGTAACTTTTTCATCAATATATCATTAAATTCCGTTAAAAAAACAAAAATATTTTTTGTTTCTTCATCCAGTAAATTTTCAAAAGACCTAAATACTGATACAAAATCAATATGATCATAAAAACCTTTTAAGTCTATATAAAATGCTTCATAATTATCCATAAAAGGGATTTCTGTAAATACTCTGATGTGATCTATAAATTTTCCCCATGATGAATACCAATAATAAAAAATTCTCTCTTGCGAAGTGTAAGATATATGATAACTAAATGATTTCCAATTTATTTTCATTTTGCTACACAATCGCAATGCAAGATTGGTTGTAATAACGCGATCTTTAGCAGAAAGTGATACCAATCTTCTTACCTTCTCTGATGATTCTTCTCTCTCATAAACTTTATATTCAGTCGGTACATATTCAATTTTTTCTCCTCTTACTATCTTTTCAATTATATCATCATAGTATTTTAAATCATATTGCCTCAAATTACATAACCTATTCCATATAGAAACATCCGGCACCTCATCATTATCTTTTAAATAAGCCTTTTCCTTTTTTACTGTAAGCCCAATATCAGAAACAGCCTTCTTTTCATTCAATTCCGCATACTGTACCAAAAGATTTTGTTCCAAACCACATTTACGCAGTAAATAATGTAAACTTGTCTCCTGTCCATCAAGGCTGTTTTCTATCTGCATTCCATAAATGTGATAAAGATATTCAAACGTAGCCGGGAAATATCTACCACCTACTTTTTCAATATTACTATATGTCTTATGTTCATCATAATTAGGGAATTTCCTAAACACATCTTTTACAAGCTGTGCATTCGAATCGCATAAATACAATGTTCCAAGTAGCACAGTCCAATCTTGTGGCATTGATAATCCTTGTTTCATTCTCAAAAAAATTTTTTTGAATACTTCCGTCTCTGATAAAATATCTATCACTTGATCCACTGTTATTTCTATTTTATCTACTAAACGATATTTTCTATATTTTAATTTTACCTCATCGCTTTGTGATATATCTATGCCCAATCTATTTGTAACTTTTTCTACATCATTTGGCTTATAATCCTCAAGTATCGTCAGCTGTTCTTGGAAGAACTTTTCTGATTCAGTATCATCTTTTTTCTGAAAAACTCTAGTAAAGAAAAACGATCTATCCCCAGACATGTGGCATGAAAGAGGGAATTTCACTTGTTTCCCAACTATATTATTGCGACTACTGTCTGTAGCTGGAAATCTATCAAGTCCCCACTCCTTACTTTCCATAATTCCATACAGTGCCGGACAACACTGCTCCAACTTACACACAATTCGATAGCCCAATTCCTTTGCTATCAGTTTATCAAATGTTATCCAAACATGAATACCTCTTCTTCCAGAAAACTCAAGCATGTAATTAATTTCAAACTCATCTAGCATCTGTATAAATGGAACAATGCACTGATTGTACAAAGAAAGTATGTTTGGCTCGACTTTATCTTTACAATCAAAGTCGAAACATAGCCACTTAATTCTGTTTGTTTTATATCCCTGCTGATAACATCCCATAGACCCTTGTCTTTTAAGCATTTGTTCAATCACAAATGGCGACATAGGAAAATATTTTATAATATATCTTCCATCATATTGTTGAATTCCAGCTGCATAACTATTTACTACAAACAAACTATATTCCAACTGTGCAATATTCTTGATAATCTGATCTATTGTCACGATATTCACCTCATCCCCAATTATTGTATCCAAGCATTTTATCTATTTAATTATTGAATGCAATTGAATATAAACATACTAATTTTTTTAACCAATTTCCTTTTCTATTAATATATCATATAATTTTTCTTTTTTCACGCCAACAATTACTCAAAATGTTGACCTCCCGAATAATGATTTATTCATTAGTTTTTAACTCTCATACCTAAAAAACTCCCTAACCATCATCTCCGCCGTAGCCCGATTATACCCCTTTTTCAAATACCCCTGCACAATCGTTCCAAACATTCCCTTAACCATATCATCCTCAATATCGCAATATGCCTGCATCTCCCCAGACAAAGCCATTGCCACATACTCTATTGGCTTGTTATCCAACAACCTATGCAGCTTCGCCAGTGACTGCTCTGTTGTCCTCAGAGCAGCCTCCACTTCTTCGCACTTTACCCGAAGCATATTTCCATCTGTAAACCACACCTCAACATAGCCGTTATCCATGTTATAAGTACATTCCACAATATTATCTATTCGATTATCTTTCATATCATCAATCCATCCTTCCCATTATCTTGTCCCATAAGACTTGTCATATCGCCTTATCTGCTGTTCTGTATGCTCCTGTACCTTTACCTTACGAATAATCGTATCAATCTGCTCTGCACCGGCATATCTCTTCACACGCTCCAGATCATCAGCCTTTTCCTGCAACAGCT
>ERZ809296.2320-NODE-2320-length-18563-cov-4.340988_pt1 | contig 18563 bp, 19 predicted proteins | sample MGYA00520511_ERZ809296 | MGnify/ENA primary metagenome ERZ809296 (study PRJEB31576, sample SAMEA3212662) | Homo sapiens | biome: human-gut; feature: human gut; material: fecal | place: Sweden | collected 2012 ... | reverse complement strand
CAGTGGGGTAATTCTGGACTATTTAAAGGTGAGTGTTTGGGTTGCACAATTAGGTAGTAGCTTAAGGTCAAAAGGTTGACTTACAGTACTTGCAATCCTCTGACCAGTCTCTGGGTCATTATCATACCTTTTCCTCATACGAGCTGCATTTTGAAAATGAGTTAATTCATATGGAGCTGAAGCTAGTATGAAAAGGTCGTCTTCAAATAGTCCAGAATTACCCCACTGAATTCTTAGGGTAGGGGGTGATGCAGAATAACCGTCAGCTCTTGCCCAGGATTCGAGCAATCTACATTTATTCACCACATCGTCTCTGTGTTCAGCATCTACTGAATACCAAGAGATGTCGAATGTTATTGTATCTTCTCCTCCAGTGTAGAAATAAAAGGGGTTATTACGTCCCATGGATTTAACTGCAGCCCAAGTAGCATTAGGTTCTACTCGTAATCTGTCAGGCCTGTTTTGAATCACTAAACTTACAGCGGGTGATACATTCAGGTTAGCAATAACAATGTCGTTCTTTATCAGTTCAGAAGTCAACTTGTTTGCTACAGTATAATCTATGGACTTAGCCTTCAAAATCTGTTCAGGAGAAACCCCAGCTGTTTCAGCAGCTATACGATTCTGAGTCCAAGGGTCCTGAGCCTGAGCTAAAGAGAACGAACCCTTTCGGGCTACATGCAGATTCTTTGCGTCATAGGCTTTACCCATCTTATTGGGTTCTGCCTTAGCCATTGGAGAAGTAGCCCTGTTTATGAGTATCAGGGCTCTCCATACTTTATTGAGAGGAGATTGGAATATCCTCCCTTGCTCAAGGTCAACTACTTCTTGAGCTACTTTTCCTAAAGGTTTTCCTATGAGCGATGCCATGATTTATTAGTTTACTCCAGCAGCTACATTTATCTCTGAATCTCTTTCACCAAGGTACTCTTCCAGGAACTTCTTACCATCCATATTGATAGTTAAGTGAGTACCTCTATTTTCCCGATTGTTGAGCTTATCAGTATAAACTCCGAGCATCTGTACTAACCACCGTATCTCTTGGATAGTTAACATTTGGAGATTATCCTTTTGTTTATAACCCTCTCGGCTGGCTTTGATAGCAGATGCCAGGTCATTTGTAGCCCTGGTATTTTCATCTTGAGCAGACTTGTTACCTTTAATAGCACTGTATATCATGGGCCCAAATATGGATATACCAGTAATAGCTAACCCAAGTGGACCTCCGAATAACCCGAGTAATCTAGAACCAAATCCCAGTATGCCTCTACCCACAGAAGCCAAAGCTCCTCGGGATGCCGCACCTGCTGCTGCCCCTGCAGCGGTACCCATTAAACCCCGAGTCATCTGACCCGCATTAGTAGTAGTAACCATTGCAGCAGGTACTGGAGTCCATCTAGAAGCTCCTCTACCAGTTTGGGCATAGTATCTACCATTGGCTCCCATTTTTGCTGGAATATTACCATTATAGAAATAACCGGGTAATCCAGCCATACCTGCAATGATAGTCGCACTTGCTCCAATACCAGCTTTCCTTTGAGCTATGATGGCTCTCTCCATGTTTAAATAACCCTGAGCAGACATAGTGGCTTGAGACCAGCCGCCCATCATTAACCTTATCATGGTTTTGAAGGATACTTGAGAGTCACCATTCAGTAATAACCAACGTGCTCTCAGTCCCATCCAAATAGAACCTATCTTTAAACCAACTGCAGCTATAGCAGCAAATCCCGCTATCCATGGACCAAATGGAGTTGCCATTAGGTCACGAAGCTGAGATATGGCCCAACCGAGCATATCCAGAAATCCCATTATAATAGGATTCTTACCCAGGGCTTCACTGAAAGTAGTCATAAGGTTCTCGGCAGCAGATTGGATAATATCAATTTTACCTGCAAGGGTTTCCATTCGTTTCCCTACTACCTCTTCAGCAAATCCCGCAGAATTGTTTTGTATCTTATTTAACAGGTCAAAGTAACCTTCAGTATCACGCATGATTGCAACTGCAGCACGCATACCACGTACACCGAAGATACTCTTGAATACAGCATTCTGGTCTATAGTAGACAATCCTTGAGTAGCTTCTTCTATTTTACCTAAGATTATGGCAAAATCTTGAAGGTCTCCATTGGCATCTACAAAATCCTGTTTACTCAGTCCTAATCTAGCTAAAGCCTTAGCTCCCTTAAAGTTAGGATTGGTTAATGACTGAGTCAGGTAGTCTGCCATATTTCTTATAGAAGTACCTGCCATAGAACCCTGAATACCTGCATTACCCAGAGTACCTATCATGGCAGCTACTTGTGGTAACTGCTGTCTCAGAGTTACCATGGATGCAGCTGAGTATTTTATAGATTCAGCTAAGTCTGCCATGGATACATTTGATGACATAGCCGCCTTAGTAAGCTGGTCTCCAACTACATTAGCTGCATTTTGACCCTCTAATTTGAAGGTCCTCATGATATTGGTCAGTAAGTCAGCTGTGCCTCCTTTACCTCCCAACTCCATGCCCGTGGCATTAGCCATCATGGCTGCACCAGATATCATTTGCTGAATCTGGTTTGCATCATTACCTGCCATTGCCAAGTATTTCATACCTGAAGCTATATCCCTTGACATGAACATGGTCCTTAAACCTAATGTCTGGGCAGTTTCGGATAACCCAGACATTTGATTTTCGGTAGCTCCAGATATAGCTCCCACTGAAGTCATCATGTCTATGAAATCAGCTCCGGTTTCGATAGTAGTGGTTAATGTTGATACTATCGAACTGGCCACACCACTGGCTATATTAGCGTACGACTGAACTGCGGTTAAGTTAGCCTGTACAGCATTCTTAGCATCCCTATGTAAACCTCGGATGACTGAGCTAGCTTCTCTTGCCTGGTTTGAAAACCTATCTTGAAGGACAAGGGCCACACCTATCTCGAGTTGTCCTGCAGAAGGACTACCACTTGTAAAAGCCATATAGTTTCAGATTTATCGAACAAAAGAGAGCTGCCCTACTTTCCTTTGGGCAGCTCTTTTTTAAGTGCATCGTAATATGCTTCGGCAGCTTCTATAAATTTCTTTCTTCGCCGCCAGGGGAGCTTTGCTAGAGTGTTAAAGTCAATATTAATCTTAGCTTTAACAATGTATAAATATACATCTTCTAGTTCTCCCGTGGGTAGAAAAAATTATCTACCGCCATCACTGGTACCATAATCTTCTGTCCCGTTTCGGGGTCTTCGATTTGAGTAGTACCGTGGAATAGGGGGTCAAACCCTTTGATAGCAGACCTTATGTCCATCATATCTTTTGGGCTGAACATCCGGAAGTTCTTCACGGGTTCATAGTTGTCACCAACCCTCAGTTTGAGATTACGAGCGACTAACTCCTGATTTTTGGTACGTTCACTTGCGGGGAGATTTAAGACGTAGGCTTCCCCGCGGGCATTGAGGAGGTCGAAGCACATCTCTTTCCCACTTTTAGTAGTGAACTGTATTTCCGAGGTTTGTTTAGGTACTGGGTAGAATGGGATAGCGTTAGGTTTTGCTTCCATCTCTTCCATAGTTGGAACTACACCGTAGTCGAAAAGGAACTCTTCCTGAAGGTTTATTTCATAGTCTACTTCACGAACTTGACCATCGGCTGGACCATCCCAAGCATACCTGAAGTCAAGTATTTCCCCAAGAGAAAACACCCTGGAATTTACCATGATTGCATACCTGTCGAGTGAGGGCATTTTCTGCACATCTTCGGGGGTAAGCAATCGAGTTGCTGTTATATCAGTATCAGTTACAATGCCTGCAATGAACTTTGATATGTTCATGAAGGTTTTGGCATCTACCGGATTAGAAAGGATATCATCATCCTCTCCATTCTGTTCCCTTATAGTTACCTCGTAACCACTGGGGAGTTTGAAGGTAAGTTTCTTACCATAAAGTGTTTTGTCTTCCATGTTGTTGAGTTGTTAAGTGTATTCTTCTGAATATAGTCTTGGATACGAAAAAGGGAGAGTTCATTGCTGAGCTCTCCCTTGGTGATTCACTATTACAGCTTCTCGCAGGTGTCTACTGAGAACTCCAAATCCTCCAGAGTGTTGTCCGAACTCATTCGGTCTAAGTCCTGTCCGTTTACCTTGCAAGGCCATACTCCGGTACAAGTCCAGGAATTAAGGATAGATACTCCATCCTCGGCCAGCTCATTGATAAGTACGGTTTCCTTGTACTGACTTGGGGTTAAACCTCCCCCGAGCAGCATATCCTGTACTGACATCAGCCAATCCCATAACCAGGTATCTGAACCAGAAGTTGTCTCCAGCTTAGATGCAGTTAAGTTACCAACTGATACCCTGCCACCGGTCTTTACGTCGTAGTTTACATCCCCGTGTGCAACCTGTTCGATACTTATCTCAGGTACAGTTACCTTCTGAAAGAGGAAGGGGTTGATGGGGTGCTTGACAAATATTATTTGCCATAAGAACTTCTTCCTCGGGTTTTTTACTTTAGCTCCTGCCATAGTATTTATCGTATTTATTTGTTAGTTATTCTGGGCAGAGATGGATACTTCACCGGTGCTCTTGTTTACAGCAATGTCGATGATAACATCCATTTCGATATCCTGCATTGGAACAACCTCCTTATACTTCAGCTGAGCCCGATATTTACCCTGGCGAACGTCGGCCTCATTGTTTATCTGAAGCTCTTCGTAACTCTGGGCATCCTGGTCACCTATCCACTCATAGGAAGTGATGGCATTGCGGGTCTGCAGGTCATCCAGAATTTCTTTTGCTTCGTGATAAATGAGTTTCCACGTATCGAAGGTATTGGGCTCTTCGATGTAGCTCTCTAAAATCGGCCGGAGGTTTTTCTTCAGATAGAGATTGAGACGAACTATGGAGATGAATTTCTCCGAATCGTCTACTGGGTTCGAAGTGAAACCATGCCAGAGCATAGTGCGCTGACCCTGGGTCCTGGTGTTCTTTATTACGAACAGGTTCATGTACCACTGAGCGAACTCGTTAAGAGTATCCACTTCAGCAGGTCCTCCCAAGTTCTTCATAACCGGACCAAGTGCCGAAGTGATTACACCTCGGTTCATACCCGAGAATGAATACCATGGCCCATAGGTAGAAGCACAGATAGCATCGAGTCCAATTACTGAACCGAGCACATCGCATTTCTGGAGAGAGCCATTATCGTTGTAATACTTGATACCACCTCCGAAATATGCCACTTCTTTCTTGGCACCAATGGTCTGTACCAGAGTCTTCAGTGCCGAAAGGGTCTCTTCGGGAGTTGCTGGGGTACGAGTGTCAGGAGCATACTTAGGCACTTCCACATACAACATCTGTTCGAAGATGTTGTGTACATCGGCAGCTACAGAGGTATATACCTTGGTATAATCCGTAGGCAGATGCTGATGTATGTGAGAAAGGATTACCGAATATGCCTCGTAGTAGGCCTTGCTTGCCTGATATGCCGAGAGCCATTCGTCTGCCGTAGGAGTAGCCCCTGCATTACCCTCAGTACACTGCATGTATACGTTGGTATCGGAAATTTCCTCGGCATCCACGGTACCTTCCGTTATCTTACCCACAGTAATCATCGAGTTCCAGTTGGAGAACTGACGAAGAATGGATATGATATCTTCCATGGTCTGAATACCGGTTGCCAGATTTGCCATGGTACCCTGACCATCGCCTGCCTTACCCTGGATTGCCTCAAAAGTGATGTTGGGAGCATTATCCAGGAAGTTCTGCAGAGTATTCACATTTATAGAGGGATTGGTTACTCCCTCGGAAGTGTTTGCAGATACTGCCGAGAAGAACAGCATTTCGTTGAGCATGCTGTCGTACGTCGGAATATTGGTAATATCATCCCGGCCACCATACTGAATGATGCTTGCACGGAGTGTTGGTTCCGTGGATACATTCAGCTTCAGGTAAAAAGGACGATTGAGATTAACTCCCGTATCATCAAATACCGGAGAACCAGCCTCTCGAGTACGTATGGCCATGTGCATAGAGAGACTGTTCTCAGCCCCACTCGGGTCGGATATAGTAATGGAAATAACCGAAGAACCGTCTGGTACCGATACCGAGGGAACTGCCCGAGAAGAAGCCGATGTTACCGACATAGGCTTTGCCCAACCATAAGTAGCCCCAGCTCCAGCTACTCGTGATACCCGGACTTTTGCACCCATTTCCAGGGCTTTCATGATGTTTGATACCGAACCATCCGGAACTATTTCCGAACCGAAGATGCGAGTGAACTGTGAGGGAGTTGCAATCAAGTCCTTCGGGTCTTCGAATGGACCCTTAGTAGTACGGGCTACTACATTGATTACACCCAACAGAGGTACACTTGATTGTACATTCAGGTTCTTAAAGTTGAACCTTACTCTTGGAGTCTGTGGCATATAATTATTGATTAAGGTTATGATAGTAAAAAAGAATCCACCTCCACGTACCCTCAAGTAAGAACCAGGGTCGATTGGAGGTATAGGTGGGTCAGGCTCCTTGGGGAACCTTCAGAGTGTAATCGGCATTTTCTAGAAGCACGGAAATATCTCTTATTGGAGTAATTACCTCTGGAGGAGTGTTACCATCTAAGAGGCAATCCTGTACTTCAAATTGGTATACCTTTTCCATCAACCCATTATCCAAATCCGGCATGTTATAAAAATTAACTATCCGGAGGAATATATTTCCTGTGAATAGAAATTTGGGTTCTTCGTATGGTTTTAGGTAGCCTCTTTGAGGAACTGCCCAGAACATAATCTGATGCAACAGTCTCATGTGTTCTGCGGAATGAGCACATAGTCTTATGTTCATGTATTGTGATAGGGTTTCATAGGGTACTTCAGTTGCAGTGTAACCTATGCCCTCTTCTTTCTCTATTATCTGTCTCGGTAGTCCAATATCTCCAGGATAGAATCCTTCGGAATCAACCACGATACGGGGGGTTTCTTTTATACCTTTTGAGTGATTGTTACCCACTCCGAATATACTGACGTAGAAACCCTTTTCGTCAGTGATCTTTTTCAGGTCTTCTTTAAACCGTTCAGCATTTGCTGCACTGGTTGGAAGATAGTCTTCTGGATTTATAGTGTAGCCCAACTTTATAGCCATATTTAATATAGCCACGTATATGGACCTCTCTATAATTTCCTGAGAATTTACCATTTTACTTGATTGGGTCTTACACCATACTTTTGAAGTTCTTTACGTATCTCCGTTAGGATAAGTTGCTTGAGCTTATTCTTACCACCAGCGGCTTTAAGAGATGGTGCCCATACGGGCCGGGGTGGAATCCTACCATCGCTGGAACCGAATTCCAACATCATGGCTAGTTGGTTTAGTGTTAGCTTCTTCTGAGAAAAGCGTCTGGTTCCGATTGGTAATCCTATTAGAACCCTCGATTTATACCTATATAACCCAACTGACCTCGAATAGAGACCAGTCAGGTTATAAATAGGATGTTGTCCCCACCTTTCAATGGTAGCTGGAGATAATGGTTGCCAAGTTACTCCACCACCCATCGGCGGTATACCCAAAGTTAATGACTTCTTTACGATTGCAAGGAGGTTACGTGAGAATTGACTCACAGCTTTATCATATCCCCTCTGCATACTTGGCCCAAGGTTACTGACTAAAGATTCTACCTTTTGCCATTCACCATTTAGCTTTACCTGAAGTACAAGGTCAGATACTTTGGGAAGTGTGATATTTACCTTCCTTGCCATTTGTTAGAAGTATTTATTGTAAAAAGCCTTCAGTTCATCGTAAACAGTCCTGATAATACCATCTTTGTGATAGTGGTACTCGCCTGCATAACCTTCTACTCCCCCGAGCTTGTTTGCCCATTTTTCAGTCCAGAAGTCGTAATAGTTATTAGCACTGTTATGGAACATACAGTGTAACCCACTACATAGACCCACTGTAGGTAAATATAATGGACCTAATATTCGGGATTGTATACAATGACCAAACTCATGGTCATATACCGGCTCCTTTAATCCAGATTTCTCCGAAAGGAAGATATAGTTTCCCAAACTTACACCGCCATTCATTGTGGGAGCCACATAAAAAGCAGTGCTTCTTTGTTTTAGGATTCTTTTCTCCCCTTTAAGAATTATCTTGTAGATAAGTCCGGCAAGGTTTTGAGGTAGTTGCCAAATGTACAACAGAGTATGCAGGAACTTACCAAACTTAGTTTTATGTTGGTGTTCTTTTAAGATACTGGACATTGCCTATTCTTTCTTAAGAGATGCCTTTACTTTGAGATAGTGAACAAAATAACCGGCAATGAAATACACTATCGGGTATAAGATGAGCAAGAAAGCTACCAACCCATTGTCCAACCATCTCCAAATGCAGGAGAAGATAATTACTGAAGCTATGGCCAAGGAAATGTATAGCCATCCAAGTTTTGTAATGTTCATGGTTTATAGTTTTAGTTGTATGGAGCCACATTTATAAAGAAATGTTTTACACTTCCCACTACTTGGCAGAGTATGGTGTACACCTTATAACCGGAGGTAGGTGCTACATCGGCTGCATTCTGGTGCATGTGTATCACACTTGTACTATTTTGTTTTTTGAATGTAGGAGTTATATTATATGCACATATAAATGAAGCTGTTGGGTCTAGGCTATTGAAAGTATGTTCTAGTAGGGTCAGTGTGGGATTACTTGAACCAGTATACCAAAGGGAATCTTTACCTCTTAGATTCATAGCTACATTTGTACCAGATACATAATTTATCAAAGGGGTTGTACCTATATATACCGTACTACCCTTGTTTACAATGTAGTCAATGATTTGGTCTTCTGTAACTTGGTCACCTAAATCACTAAAAGTACCTTCGAATATGAAATATATCTCATGAGTTTCTATCATGAGATAGAATGCAGTAAATAAGTCATTCTGAGTATCACCGTTCCACCATATCATACCTATTCCAGAAGAATTTCCAAGGGTTTTAACAGTATTATTACCTGTCATCCATTGTAACTTCCTTAGAGCATCTACTAGAGTATCACCGTTTTGGATATAAGGGTCTTGGACATCACCATACTTGGTTATATCTGACCAACCCGATATCTTTAAGTCTGATAGGCTTCCACCGCCGCTTACCTCTTCCCAACCAGAACCGGTACTTACTTTACCAGATATATACACTTTATACCCACGGAATAAGGTTTTCTTGCCCTGTACCCATAGTAAATATTCTACTTGTCCTATAGTAGGCATTAAACCAGTGGCTATAGCTATACCGTAATAATTACCAGAAGTTATACCTGTATTAGATGGTCCATTTACTACAGTAGCAGCATTAGCCACAAAGAACTTTACCTTAGTATTTTGAGTACCGTCAGAAAAAGGGGTAGAATCATTAAAATCAGTTATTACTAAACTATTAGGGTCAGCCTTACCTTTGAAAAGGTTGGCTATCTTCTGCAAGGTAGTTTTCTGTGTGGCTGATATCTGAATTTGTTCGGTACCAGTGGGAGTTACGTCAGTAAACTGAGAACTACCTATTTCATGAAATTCTGCCATGATATTTATATTTATTGTTTACTTTCGTCTTGTATTCTGTTGCTTATATCCAGCTTTCTGGTCGTCATACATAGATACTATGTTGGAGAATGTGGCTACAATTAAACTATCAGTCATCTGAACTACTGTAAGATAGGCTTCAGCCTGTTGAGCAGTTGCTACTCTCGTTGTTGTAGTCCTGAATACTAATGTCTTTCTTCTCTCTACTCCTGTTAGATTAGTATCAGAAGTTATTAGGGATTCAGAACTTCCTCCTATTCCGGTATAATCTATATAAAAATTATCACCAGAGCCGTCATCCCAAGGTATAGTAACTTTTGCCATACGTTAGTTATTAAATTTAGCGATATAGAGGAGATATCCCACCCCTCTATACCAAGACTCCTTAGCCCTATGCTTTTGGAGTAACCGTAAATGTAGTGTTGGTGTCCACAGTGACCTGAACTGCCGAGCCATCCTGAGGCACATCTATTGTAGTCGGAGTAACTTCGATGAATGGGTCACCTGCAGTCTGTTTAAGAGTAGTTGTTGCCTTCTGACCACCATTAGCTGTAGCAATAATCTGTTGCGTACGAGCTTCTATGGTTTCATTAGCTGCAGCATTCAGTGTAAGAATGAATACATACTTAGCTTTTGCACCTGGGTCACCACTAATTGCAGTACCTGAAGTGGCACTTGAACCATTAGCTTGGAACTGTATTGCAGCCATATCGGCAGCAATAATATCACCAGTACCTTTGCTAAAGGTTATTTTTGAAGTATTGGACTTACCAGTTAAAGTTACCGTACCGCCTTCTTTATCTACTGCAGGACGGGTATTATCGAACTGGATAAACTCAGCTGCAGGAAGGTGGTTAGCAACAAACTGTTTCTTCTCAGCTACTCCTGTACCCTCTACCTCAAATGTAGCACTTTGGGCTACACGATTGCCACGATTGGCAACTTCAGCTTTTACCTGTAAAGTGGTATCACCTGAACCAGATGAAGGATTGACAACAATCCCGTTTTGTTTTACTTCGGCCATTTTTTTATTTGGGTTTAACTTTGAATGTCGTATTAGTCTTTACGGTAGTTTCATCCTCATAGTTATTCATTTCGCTTAACTCAAGGATGTACTTAGTTAACTCTACGTACCTATCGATGTTCTCCATGTAGGAGAGTATCTTTTTAGTTTCTTCTGGAGTTTCTCTCTTCAGTACTACAAAAAAGAGCAAAGCTTCATCATGTGCCTGAGCTACTTGAGTATCACCTGTGGGAGAATAGACCTTACCATTGATTACGAACTTATCCTGTGCCCAATCAAAGTTCCAATAACCCTCTTTGGTTAAATGACCATTCTCTTCAAGTGACCTCTTAGTTACATATAACACAATGTTGATACCGTCCAGTTCACCTGAAACAGTCTCTTTTAATGAAGGCCAAGTTCTTATGTAGTTATACTGAATTAATCCGTCCAGAAAATACGGTTCGTAGTTATTACCAGTATCTTCACCGTAAGACAGAATCTGGTCAAATCTCTTTAACCAGATTAGAGGTTGTTTACCTGCATCCACTTCAACAAAGTCATTTACAATGGCCTTGTATCGGTCCCATACTCCTTTTGTAATCCTTTTCCTCCGTGCCATACCCTATCTCTTTACAGGGAAGCCTGGGTCTGGGCCATCTAATGGTCCTGGCCTCCGGTGGTTGACTACTTTTGGAACTACTACCTTCTTCACTGTTCGGCAAATGGGTAGATAGATGGAAAGTCTTTCAGCAAGCATACACAGATTTTGTTTAAGTATATCAATAACTCCACCTGGTTGCATTGCTTTTATGACATTTGATGAGGTTTTAGATTCAGAGTCAGTATCGTTGAAGAATTCTACCTCAGTTGGACCTGTTTGTATTCGCTTAACCTCACCTGAACCCTGGCTTGACTCTGAAGACTCGGATTCAGATGTAGAGGATGAGTTACTCTCTTTAACTGATTCTGCAGTGGCACCAACCATCAATGAAATCTGCACTACCATATAATCATAGGCTGCCAATTCCATAATTAGCTGGTTTTCTAGAGCTTCGTAATACAACTCATTATTAAATTCCTCTATAGGTACTTCATGATTTACTAGCGGCTGAATATATAGCTGCCATTTTTCAATAAACTGTTGCTTCTCTTTAAGCGTAAGTTTACCGAAGATATCCTCAGGGATATAAGTGTCTATCAGCTCGTAGATACTGCCAGGCAACTGGGTCTTTACCTCTTCACTAACCCCAATAACCTGAGTCTTGGATAATGCAACTCCTCCGACGTTGTTAGTTATGGTCATCTTGACCACGTAGTCACCAGAAGCTTCATAAATATGGGAAGCAGTTACCACACCAACGTGTGATTCTGTCTTCCCATCACCAAATACCCATGTTACTGTAAAGTCGTGGGGTAGTTCATCAGCGAATCCCCTAAACCTTGCATTGAGTCCAACTACGGTAGATAAAAAATCTACCTCTTTCATAGTTTACTCGTCGTCTTCGTCCTTCAGCTCATCGAGGATAGCATTTACCAAGTCAAGCTTGGTGTCACCATCCTCCGGCTCAATCTCCAAAGAGATAGCTAAAGCCTTCAGTTCTTCTGTATTGAACTGTTCTTTGATTTTCTCGGGAGCTTCCTCAGCTTCCATGAGTTCATCGAACTTCTTCCGAACTGCTTCCAAATCTACTTCTTTCTTGGGAGCAGGTGAGCTTTCTTTCTGGCCTGGTGCCTTGAATTCCTCGGCCTTTGCCTCGATGAGATATCCGTTTGCCAGGGCTGCTTTGATAACTCGCAGATTAAACTGCTTGTCGGTTAATTCCACAACGTCTTTGCGGAGAACCTTAATCTTTGAGGCCTGGTCATAGAAGATACTTGCCTTAGGACTCAGTTTTACATATCGTTTACTTGCCATAGTTAAATTAGTTAAGGGGGCGGTATTAAGCCGCCCCCAGGTTTGAGTTGTTGGGTGTTACTCGATTATACCAGTCAGGTACTTGTCGACATCCATGTAGTCGGGGAATCCGTTGGTAGCGAAATCCTTCGTCGCATCGATGAGGATAGAAGCATCCTGGTACATCTTCGAGAAGCCCGTCGTCAGCGAAGCATAGATAGCCTCGGTCTGATTCGAAACTATGCGTTCCGACTCCAGCATCAGCTGTTTTGCAGTCAACTTTATCATGGCTGCCGACGGGTCTACTAGCATTACCTCGTCTGCCGGAGTACCGCCATGGATATAGAAGTCTGCCGAATTGGGAACCGGAGTCTTCAGGTTCAGACGAGCATCGGTAGTACCCGACGAACGCAGCTTGAACTCTGGGAGATCGAGGAGATCGAGTGCCTGCTCCTCACCACCGATGATGATGCGGAACTGACGGCCCAGTCGAGATGCCCGAATCCATACTCGGAGAAGGTCACGATACTGTATACCCTTCTGGGTATCCCCCACGCCGATTACCGGAGCCGATTCCGAGCCGTCCAACTTGTTACCCTTTACGAGGACATCCATGGCCAGAGCATCCATTGCATAACCCAGCTGAACGCCGAAGTCACGAAGGAATATTGCCATTACGTCCATCGATACGTAGCTTCGTACCTCGTCGGTAACCTTGAAACCCTTACCGATTTTGAAGAGGTTGACCGACTTCTGGCCGAAGGATACGGTACCCAGAGGAATGGTCTCAGCCTCGTTCACCCGTGCAGGGTTGGCGTCTGACATGTTGACGAGGGGCATGATGGCGGTCAGCCCGTTGATAGGCTGGTCGGATGCGATGATGTTAGGATAGAAGGGTGCTTCTCGCATTCCAAGGTAGATTGCCTCACGTACAATCTCCGGAACGAGCCAGCGAAGTTCGGGATTCGGCATGGAGTATATGTTCTCCATCGTGTCCACTTTAGGATTGAACCCAACGGCCTTGAAGTAGTCCTCCTGAGTAATACCATATTTCTCCTGGAGCATATCGCCAAGGTGTATGTCTACCGGGAGACTCTTATTGCTTCCCTGTCGGAAGCCGTCCATGTTCTTTACGATTTCGGGAAGCTCTTTTAAGTACTGCTCCCGAGTAAAAGTTTTTTCTGCCATGTTATAAAGGTGTTTTTCTTATTATTTTGCAAGGATTCGTACCAGTTCACCTGCCTCTGCCGTGTTTATAGCCAGGAAGGGAGTCTCGGCATTAGTCGCCGACGACTTGTAGTTGGGATATATACCGCTGTCATCCAACGTACCGTCGGTCTGTACATAACCCGTAGTAGATATAGCCTCTTTTGCTATACCGTGAATAACAGTATAGCCCTGTACCATAACTGTTACCTCTACTCCCGCTGCCGAGGGTGGATATGCTGGGTACTTACTGTAACCGGTAGCGATACCGATGTATATTTCTCCTTCTGCTCCGGTATAAGGAGAAATGGTACCGTCGTTATTCAGTTTTACTGGCTGGCCCTGAACGATAGTATCACCGCTCTTTACCGGGAATGCCTGATGAAGCTTATGCGATTCACTTTTGTAAATCACAGCCTGCGGGGTTCGTGAACCCACTTTGTGTAAGTCTGCCATAATTTAATTTGAAATTTGAGTTACTTTCTTTGTTATTTCTTTTCTCCTCTGAGTTTCCGGTCTGCCAAAGCCTGGGCAACTGCCTGAGTAGATTTCTCTGAATTCTTCGTTTCGTCTCCTTCCTCAGGATTGATAGACGATGCCCGGCCCACGTCCTGAGAACCGCAATGGTTGCAGTGCATCGGGAATTTATCCTCCAGCTGTGCGTCATAAGTCTTACGCAGAGCAGTAAGGGTTTCCATGGTAGTTCCTTCGTTCTCCAGGAGTGCCAGGATATTCTGGTCTACGTTTTCCTCGCCGGAAACTTTCTTGTAGGCAGCCACAGTCTCCTCACGGAATAATTTGATATGACCGTCCCAGTTTTTCTTTGCTTCTTTGTAAGACTCCAGGTCTTTTTCGAGATTTGCCTTCTCTTCCTTGAGAGTCTGAATCTCGGTGTCCTTTGAAGCCACTGCCTCTGTGAGGCTTTGATTCTGCTGTACCAGGTTTTTGATCTGGGTGAGAGCCAGCTCTGTCGAAACTTCCTGACCTTCAGAAAGGGTCAAAAGATTTTCACCAAAGAGGCTCGCCAGCACTTGCTGCAATTCTTTGTCCATGTTTGTTTTATTTGTTTGATTATTGTGGTTACCCTTTCCGGCACCCTTTTCATTATTAGATTGGGTGGTATTGTACTTTATATCTTTTTCAGAAAGAACCTTGAAGTCGAACATAGATACCCTCTTTGCTGGGTCATTTGCTTCAGCAGCTTTTTCTTCAGAAAAAGAATAATACTGACTTCCTGCATAAGCAGGGCTGTTTAACTTACCGCTTTTGATTAGCTGAGCAAATGGGTCTGCCCCATGCCATACTAGAGATGTCTCTTTGTAAGATATGATCTTAGTAACAACCCTACGAATAAGTTCTCCATTCTCAGTATATGTACCTAGTTTGGAATAGAATTCCAAGATGTCCTCAAAAGCATGAGATGGTTCCCATGCAAACTCTACCGTTACCGAATTAGAGTGTATAGATGGTGGGTCCATTTGAATACCCCGAGCTATACGGGGATTAGAAAGACCGTCTATCTTTAGAATACCGTTGATACCGGCAGGGATAATTATCCCAGTCTTTTCATCCTTGTAAGCCTCTTGCCATTCTACTGACTTAACTGCCCCGATAGCATTAGCTACATCAGTCTCATGGTCAAGATTAACTGATTGACCTACCAGTAAAGGCATTGATTCCTTCAGTACTGCTTCTGGAAACTCAGTAGGATTATACTTCCTTGCCACTATTGCGGCAGAAAGCATTCGGAACATTGGCTCGATAAAGTCACTGTCCTTTGGCTTTAACATTTCTGGAGTTACTTCTGGCATGAACTGGTTGACATTCAAAGTGCCACCCCACATACCAAATCTTTCCAGTGACTTCTTAGGGTCTTCACTGAAGTTGCCAGTGCCCTTGTAGAAGTTTTCAGAGAGAGAGTGAGCATCTATAACTACTTCTGGTACATCAGATACCATCAAGCTATGAGCTGCACTTAATACCATTACATCAGTATTCTGTTGAGTCTTTGGCATAATTTATCTCGGTTTACTGTCTTGATCTTTCCTTTTAGGATTGGGATTTACTTTATCTCGAGTTCTACGGTCTGACTTATCTTTATCGTCTTCTCGTTTCTTCTTCTTTTGACCAGTGTCTGAATCGCCAGTACCATCTGAATCATCGGATTCCACTGGAGTTCTTGGTTCTGGTTGGTCTGGAGTTTCATAACCCATATCCCGTGCAAACTGGTCCTGACTGATTATGCCCTGATTGTACAGAGTTACATTTACCCGAGCACGGTATTCACGAGCCTGTTGTAACTTAATATCATCTGAAACAGTTGAGGTTCCAAACTTGATAGTTATTCCCTTGTTGTTAAACCCTGCCAGGCGCAGTTCTAGAGAATAAAAGAACTCCAGTACAAAGATTACCAAGGTTTGGATATTCTTTAACTGGGATATCATCTTGGACAGCTGTATGCCAGCTCCTCCCTCAGTACCACTCTGTGATGCAGATACTCCGATGATAGAACCATTTACCCCAAGGCCGTTTGCTACGGATTGTTGATTCATATTCCAGGGAAGGTTTATATTCTGCATAGAAGCTGAAGTAGACCTTAATTCGAATTCATGATCATCAATGTAACCCACCACTACTCCATCAGACATACCTCCAACTATGTTGGTCTTCATCTTCCGAAGAGTACTTTCCAAACGTGCTGCATAAGCTTTTTCACTTTCTCCAGCAGTACGGGGAGGTTTAGCCATCTTGGCTTCTAAGAAACCAACCATTCCCATTACCTCCATGATATGTTTGAAATTCTTCCTCATTGTATGTTGACCAGCAATAGAATCCAAAGCCGACATGAATGGAGGCACTCCGTATGGTTCATCAGTATCATTATACATACCCACATAACAATAGGTCTCTGTATTTAATCGTATGAACGAATCTTTGAGACCATCTACCAAACGGGGATTCCTTTGATATGGGTGATATACTCCGTTGTTCTCTCTCTTAAACCTTATAGTTTCGGGTTTTATGAATAGTATTGTTTCCAGCCCTGTTAATTTATTGTTTGGTACTCCTTCTACTGATATAGCACCACCAACAAGAAGCTGAACTATGAATTTGTTTACTAACCCATCAATACCAGCAGTATACTTAGACCACTTTCTTGACACATCCCTCAAATGCTCCCTCATCTTGGTAGACTCCTCGGGAGTATTGTTTGGGAAGTCAATAGTATGACCTGTATTTGACAGCTTGAACATGTCCTGCAATGCAATGCTGACGTCCGGGTTTATCTTGTAAAGGTCCCGAATGATAGGTATTAGTTCTGTTCTGAACGTTGGGGTAACTAAGTTCGTCATACCATTAAGAGTGGTAATGAGTTCAGAGTTTCCCACACCATCATCTGGTTGAGAAACTCTGCCCGGACTTATTGAACCCTTTCCCTCATCTTTGTTCTGAGATTCCACAGGCTTAGACCTGGTGAACCAACTGATAGGATTAAGTTTCATGTTATATTGAATGGTTTATGCTTACTGAGGAATTACTACAGTACCAGATGGACTGTGAGACCTGATATGATTAGTGATAGCTTTACCGAATATCGCATCATCAGAATATGTTTCACCTTCCAAATCCAGGTCCATAGAGGAGTTATTCATTCTATGCTTACCACGAGCAATAGGTCTTCCAGCACCGTCATAAATAAAGGTGTATGCTTCTTGTACAAAGAACGGGTCTTTTATAATTACGTTCTCTTCCCTGATATCCTTCTCTAAGTTCTCGATTATTACAGAACGGTTCTTGGTTGTGGTCAACCATCCCGGGAACTTATCTTCTTCTGGTCTATTCTTCCTCTTCTTACGTAAGAGCTTAGTATAGAAGTATAGATTAGGATATCCCTCATCTTGAAGTATGGTAGTTACCGTCATACCAACATCATTGGTCTCGGGAGCTAACTTAGCAAAATTGAACTTCTCTCCAACATCACCAAGGAGTCGGGCATACTTGTTCAGGGGTATTCTCCCCTTATATACTGCAGCCTCTTCCCCTTCTTTATCCATACAGGTGAAAGCAGAGTAGTCAGTACCTCTACCAGTAGCACAGTCACCACCGATAAAGTATTCTTTGTTCGGGTCTGGTTCATTGAACTCTTTATACTGACCTTTGAGACGAGTGTTGATAACAGGATAGTCGAATAAGCATTCTTCTATAGCCTTGATATCAGCTAAGTCGAATACTGTATTACCAGATGATAAGAAGTCACCATCTATCTCCTGAGCAGTTCTCTTGGGACCCAAAGCAGCAGACATCTCTTCATACCATTTCTCATCCCTATCAGGGTGCATCTGCCAATATAATCGTATAGGGTTAAACGGATTACCCCCAGATATAGCATCTACCCAAGTACCATGGAAGAAGTTCCCGACGCCGTAAGGCGTGTTATGAGACACGTAGTCTTCGTTTATGAGATAAGATTCATCATCTTCAACGCAAATGTCGTAAATGGTATCGTAATACTTTCTAACTACTTTCAGCTTAGAAAGATAGATACTCGTACCCAGTTTACCAGATACAATGCGTTGAATATAAGGTTTGTTCAGCTTAACTCCGAACTTATATTCAACCTCCCTAGATATCTTCTCCAAAACTCCATAGTAGTAACCAAGCTCTTGATAACGATACCTTATGTAAGCTACTACTCTTAAGTCATAGTTGAATCCTCCTTTCAATTTAGACCCAAGCTTCATTCCATAAGAATGTTTTGCAGCTTTTTTACCGTTCTCAGCTACTGTAACTATCTGGAGATTGGTTACATAGTTGTCTGAAGGATTGTTGTTAATGTGGTCAACTACATACCCATCTGGAATTTCTCCTAAGAATACTTTAGCTACCAAATTGTGGACACATATCTTTTTCT
>ERZ809296.2307-NODE-2307-length-18602-cov-6.018763_pt1 | contig 18602 bp, 9 predicted proteins | sample MGYA00520511_ERZ809296 | MGnify/ENA primary metagenome ERZ809296 (study PRJEB31576, sample SAMEA3212662) | Homo sapiens | biome: human-gut; feature: human gut; material: fecal | place: Sweden | collected 2012 ... | reverse complement strand
GCGCGGAGGCGGAGGCCCTGCGCAGCGCGCTCTCCGCCTTTCTGCGCACGCTCCCGGAGCGTCAGCGGCAGGTCTTTCTGGCGCGGTATTTTTACGCCCTGCCGCTGAGCGGCATCGCCGCCCGGTTCTCCATGCGGGAAAACACCGTAAAGACGACGCTGCACCGCACACGCCGCCGTCTGCGGGACTATCTGGAACAGGAGGAACTCTTATGAGACCGGAAGATCTGTATGATGCCTTCCATGAGATCGACGACGATCTGCTGAAGCCGCTGCCCAAGGCCGCGCCGCGCAGGCATCCGGCACTGAAATGGGGCGCGCTTGCGGCCTGCGCCCTGCTGGCTGCAGGCGGACTGCTCTGGCTGCACCCGTGGAAAAATGCCGCGCCGCAGTCGTCTCTTGCCGTCCCCACGCTGGCGAGTGAGCCGACAGCAGGCGAACCGTCGGCTGCGGGCGAACCGGCCATTCCGGAGCCTGTGGAGCTTGTCTACGGCACGGAGCTTTTTGCCGCCGCTGCCGACATTGCCTATCCGGAGGGCTATTTCATCCGCACGCTGTCCGAGGCGCAGCTGGCCTCCATCTGGGGGCAGGAGACGCTCTGGCTGACGGACGCGGAGAACGAAGTCATCTATGACGGAAGCGGCGTTCCGTGGATCGTGCGCCTGACGGTACAGACGGCAGACGGCACGCTCACGGCCGAGCTTTCGCCGGAGCACCTGCCGCCCGCCTGTCTGGCCGAGCCTGCGGAGGAGACGTGCGAAGTCTTCGGCGTCCCCGTGGCAGCGGCCGCAGGGCCGTCCCACGCCGTCGTCAGCTTCGTGCACGGCGAGGGCGCAGACGCCGTTGGCATGCGCATCACGATGAAGGGGGAGCTTCCCCCGCTGCAGGAGCTTGCCGCGCGGCTCGTCACGCAGTCGCTGGAGCCGGACGGCGTGCTGCAGCTGCATCAGCTCGAAACGGCGGACATTCCCGTCTGGCGCAGTGAGCAGCTGGACGAGGAGGCGGCCTATGCCGACGAGCGCTTTGGGTGCTATCTCCCCACGGCGGTCGCCCTCCCCTTTGACCGCGCGCACCGCGAGCTGGGCGAGGGCCGCGACTGGCTGACGGCCAGCTGGAGCGCTGATGTGCAGAACCTGACGGTCACCGTCAGCCATCCGTCGGAGATCCCGACGCTCGTCCACGCGGACGAAACGGCGCGCTACGACCTGCGCCTGCCCGAGGACGGCGCGGCCGTCGACCCGGACACCCGGAACTTCCCGGTCTTCTACCGGGAGGAGCTGACGCGGGATGTGCTGGCCGCGCGGCTGTGGCAGGGTGATTTTGCGGGCTGCTCCGGCGCGAGCTTCGGCGTGCTCGAACCCGACGGCACCCTGCTGGAGATCAGCGTCTATGCGCAGGACCCGCTGGCGCTGCTGGAATTTTTGCTTGATGGATAAGGCTTGTGATATGGGGTATCTATAGCGCGCTGCAGGGGATGGGCATGCCCTTCCCGACGCCGCACCGGCGCAGGAAACAGGCTATCGTTACAATGGTAAAACCGATTACGTCTATAGCGGCGCTCAGTGTGTCAAGCGCAGCATGGTATCCAGTGGTGTACAGACATGGTACACAATTCATGCAAAAACGGGAGCGGACGGCGTCCGCTCCCGTTTTCTTTGTTCTTTTACTGATTGTTGCGCTGCTTCATCATCTGGCGCATTCTGGCTGCGTGATCCAGTTCGCGCTTGCGGATGCGCAGGCTCTGCGGCGTGACCTCGAGCAGCTCGTCGTCCGCAAGGAACTCCAGGCACTGCTCCAGCGACATCTGGCGCGGGCTCGTCAGGCGGAGCGCATCATCCGCACCGGCGGCGCGCATGTTCGTCAGCTGCTTCTTCTTGCAGACGTTGACGGTCATGTCCTCGTTGCGCGAGCAGACGCCGACGACCATACCGGCATAGACCTGCGTGCCCGGTCCGATGAACAGGACGCCGCGCTCCTGCGCGTTGAACAGGCCGTAGGTGCAGGCCTCGCCGCTTTCAAAGGCGACGAGCGAACCGGTCTTGCGGCGCTCGATCTCGCCCTTGACGGGGGCATAGGAATCCAGCACGGAGGACATGATGCCCTCGCCGCGCGTGTCGGTCAGGAACTCGCTGCGATAGCCGAACAGGCCACGCGACGGAACGAGGAACTCGAGGCGATAGCGGCTGCCGACAGGGTTCATGGAGAGCAGGTCGCCCTTGCGGCGGCCCATTTTTTCGATGACGCTGCCCATGGAGGCCTCAGGAACGTCGGCCACCATGCGCTCGATCGGTTCGCAGACCTTGCCGTCGATGACCTTTGTCAGGACGCGCGGCGTGCTGACCTGGAACTCATAGCCCTCGCGGCGCATCGTCTCAATGAGAATGGAGATATGCATCTCGCCGCGGCCCGCGACGTTGAACGCGTCTGTGCCCTGCTCCGTCACATGCAGGGAGACATCCTTGAGGAGCTCGCGCTGCAGACGGTCGCGCAGGTTTCGTGACGTGACGTACTTGCCCTCCTTGCCCGCGAACGGAGAATCGTTGACGGAGAACGTCATCTCGATGGTCGGGTCGGAGATCTTCACGAAGGGCAGCGGCTCCACCTGCTCCGGCGCGCAGATCGTGCGGCCGATGGTGATGTCCGCCATGCCGGAGAACGCGACGATCTCGCCTGCCCCTGCCTCCTGAATGGGATTTTTGCCGAGGCCGTCGAACTCATAGAGCGCGACGATCTTGCCCTTGGCGGAGTGGCTGGGATCGTGATAGTCGCAGATGGCGACCTCCTGATTGACGCGGACGGTACCGCGCTCGACGCGGCCGATGCCGATACGGCCGACATAGTCGTTATAATCGATGGAGGAGACGAGCATCTGCATGGGCGCCGTGGGGTCGCCCTCCGGCGCAGGGATATAGTTGACGATGGTATCGAACAGCGGGTCGAGATTCACGCCCGTCTCGTTCGGCGAGTAGCTGGCAATGCCCTGCCGCGCGGAGCAGAACAGCGTCGGCGATTCGAACTGTTCGTCCGTGGCGTTCAGGTCGAGCAGCAGCTCAAGCACCTCGTCCATGACCTCCTCGACGCGGGCATCGAGCCGGTCGATCTTATTGACAACGACAATGACCTTGTGACCCAGCTCCAGCGCCTTCTGCAGCACGAAGCGGGTCTGCGGCATGGGGCCCTCCGCCGCATCGACGAGCAGCAGAACGCCGTTGACCATCTTGAGGATACGCTCGACCTCGCCGCCGAAATCGGCGTGGCCCGGGGTATCGACGATGTTGATTTTGGTTCCTTTATAGTGCACGGCGGTATTCTTGGCCAGAATGGTGATGCCGCGCTCACGCTCCAGATCGCCCGAGTCCATCACGCGGTCCACCACGGCCTGATTCTCGCGGTAGATGCCGCCCTGCTTGAGCATCTCATCGACCAGCGTCGTCTTGCCATGGTCAACGTGCGCGATGATGGCGATATTTCGAATGTTTTTCTGATCCGTCATGGAAGATAGTCCCTTCTATTCTGTATCCGGTCTAGGGCAGCAACGCATGATTCAGCAAGAGCATTCGGCGGGAGATTTTTTGTCGAGACAAGGTTTGAAAAGTGCAGATGTACTTTGTGTACCTCAAGCTTTTCAAACCGATGGATCGGCGAAAAATATCCGGCGAAGGTCGAAGCTGCAATTGTGCGGTGTTGCCCAAAAGATTTTTTGTCCACAAAATGAAAATATACCACACGCAGGCAAAATCCGCAAGGTGAAAATCGTGATTTTTCGAACTTTTTTGTAAAAAACGGACGCAGCGTGCCCTTTGCGGGCAGGAAGCACCATGGAGACTGCAGGTTTGGTGGCACAATCGCCAATCGCACATGCCTTTGTAGGGGAGCGGCATGCCGCTCCCGGCACAATGCTGCCGATACGAACAGGCTACCGTTAAAATGGTATGCACCGATTGCGTCTGTACGTTTTTTCGGCAGCCGGTACGGGACGGCAGTGCCTTCCCGAGATTGCACCCCAAGGGCACTTCCTCGCGCTTCGCGCTCAGGGCGCCACGTCGGCCTTCGGCCTCCTCGCAATGACAATTTGGGGGCTATTACTGTTTTATCGTCAACCTGTACCAGTCGTCCGTGCAGCGCCGGGAGCGGCATGCCGCTCCCCTACAACGCATGGCTGGCCGCTTGGCAAAACTTTCCGCTTTCCAATTTCAATTTTCCGCCTGCACCTTCCCCTCCCCTGCAATTTTCCCCCCATAAAACGCAGGCCCCGCTGCGGGTGCAGCGGGGCCATTGGGGATATTGCTTATTCTGCCGTGACGATCTGGCCGTTGACGAGCGCGAAGCGCACGCCCTCGTTCAGGCTGATCAGGTTGCTCAGGTCATTCTCCGTGAGCGTGTAGTCCGCACCGGCAGCCACGACCGTACCGGCCGCAGGCGCACTGCGGAAGGCGATCTTCAGCGTGCCGGGCAGAGCCGAGGCGATGTTCAGACAGGCCGTCTTGCTCGGCGTATTCCAGAAGAACGGAGCATTGGTCATGTTCGTTCCGGCCTTCAGCTTCAGCGTGATGTCCGCCGCGTTCGTGCCGCTGCAGGCAAAGCCGTTGCCGTTTTCAGCCGAGGCGCAGGTATTGCCGTAGAATTCGCCGCCCGTGACAGTGACCTTGCAGCCGTTCGTGGCCAGCAGAACGGTGCCGATGCTCATTGTGCCGGTCTCCGCCGTCAGCGCATTGTTGCGGTAGATACCGCCGTTCACTGTAATCTCCGCACCGGCCGAATCGCCGAGAATGGCGGCGCCGCCCTTGGTATTGCTGACGACGTTGTTCTCAAACGTACCGCCGTTCACCGTGAGCTTGCTCTGGCCGAGGATGCTGAGGCAGGAATAGAGGTTGTTGCGGAACGTTCCGCCGTTGACGATGACCTCGGAAGACTTGTCGTCCGTTTTCTGCACCGAGCCTGTTGCAAAGACGGCGGAGCCCTTCCTGATGTTCTCAAAGACTGCGCCGTCCTCGATGGTAACGATCGAGCCATAGGCATAGATGGCATCATCGTCGAAATCGCGGAACACGGTGCCGGACTTAACGACGATCTGCGCCTTCTGGCCGTCGCTCCAGTCACCGCGGATTGCCGTAGCGTACTTGCCCTTGAGCTGATAATAGCGGTTGCCGTCGAACGTGATGTCCTCAAGCGTCAGTGTGCAGTTCAGGACCTCGACAAGATTGCCAGAGGTATTCGTGTCGTTCTCCAGCATGACATAGGCATTCGGAATGCCCTTCAGGGACCACGTCTCGTCGCTGCGTACCACAAGGCACTTGGGGGAAGAGCCCGCCGAAGCCGACGGGATACTGATAATGTTGTCCCCCGTGGCGGACTGCCGCTCGATAAGCAGCTCCTTCGCGCGCGCGAACGTCAGAACGGCGGTCTCGGCCGTCTTGCCGTCGTTCGCATCGCTGCCGGTGGCCGCGAGATAGACGACCGTACCGACCACACGGGAAGCATTCAGGAAAACCGTGTTCGTTTCCGTGTCGACCGACAGCTTGTAATGGGAATCCAGCGGCTCTGTCAGCTCAATGTTCGCCAGATCGGCCTCGGTCAGCGTATAGCCGCTGCCGCCAACGATCTTGTTCATGTAAACCTGCGCTTCGAGCTTCAGCCGCAGCGGCTGCTTCAGAGCGGAGGTCACGAGAACCGGCAGACGGGCCGTGCTGTTCATCAGCAGAATTTCGCTTTCCACCATACTCTGGTTCGCAAGGATCAGGCTGCCGTGGGCGTAGATCTGGTACTCCGCGCCCGCCGTGGCGGTATTGCCGAAAATCCTGCCGTTTTCCAGCGTGCAGCTGCTGGGCTTCGTTGCCGCGCCGCCCTGCAGCAGGATGGCTCCTGCGGTAGCGCCGGCATTGCCGGTGATCTCGCCGCCCTTGAATTCGGCATTGACATACTGGCCGACAAGGATCGCGCCCGCGCCCTTCAGGCTGCCCTCGGCAGCGGCATTGTTGGCGTAGATCTTACCGCCGTTCATTGTGAACGTCGTAAAGCCCTTCGTGGAGCTTCCGGACAAGCTGATGGCACCGGCCGGGACGCTCAAGACGCTGACGTTTGCCTTCGCGGCATCGGTCACGGTATTGTGGTGAATTTCGCCGCCGTTCAGGACGATGCTGCTGCCGCCTTTCGTGGTCGAAAGGCCGATCGTCGCCGTCTTGCAGGTGTTGTCATGGATGCTCGCGCCGTCGTTCATGGTGAAGTCGGCGTTATGCAGATAGAGAATATTGCTGCTGGTCGTAACGGTATTGCAGATCTCGGTGCCCGCATTCAGCGTCAGCTTGCCGGACGTGCAGTTGCCGACGATATAGCTGGAGAACGGCGTGCCGTCCTCGGCAGCCCAGCGCTGCGCGCCGCCGTCAATGCAGATATTCTGGAGCGTCAGGTTACCGGTGGCGTTCACCCAGAACATGTAGCTGCTCTTGTAGCCCTCGGCACGCGTGACCACCGCACCCGGATACTCGCTCAGATCCCAGACCTGCGTATCACCGACGGTGACCATGCTCGTGATATAAATGACCTTGTAGGCCGAATCCGCCAGCAGCTCCTTGGCACGGGCGAACGTCTTGACGCCGTCGGAGGCTGTCATACCGGACTTGCTGTCGTCGCCGTTTTTGCCGTCGAGATAGACATAGTTCAGCTTGGCTTCCGCCCATGCGGCATAGACCGTCACATCAGCCTTGATGCTCTGATTACGGTCGAAGAGCTGCGTGCAGGCCTCGTCCGTATACCAGCCGTCGAAGACGTAGTTGTTCTTCGTCGGATTCTTCGGGTTCGTGACATACTTGCCGTGATCGACCTGCGTGGAATAGTAGACCTCGCCGTCGACGATATAGGTCACGGTATAGACATTGGTCTCCCACTTGCCGTAGAGCGTCAGGTTCGTCGTGACCGGCGTGGAGAAGTCATAGACCTGCGTGTAGGCGGCGTCCGTGTACCAGTTCGACACATGGGAGCCGACGCGGCGGGTCTCCGGCACGGGGACGGGCTGGCCCCACGTCACGCTCACGGGTGTGTCGACGTACATGGCGTTGGCGTTCGGGCTGATGACGAAATTGACCTGCATCGTACGGTAGCGGGTCGTGAAGTCGACCGTAACATCCTCATCAAAGTCCGAGAGGATGAATACGTTCTCCGCGCGGACGAGCGTGCCCGCGGAGGCGGAGGCGGTGTCGAGCTCAAAGCCGTTTTCCGCCACGCCGTAGAGGCCGAACTCCACATAGGGCTCGTTCGTGTTGACCTCAATGCTCGCGACCTTCTGGCCGTGGTACTTGGCATAGCCGTTCTCGCCGCGGAACGTGACGGTCACGGTCTTGCCCGGCTCCGTCGGCTCGGACGGCTCGGTGGGCTCCTGCGTGGGCTCTTCCGTCGGCTCCTCGGTCGGCTCTTCGGTGGGTTCCTCCGTCGGCTCTTCCGTCGGCTCCTCAGAGGGCTCCGTCGGCTCGACCGGCGTGTAATCCGTGACCTTCATGAGCGTGCTGAGGATCTTGGCAGCCTCGGCGCGCGTGATGGACTTCTGCGGCAGGAACGTGCCGTCCGGGTAACCGGCCAGAATTCCGGCCGCCGTTGCCGCGGCGACGGCTTCCTTCGCATAGTCCTGGATGCTCGCGGCATCCGCATAGGTCAGCTCGCCGCCCTCGGGGAGCGTGAGCGCCTTCCAGCCCGCAAAGCGGACCAGCAGGGTCATGGCGTCCTCACGGGAAACGGCCTTGTCGGGGGCAAACGTGCCGTCCGGATAGCCGAGCACGATGCCGTTTTCCGCCGCCCAGCTCACGGCAGCGGAATACCACTGACCGGCAGGGACATCGGAGAAGCTGGTCTGCTCCGTGAGCGTGTCGCCGCTCAGGCGGGCAAGGACCGTGACGAACATGGCGCGCGTCATGGCATCCTCCGGCGCGAAGTTCTTATCGTCCACGCCGTTCATGATGCCCTTTTCCGTGACGTCTTCGATATAGGGATGCGCCCAATGGGTGTCGAGCACATCGGCATAGCTGCTTCCCGCCGCAAAGACGCTCGGGCAAAGCCCAAGCACGAGCGCGACCGCCAGAAGCAGGGATAACATCCGCTTTTTCATGCAGATTTCCTTCCTTTCAGAATCGTTCGGGGGCGCTCCCGCCGCCGGAAGACGGCGGGAGCCTGCGGTCTCGGGATCAGTTCATCTTCAGGTAGTTGACGAGCACCAGAGCGACCTGCGCGCGCGTTGCGCTGCCGGCCGGGTTCAGCGTCGTGGGCGTCATGCCGACGATGATGCCGGACTGCACCGTCCAGCTCATGGCCTCCAGCGCCCAATCGGCGACCTCGCCGCGGTCCTGATAGCCCGCAAGGACATCGTCCTTCGCGGTATACTTGCCGCCCCGCAGCTTCCAGTAGCGATAGAGCATCGTGGCCATTTCCTGACGGGTGATCGGGGCCTCCGGGCGGAACGTGCCGTCGGGATAGCCGTTGACCACGCCCTGCTCTGCCGCCCAGTTGACGGCGTCGGTGTACCACTGGCCCTCGGCAATGTCCGTGAAGGACGCCGTGCCCTTCGCGGCAGGCTCGCCCGCCTCACGATAGAGGACGGTCGCAAGCGTCGCACGGTCCAGCGTGGCGTTCGGCGCGAAGAGGCCTTCGCCCACGCCGTTCATCAGGCCTGCGTCCCAGGCGGCGTAAACGGCATCGTAATACCAGGCGTTCTCGTCCAGGACATCGTTAAAGCGATAGTCGAAGGGCAGCATGGACTTACTCTGCCAGCCGGTCTCCGTATCGATCACGTTCCAAAAATAGGTCTTGCCGTGCTGGCCGCGGAACGTGAGGCGCAGGACCGGCGTTCCATCCTTCTGCGCGGTGTAGGCCGCCCAGGCGAAGTGCACCGTGCCGGGCTTCGAGGCGTCGAGGTCGGTGATGCCGGCCCCGGCATCCAGCGTGCTGCGGGCGGAAACGAGCGTCAGGCCCTCGGGGTACGTCAGCTCCAGCCGGCCGTTCTTCATACCTTCCCAGGTAAGCAGGTCGACCGTCAGGCTGTTCGTTGTGCTGCTGTTCGCTATACTGATGACATAGCCCGCGCCCTCAGGCTCGGCGGCCAGAGCCGTCGCACCGGCGCCCAGCAGCATTACGGCTGCAAGAAGCAGCGCAAAGAGTTTTTTCATCATAACAGGAAGTCTCCTTTCCGTGCCGCGCTCACTGCAGAGCCGGGAGCGGCTGGGCCGTCAGCGTCTCCGCTGCGGCGGGCTCCAGAGCCTGCATACCGGTCTGGCGCTCCGCCCACGGGGCAAGCGCCGCTGCGTCGTCCGCAGCCGCATTCTGCATTGCGGAGTACAGGGCGACGGGCGCCGCGCTGATCTGCCCGATCGAAATGGGCCAGAAGATGTCGGCCGTCAGGTCCACATAGCTGAGCTTGGAGGCCGACGTGGTCAGCACACTGATGTACAGGCGGTTATCCGCATAGTAAAGCGCAGAACCGGCGGCGTAGTTCGCCATCACGTCCGGCACGTTGCCGAGCAGCGAGCGGGAGTACAGGCCATAGGTCTTGCGGCCGTAGGCATTCGTGTAGTAAGCCATGGAGAAGAGATAGACGCTGCCGTCGCTGCACAGCATGGCGAAATCATCGCAGGTACCGTACTCGTCGGTTTCCTCCGGGCCGACATAGGTCATGCCGACGATGTAGACACCTCTGCCGATCACGGAGGCAAAGCTGCCGAGGCTCGTCATCGTGCCTGTCGCGGTGTCGACACGCAGGAGGTTGTAGCCGTAGCCCGCCAGCAGCGTACCGCCGTTAAGGCTCGGCAGATAGGTCATGGAGGTGTAGGCCGCCGTGCTGCGCTTGCCGATGGCCACCGCAGAGTAGTCCGTCTCATCGACGCTGTAGAGCGTGGAAACAAGGTTCTTTGCATCATCCAGCTCGTTGCTTGCGAGCAGGAGCTTGCACTCCGGGCCTCTCGTGACGGAAAGGACAGATGCGGGCAGGGGATTGTTTTCGTTCAGGGCCTTGATGCTGCTCTTGTCCTCGGTGTTCAGCTCGAGGAAGAGGGTCGTGTCATCCGTGCCGGGAACGGCCGCACGGAGCGTGGCGTTGGCAGCAGGCTGCTCAACATTGCCGCCGAAGCTCGTCTGATAGGCGGTGACATTGCAGGCGTAGTCATAGACCGCGACGAGCAGGTCGTTGGTGTAGATGCCGTCGAGCGGGAATTCCAGCGTCGTCTCTGTGCCGGGCTCCGTCTGGTTGACGGCCTGACGCGCGAGGATCTGCTTGCCGTTGCGGCTGAGCAGGAGGACGGCCGCGACATAGCGGTTATCCTGCACCGTGACGCTCAGGGAGCGCTTGCCGGTGGCAGCGCTGCTGTGCAGCACGATGTCGTTGGCCTGCGGGGCGGTGTTGTCCAGCACGAAGCGGGTCGTCCAGAAGGCGCTCTCCGGCAGGTTCTCTTCGCCGCCGATGACCGTCTCCGTCTCGCGATCCCAGTAGTATTCCGGGACGGCGCGGGTGACGACCTCGATGGGCGTTCCCTCGGGCAGGAGCGTCTTGTTGTCCGCCGCGGTGCCGCGCCAGCTCAGGTTGACCTGCGTGCCGGTAGCGGACCACGCGGAGGAGGAGGCAGAGTAATATGCGCCGGTCGCCGTGCCGTAGTCAACGGTCTTATAGACCTCGCCGGTCTCGGCATTGCGGATCGTGACCTTCAGATCGGACGCATTGCGGATCATGGTCGGAACGGCCGCATAGATCGTATTGCCGCTCTCATTGGCGAAGGACGCGCGGTCCGCGATGGCCTCGTCATCCTCGGCATAGAGGTTGCCGCCGAAGTAGTAGCCGGACGTGGAGCCTGCCATGCGCTGCACGAGGAAGTTCGTGCGCTGGGCAACATAGCCCGTTGCGCCCTCGGTGCACATATCCTCGAGATATACGGACTTGTCATACATGCTCGGCTCGGCCCAGCTGCCGTAGAAGCCCAGCATCGGGACGGAGAGCTGGCGGCCGTCGCCGTCGCAGGAATCGGCATAGAGGAAGCCCTCGATATAGGAGCCGTTCGGATAATGCCCGTTCAGCCACGCCTTGTCGCCGTCGGTCAGGCGGACGGTGAAGCTGACGTTCATGCTGCCGTTTGCGGGGACCTCGTAGGTCACAGCGTAGACGTCCACGACGCTCTTGTCGCCCTTGACCGCCGCAAGATAGAGCTGCGCATCGGCCGTGGTGATGGTGCCGTCGGCATCGAGGTCGTACTTCTGCACGGTCTCGGCGTCGAGCGCGTCATGCGTACCGTTTGCGGCCTGCAGCAGGACGAGCGCATCCTGCTCGTCGACCTTGTCGTCGCCGTTAAGGTCATAGACATAGACGCTCTTGCCGTCGGCGGAGAACGTCACGTTCGCATCCAGCGCATAGGCGCTGTCGCTCATGTAATCCTCGCCCTCGATCTCCTCGACGGCCATGGTCGTGACCTTGCCGCTGAGTGCATAGTGCAGCGGAGAATCGGACAGGTTCTGGACGGAGAAGCTGCCGGTGTAGACGCCGGTGCGCTCCGCATCGTCGCCGAAGGTCAGCTTGACCTTACCGTCGTTGCCTTCCTTCCCACCGACGAGCAGATAGGCCGGAGATGTCACGGCCTCCTGCAGCTGCATCAGGCCGGAGCCCTGCTGGCGCGGGGAATAGGTCACGCCGGTGTCCGGGTCGGTCAGCGGCTCGGACGTGCTCATCATGAGCGCCATGGCCAGCGCACGGACCGTGAGGCCCTCCTGCTTGCTGAGCTTGTGTTCCTTGATGTACTGCGCCATGATCGCTGCGCCGCCCGCTGCGGACGGAGCCGCCATGGACGTGCCGCTCATCACGCCGTAGCTGCTGTGGTTCAGCGTGGAATAGATGTTTCCGCCGGGCGTCATAAGCTCGGGCTTCAGGTCGAGATTTTCCGTCGTGCCCCAGGAGGAGAACGAGCTGGGCTTGTAGCCGTCGGCCACGCCGTGCAGCGTCTCGGCCTTGGCGGAGACGGTCATCTTGCCGCCCCAGAGGCCGGTCGTCTCATCCTGCGTCGAAGCCGCGAGGATCTCCTTGGCCTTGGCCTGCTCGATCATAACGGCAGGATTCGGGAAGTTATAGTCCGACAGGTTCATGTTGATGGAGCCGGGCGCGTTGTTGTAGATGACGGCCGCCGCGGCACCTGCCTGAATGGCCGCGTTGGCCTTGTCCGAAAACGAAGAATTGCCGCGGGAGATCAGGACGACCTTGCCCTTCACGTCGACGTTTGCATAGTTCTCGGGCAGGCCGTAGATGCCCTCGCCCTTGACGGGATCGCCGAGGAAGACATAATCATACGTCGTGCCGCTCTGGTCCTCGCTCGTGTCGAGCGTGGAGAAATTCTTTGCGCCGTAGGTCTCGCCGGTGTCGCCGGGGATCGCGGCAACGCCGTTGAACTTGCCCATCACGCCGCTCATGCTCGTGTTCGTCACGGAGGCGATCGTGAAGGAGTTCGTATAGGAGCCGGGGCTGCCGCCGGTGTGCATGCGCACATCCGTCGTATAGGTCATGCCGGTTCCGGTCAGAACGTTCTCGCCCCATGCGCCGTTGTTGCCGGCAGAGATCGTTACGACGGTATCCGTGTTCCGGAAGCTGTCGAGGATCTGCTGATCACTCTTCGAGCCGTAGCTGCGGCCTGCGCTGCCGGAGCCGAGGGACAGGTTGACGCTGTCGCAGTTCAGCCAGATGGCGTCTTCGATGGCGGCCATATAGTCGGCAGAATAGGCGCCGCCGCCCACGCCGAAGACCTTCATCACGACGAGCTGGGCATCCGGGGCAACGCCCGTAACGCCGAGCTCCTGCTTGTCATAGTACAGGTCGCCGTCAGCGTCATAGTGCGGGACATAGCGGTTCGCCGCCGCGATACCGGCGACATGCGTGCCGTGGTCGCCGTTGCTGTCGCCCTCGGCATCGTGGGAGACATCCAGACCGTCGTCCACATAGTTATAGGCAAAGGGGACCTTGGCATTGCGGTACAGGTCGTCCGCCTTGGGCGGGTTCTTGTCCGCGGAAATGCTCAGGTTGGGCAGCGCCTTTTTGATCTCTTCCTTCGTCAGAAGGTTGTAATCGGAGATCTTCTTGCCGAAGCTCGCCGCGCTGATGCCCAGGCTGTAGTAATAGCCGCCCTCCGAAAACGAGGGATGCGACAGATCAAGGCCCGTGTCGATGATGGCAATGCGGCTGCCCGCGCCGGTGTAGCCGTCCGCCCATGCGCTGTAGGAGCCGACCATCTCGCCCGCAGTCGCCGTGTCCGGCTGGACCGTCGCATCGAGCTCGTAGCGTTCCTCCAGATAAACATCCGCCACGCCGTCCACGGCAAGGATCAGCTCGATCCTGCCATAGGGCACCACCGTTGCAACGCCGTTGACGCCAACGGTGAACTGATAACGGATCTCCAGCTCCTCCCCGCCGAGCGCCTCGCGCTCGATGCGGTCGACCAGAGACAGCTGCTGCTTCTTCAGGCTGCTGCTGTAGCTGGCAGCCTTCTCATTCTCCAGCAGGTCTTTGGTAGAGAAGCCCTTCTTCGCCAGGGATTTCTGCTCGAACAGGATGATCACATGGACCTCCTCGTCCGCGGCAGGAACGTCCTGCTCCGCGTCCTGCTCTGCTTCCGGCAGCACGGCCGCGCCCGCATCGATCACGGAAGGATCGACCTCGGTATACGACACGTTTGCCGCGCTTGCGCCCGCGCCGAAGGACGGCAGGAGAGCAAGCAGCATGCAGGCAGCCAGGACAAATGCGAGGGACCGCTTCGCCTTGCCTTTTAACATCGCTTTTACCTCTTTCCTTTGATTTTGATTCTTTTACAGGAAAGGACGAATCCCGTTATCCTTTACCATGCAAAAGTTTAAGATAATTATGCCATAATCCTCCGTCGAATTCAAAGCTTTTTTCGGAAAAATATCCATTTTTTATCGTCATTTGGAGCAAAAGAAGAGGCCGCCCCGCCAAAGCGGAGCAGCCTCTCATCTTTAAGGTTCTGTAAAATCTTTGTGAAATATCAGAAGAATTATTCTGCGACAGCGTCCTTCAGAGCCTTACCGGCCTTGAACACAGGAACACGCGTTGCCGGGATCTCGATGGTCTCCTTCGTCTTGGGGTTGCGGCCCGTGCGCGCCTCGCGCTGCTTCGTCTCAAAGGAGCCAAAGCCGACGAGCTGCACCTTGTCACCCTTGACGACGGCTTCCGTGATGGTCTCAACGACGGCGCCGAGCGCCTTCTCTGCGTCCTTGCGGGACAGGCCGGCCTTGTTGGCGACTTCCGCAATGAGTTCAGTCTTGTTCATAATGGGTATCCTCTTTTCTCAGTATATCATTCTCCGGGGAGATCCCCGAGCGCATGCTTATAAAATCTACCACATGCCTGGCAAATACGCAAGGTTTTTTCTGGAAAAAATCAGCGAACGCGCAGAATTTTTGCAATTTTCTCCCCCTTGGGCAGCAGCAGGCAGTCCTCATAGGTCAAAACCTTGAGCACAATGATGAGCACGACGTACACGAGGACCGCCACGACGATGGAGCCGAGGCAGGCGACGGCACGGCCCATGCCGATGCGGCCGAGGCCCCAGTAGGCAAGCCACGTCGCGCCGCCCATGAGAACGGCGGCGATGGTCGTTTTCCACAGGTTCGGCAGGAGCTTCGGCGCATTGCGGCGCAGCACGCGGCGCATGGCGATGAGGTTCAGCACGGTGATGACGGCATAGCAGGCGATGGTGCCGACGGGCGCGCCCGTGATGGCGATATCCGGGTTGCCGACGAGAATGTAGTTGACGATGACCTTGACGATGCCGCCGATGAGCGTGTTGACGACGGGGATGACGGCGTGGTTGTGCGCCTGCATGATGGCGTCCGTCATGAGCACGATGCTGTTGAACACCACGGCGATGCCAAGGATGGCCATGAGCTTCGTGGCAAGCGTGAGGTTCGCGCCGGTGTAGCCGCCAAGCAGGGCGACGATGGGCTCTGCCAGCACGATGAGGCCGACGGCGCAGGGCATGGCGATGAGGCCCATGAGTCGCAGCGACGAATTCTGCACGGAGCGCACGCCGCGGCGGTCCTGCAGCGTCAGGCTGTTCGTAATGGCCGGGATGATGGCGATGGTGATGCAGGGAATGAAGGCACAGGGGAAATTGAAGATGGTCTGGCAGTAGTTATAAACGCCCTTGACGACGTCCGCGCGCTCCTGCGTGTAGCCCGCGGCATTGATGAGGCGGTTCATGACCGTCGCCGCATCGAACAGGTTGATGATCTGCAGACCGGCTGCGCCGAGCGTGATGGGCACGGCAATGGCCAGCAGGCGCTTGAGCGTCTCACCTGCGGGTCTTGCCTGCCCCTCCGCGCGGTTGAGCTCGCGCGTGCGGCGGCGCGTCTTGCAGAAGAGGTAGAGGGCCGAGAGCACCGTGCCGATCGTCACGCCCGCGATGGAACCGGCAGCGGCCAGCGGGCCGTCGCCGAGGCGGTTCATGACGAGCCAGGCAAGGCCGAGGCCGAGGAAGAGCTTGCACAGGGCCTCGATGATCTGGCTGACGGCCGTAGGAGCCATGTTCCCCTGCCCCTGGAAGAAGCCGCGGCAGGCGGAGATGTAGCACACGAAGAGCACGGCCGGGCCGAGCGCAAAGATGGACCACATGGCGTTCGGGTTCTCCATCATGTTGGCCAGCTGCTTCGGGATGATCAGCATCAGCGCCGAGCCGATGATGCCGATGGACAGGAAGGCCATAAGGGAGACGCGGTAGATCTGCCGCACCTGTTTGCCGTTGTTCAGCGCGCGGGCCTCGGAGATCATGCGGCTCATGGCGACGGGCAGGCCCGTCGTGGAGATCATGAGCAGCACGGTGTAGATATCGTAGGCCGTGGTGAAATAGCCATAGTTTGCCTCGCCGATGAGGCGGTTGAGCGGGATTTTGAAGAACATGCCGATGACCTTAACGATCATCGTTGCCAGCGACAGCACCGCCGCACCGGCCAGGAAATTCTGCTTCTTCGTTGTCTTTTCTTCCAACATTCATCCGTCCTTTCCGTTGGGATCAGCTGCGCGCTTCTTCGAAAATGCGCGGCATGACGTAGCCGGACAGCTCGCGCACGACGCTGTCGAGGTCGATCGTCGGATACTTGCCCGCAGCATAGAGCACCTGCCCGCGCACCATGGTCATCACGACGTCGTGGCCGGAGGCGGCATAGACGAGATGCGACATCACATTGTGGCACGGCATGAGATGCGGCGACGTGAAGTCGAGCAGCACGAGGTCGGCGTCCATGCCGAGCTTCAGCATGCCGCACTCTGCCTCGCGGCCCTGCGCGCGCGCGCCGCAGACCGTCGCCATCATCAGCACGGCCTCGACCGGCAGCGCCTTCGGGTCGCCGGACGTCACCTTGGCCATGAGGGCCGCGGCCTTCATCTCCTCGAACAGGTCGAGGTTGTTGTTCGATGCGGACGAGTCCGTGCCGAGGGCGACGTTCATGCCCGCCTTGACCATCTCCGTCACGGGGGCGCAGCCGGAGGCGAGCTTCAGGTTCGAAACGGGGCAGTGCACGGCCGTCACGCCGCGCTTGGCCAGCAGGCGCATGTCCTCCGGCGTGACCCAGACGCAATGGGCCGCAATGGCGCGCGTGTCAAAGACATGGTGGCAGTCGAGCACCTGCGCGGGCGTCAGGCCGTTTCGCTCGAGGCACTGCTCATGCTCGGCCTTCGTCTCGGACAGGTGGACGTGCATACCGACCTTCTCGTTGATGGCAAATTCGCTCAGCGCGTCCCACAGGCGGTAGTCCGAGGTATACTCGCCGTGCACGGAGGCCTCGACGCGGATGCGGCCGTTGTCATAGCCGTCCCACTTTTCCTTCAGGGCGACAAGCTCGCGGCAGGCGGGGTGCGTTTCAAAATCGAAGTCCTCGCCGAACAGTGTCGCGCCGCGGGCAATGTTTGCCTTGATGCCGGACTCGGCCACAGCCTCGGCGATCTCGTCGCAGAAGTTATACATATCCGAGATGGATGTCGTGCCGAAGCGGACGCACTCGGCAATGGACAGCAGGGCTGCCGCCTTGGCGCTGCGGCCGTCGAGCCGGTCCTCATGCGGGAAAATATAGTCGTTGAGCCAGCTCGAGAGCTCGACGTCGTCGGCATAGCCGCGCAGCACGGACATCGGCAGATGCGTGTGGCAGTTGATGAGGCCGGGCATGAGCACCATGCCCTCACCGGGAACAAGGCGCTTTGTCTTCTCCTTGGGGGCCTCGCGCGCGAGATAGCTGATCTTGCCGTCCGTCACGCCGAGGTAGGCATCAAAGTAGACGTGCATGGCCTCGTCCATGGTCACGATCGTCACATTGGAAAATAAAGTGTCCATAAATTTCCTTTCCGTGCCTCACAGCAGGCGGAACGCCGCGTCCTTCTGAGCCAGAACGTCGTCGATGCGCTCGAGATACTGCTGCGGGAATTTGGGATTGTGGAAGCGCTCCAGACGGCCGTCGGGCAGGTTGATCTTCGTCATGGCCCCGCCGCCGAGCGACACGATGGAATGCATCTCCTCCATCATATAGATGTTGTAAAGTCCGGCCGTGCCTGGGCGGCACCAGCCGATGTTCTCAAAACTGCCGGACATGTATTTCTGCCGGTAGAGATAGTAGGGCGTGTAGCCCGCCGCGCGGAGCGAGGTCTCCGCTCCGGCCAGCATCTGCGCCACATCGTCCGCCGAGGGGAGCTCCATCCGCTCGGCATAGAGGTCCGCGCCCTTTTTGAGGGCCAGCGTGTGGACGGTCACGTTCTCCGGGGCCAGCGCCAGCACCTGCCGCAGCGAATCGGCAAACGACTTCGGGTCATCGCCGGGCAGGCCCGCGATAAGGTCCATATTCACAGCGTCATAGCCCGCTGCGCGCGCCGCCTCATAGGCGGCCACGGTCTGCGCCGCGGTGTGGCGGCGGTCGACCCGCGCAAGCACGGCGTCGTTCATGGTCTGGGGGTTGATGCTCATGCGGCCGCAGCCCATGGATGCGATCGTTTCGAGCTTTTCGGCATCGAGCGTGTCCGGGCGGCCGCCTTCCACCGTATATTCTACCAGCTCTGTCAAGTCAATATGTGTCCGCAGCGCCTCCATGAGCCTGCGCAGCTGGGCCGCCGAGAGCGTCGTGGGCGTGCCGCCGCCGATATACAGCGTGCGGACCGTCCGGCCGGACGCACGCAGCAGATCTCCCGTATGGGCGATCTCGCGTATCAGCGCGTCGAGATACGGCTCAAGCAGGCCGGAAAAGCGCTCGATGGACGAGCTGACGAAGCTGCAGTAGGCGCAGCGTGTCGGGCAGAACGGGATGCCGACATAGACGGACACGTCCTGCGGCCGCAGCAGCTGCGCTGCCCGCACCGTGGCCTCCGAGGCCTCGACGCACAGGCGGCTGCGCTCCGGCGAGACATGGTAGCGCGTGCGCAGGAGCTTTTCCGCCTCGGCGGGCGTTTTACCCTCCAGCAGGGCGCGCGTCGTGAGCTTCGTCGGGCGGACGCCGGACAGACTGCCCCAGGCGGGCGGCTCGCGCAGGCACATGGCCGCCTCATAATAGGTATTCTGCAGCAGACGACGGCGCGCAGGCACGTCGGCAGATCGGAAGAGCACACGT
>ERZ809296.2303-NODE-2303-length-18615-cov-4.236584_pt1 | contig 18615 bp, 24 predicted proteins | sample MGYA00520511_ERZ809296 | MGnify/ENA primary metagenome ERZ809296 (study PRJEB31576, sample SAMEA3212662) | Homo sapiens | biome: human-gut; feature: human gut; material: fecal | place: Sweden | collected 2012 ... | reverse complement strand
CCTTTGCCCGGGACAAACTGCGGGTTTTGTGTCCGCGTTTTATGTCAGTGTCAGAATAGGTGTAGCTCGCACTTTCCTTTTGCTGGCTTTTGTTCTTTTTTGAAAGAAGGGTTCAAAGAACTTTTACGTCGCGGGGCGGAGCGCAAGCCGCTCCTTTGCCCGGGACAAACTGCGGGTTTTGTGTCCGCGTTTTATGTCAGTGTCAGATAGGTGTAGCTCGCACTTTCCTTTTACTGGCTTTTGTTCTTTTTTGAAAGAAGGGTTCAAAGAACTTTCACGTCGCAGGGCAGAGCGCAAGCCGCTCCCTTGTCCAAAGTACACTGTGGGTCTTGTGCCCGCGAGTGTTTGCGGAGAAGGAGGGGCTGCTTTTAGATGGCCCCGTGTAAAAGGTAATCGCTACCCAGAAAGGAGCGCCATGAAACGATATTTTCTCTTTGATTTGGACGGCACCGTGGCGGACAACGGCGAGGGCATTCTCAAATCCGCCCAGTACGCCTTGGACGCCTTTGGCATCCACAACGAGCCGGAGGAGCGGCTGCGCCGGTTTGTGGGGCCGCCGCTGCACGAGTCCTTTATGGAGCTGTACGGCTTTTCCAGGGAGCAGGCCTTCGCGGCGGTGGAGAAGTACCGGGAGCGCTACCGGGGCAAGGGCGTCTACGAGAACCAGCTCTACCTCGGGATGGGGGCGCTGCTGGAGCGGCTGTCCCAGCGGGCGGTGGTGTGCCTGGCCACCTCTAAGCCGGAGGTGTTCGCCAGAACCATCTTGGAGACGCGGCAGGTGCTGCCCTGCTTCCAGGTGGTGGTGGGCGCCGAGCTGGACGGCTCCCGCACAGACAAGGCGGAGGTCATCCAGGCCGTGCTGGAGAAGCTGGGCCATCCCCCCAAGGAGCAGGCCGTGATGATTGGCGATAGGAAGCACGACATCCTGGGGGCCAAAAAAGTGGGGCTGGAGTCCATTGGCGTACAGTACGGCTTTGCCCCGCCGGGAGAGCTGGAAGAAGCGGGGGCAGAGTGGATTGTCCCCACGGTGGCGGACCTGGAAAAGCTGTGCCTGTCCCTGTGCGGGGCGGGCCAAGAATGAGGAGGAGAGGCAAATGGCAAAGAAAGTGCTGGTTGTGGTGGACATGCAGAACGACTTCATCACCGGAAGCTTGGGCACCCCAGAGGCCCAGGCCATTGTGCCCAGGGTGGTGGAGAAAATCCAGGGGTTCGGGGGGACGGTGCTCTACACCCAGGACACCCACGGGGCGGATTACCTCCAAACCCAGGAGGGGCGAAACCTGCCGGTGGAGCACTGCCTGAAGGGCACCTGGGGCTGGCAGCTGGAGCCCCGGGTGGAGGCGGTGCGCGACAGCACCCCCATTGAGAAGCCCACCTTTGGCAGCAAGGGCCTGGCAGAAGTGCTGAAAGCCCAGCACACCTATGAGGGGCCCCTGGAGGAAATCCAGCTGGTGGGGCTGTGCACGGATATTTGCGTCATCTCCAACGCGCTGCTGCTGAAAGCCTTTTTGCCCGAGGTGAAACTCACAGTGGACGCCAGCTGCTGCGCGGGCGTCACGCCGGAGAGCCACCAGCGGGCCTTGGAGGCCATGAAGGCCTGCCAGATTGAAGTGGTAAACGGGGAGCAAACGTAAAAGTTTTCGGTCCAGCCTTTTTCAAAAGGCTGGTGGGGTTTGGGGCAAAGCCCCAAGGTCTTAAAAGGAGCGGCGCAGCCGAGGCCGCATGCGCCCAAAGGGCGATAGGCCAAGGCGCGGCTGGTTTGCGCAAAGAAAGAGGACACCCAAGTTTTTGCCTAGGTGTCCTCTTTTCTTGTGTTATCGAAAGGGCCGGGCCCTTTAAGGCCGTAGGGTTCTGCCCTTTCTTGCCTGCCGGTTCAGCCACCCCTTTGCAAAGAGTTGACCGAACCTTCACTCCTGCTCCTTTTTCCCCTTCTTCCGCTTCTTTACGCACTCGGTCAACAGATACTCTATCTGCCCGTTGATGGACCGGAAATCGTCCTCGGCCCAGGCGGCCAGCTCCTCCCACAGCTTTGGGGAGATGCGCAGCAGTATCTGCTTTTTGCCTTTGTCCTTTTGCTCCATTCCATCACTGCCTTTGGTTTAGTAGATGGACCCGCTGTTTACAATGGGCTGGGCGTCTTTGTTGCCGCAAAGCACCACCAGCAGGTTCGACACCATGGCCGCCTTCCGCTCCTCGTCCAGGTCTACAATGCGGTCGTCGTTCAGCTGGGCCAGGGCCATTTCCACCATGCCCACGGCGCCCTCCACAATCTTCTTCCGGGCCGCCACAATGGCCTCTGCCTGCTGCCGCTGGAGCATGGCCGCGGCAATCTCCGGCGCGTAGGACAGGTGGGTGATGCGCACCTCCAAAATCTCCAGCCCGGCCATAGCCACGCGCTCCTGCAGGTCCTGCTTCATCATGTCGGCAATCTCCTGGCTGCTGCCCCGCAGCGTCTTCTCGTTGCTGCTGTCCTCCTCCAGCAAATCGTAGGGGTACATCCGGGCGATGTTCCGTGTGGCGGAATCGCACTGGGTGGAGAGGAAGGTGCGGTAGTTCTGCACGTTAAACACCGCCTTGGTGGTGTCCACAATGCGCCAGATGACAATGGTGCCGATGATGATGGGGTTGCCCCGCTCGTCGTTGACGGTCTGCTTCTCGTTGTTCAAGGTCATGGTCTTCAGGGAAATCTTTTTGTTTCCGCCCAGGCTCACCGTGGTGGAGCCGTTGAGGTTGGTGGTCATAGAGGAGCCCTGGGCCCCGGGGTTGATGCCCTCGCAGAAGGGGTTCACCCAGAAGTAGCCGTCCTTTTTCAGCGTGCCGTGGTACTTGCCAAAGAGGGTCAGTACCAGGGCCTCGTTGGGGTTTAAGATTTTCAGCCCGGGCATGAGGAACAAATCGAAGATGAGTACCAGCGCCCCGGCAATGGCGATGGCCACAGCGGCGCCCACGTTGGTGGCCGAGAGGAATACCGGCCCGCACACCATGGCGGCAATGCTGCCAAAGAACAGCAGCAGAATCAGAGCCAGCATGGCGAAGCCGTTTTTGGTTTTCACGGGCTTTTCTACGTAGCGGTTGACGATTTTCTCTTGGGTTTCCATACAATAACACTCCTTTTCAAGCTTTCTGTATGCTATCATTCTAATATCATACAGGAAGCTTGTCAAGGGGGCATAGGAGAATATTTTTCCCCGGGGGAGAGACCTCAGCCCCAAAACCGCGCCCCGTTTGGATTTCCCTCTTGCGCGGGCCTGGTAAAAGCAATATAATGAAAATATCGCGAGAAAAGGAGGAGTTTGCATGAAGGATACCCAAAACTTTACCGCCCAAAGGCTGCCCAATGGGGTGACGGAAATCACCGACCTTTCAGGGGTGCACTGCTTCCTGGTGGAAGGCCGGGACAAGGCGCTGCTCATCGACACCATGACAGGCCTGCGGGGCCTGCCGGCGTTTGTGGCCACCCTGACGGATTTGCCCGTGGAGGTGGCCCTGACCCACGGCCACATGGACCACGCCGGGGGTGTGTTTGAATTTGGCCGCTGCTACATCCACCCGGCGGACATCCCCATGCTGGACGGCCACACTCTGCCCGCTCGGGTGGGCTATGTGCGGGGGCAGCTTCCCCCTGGGGAGGCGCCGGAGGCGTCCGCCTTTGTGCCGGACGGTCCGGTAGAGTTTGTGCCCCTCAAGGCCGGGGACAAGCTGGACCTGGGCGGCCGCGCTTTGGAGGTCCTTCACGTGCCGGGGCACACCAGGGGCTCTCTGTGTTACCTGGATACGGCCAGCGGGGACTTCTTCGCCGGGGACGCCTGCAACAACAACACGCTGCTGATGATGGACGTCTCCGCCACCATTGAGGAGTACCTGGAGGCACTGCTGGCCCTCAAGGAGCGCCAGGGGGATATCCAGCGGTTTTACCTGTTCCACGGGCCCAGCCTCCAGGACAAGAGCTGCATCGACGACAACATCCAGTGCTGCCGGGACATTTTGGTGGGCACCGACGACCGCGTTCCCGTGGACTTTTTGGGCCGCCCCGGCTATCTGGCCAAGGAGCGCACCCCCGGCACCTTCAGCCGCAAGGACGGCCGGTTTGGGAACGTCGTCTACAACCCCCAGCAGGTGCGCAAGGGCTGAGGTGTCTGCCATGAAACGTCTGTATTTGATTGGCGGGCCCATGGGCGTGGGCAAAACCACCGTCTGCCAAGAGCTGAAACGCCTCACCGCCCCCAGCGTTTTTTTGGACGGGGACTGGTGCTGGGACATGGAACCCTTCCAGGTGACGGCGGAGACAAAGGCCATGGTCCAGGAGAACATCGCCTTTCTGCTGGGGCAGTTCCTTCGGTGTTCTGCCTATGAAACGGTGATTTTCTGCTGGGTGATGCACCAGCGGGAAATCATCCAGGAGCTTCTTGCCAGCCTGCCCCTGGAGGGCGTGGAGGTGCGGGCGGTGTCCTTGCTGGCCACGGCGGAGACGCTGCAAGCGCGCATCGGCAAGGATGTGGCCGCGGGCCTGCGCACCTGGGACGTGCTGGAGCGCAGCCTCCAGCGGCTGCCCCTGTACCAGGACTTGCCCACGGAAAAGCTCTGGGTGGATGACTTGACGCCCCAGCAGGCTGCCCAGCGTCTGGCCGGGGACCGCGCGTGAAAAGGGGAAATCCCATGGAGGAAGAGATTTTAACAGGGGGCCGGGTGACGGCCCAGGTGGTGCGCCGGGGGGAGTTTGTCCACCGCACCCCCTGCAAGAATGCCGCCTTTGTCCACCAGGTGCTGGAGTTCCTGGAGGCGGGAGGCGTGGAGGGCGTCCCCCGCTGCCGGCGCCGCCCCATACACGCCGCAAACGAAAAAGCGCCTGGACCAAAGGTCCGGGCGCTTTTGCCGCAATAGAAGTTAAATCCGGCTGTTGCTTTCGCCGCTGCCCAAAATGCAGCAGACCTCCCGCAGCTGCTGCACCAGCTGGTACAGCCAGGTGCGAATCTCGTCCAGGTTGGGGTGCTCCTGGCGGCGGTAGGCCGCAATGCGGGCCGTGGGCGGCACCCGCATGGGCACGTACTGGCCGGCCTCCAGCAGGTTGGCGATGTACTCCGCGGCCTCCAGCAGGAGCTCGGCGTTTTCCCGCTCCATGTGCCGGCGGGAGCGGTCGGCGGTTTTGGCCAGGGTTTCGGTGGCCAGGCGGATGGCCAGATGGGCCGAGCCCTCCTCGTTGACGTCCTCCGGGATGGCGGAGGGCCCCCGGTTGCGGAAGAAGCCCTGTACCGCCGCCACAATGGAGGGGTCACGGACGGTGCCGTCGGGATAGCAGATGCCGTGGACCTTCCGCCAGATGCTCTGGCCAATCATCAGCTCGAACACGTAGAAGCCAAAGCCGTATTCCGCCAGGATTTCCAGCTCCATGTCGTAGGGGTTGGAGCGGCACAGGCAGCAGCACTCGTTGTTCACCACGGGCTTGTTGTACTTCTGGCTCAGGCGCTTCATAATCTCGCATTCGTCCCGCACCCGCTTGCGCGTCTCAAAGTAGTTGTGGAAAATCAGCACATCCACCAAGGGCGCCGTCTGGCTGGGCTCGATCTCATAGGCGTAGGTGTTGCCCACGCCCAGGGCGTTGACAGGGTCCTTCTCCCGCACATGGGCAATGGCGTGGCGGATAAAAGCCCACACCGATTCCTGCTTGGCCCGGAAGGCCTCCATGTCCTGGGGCTTGGGGTCCAGCAGGTGGCGGAACTCCGGCTCCTCGGGGTAGAAGGTGACAAAGTTGGGGGTGTGGTAGCCGGGCTCGTTGGCGATGTCCCAGAAGAGCAGGCCGGGCTCGCTGCCCACCGCCTGGTACACGTCGTCAAAGAACGCATCGGCCAGGTGGTAATTCTCCGGCTTTAAAATGCTGGGGATGGCAGGCAGGCCGTCGTGGGCCTCTTCCTCTACAAAGTCCGGGTAGAAGGGGCCGCCGCAGTAGAGGATGGGCGTGGTGGAAATCCCGTGGGCCCAGGCAGTCTGGACAAAGTCCCGCAGGTTTTCCTGGAACTGCCGGGGGTCCCGGAGGTAGGCCTTATAGGCCAGGAAAATCCGGGCGCTGTTCAGGCCCAGGCGCTGGGCGTAGCCCATCTCCCGGTCCACCACGTCGTGGCGGTAGTTGTTCCAAAAGTCCAAGTCGTTCTGGGCGTAACTGGGGGTGTAGTTGAACCCCCGGATGTGGCTGTAGTCCGCTAAGGGCTTCATGTGGCAAAACTCCTCTCCGTGTTTTTTGTTGACACACAGAAGGACCTCCCCAGTCCTCTGGAAAGGCCCTTCCGCGTTTGCTGCAATTCTGTTTGGAGTAAATAAAAGGGATACTTTATTCCTTGTTGGCCAGATATTCGTCCAGCTGGGCCTGCTTCGCGGTGATAATCTCGTTGATGCCGGCGCTCTCCAAATCAGCCACAAACTGGGGAATGGCCTCATCGGGGTTCAAGGTGCCCCACCGCAGAGCGGTGTCATACTGGGAAACCACGTTGTTGCAAGCGGTGACCTGGTTCGTCAGAGAGCTGCTGTCCCAGGCAAAGCCCATGGCAGGACTGATAGCACCTTGTTGGTTAAATTCTTTAAGCTGGTCCCACAAGTCGGCAGGATACCCTTCCCATACAGGGGTCAACTGCTGGTTGGGCATGGCCCAGTCACAAGAAGGATACCCGCTGGTAGAGCCCTCAAGCCCCTCGGGGAAGGTGATAAAGGTCTTAGAATCATCTGTCCATACCCAATGTTTGCCCTCAATACCGTCTACAAACAGGGTGGAAACATCAGCATCGGTGTACATCAGGTTCCACAGTTCCATAGCCTTTTCAGGACTTGCAGAACAATGGGGAATGATGAAATTGTTGTTCTGCGCCACAGCCGTGTGTTTATAAGGCTCTGTAATCAAAATCATCTCTCGCGGATACTTAGTTCCTCGTTCGAGTTCCTCAGCAATACCGGGTTTGTAGTTTTGGAAGGACGCAAATCCCATAGGGGCCAGATTGTTTTCAGTGGTTGTAGTTGCGTCGGGCATAATCAAGCCTTCCTGGTTCCACTGATACATCATGGTTACAAAGTCTTTATAAGACTGAGTGGCGTACAGGTTTACTACTTCGGTGCTATCGGTAAAAGCATTTTCCAGCACGCCCAGGCTGTCGCCCAGCGGGTCGTAAGGCAACGGGTTGTGCATACCGCCCTGCGCCCAAGAGGGATAAAGGGCATATAGGTCGGGTTTGGCCTCATGGACTTGCACTAAAATGTCATGGATTTCATCATAAGTAGCTTTTTCGGGAATTTCAATGCCCAGCTCTTCAGCAATATCGGCCCGAACATTCAGCGCAACAGCACTGGCAGTTTCGCGGTTGTTGGGAATGGCGTAGAGCACGCCGCCGATACGGCAAGATTCCAAATCGATGGGATTGATAATCTCCATAATGCCTTGGCCGTATTCTTCCAGCAAATCGTCCAGTGGGGTGGCGTACTGGCTGCGAACCAAGCCGGTTAATCCTCCGGAAGCGGAAGTGTAGTTGAGCAAATCAATCTGTTCGCCAGAAGTAAGAGCCAGGTTAATCTGCTCGCCGTCCTGGCCGCGGACAAAGCTGACTTCCACGCCAATCTTCTCCCGGGTGATTTCGCTGACAGCTGCGGCCACCTCGTTGACATCGTCGGTGTTGGCAGTACCCTGGCCCCAAACCACCAGCTGGACAACCTCGCCGTTGTCTTCGGTGGCGGTGCTGGAATCCGCAGCAGAGCTGTCGCCCGCCTCGGAGGCGGTAGAGGCGGAGCTATCGCCTCCGGCAGCGCTGCTGGTGGGGCTCTCCCCGCCGCCGCTGCAAGCAGCCATGCTGGCTGTCAGCAGCCCGGCGAGCAGGACGGTTAAAATCCTCTTGCCTAAATTTCTCACTGTAATTCCTCCATTCATGAACATTGTTCGGCTTATACACATTATATCGCCTAGCCGGCTTGTGTTCTACCATTTATCCGAAGGGGATTGTTGAAAATCCGACTTGTTCGTACAACGAGGAAAGGCTGTGTTAAAAAACCGACCTGCCAATGTTCCTTTTCCGACATTCCCCGGGTTGGGTCTGGGGGCAAAAAACGCCCCGGGAAGCTTTCTTCCCAGGGCGCAGGATAGTTTGTAAAAGCTTAGAGGATGTCGATGTACTCCCCGCTCAGGGCCTTGTTCATGCTGCGCACGGCGCAGAACTTGCCGCACATGCTGCAGGTGTCGCTGTGGTCGTCCTCGGGCTTGCGGCTGTCCCGGATGGCCCGGGCGGTGTCCGGGTCCAGGGCGCAGGCGAACTGGGCTTCCCAGTCCAGGGCCCGGCGGGCGTCGGCCATTTTGTCGTCTATCTCCCGGGCGCCGGGGATGCCCTTGGCGATGTCCGCGGCGTGGGCGGCGATTTTCGAGGCGATGATGCCCTGCTTTACGTCCTCCACGTTGGGCAGGGCCAGGTGCTCCGCCGGGGTGACGTAGCACAGGAAGGCCGCGCCGCTCATGGCCGCCACCGCCCCGCCAATGGCTGCGGTGATGTGGTCGTAGCCCGGGGCGATGTCCGTCACCAGGGGCCCCAGCACGTAGAAGGGCGCCCCCATGCAGATGCTCTGCTGCACCTGCATGTTGGCAGCCACCTGGTTCAGGGGCACGTGGCCGGGGCCCTCCACCATCACCTGGACGTTGTGCTCCCAGGCCCGCTTGGTCAGCTCGCCCAGGCGCACCAGCTCCTCTATCTGGCACACGTCGGTGGCGTCGGCCAGGCAGCCGGGCCGGCAGGCGTCCCCCAGGGAGATGGTCACGTCGTGCTTTTCACAGATGTCCAAAATCTCGTCGAAGTGCTCGTAGAAGGGGTTTTCCTCCCCGGTCATGGTCATCCAGGCGAACACCAGGCTGCCGCCCCGGCTGACGATGTTCATCTTCCGCTTGTGGCGGCGGATCTGCTCAATGGTCTTGCGGGTGATGCCGCAGTGCAGGGTGACAAAGTCCACGCCGTCCTCCGCGTGGAGGCGCACCACGTCGATGAAATCCCGGGCGGACAGAGTCCCCAAGTCCCTCTGGTAGTGGATGACGCTGTCGTACACCGGCACCGTGCCAATCATGGCGGGGCATTCTGCCACCAGTTTTTGGCGGAAAGGCTGGGTGTTACCGTGAGAGGACAGATCCATAATGGCCTCGGCCCCCAGGTCGATGGCGCTTTGCACCTTTTTCATCTCGATGTCATAGTCCTTGCAGTCCCGGGAGACGCCCAGGTTCACGTTGATTTTGGTGCGCAGCATGCTGCCCACGCCCTGGGGGTCCAGGCAGGTGTGGGCCTTGTTGGCGCAGATGGCCACCTGGCCCTTTGCCACCAGCTCCATCAGCTGCTCCAGGGGCATGTGTTCCTTTTCCGCCACGGCCTTCATTTGGGGGGTGGCAATGCCCTTGCGGGCGGCGTCCATTTGGGTGGTGTATTCCATAGGTCAATCCTCCTTGTGGGTTCTCAGTGAATAGGCGTGGTCCAGGGGGCCGCTGCCGTGGCCCAGGTCCAGCATGGTAGCCAGGGCCCCGGAGAGGTACTCCTTGGCCGTTGCCACGGCGGTTTCCAGGTCTTGGCCCTTGGCCAGGTTCGCGGCGATGGCGCTGGACAAGGTGCAGCCTGTGCCGTGGGTGTTGGGGTTCTGGATTCTCCTGCCGGGGAACCACCGGCCCTGCCCCTGGCGGTACAGGTAGTCGTTGGCGTCGTTGAGGCTGTGGCCGCCCTTGCACAGCACGGCGCAGCCGTAGGCATCCCCGATGCGCTGGGCGGCCCGCTCCATGTCCACAGGGGCGAAAATCTCCCACCCGGACAGCGCCTGGGCCTCGGGGATGTTGGGCGTCACCACGGTGGCCAGGGGGAACAGCTCCTCCCGCAGGGCGGTGGCGGCGTCGCTTTCCAGCAGGCGGGAGCCGCTGGTGGCCACCATCACCGGGTCCACCACCACGTTTTGGGCGCCGTGCTGCCGCAGCTTCTGGGCGATGACGCGGATGAGCCCCGCCGAGGACACCATGCCCACCTTTACGGCGTCGGGGCGGATGTCCTGGAATACGGCGTCAATCTGCTGGCCCAAAAAGGCCGGCTCCACCTCCAAAATGTTGGTGACGCCCAAGGTGTTCTGCACGGTCAGCGCGGTGATGGCGCACATGGCGTACACGCCGTTTACCGCCATGGTTTTCAAATCCGCCTGGATGCCCGCCCCGCCGCTGGGGTCGCTTCCGGCTATGGATAGGCAGGTGTTCATGGGTTACCCTCCTTTACAGTGCGCTCCGCCAGGGCACGCAGCTCCCGGCAGGCGGCTTCAATGTCCGGCTGGGAGAAGATGGCGGAGACCAGGGCAAAGCCGTCCATGCCGCCCCCCGCCAAGGCGGGCAGGTTCTCCCGGCTGATGCCTCCAATGGCCACGCAGGGGATGGACACGCTGCCGCAGATTTCTCCCAACTGCTCCACGGTGATGCGGATGGCGTTTTTCTTGGTGGGGGAGGGGAACACCGCCCCCACCCCCAGGTAGTCGGCCCCGGCGGCTTGGGCGGCCTGGGCCTGCGCTACCGTCTTTGCCGTGGCGCCGATGAGGAAGCCTTTCCCAGCCCGGCGGCGGATGGCCTCCACAGGCTGGTCCTCGATGCCCACATGGACGCCGTCGGCGCCGCTTTGCAGGGCCACCTCCACCGAGTCGTTGACGATAAGCGGCACGCCGTAGCGGTGGCACAGGGCGGCGGCATCCTTGGCCTCTTGGAGGAGCTGCTCCTCCGGCAGGGATTTTTCCCGCAGCTGCACCAAGGTGGCGCCCCCCTTCAGCGCGGACTCTATCTGCTCCAGCAGCGTCTGCCTGCCCACCCACGCCCGGTCCGTCACGGCGTAGAGCAGCAGGTTTTGCGCGGAAAACTTCACAGTTCCGCCTCCTTTCTCAGTTGGCCCACCAGGCGGGCCGGGTCGGGGGCCGTCATAAAGCCGCTCATCACGCAGGCCCCGGCGGCCCCGGCCTGTTTTACTTGGGCGATGTTCCCCGGCCCCACGCCCCCAATGGCGTACACGGGCAAGGGGGAGGCCTGGCACACCTGGGCCAGCAGCTCCACGCCCCGGGGCGGCAGGCCAGGCTTGCACCCGGTGGGGAAGATGTGCCCCAGCGTGCCATAGGAGCATCCAAGCTCCGCCGCCTCCCGCACATCCTCCAGGCTGTGGCAGGAGGCCCCCAGCACCGGGAACGCTGCCCGTTCCTCCGGGGAGAGCCCCCGCAGTCGGGGAAGGGGCAGGTGCAGGGCGGGGGCGCCCAGCTCGTTGGCTGTCTGGGGGAAGTTGTGCACCGCGCACTCCACCCCATACCGGCGGCAGAGCGCCAGCACCTGGGCGGCCAGAAGCTTGTACTCTGGCTCCGGCAGGTCCTTTTCCCGCAGGATGATCTTGTCCACCCCGGCGGCCGCCACCCGCTCCAGCTGGGCGAGGAAATCCCCGGGGCACAGCGCCCGGGCGGTGACGCACACAATCTTAAACATAGAGGTAATCGTTGAGGACGGGCTGCAAGCCCTCGGCCGCCATGTCCTGGTACATCTGGGAAAGGCTGCGGCTGTCGCTGATTTCAAACTGCTCGTCGCCGGCGTCCTCGGCCTCCTTCCCCTGGTACTTGCTCTCGTGGTCCCCAATGCCGGTGCTCACCCCGGCGGACACCTTGGTGGCGGCAATGCGCACAATGCCGTTGCGGAAGGCGGCGTCCTCCCGGGAGGAGACGGTGATGCCCACAAAGGGCAAAAAGATGCGGTAGGCGCACAGCACCTGGCACAGCTGGCGCTCCCCCACGTCCAGGGGGTTTATCTTGTCGTTGTTGATGATGGGCCGCAGCCGCGGGCAGGAGAGGGACATCTCCGCCGCGGGGTACTTCCGCTGGAGGTAGTAGACGTGCAGGGCGCTGGCCAGGGCGTCCTTGCGGAAGTCCGCCAAGCCCAGCAGCGCCGAGAAGGCTACACCCCGCATGCCGCCCCGCAGAGCCCGCTCCTGGGCGTCGAAGCGGTAGGGCCACACCCGCTTGTGGCCCATCAGGTGCAGGGTCTCGTACTTGTCCCGGTCGTAGGTCTCCTGGAACACGGTGACGTAGTCCGCCCCGCATTCATGGAGGTAGCGGTACTCGTCGGTGTTGACGGGGTAGATTTCCAGCCCCACCATGCGGAAGTACTTCCGGGCCAGCTTGCAGGCCTCGCCGATGTACTCCACCGAGCTCATGGAGCGGCTTTCCCCGGTGAGCAGCAAAATTTCCTCCATGCCGCTTTGGGCGATGATTTCCATCTCGTGCTCTATCTGCTCCATGGAGAGCTTCATCCGGTGGATGTGGTTGTAGCAGTTAAAGCCGCAGTAGACGCAGTAGTTCTCGCAGTAGTTGGCGATGTACAAGGGGGTGAACAGGTACACCGTGTTGCCAAAGTGCTTTTTGGTCTCCAGGCAGGCCCGCTGGGCCATCTCCTCCAAAAAGGGCTCGGCCGCCGGGGAGAGCAGGGCCTTAAAGTCCTCGATGGTGCAGGTGTCGTGCTCCAGGGCGGCCCGCACGTCCCGGGCGGTGTACTGGGTGGTGTCGTAGCTGTCCATCTGGGAGAGCACCTTCGCCATCACGTCGGAGTGGAGCACCTCCATGCCGGGCAGGTACTCCAGGTGGCTTTTCCGGGAGGCGGGGTCTGTCTCCAGCCGGTGCTTTTTCTCCAAGGCCTGGGGAGAGAGGAATTCCGAATCGATAAAAAACTGGTTTTCTTGCTGTGCCATAACGCCGCCCCCTCAATCCCGCAAAAAGCCTGTCAGAGGGTCGGAGGCGCTGGCGCCCCGGGCCAGCACCCGCCCCAGGCCGGAGAGGTACGCCTTGCGGCCCGCCTCAATGGCCTGGCGGAAGGCGGCGGCCATCCGGGGCAAATCCCCGGCGGTGGCCAAGGCGGTGTTTGCCATAATGGCGGCGGCGCCCATCTCCATGGCCTCGCAGGCCTGGGAGGGCCGGCCAATGCCCGCGTCCACAATGACAGGCAGGTCAATCTCGTCAATGAGGATTTGGATAAAGTCCCGGGTGGCCAGCCCCTTGTTGGAGCCGATGGGGGAGGCCAAAGGCATGACGCAGGCGGCCCCGGCGCTGACCAGGTCCCGGGCGGCGTTTAAATCGGGATACATGTAGGGCATCACCACAAAGCCCTCTTTGGCCAGGATTTCCGTGGCCTTGATGGTCTCCTGGTTGTCGGGCAGCAGGTATTTGGTGTCCCGCATGATTTCAATTTTCACAAAGTCCCCGCAGCCCAGCTCCCGGGCCAGGCGGGCGATGCGCACGGCCTCCTCCGCGTTCCGGGCGCCGGAGGTGTTGGGCAGCAGCGTCACCCCCTGGGGAATGTAGTCCAGGATGTTCTCCTTCTCGGTGGTGTTGGCCCGGCGCACCGCCAGGGTAATCATCTGGGCGCCGGCGTCCCGCACCGCGGCCTCGATAAGCTCCAGGGAGTACTTCCCCGAGCCCAAAATAAACCGGGAGGTAAATTCCCTGCCCCCCAGGCTCCATGTGTCCTGTGTGTTCATGGCGATTCCTTCTTTCTGTATTTTCCAATAGCCTGTGGTTCAATCCAATTTTTCAATGCACAGCGTGGCAATGCCGGACTGCCCCGGCGCCCCGGTGAGCAGGTCTTGGGGCGCGGGCACCAGCAGCATAAAGCCCTCCTGGCCGTACCGGCGGCCGTAGCCCCGGGCGTAGCTCTCCTCCACAGTGGCGTGCTGCACCTGGCCGATGACCATGGCGGTGATGCCCGCGCCGCTGAGGTCCTGGACGCTGTGGAGGGTGCACTCCAAGGTGAGGAAAGCCTCCTCAATGGCCGGGGCGTGGATGGTGTGGCCCGGGACAGGGGTGAAGCCCCCGGCGGCGAACTCGTCGGTTTCCAGGCCGTTCTGGTGGATGGTCTCCACCAGGCTTTCGTAGCGGCCCATGGGCAGGAAGTTGACGCAGAAGCAGCCCTCCCGCTGGATGTTCTGGAAGGTGTGGGTGTGCTGGTACAGGTTGCCCATCACGGCGAAAAAGGCGGTCTTGTCCCCGTGAAAGCAGCTCCACCCGTGGAAGCACACGTTGGGCTGGCCGTTTTCCTTCCAGGTGGTGACGGCGAACAGCACGTTGGGGATGCCCGCCGTTGTCTCAAAGTGGTGGAACAGCTCAAACTCCCCCGGATAGGCCTCCTGAAAGTGCGGGGGAAATTTCTTGCCGATGTGGATTTTCATAGGTTGCCTCCTTTATGTTACACGTCAAGCTCCCCCGCCAAAACCCGCAGGACAGCCAGGGCCTGGTGGCCGGCGCAGAGCATCACCCGGGGGGCGAACAGGCTGCCGGCCTCTTCCACGTCGCTTTGGCCGTCGCCGCACAGGTACAGGCGCTTTCCCACTTTTTCCGTGCGGATGGCGTTCCCCGGCCCCAGCCCCGCCATGCCAGAGGCCGCCACCACAATGGCCTGGGGCAGCCGCTCCAGGACGGTGTTCACCAGCATGGCTTTTTCCTCGGCCTTGTCAAAGGCCTCGCAGATGACGTCCGCCCCCTGGAGCACCGCGGGGATATTCTCCGGGGTCAGCCGCAGGGTGTGGCACTCCAGCCCCAGGTAGGGGTTGATTTCTCTCAGGTTTTCCGCCAGGGCCAGGGGCTTTTCCCGGCCGATTTGGCTTGCCTTGTACTGCTGCCGGTTCAGGTTGGAGAGGTCCACCTTGTCAAAATCTATCAGGGATAAGGCGCCCACCCCGGCCCGGGCCAGGGCAACGGCGATGTGAGAGCCCAGCCCGCCCAGGCCGCAGACAGCCACCTTGGCCCCCTGGAAGCGCTGCCACAGTGCCGGGCCAATCCGCCCCCGGAGGGCGGCGTCCAGCTGCTCCCGGGTGGGCAGGGGCTCAGCCGCCGCCCACAAAGCGGACCACCTCCAGTGTGTCGCCGTCCTCTAAGGTGACGGCGCCGTACTGGGCCTTGGGGACAATCTCCCCGTTGCGCTCCACGGCGATGCGTCCGGCCTGGTAGCCCAGCTCCTCCAGCAGCTGGGCCAGGGGTTTGCCGGCGGCGTTTTGGGGCTGGCCGTTGACTGTTACCATATCCATTCCTCCTTTTTGGGCAAAAAAACAGGGATACCTGCTACGGTATCCCACAAATAAAAAGCGCGATGTCACTTCCTACGACGGCATTATCCGTATCAGGTTAAAGGGTCGAAGTTGATGACTTCCTCTCAGCCCGCCAGCACGAGCTCCCCTGTTTTTCCTTTATTATAGCAACGGCGGGGGGATTCGTCAAGCCCTGGCGGAAAGGCCGGCTATGCCGGTGCGGGGGATCTGGCTTTTGGTTTTTCGATGTGGCTGCATGGGAACCCCCTCTTTTCACCCTGTGAGGCCCTGTTTTTTGCCCCGCTGAAAAGGGGGAAATTCACACTTCGCAAACAATTCGGAAGCATCTTTCAAACACCCGCCCGGTAGAATAAGGCCAGCAAGTGAAAAAGACATAAAAAAACGGAGGTCGATGGAACATGAAGAAAAAGAATTTTGTATCCCTACTTTTCGGCACGGTGGGCGGTATCCTGTTCGCCCTGGGCATGTGCATGTGCCTGTTGCCAGAGTGGGGCGCCTTTACCCCCGGCGTGGTGATTGCGGCGGTGGGCGCGGTGGTCCTGCTGGTTTTGCTGCTGGTCCGCCGGAAGATGGCGGGCAAGCCCGCTGTCCACATCAGCGGCAAGGCGGTGGGCGCTGTGCTGCTGGGCATTGTGGGCGCTTTGGTGCTGGGCGTTGGCATGTGCATGGCCATGGTGTGGAGCATGCTGGTCCCCGGCATCGTCATGGGCGTGGCGGGCATCCTTCTGCTGCTGTGCTTGATTCCTTTGGTAAAGGGCTTAAAGTGAGGTGAAACCTATGCGTGTGGTAGGAGCCGTTATAGCGGCTTTGGCAGCCCTGGCAGGTGTGGCCGCGGCCATCACCTGTGTGGCGAAGTCTCGAAAACAGGAAATCAAAAACGATTGAGGAGGAATTTTTCATGGCAAAGTCAAAGTTGGTACAGGCCAACGAGAAAATCGCCGAAAGCGTTGTGGACGGCTACAAGAAGATAGAAAACGGCGTGGTAAACGGCTACAAGAAAATCGAGACAGGCGTGGTGGAGGGCTTCACCAAGATGACCGACCACTTTGTGGACCAGTTCCTCACCAAAGAGGGGGAGACCGTGGCAGAGGCCAAGGCCCGCCTGGCCCGGGAGCAGGCCCAGCGGGAGGCCTCCCGCGCCGGCGCGGAAGCAGGGAAACACACAGCTTGCTGTGTTTCTATACATTCTGAAACAGTGGAAAACGAAGAAAGGAAGGTTTATGCGATGCACGATTTGCGATTGGCTATCAAAGACAGATTGGAAAACGGCTTCAAGAACTGGAACGGCGGCTACGACGGCTGGCTGGAGTGGTGCAACACCCTTTACGAGCCCGACGCCCACTACAACGTGTACGGCCACCGGCTGACCCTCCAGCAGGACAAGGACATGATGGGACAGCTGTTCCAGCACTAAGGTCAAAATCGCCGTAGACGTGCTCATGACCCTGGGCATGCTGTTCCTCATGGGGTACCAGTTCTGGGGGGACGTGGCCCACGAATGGGCGGGGGCGGGGATGTTTGTCCTGTTCATCCTGCACCACGCCCTCAACGGCGGATGGTACAAAAGCTTGTTCCGGGGAAAGTACAGCCCGGCTCGGATTTTTCAGCTTGTCATCGATTTGCTGGTGTTTCTGGACATGCTGGGGCTGATGGTCAGCGGAGTGATCCTCTCCAACCATGTGTTTGACTTTCTCCCCATCCTGGGCGGCATGGGCTTTGCCCGGACGCTGCACATGCTGGCCTCCTTCTGGGGGTTCCTGCTCATGGTGATGCACCTGGGGCTGCACTGGAACGTGTTTTTGGGGATGGCCCGAAAAGCGCCGGCTTTTCAGAAGCCCTCCTGGCGGCGGACTATTGTGCTGAACGTTCCTGGGCGGGGCGGTGGCGCTCTATGGGGTAGGTGCCTTTTTCCGCCGGGATTTGCCCACATACCTGTTTTTGCAAACGCATTTTGTATTCTTCGATTTTAGCGAGCCCATTCCCCTGTTCTACCTGGATTATTTGGCTATTATGGGGCTGTTCATCTTTCTGGCCCACACTGCGGCAAAACTGCTGCGGAAAGGGTTTCATCATCAAAAGAAAAAACGATAAGGAGGATTCTCTCATGAAAAAGAACCTTGGAAACGCTCTGGCTCTCTATCCCACGCCCTTGGTGGTTGTGGGAACGATGGTAAACGGCAAGCCCAACTGGGTGCTGGTGGGACACCTGGGCATTATGGGCCACGATCATGTGATGGTCAGCCTGGCCAAGCCCCATTACACCAATCAGGGCATCAAGGAGACGAAAGCCCTGTCCATCAACATTGTGGACGAGGCTTTGCTGCCCCTGGCGGACAAGGCCGGGTGCGTCAGCGGCGCCAAGGAGGACAAATCCCAGCTGTTTGCTTACACTGTGGGGGAATCCGGCGCGCCCATGATCGACAACGCCCCCGTGGTAATGGAGTGCCAGGTGGAGGACCTTTACGAAACCTCCGGCTTTGACAACTTCATCTGCACCATTCAAGCCACCTTTGCCGAGGAAAGCGTCCTCAATGAACAGGGCAAGCTGGAGTATCACACCCTGAAGCCCGTCCTCTTTGAGATGCCCACCTACGAATACTTGAAGACCGGGGACGTGCTGGCCAAGTGCATGAGCTTCGGGAAGGCCCAGGGATGAAAGCGCTGATCGTCTGCTACTCCTATTCGGGGAACACCTATCGGGGGCCCAGGCCATCCAGCAGATGACCCAGGCGGAGCTTTGCCAGATCTTTCCCTCCTAGCCCTGGCGGAGCGTCTGGGCCTTACCCCGGAGGACATTCAGCCCAATGCGGGGGTCATCGCCTACGCCCCCTGGGACAACACCAACACCATTCAGAAGAACCAGGAGTTCTACAACCCCGATGCGGCGAAAATCGATAAGGACTGCACCCCGGAGCTGGACTTCATCCACTACGCCGGCCCCCACATGCCGCCCCTATTCATCTGGCACAACCGGTACGACAAATTTGTTCCCGCTATTAACCCGGTGATGTTCGCCGGGAAAATGATCGAGTACGGCCGGCCCTTCGAGCTGCACATCTTCCAGGGCGGAGAGCACGGCATGTCTGTGTGCAACAATTTATTAGTCATCACCCCCAGCAGCTTGTTCTGAATTTTCCGCACCGCCTCGTCGGTGGGGGTGAGCAGATCTGTCCCCACCCGGGCAAAATAGACGCGGGCCTCGTCGATGTTGCGTTTCGCCACCGTGACGGTGATTACCCCCTTGAAATGGGAACCTTTGGAATCTGCCTGGATAATGGGCAATTTATATAGAAACTCGCCGGAAACTTTTACGCAGCCTCCGACGGGAAAACGGGGAGAAAACAAAAAAACGGGGCCTCCTGCCTGGAAAAACCAGGGGGAAGCCCCGCTTTGAGCCGTAGAGTGCCTTGGACATCTACGGTGAGAGTGGTGTGAGAATCATTCTCAAAAACGGCTGAAAACCGCTTAAAAACAAAGAAAAATGGAGTGACATCTATTTTGTCACTCCATCATGGGTTAGGGTGACAAAATA